>Ga0180433_10000062_pt1 | contig 166763 bp, 156 predicted proteins | sample SS_ome_8_FD_132980 | JGI IMG/M metagenome (GOLD analysis project Ga0180433, IMG submission 132980) | Hypersaline lake sediment archaeal communities from the Salton Sea, California, USA - SS_1_D_1 metaG | ecosystem: Environmental > Aquatic > Non-marine Saline and Alkaline > Hypersaline >... | reverse complement strand
CGGGACGAGCCCACCTTTTCAAGCGAATTTCGCAGGTATCTGGGTTCCAGCTCGCTACGCTCGCTTCCACCCAGACACCTGCTTGGTTAACACCAATTTACAGAAACATATTTACACTAACTGAAAAAACGCCATTCTTCGTTTCCTTTTTAAGGCAGTAAGAATGATAAAATTATAATAGAAGTATATATTCTTATTAGTCGTATAAGCTGTTATATTGTTAAGAGAAAACAGCTGTATTTTGTAAGTGCTTTTTTGAGAGCGAATTATGAGAAAAAATGTTATTGGCGGCTCGTGGAAAACCTGTTATTTGTTCCGTTAAAACCAAGAGGAAAGTAATAACAAAGGTACATTGTTTCGGAGTTTTTATTATATTGATGTTGTTGAAAGAATGTTTTTGACATCTTATCCACACGCCGGCATACTATTTAATTTATCAAGAACGACCCGTAGATTCGCTTGCTACATCCCCGAGGGTTTCTTCAAATAAACGGGCTTAGCTGATGGAAGACAAGCAAGAAAGTGCAAAGTTTCACTATTTTAACACTTATTCTCTGGAAATTGGGTTGACATAAGCTGTTGAGGCTGCTATAATTATATTGTGTAGCTTGTTTTAATGCCTTAAAAGCTTTGAATTTCGTATTATTTAAGGAGGATAACTACCGCTATGCAGCGGTATTCAAGGGGGTAGCGATGATAAGAATTTTGGTTTATAGCATTGTATTGTTGGGCCTTTTGGTGTCTGTGTACGGGTGTTCCCAGCAGGGCGAGACCGTCAGTGAAGGGCACAGAAGGCATCAGCGGATTATTTCCATAAACCAGCAGCAGTTGAATGAGGATATTGACAAAGCCTTGCTGATTGACGAGCCGAGCAAACTAACGAGAAGAAGGATACCTTAACAGTTTATAACAGTTAGTGCCTGCTGAAGCACGGAGGCAATTTAACCAAGGCTGTTCGCCGGCCAATTTATTAACTAACATGCAAAAACAGACAAAAAGTCTCTTAGCGAAGGGTCTTTATTCGTGGAAACAATCATTGATTATATCTCCCGAGTAGCAAGCTACGACTGGTGGGTGATAGCCATTGAACTTGTGCTCATCGGGCTGGTTGTTTACTGGGTTATTGATTTTCTTGAGGGCACTCGCGGGGAGAGGTTGTTCAGAGGTGTAATTTTAATCCTGATTGTGGGTGTTTTGGTCCTGAATCTGGTTGTTGAGCGTTTTCACTTTGAGCGCTTGCAATATCTATATAGCGGCTTTCTTATCGCGGTTTTAATTATAGCGGTTGCCGGTTTTCAGCCGGAGATACGCAGGGTACTAATACGGCTTGGTCAGCCCGGTTTCTGGGGTCATCACGCACAGCATCTTTCCCGAACGGTAGAGGAGATAGCGACGGCCACCTATGATATGTCGACTCAGAAGGTCGGTGCGATTATCGTGATAGAAAGAGAGGTTGCGCTCGGTGAATTTATCGAGACCGGCGTACGAATTGACAGCAAAGTTACGTCCGAGCTGTTAAAGTCAATATTCTATCCCGGTACAGCACTGCATGATATGGCGGTAGTCATCCGAGGTGACAGATTAATCGCCGCCCGTGTTCAACTGCCGCTTGCCGAAGGGGGCAGTATTGACGGGTATGAACTGGGTTCCCGTCACAGGGCGGCTATTGGCCTGACAAGGGGTTCTGACGCAACAGTTGTTGTCGTAAGCGAGGAGACAGGAACCGTTTCGATTGCCCAGGGCGGACAGTTATGGCGCGGTGTCACCGAGTCTGAGCTCCGCAAGCATCTGACAGGCCATATTTCAGAGGGGCCGCGACCGATTGTTTCCTGGTTCAAAAAACGGATGCTGAGACAGAAAACATCATCAAAAAAACAAACTAACTAGGCAGGGGCCTGACTATGGCCGGAAAAATTAAATATGGTAAAATATTCGTTGTTGTCTTCATCACCATCCTGATATGGATTTACGCAGACCTTGCCCTGGAAGAAACGTTCGACATATCTGATGTACCCCTCATCATTTCTCGTCCGGCTGATACAAGATTGTGGGTCACATTTCAGGATGACAACTCATCGACGGGAATCATCGATGAAGTAACTATCAGCGGGCCGGCGGCGATGATGGCGGACTTCAGACAAGCCTACAGCAAGGGAAATGTCGCTCTTGAAGTCTATATAGTACCCAGCAACCAGGGTATAACGGAAGCGGGAATCTACCCTTTGGAAGTTGTCCCTTTGGTACAGGAAAACGAAGAGATAAGGACCTGGGGTCTTCGTGTCGAATCCGCGGAACCAAAGACTATAACGGTAACTGCTGAGGAGCTTGTCAGAAAAGCTCTCAATGTAAGGTGTCTCGATGAAAATGACAACATGCTGACAAGCCAAAGCGTCGAACCGGACCAAATTCAGATGTGGGTTCCTGAAGACCAGGCACCTGTTGCCCTTGTGAGGCTTACCGAAGAGGAAATCAGACAGGCCAGAAATTTCCCGGTGGAGAAAACGCCCTTTATCAGATTAAACGGTGAGCAGTGGAACGCAAGAGAAACCGTTGATGTGTTAATGCCTCCGGATACTCTGAACGTGGCATTGATTCGTAATGCCAAACTTGGTATCACCTACAGTTTGAATATGCAGGGTGCGTATGAAGTTGTGATAGAAGAGCAGGACCTTAGAAATATTATTGGTCCGATCTCCGTCAGCGCGACACCCGAGGCCAAACAGAAATACGAGAACCAGCGTTATCATGTTATTTTGGAACTGGATGACAGCCTTATCGGTCAGGATCCGGAAACAATCATACAAAGAGAATTAATCTACAATTTTCCGAAGGAGCATGTCAGGAGAGGGGAAATCGAGCTTGCCCAGGCGCCTGTTATTGCCAAATTCAGGCTGGTGCCCGTTGCGTCAGAGCCGGAAACTTCTACGGTTGAGCAGTGAGAAAGCGGTGATTCTTATCGCTTTTTTATCAAGCCTCGGAAAGCGGCTAATGATTCAATAAACATCCACAAAGCGAGCAAGATGATGCCGGCACCGATGACCACCAGGTGCCACTGGCCTTTGGATATGAAAATAGCCTGATTGTTAATCATTGCCCAGGTGGTGATGGATAGCATCACAACACACGGTATAGCGGACAGCAGAAATTTTGAGCCCCCTTTGCGTTTTAGGTAAAAGGTAACTACAAGCAGAGCAAGAGAAGCGAGCAATTGATTTGCGGTACCGAACAAGGGCCATAGAGTCATCGCACCTTTGCCGTCCGCGCCGGTCATAAAGGCGAGCGCCGCGGCGGTCAATACAGCGATAGTGGTTGCTGTCCAGCGGTTGGCAAGGAAAGGAATTTTTAAGTCATTCGCAAGTTCGCTAATCACATAGCGCTGTATCCTTGTGGACGTGTCGAGCGTAGTGCCTGCAAACGATGCAATGAATACCCCCATAAGTGTCATGCCTACGGCTTCTGGAATGCCGAAAGAGCCCATCATGTTCGCTGCGCCTTTGACGACCGGAGCGAGTTTGTCAGGCAGACCTTTTGTGCCCATCCACGAGCTGTAAAAGTGCCTCCAGGCGTCATTTCCGCTAAGCAGTGAGCCGTCGTTTAGTTCGAGTGCCATGCTGATGCCGGCCGTTACGCATATGATGACTAACACAGCCAGAAATCCCTCCAGGAGCATGGAGCCGTAACCAACGAACTGGGCATCCGGTTCTCTTTCAACCTGTTTAGAGGTAGTTCCTGAAGCAACCAGGGAATGAAAGCCGCTGATAGCGCCGCAGGCTATCGTTACAAAAATAAAGGGCAGGATTGGCGGCGTGTTTTCGGGCAGCGAGGTATTTACAGCAGGCGCCGTCAAAGCCAGGTTGCCGGTCGAAGAAGCAACGAAGGTCCCCAATACCAGCAATCCCATTGCAATGAACAACTGCCAGGCGTTGATATAATCCCGCGGCTGCAGCAGTGTTGTCACCGGCAGGGTGGAGGCTATCCACGCATAGACAAGGAGGATTATGGTCCACAACCCCGTTGGAGGCAAAGTTGTAAACACAGGAAGCTTGACCGGATATCTGCTTCCTAAGTAGATGCACAGATACATCAGGATCACAGCAACTGCTGTCGCAAGGGGTATACTGAAGCCCTTTTTGTACACGGCGTAACCCAGGCCGATAGCGATGGGTATTTGAAGCCAGACGGGGATTACGGATGTCGAAAACCTGTCAAAGACAGTAGCGATTACAACGCCGAAAATGGCAATGACGATGAGCAGGCACAAGAAGACAATGGCAAAGAAGATAAAGCGAACGCGCTTGTTGATATATTTCGAGGCCACTTCGGAGACGCTTTTTCCTTCGTTTCTGATGGAGACAACGAGAGTTCCGAAGTCGTGCACGGCACCCATAAAGATGGAGCCGAAGACGACCCAGAGAATTGCGGGCAGCCACCCCCAGATGATACCTATGGCGGGACCGACAATGGGTCCGGTTCCGGCGATTGAGGTGTAGTGATGGCCGAAGATGATTCCCTTCCTGGCCGGAACATAATCGATGCCGTCTCTTAGTTCTTTGGATGGAACGGGTGCATCCCTGACAAGTTTAAAAATTTTCTTTGCGAGAAATCGGCCGTACGTATGATAGGCTACAAGGTAGCCGATTCCGCATATAACCATAAGCAGCAGGGTATCCATAGGATCCGTATCCTTAATATTATTTTATCTATGCGAGCGGGCAATCAAACGAATCGGCACCTCTTCGATACCGAGTGCTTCTCGCAATATGTTTATTATAATCTTTCTATGCTTTTCTTCAAAACGTTTCGGGTCATTTACGAACATCAGCAGCGTTATGGGGTTGGCGGCAATTTGTGTTGCATAATATATTTTGAATGAGCCCTTTTTTGTTTTCTTTGAGGTGCTAAACCTTTTTTTTCTGATGATTTCGAAGGCTTTGTTGAGTTTAGCAGTGGGTATTTTTACGGACGTCTGTTTATGGAGTTCAGAGGCCAGATCGAGTACGCTTTGGATGTTTTTGCTTTCCGTGGCGGTTGTGAACGCAATCGGGGCGTGCCTTAAGCCCGGCAGAGCTTTGGTTAAATAGTCTTCGTATTCACCTGTCAGATGATTTTCTTTCGCGAGGTCCCACTTGTTGATGATGATAACACAGGCCTTGTACTCGGAAACAATAATATTGGCGAGCTTTTTGTCGACCTGGGAAATCGGAACCGCGGCATCGATGATGAGAAGCACCACATCGGCACGTCGAATGGAGCGTGTTGCCCGGACATAACTATAGAATTCTATACTGTCCCGTATTTTGCTTTTTTTTCTTACGCCTGCGGTGTCGATGGCGACAATGGTTTTATCATCTTTCTCGAAGCGAACATCAACCGCGTCCCTGGTCGTGCCGGGCCGCTCACTGACAATGACCCTGTCTTCGCCGACTATAGAATTAACAAGTGTGCTTTTGCCGGCGTTTCGCTTGCCTACGATGGCGATTTTCATAGAGGGCTGTTGCGGAGCGTCTGATTCAATATGATTTAATTCCTCCCGGATGCGGTCCATAAGCACCTTTTTGTTCAAGTTGTTTGTTGCGGAAATACACATAAATTCTCCCAGGCCGAGCCTGGAAAATTCAGCCGCCATGGGAAACGTTTTTGCGGAGTCGGCCTTGTTTGCTATACCGATTATGTTAAGGTTGCTTTTGCGCAGCAGCCCTGCTATTTGCTTGTCCAGGGGGGTAATCCCGTCCCGGATATCGACCATAAAAAGAACGAGGTCCGCCGAATCAATGGCCAGCGTAATCTGCTGTTCAACGTGACGGCTCAATTGAAGAGTGTCCACGATGCCGTAGCCGCCGGTATCAACGAGTTCAAAGTATCGACCCTTATCTTCAATAACGGTGCTTATGCGGTCTCTGGTAACGCCGGCGGTAGGCTCAACGATACTAATCATCTTGCCCGCAAGAGCATTTAAGAGCGAGCTTTTGCCAACGTTCGGACGACCAATAATAGCGACTGTCGGTATAGACATAATTGAACACTCATTCAAATCATATATATTGGGATTCTGATGCGGCACGAGGCATAACAGTCAAATCCCTGAAAAAGTAGTATATCAAAAATTAAACAAAGTATAAAGAACCTGTTAAGGACCGTTTTTTTAAGGTTTTTATCTCAGCCCTATGGGGTTATATGGATTTTGAAGCAATCCAAGGGAGAAAGAAAAAAGATATAAATAATTTGTTTTTTTTGGAAAAAAGTCTTGACATTCAAAGCTGAATATGTTTAAATTAGGGAAGCTTGGGGGCTGAAGAAAACTCATACAAGGACGGAACATATATATTCATGGTTTAGAAATGTTTTATATGCTCTTTCACAGTGGATTTGTATCAAGCCATAATGGGGTGGAAGAAGACTCAGAAAAAGTAGTTTAGTGGTTTATTGGTACAGTTTTTAAATCCTGGGCTTGTTTTTGTTAAAAATATTCAGGCCTTGATATCCAATAATCCGTAACCTTTAAAAATTAAAGTGAAAAGGTGTGTGGGGAGTCTGCGCGCCTAAACAAGCGAGGATGGAATCTATGATAACAGGCGTCTTATTAAAGAGGCGAAATTTAAGGAGGCAGGAAAGATGACAACGGCCCTCGGAAGAAAAATTTTTCTATTTATTGTTATGGTGACGATGGTGTTCGTGAGCTTAAGTAAGGCGGTGACCGTAGACTTAGGTGATTCCGGATGGGCCATCGTATTCAGTTCGCAAAATATGATGGGCGGGGAGATGACGTTTCCCTGGTATATCATAGAAGGTGACACGCTTTATATAGAGCCGCACAAGACATTTGTTGAGCCCCCTGAAGATGAGGACTTATTTCTACCGCTTGTTTTTGAATTTGAAAAGATTTCTGAAGAGGCCGCTTCCACAATAGTTATCACCGATGAGTATATCGTGAATGACACGGGTGTTGAATGGTATGACTTTCATATGCAGCTTATGGTCAGCATGATGAACCCGGAAGCGGGTTTTGACCCTCAGTATGCCTTCGACGGCCACCAACTCGAGGAAGTTTTTTATAGTGAGTATATGGGATATAACGGGCTTCCTATAAAGTTGAGTTTTATGAATACTGAAGGCGGGGGCGTACCGCCGGTGCCGCCGGGGGAAGATATATTCTGGCCGGGTTATGAACAGGGTCAGGTTGTTATTGTGACAGATCCGGACATGCAGGTTGGTGACCGCTTTGCACTTAAAGAGATGCCGTCGGTTCCTGAACCGGCAACCCTGGCATTATTGGGAATGGGCACGTTGTTTGTCTATACGCGTAAGCGAAAGAAATAATAAAAGTATTTGTTCGTGGGGGCAGTTATCTCTGCAATAGTGAATTCTTGAACAGTGAAAGGGATGATGGTGATGAGACACTTATATTTGCTTGCCGTTTTGTTTGTTTTGAGCGTTTTTGTTCAAACATCTACAGCTACACTAGCGCCTATGATGCCCGAGAGCTCTTATGCAGGTGATCAATGGCAGGGATTCGAATTTTATGAAAAAGAGATTGATGACGGCATTTTTTTGCGGGGCCGAATAGATTTTGCAGTATACGACATGGAGAATTTAAATTCTGAGGAAACCGAATGGGTCGACGGTCTGAACCTGGACGGCGAGGGGAAATATCTTTATGCCTATCAGGTCTTCAATGATTATGACGGATGGAGCGAACGGGAAATTTCATATTTTTCCGTTTTCAGCGAGGGCGGGGAATTTTTCAGCCTGGACGAAAGCAGCATCGGTCATTCGGAGGACCCGGAGAGCGGTGTCGAGCCTGGAAGCGGCTATGTTGATGATTCCTCAGGGACTCAGGTCGTATGGACATGGGAACCGGAGCCGGATGGTTATGGTTACATCTACGCAGGAAATCATTCCTGGTTTTTATACTATTTGAGTGATGGCGCTCCCACGGCGGGTGATTATGAGATACAAGCCGCCGAGGAAACGGGAGAATTGCCAACTCCCGGTGTGCCTGAGCCGGCCACGATAGCCTTGCTTGGTTTCGGGTATGTTTTAGTTATGTTTCATAAGAAAAAAGACAGCGCAAGTCATAAAACTTAAGCTGTATTAATAAGGGGGATTATGAACAATAGAAAACACCATTTTATTTTATGTAGTCTTTTGTTGGTGCTGGTTGTTTTCTCTTCACAGGTTGACGCTCAAAGTGATATGAAACTGCTGATTCAGGTCAGTCCGCCGGACGCGGGAATTGTTACCCCCGGCCCGGGAGTCCATAATTATGTTGCCGGCAGCCAGGTGAATCTGAGCGCATCCGCGAATTCGGGATACGAATTTGTTTATTGGCTTGGTGATGTTATCGAGCCCGCCAAGTCCAATACAGCAGCTTTTCTTGATGCCCCGAAGATTTTAATTGCGGTTTTCGAACGCTCTACCTTTGAATTTACTGAGATTGACCAGCCAAGCCAACTGGGAATCAGCGCAGGGGGTGTTTTCAGGAACTCGCCGATTATAAGCAGTGGAGGCGGAGGCGGTTTAATACGGTTCGAAAGACCTTCACCGGGTAGACCTGCCCGGCCTGATGAAGATGAGGATGAAGAAGAGCCGGAGTTGCCGGTGCCCGAAGTGCCTGAACCGGCGACCGGCGCGATGTTTTTACTCGGCACATTTTTATTGTTAAAACAAAAAAACAAAAGCGTCAGTCACGATAAAGGGTGATGTAATCACGATGGTCGAGAGGACTTTTAAAACTATAGTTGTGTTGATGGCGATGACGTGTATATCGGGAACACAATTCATAAATGCTGCCAGCCGCAGCACAACGCAGACGGTTAAAGTTTCAGTGTCGCCGATGCGCGCTGTTTATCTTGACCGGAACGACAATATTATCGCTGTTCTCAGCAATGATTCGGACATTCCTGAGCAGCACTTAAAGGCCTTCAAGGGGGGCGTTCAGACAGCTGTCGATGAAGAGGTGTTAAGACAGTATCGCGGTCTCGCACCTGAACTTGATTTTAGTCAGGTTGGCTGGGCGTATTTGAACATTGACTGACTGGATTTATCCATAGGTTGTGACATTAGACGCCCCCCTCGGCCCCCCATTTTTTTTAACAATTTCAAATGATGTCTTAAGGATGTCTTATAAGAAAAGCGCATAGCCAATAAAGAGTGCAGGCTATAATTGAAATGTAATCCTTTGGGGAAGCAGGTTTATGATTTTCTAAAGACGGCGACGATGTTTTCGACATCGACGACGAACAAGCGGTTGTCCCCTTCAAAATCGACGGGAATGGCTCCCTTGGGATTAAACAAGACCTTGTCATACTGCCGCAGCGGCAGTTCGGGTGTTCTTTCAACTTCGGCAGAGATGGAAACGATTCGGCCGGTTATCGTCGGTATCTCGATATTATCCGGCAGTTTGATGCCGCCCTTGGTTTCCTTTTTGTCCTCGTCTTTTCGGATAAGCACGCGCTTGCCTATCGGCTCGACTGTCTCGAGCGGCTGTGAATGAATAGTTTCGTTTGTTTTTTCTGTTTTTTTATCTGCCATATTTATAGTATAGCACGAACTGCCGGATTGTTCAAATGATGTCGTTGTTGAGTAAAATCACTGCTTTTCTTGCGTGAAATAAGGGTTTTAATTCCAAGACGAAGCTTTGCGAGACTTACGTTTTTTACTCTTTTTTTTCTTTTTTCGCCCAAGAATTTCATCGGCTTCAGCTAAGGTTTCAGGCGGCCATTTACCTTCGGATTGAAGTTGTTTTAAATGGTCAATCTGCTTATGGCTGACTATGGTACGGCATTTCGGGAAGCGGTTGCAGCCGAGGAACGGGCCGCGTTTGCTCTGCCTTACGACGAGCTCGCCCTGTTTGCATTTGTGACATGTGATGCCGGTCGGTTCCGGCGGCGGGGCCGGGGGCAGGGCATTGCCCTCTTTATCCAGCTTGAGGATGGTTTTACATTCAGGATAATTGCTGCAGCCGAGAAATTCTCCGAACCGGCCGGTTTTATAAACCATCTCGCCGCCGCAGTTGGGACACTTGTGCTCGCTGATTTTCTGCTCGACTATTTTGCCTTCCCTGTCACAGGGACACGCGAAGGTGCATTTCGGATATTTCGAGCAGCTCAGGAAACGGCCGTTCTTGCCGAACCGATACACCATCGGGGCGTTACATTCCGGGCAGGTATATTCACTGGGGGAGGTTTCCGCCTTGGCGTGTTTCATCTGCTCGGCTGCCTTTTCGAGATTATCCTTGAACGGTCCGTAAAATTCCTTTAATACTCCCACCCAATCGAGATGCTGCTCTTCGATTTTATCCAGTTGCGATTCCATGTGCCGCGTAAATGCAACGTCCATAATTTTTGAAAAATATTCATTGAGTTTATCGGTTACTACTTCGCCGAGGTCGGTTGCGAAAAATTTCTTGTTTATCTGCTCAACGTAGCCGCGGTCCTGAATGGTGCTGATGATGGCTGCATATGTGCTTGGCCGGCCGATGCCTTCCTTTTCCAGCGTCTTAACCAGCGAAGCTTCGGTATACCGTGCCGGCGGCTTGGTAAAGTTCTGGACGGGCTGGATATCAACCGCTTTTACCTGCTGCTGCTTTTGCAGAGCGGGCAGATGCTGGGTGTTGGAGTATGTTGACCAGATTTTTGTAAAACCGTCGAAGACCAGGGTACGGCCGGTTGTTTTGTAGGTACATTTACCGATGGTTGTATCAGCCGCAATCTGTACATTAGTGACATCCCAGACGGCCGGTTTCATCTGACAGGCCAGGAAGCGCCGCCATATCAAATCGTAGAGTTTATACTGCTCGTTACTGAGCATGGATTTAAGTTCATCCGGTGTCAGGTCAACATCGGTCGGACGGATGGCTTCGTGGGCCTGCTGCGCGCCTTTTTTCGAAGCATAGACATATGCCTTGGGCGGCAGATAGTCGTCGCCGATGTTTTTACCGATGTAACTTCTGACGTCTTTGATGGCCTCGCCCGACAGGTGGGTGCTGTCCGTTCGCATATAGGTGATCAATCCGAGCCTGCCCATTGAGCCGAGGTCGATGCCTTCGTACAACTGCTGGGCGATATTCATTGTCCGTTTGGCTGAGAAGCCGAGACGGTTCGCTCCCGCCTGCTGCAGTGTCGATGTAATAAACGGAGGGCCCGAGCGCGAGGTGGTCTGTTTCTTTTCAATATCAGATATTTCAAATTGAGCACCCTTTAAGGCATCGAAGATTCCGGTTGCCTGCTGTTCGTTGTCGGCCTCGAACTTTTTGCCGTCAATCTCCGCAAGTTCGGCTTTGAATGCATTTCGCTCTGCGAGCCAGTCATGCTGCTGTTGGAGGGTTGGACCTTTACCGTTCTCTGATTTTGGTTCGATGAATTTCCGCCACTGGCTGTTGTAGTCGCTGTTGAGATCCGTGGTGAACACGGCCGGTATCAGCCAGTATTCCTTCGGCTCGAATGCGCGTATTTCCCGTTCCTTTTCATCGATTATTTTGACAGCGACTGACTGCACGCGTCCCGCAGACAAGCCTCTGGCCACTTTCTTCCACAACAGCGGACTGATTTTGTAACCGACGAGGCGGTCGAGGATTCGGCGGGCCTGCTGTGCCATCACCTTGTCGATATCGAGTTTGCCGGGATTGTTGAAAGCCCGCTGAATATCCATTTTTGTGATAGCGTTGAAAATCACGCGGAATGTCTTTTCTTCGGGTATTCCGAGAATCTTCGCCAGATGCCACGCGATGGCCTCGCCCTCACGGTCGAGGTCGGTCGCCAGGTAAAGCTCGTCGCATTTTTTAGCGGCCGCTTTGAGTGAGTTGACCGTGCGTCGCTTGCCCGGCGTGATTTCATAGGTCGGCTCGAAGTTGTTGTCGATATCTACATTGAGTCCCTTACTGGGCAGGTCGCGGATATGTCCCATCGAGGCCTTGACCTCGTAGCCGTAGCCGAGATACTTGTTGATTGTCTTCGCCTTGGCTGGCGATTCGACAATGACCAGCGATTTTTTTGAACCTGATTTCGCCATGTTTATTAGCAAAAAAGCGTTACGAGACTGTCTTCTACTTCGGATTTTGAGCTTTTTATCTTAAATACCAGCCCCTTTTTGAGCGTGTTTCCGATAAAAAGCAGATTTGGACAAATACAAGGGCAGCGCGGATATGTCAAGAAAAAACGATTTTTCCCGAACCACAAGGCTGTTTAAAAGAAAGCTTTTTTTGTTTTTTGGTGTGTTTTATTAATTTACTGCGAGATAGTCGAGATTGTCCCTGAATTTAAGCGAAACGAGCTGCCATTTATTTGATGCTTTGTAATAATAGAACTCCCAGATCACCGGCATATTTTCGCACTTGAGCAGGTAAACCAGGCGGGTTAGGGATTGACCGTATTGATCTTTTTTGACCTGCTCGAAGCTGAGAAGCTTGCCGTAAGCATCGAACAATTGAGCGGTCTGCTGCTTTTGCAGTTGTATCGACTCGGTTCGTTCGGCCAGTTGCGTTCCTTTAAGCAGGGTGTTGTATGCGGTTTCAACGTCCCCTTTGATGACTGTGCTCAAAAATGTTTCCACATCATTTTCAAGGCCGGATTTTAAAAATGCGCTGCATAGGAGCACACCCAGTACAATAACAACGGCGATAATTCCCTTTTTCATTTTGAACTCCTTTCTGTATCAAATGTCTTCATTCGTTCATGGCGATGATGTGAGCAATTGTTCTAATAATGGTTTTAGCCTTCGAATCGCGTTGCCTCTGTGGCTAATAGCATTTTTTTGCTCTGCTGTCAACTGTGCGACGGTTTTGTCCAGCCGGGGCAGAAAGAATATAGGGTCGTAACCGAAGCCGTTAGAGCCGATTTCTTCCTCAGCCACGAAACCTTCCAGAATTCCCTCGGTCTCCAGCAGGATTTTTTCCGGACTTGCCAGGGCGAGTCGGCATACGAACCGGCAGCGTCTGTCCCTGCCTCTGGTGTCCTTTAAAAGCTCCAGGACTTTGGCCATATTTTTATGGTCGAGCAGGCCGCGGTCCTTGTCCTTTTGACCGGAGAACCGTGCACTTTTAACACCCGGTGCGTCATCGAGCGCATCGACTTCCAGGCCTGAATCGTCGGCGATGGTCCAAAGCCCGGTCATCCTTGCATAGCCGAGTGCTTTTTTGCGGGCGTTTTCGCCAAAGGTTTCGCCGTCTTCGACGACTTCTTCAAGCGCATCGAAATTAGATAAACTGACCCACTCGACATCGGCGTCAAGCATCGCGCGAAGCTCGGCCAGCTTACCGGGGTTCGTACTTGCCACAAGAATTTTCCGCTTCATAAATTTTTGTTCGTTATATTAGCAGTTTTTTTAATAGAGCACGCTGGAAGTGCAGTCGGTTCTCCGCCTGGTCAAAGATAATCGAATGTTCTGATTCCGCCGCCTCGTCGGATATCTCAAAGCCGCGGTGGGCCGGAAGACAGTGCATAATCTTTGCGTCTGCAGGTGCTGACTTTAGCAGCATGGCATTAACCTGAAAACCTTCGAATGCCTTTAAACGCTGCTGTTTCTGGTCCTCCTGTCCCATGCTTATCCACGTGTCGGTGTATAAAATATTCGCTTCAGCTACCGCTTCTTCGGGATTATTTGTCTGGGTGACCGTGTCCGGTGAAACGGCGTTTGCTTTTTCAATTGTCTCGGCGTCGAGCTCGTATCCTGGTGGTGTGGCGACAGCCATTTTCATCCCTAACTTGGCGCTTGCGAACGCCAGAGACCGCGCAACGTTATTGCCGTCGCCGATGAATGCAACCTTGATGCCTTCGACACGGCCGCAATGCTCTTGGATAGTCAGCACATCCGCCATCGCCTGGCACGGATGCGACCAGTCTGTCAGGGCGTTTATGACCGGCACCGTTGAACAGGCTGCAAGCTCGCAAACAGTATCATGCTCAAAGGTACGCGCCATAATTCCATGGGCATAGCGGCTCAGCACACGCCCCATATCTTTTACCGGCTCCCGCTTGCCGATGCCGCCGATGTCCTCGGGCTTGACATAAATAGCGTTTCCGCCCAGGTTTGTCATCGCGACCTCGAAGCTCATTCGCGTCCGCAGGCTCGGTTTCTCGAACAGCATAATCAACGTCTTGCCCGCGAGGCATAAATCCCTTCCGCCGCTTTTATAGAGTTTTTTAAGCTCCGCACTGAGTGTGAGAAGTTCCTTCAGAAGTTCCGGTGTACAGTCAATTATCGAAATAAAATCTTTCATTTTCCCATCTCTCTAAGTACGTTTTCAAAAATCTCCAGTGCCTTGTCGACCTGCTCCTTGGTGACAATCATCGGCGGCATAAACCTCAGGACATTGCTTTGGGTGCAGTTGATTCGCATGCCTTTTTTCAGGCATTTATCTACAATCTCGCTGCCGGGCTCTTTGAGTACGACGCCAATCATCAGTCCCTTTCCCCGAATATGGTCGATGATGGGGTGCTCGGTTTTCAACTCGTTCAGTTTTTCCTGAAGATAGGTGCCGACGTCGATTGCGTTTTGCAAAAGTCCTTCTTCTTCGATGGCTTCGATGACCGCGATAGCGGCTGCGCAGCCTATCGCGTTGCCGCCGAAGGTCGAGGCGTGTTTACCGGGCTTGAGCGAATTTGCGACCTCGTCTTTAGCCATCATCGCGCCGATGGCCATCCCGCCGCCCAGAGCCTTGGCCATGGTCATAATATCGGGTTCGACATCATAATGCTGATAGCCGAACCATTTGCCCGTACGGCCGATGCCGGTCTGCACCTCATCCAGTATCATTACGGCGCCGTTCTCGTCGCAAAGGCGTCGAATCGCCTGCAAATAGTCCCGGGTTGCCGGATTTATGCCTCCCTCGCCCTGAATCGGTTCGACCAGCACCGCTGCTACTTCATCGCTAAAGGCTTTTTCCAATGCCTCGATGTTGTTGAAGGGCACATAAGCAAAACCCGGCAGCAGCGGCAGCAGGCCCTCGTGGTGCTTGGGCTGGGCCGTTGCGGTCATCGTCGCAAATGTCCGGCCGTGAAAGCTGCCTTCGGCGGTGATGAATTTATACTTGCCTTCGCCGGTATGAAGCCGGGCGAGTTTAAGTGCGCCTTCGTTGGCTTCAGCGCCGCTGTTGCAATAAAAGCACTTGCCGCCGAATGCCCGCTCGCTAAGCAGTTTTGATAATGTCCCCTGCGGCTCTGAGTAGAACGTATTGTCGATGTGCAGCAGTTCTCCCGCCTGTTTGCGTATTGCCTCGACCACCTTCGGGTGGCAGTGGCCGATGGCGCTGACCGCCCAGCCGGGAAACATATCCAGAATCTCGTTGCCGTCCGTGTCGTACATATAGCAGCCCTTGCCGCGAACGATGACCCGCGGCAGCCGCGTGTAGTTGCCGATAACATACTTGTCAAACAATTCTATTGTTTCTTCTGTTGTCATTTTTCGCCCTTTGAACTCAATTGCCTGTTTTTGAAAAAAGAACTCCCTAAACCGAAACCCATCTTCAGGAAAAGTATTGCGTCACTCTTTTACTATCTGGGTGCCGATACCCTTGTCGGTATATATTTCAAGCAGCAGCGAATGTTCAATCCGGCCGTCGATAATATGGGCCTTCTTTACCCCAGCCTGAAGGGCATTCAGGCACGCCTCGATCTTCGGGAACATCGCCTGCGTGATGATTTCATCGTCAACCATTTTTTTTATGCCGGTTTTATCAAGGGTGGAAATCCGACTGTCGGGGTCGTTGATATCTTTCAATATTCCGTGTGTGTCACTGACCATCACGATTTTTTCGGCCTGCACGGCAGCGGCCACCTCACCGGCGGCGCTGTCGGCGTTTACATTCAGTTTTCCTCCGGCCTTATCCTGCGCGACCGGCGCAATAACCGGTATCGTCCCTGAATTACATAGTGTTTCAAGAACGTGCCCGTTAACTTCTGTGACCTCGCCGACCAATCCGACATCCAGCTTGCGGCCGTCTTCACCTGCCAGCCGTATCTGTTTGGCGAAAATAACACATGTGCTTAACGAATGCATACCCGTTGCCTGTAGACCCAGTTTGTTGAGCGTCTCGCATATCGGCGCATTGACTTTGTGCACCAGCGTATGCTCAGCGATGTTCAGTGTCCGCTCATCAGTGTAACGTCGTCCCCGTACCCAGACCGGCTCCAGACCGGCCTCATTCATCGCTTTGGTGATGGCTTTACCGCCGCCGTGTACGATGATGGGATGGATTCCCACCGTGGCCATAAACGCGATATCCATTAAGAGCTTTTCGCGGAGCGCAGCGTCATCCAGTACGCTGCCGCCGAGCTTGACCACCACGATACGGCCGCGAAAACCGCGAATATATTCCATCGCCTCAATCAGGGCCTTCGCTTTAGAAATAGCTTCTTCCACCTTGGAAACCTTAAATTAAAGGATAAAACGAAAAGAAAAGTGTATGAATAAACCATCCTTTCGTCAAGCTATATTTGAGTTATTCGTGGTTCCCATGATAGACACAATGCTGTTATTTGTATATCATGAGAAAGCTTGATTGTACATCCGAGTGTATAACATCGTAAACGGATAATGATGTTTCATGCTTGGGTCAACTTCAGAATTTCCATAGACACAAGCATAAAGAAAGGACGGCTTAAATGAGAGATAATAGCAATAAAAGGTTTATTTGCGGAATGCTGTTTTTTCTGATGTTGTTGGTTTTTGCCGGCGGTGCGGGCGGGTCAGAGTGGCATGTCAGCAAAGTTAGGCTTGATGATATTTCCAATGACCAACAGGTTCGAAATATTCAACAGGGCATTGAACGGGCGCAGCCGGGAGATAAAATTATCATTCGTGGAGGGGTGTATCGTGAAAAATTAGTCATCGAAAAGAGCGGCACGAAGCAAGCGCCTATCACAATTTGTGCTGCTGAGGGAGGATTCGTTGTTATCACTGGTGCTGAAAGACTGAAGGAGTTGAAAAGACAAAGTGACAATGAGATGGATAATATTTATGTTTGTAAGTGGCCTTACATGTTTATTTCGAGGGGGAATAATCGTACACATCCGAATGATGACTTTCATAAATTGATAGGATGCTGCGAACAGGTCTTTGTGAACAGCTATTCACTCAAGCAGGTGCTTGAAAAGGAAAAATTGTCTCGGGGAACGTTTTATGCCGATACCGATGCCCGGCAGCTCTACCTGTGGGCCTTTAATAATGCGGACCTAAGCGGCGATAGAGATATGGTGGAAGCATCGACGCGGGATAAGATTCTGCAGTGCGAGGGAAACTTCATACATATCAAGGGATTACGTTTTCGTTACGCGGCCAACAGGGCTCAGCAGGGGGCGGTTGAAATAGAAGGTGATGATTGTATTATGCAGGACTGTGTTTTTGAATCGGTGAATTCATGCGGTGCGGAATTCCGCGGTGAGCGGATAGCGGTAAAGAATTGTATTTTTCAGAATAACGGCCAACTCGGATTTTCCGCCGGTAACGCACACGGCTTGAAGATGACCGGCTGTGTGGTGCGCAATAATAATACAAAGGGATTCAATCGCGGATGGGAGGCCGGCGGCAACAAGATTGTTAGAACCCGCGATATGGTTATCGAGGATTGTGTTTTCCATGATAATTTTGGTCACGGCATCTGGTTCGATATAAGCAACGAAAATTGTGAGGTGGGAAACTGCCTTATTGCGGATAACCAGAATGCGGGGATATTTTACGAGATATCGTATAGTCTGCATGCTCATGATAATGTAATTGTGGGTAACGGTTTCGCTTTTGACCCCGATGCGTGGGGAGCCAACGCGGGGATTAGTCTTTCGAGTTCGGAAAACTGCATTGTCGAGCGGAACCTGCTTGTCGGCAATAAGGAGGGCCTTAGTCTGCGCGAGCAGAAGCGCAGTACAAGGAAACTTGGAAGCAGGACATCCGAGGAAATCTGGAACAGAGGACACATTGTGAGGAACAACGTATTGGCTTATAACCAGGATGCCCAGGTTTGGGGCTGGTTTGATATCGATGATGAACGGCACTGGCCCGAATCGATGCAGAAGCAACATCGCGCAGAGCAGGCAGATATTGAAGGTGATAGTTTCGAGCGATCGAAACGCTTGTCATTGGAGGATTTAAGGCTGACTTTCGAGAACAATCTGTATTGTCCCGGTCCGGGCCGGGAGCTGTTTATCTGGGGAGCGAAGTGGAAAAGGTCACAACATTTTAAAAGTCTCGATGACGTTCAGAAAATTCTGTGTTTGGAGAAGGGCAGCTTTGTCGGTAAATTTAAAGCGGCGAATATTTCGGGATTGGATTTTCGAGTCGAACCAAATAGCGCAGCGCTGACACAAAGCCGTTATCCAAAAGGCGAAGTTCCGCGTGTGAGACTGGGTATTTCAAGGTAATACCGTAGCTTTGAGCGTAATCCCGCAGAGTTGGCGACGTTACGTTAGTACAACAATCAAAATAAACAGTATCAATTCAAATAGTGAATCATATCTTTATTTAATCCATATATACTTTTTCCATAGGATGCTCTTTAAAAGCCTTGCTGATATACGGCTGAACCAAACTTATCTCTTTTCGTATTTCTTAATAGTAATACAAGGAGATGTAATTATGAATGATATAAGTAAAATCAACAAAATTATGATTATCGCGGTTGCGATCGTGATTACGAGCCTTATTTTTGGCGACGCCATGCGAAAACAGAATTTACCCGCCGTGGAGAACCGAAAAATGAATCAACTTAATCCGCAGGAACTACGTAAATATCCGAAAGCAACCTTTGCAGCCGGTTGTTTTTGGCATGTAGAAACTTCGTTCAGACAGGTTCCCGGTGTGTTATCAACACAGGTCGGTTATACCGGGGGCCATTTAAAAAATCCTACATATAAACAGGTCTGCACCGGCCGAACAGGCCACGCCGAGGCGGTTCAGATTGTTTATGACCCCAACCAGGTCTCTTACGAAAAACTGCTGGATGTATTCTGGAGCATTCACGACCCTACGACTATCAACCGGCAGGGACCGGATATCGGAACACAGTATCGGGCGGCTATATTCTACCATACCCCCGAACAGCGGCAGGCAGCGATAAAATCGAAAGAACAGCTTGCGAAATCCGGCAGGATAACAGGCAGAATAGTCACCCAAATCGAACAGGCGAGGGAATTCTACAGAGCCGAGGAATATCACCAGCGCTACTTCGAAAAGCAAGGTCTGGCCACATGCCATCCTAGTTTGACAATGACTGAAAACGATCCCAATACCATCATCAAAACTGACAAAGAGTGGAGACAGCAGTTGACCCCGATGCAGTACAGGGTGACACGCAAGAAAGCAACCGAACCCCCTTTCACCGGTAAATATTACAACTTCAAAGGCGAAGGCGTCTATAAATGCGTCTGTTGCGGCAACGAGCTGTTCAGTTCTGATGCCAAGTTCGATTCAGGCACCGGCTGGCCGAGCTTCTATCAGCCCGTTTCGGAAGAAAATATTTCCGAAAAGACGGACAGAAGCCTGTTTATGGTCAGAACCGAAGTGATATGCGACAAATGCGGCGCCCACCTCGGACATGTCTTCAAAGACGGTCCAAGACCGACGGGACTGCGCTACTGTATCAACTCCGCCGCCCTTACGTTCGAAGAAAAAGACAAAGATAAAGAGAACGTGAAAGAGTAACAAAAACAATCCGTCTTATATTTTTTCAATCCCTATTACCATGGATTTGAAGGATGCAGTTTCCACGCATCCAGTTTTGCCACCTTCATATTCCCTTTCGCGAACAAGCGAACCTGCCGGCTGTCGTCGCGTGTCGGGTAGGCCCGATGTGTCAGGCAAAGCCGGTTATTGACAAAAATTTCCATCACCGACCGGTCCAGGAAGATATGAAAATGTAGAGGCTCATTCTTTTCCAGTTTTAACTCCGCTTCCTGCAGATAGTCATTTTCCTCATATCTTTCCATCAGGCTTTTGTCTAATGAGGTTTTGGATAAATCAACACGGACCAAATTTTTCCCGGAATCAAAAGTAATAGAGGTCTGTTCGGAACCATCCGGCGCACAATAAACTTTTATTCCGCATTCTTTTACATCCTGCGGCAGGATAGTGATATTCAATTCCAGTGTGTTTCCCGTTATCCCATCAAGTTTTAATTCCGTATTATTCACTGTAAAACTCTTTTTGCTTATATGTTCTGCCCTGAGCTGTTGCAGTTCTTCGACGGGATACATGCGAAGGTCACCATCGTTACCCAGTCGAAGTTCACGGGGAAGTGTTAATACGCCGTCCCAGGCATGCTGCGTCAGATAGTAATTATCTCCCCAGACGGGACGGCTGTCATAAAGGGCAGCCCACATAATACGACGCCCCTTATGGTCAACCAGTGACTCCGGAGCATAGCCGACTCCATTGTTCCACGTCATCGTACCGTGCTTTTCGGGATAGAATTGTTCGTTTTTGAACCGGCCAATTTTGTATTTCAGACCTTCATGCAAGAAAAGCAGGACATATTTATCACCGAGCTTGAAGAAATCCGGACAGTCCAGAACACCGGGAGTTTCACCGTGATGAAAGAAATCTCCCACAAGTTCCCAATTTTTCAGATCTTTGGATTTCCAAAGTGTCGAATTGTCAGCCGGCCAGCCGCTCCATTTGCCTGAATTATCGCCTGAGATGCAATAGTAGGTATCTCCGTCAAGCCACGCATGCGGATCCCACACATCATATTTTCCATATTCGGGCAGCTTATCCAAGATAGTTCTGTATTCCGCGCCGTCATTGTCCAGCGCAAACTCAGGATATGGAATAACCGGATTAGCTTGGAACTTTTCCCAAACATCTAAATTGTCATCTAATGCTTGCGCAATACATTGACCGGCGCCTAATCCCTGATAAATGATGGTGGGTGTTCGGTTTTTATCCAGGAAGGTATTGCCGCTATAAATCGCAACTTCAGGGTCATCCTCGGTCGGACATAAAGCGGTAGGATGAAAACGCCAATGCACCAGGTCATGGCTGGAAATATGTGCCCAGCAGTCTCCACGGTGTCGCTGCCGAGGCTGATAAGGCTGAAATACATAAAAAAGATGATATCTGCCGTTCCAGTAAATAGCACCATTCGGATCAAACGGATGAGCCATTCCTTCCGGCATCACAAAATGGTATCTCGGCCGGTATTTGTCTTTGACCAACTTATCACGATACAGATGCATAGAATAAATGGCATCCTGAATGACTCTCTGATTAAACGCATCCTCCTGTGCGAGTATCTTTTGCGTAAAACTCAAGCCTGCCGCTGCGCCGGCGGATCCGAGCAATGTATGTTTCAAAAAATTTCGTCGATTAACTTTCTTAGACATTTTTCTACTCCCATATAGATTTCAATTCGTAGACCTGGAGTTTGTTTAAGTGCACATCGCCCCATAAATGATAAAGTTCAAATTGTTTTGGATGGTTTACTGAGAAATGAGCGTCGGCCATATATAATCTGCCGTGATTGGCGTATATCTCAACAGAGGCCCGGTCAATCAAAATCTCCAGATAAATTTTTCCGTCTTCAAAGTTGAGGAATGCATCATTAAGACGATTATGCCTTGCATCATATTCTATCTCAAAGCCGTTAATTCTTAATCCGAAGACGCCGTAACTTTTTCGCGCTCCCATCTCAAATTCCGCCTTTATATGAAGCAGTTCACCCAACTCACCACCTAATCTTTCCAATATATCCGTGGTGCCGTACTCTCCGATTGTAATATCAGTTAACGTATATTCCTTTTTGTGAAGGGTCTCAATTTCTTTTATGGGATTGGCACAAAGACGAATCCCTTCTGTGCTTGTTCTAAGTGACAATTCGTTCGGAAATGTAATCATATGAATAAAAGGCATACCAGGGAATTCTACAATTCCCCAGCCGAGCTGGATGCGCCTGCCGTGGGGTTCGTTATTGAACGTCTGAGACGCATAAAAGATACCTTTATGTTTAAATGCTGAATTTAATTTCCCCGTACTATAAAAATGCTTGCCGGATTCCATGTTGAATTCTTTCCCGTCAAAATCACCAATCATGTAAACTCCCGCAGCCCCGTACATCACCCATTTAGTGTTTTCAGGGTCTGCATCGACCGGCAGTTCGAATAGTTCCGGACATTCCCAGGAATCATCGATATGGCTTTGGTATTCCCAGTCCTTGAGATTGTCCGATGTAAAAATGGAATTGCCTATTCCTTCGAACAAAACCATCACCCATTTGCTGGTCGGCTCGTGCCAGAAGACTTTCGGATCCCTGATATCGTTATTGCCGACGATGGCTCTGCGGTCGCCGATAACCGGATTGCCAGAATAATTTGTCCAGGTCCTGCCTCTGTCGTTGCTGTAGGCAAGACACTGAACCTGCTTATTTGATAGCGAATGGAGAGCCACCATAACGTTTTCTTCGCCGGTCTGAAGTCCCGAAGTATTGTTTTTATCCACAACTGCTGAACCTGAATAAATTGAGCTGGAATCGTATGGATAGATGGCCATGGGCAATTCCTGCCAGTGAATCAGGTCTTTACTCACGGCATGTCCCCAACCGACCCCTCCTGATAATCCAAAAGGATAATGCAGCGGAAACATATGGTATTCACCATCATAGTAGACCAAACCGACAGGGTCCTGAATCCAGCCGCGCTTGGCCGTGTAATGAAACTGTGGCCGAAGCTTTTCTTTATAAATAGTGCCCTCTTCTTTTAAACGGTCATCCTGGTAGATCATATCATAACCATGAGAACCGTCCGGCAACTTTTCAACTGACAAGGTAGCATTTTTACCCTTATACATTGAGATATCCATATATGTCCAGTAATCAGGCTTGTCAACGGCCAGCCGAATAAGAAACTCATGACGGATATTACCATCGACATGAAGACTTATTCTTTGCTTTGGAACATCATTTTGAACCGGCAGGTTCAGATAGCGTTTTTCAAGGACAATTTCTTTTTTCTTTTCCTGTCCGTTGACTGTATTAAAAGCAAAAAAGAGCACCATAAACAAAAATAATAAACTCGATAGTGATTTCACAGCCGTTCCTCCTGTTGTATTTGAGCATTCAATAATTTTTGAACAGAACCTCAGTCTCGCCGACGGGCGTCAATATAAACCTTGCTTAAAATTTGCGATTATTCAATACCAAATTCCTTCTGTATCTTCTCAAGTGAAATCCTCTTTGTTTCCGGCATAATGAAAGCCGTCCACAGCAGCTGCAGGACCATAAATCCTGCATAAATGAGAAACACATATCCGCCTAAAAGTGTTACCAGCGGCGGGAAAGTCTGCGAGATAACCGCTGCCATAAACCAGTGCGTGAAACTTCCCAGTGCCTGGCCGCGGGCACGAACCCGGTTTGGAAAGACCTCACTAATAAAGACCCATATCACGGCTCCCTGACCGAATCCATGCGCTGCAAGGTACACCATCAGGCTGATGAGGACCAAAATGCCGCCGCCCGTAACAAAGGCATAGGCGACGCCTAAAAGAGAAATGATATAGCCGACCGAACCAATATACATCAGTTTCTTTCTGCCCACATGGTCGATAATCACCATAGCGAGGATGGTAAAGACCAGCATAACGAAACCAACCACCGCCGACTGAAATAACGCCGATTTCGAACCGTAACCGGCCATCAGAAAAATATCTTTGGCGTAATAGAGCAAGGCGTTTATGCCGGAAAGCTGATTGAATGCCGCCATCATAATGGCAAGCGTAATGGGTTTAAAATAGGCTTTACGAAAGAATCGTTCTTTGAGGGTGTGATGCTCAAGATCCAGGGAAACTTGAATTTCTTTGATTTCTTCTTCGACGCTGCCGGTATCGGTGCCGACCTTGTTCAAGACCTCCGAGGCTTCATCTATCCGTCCTTTGGCGACCAGCCATCTCGGGCTTTCGGGATTAATGCACAGCAACGCAAAAAAGGCCGCTGCGGGAACTGCTTCAATCCCGAACATCCAGCGCCATTCTATCGAACCCAGTTCAAATAAAGAGATGACGTAATTGGAACAATAGGCCATTAAGATCCCGAATATGACGTTGAACTGTACAAATGCGACCAGTCGACCGCGGAACCGCGCAGGTGAAATCTCCGCTGTGTACATCGGAGAGACCACCGAAGCCCCGCCGACGCCGAGTCCGCCGATGAAGCGAAAAATCAGAAGGGAATACCAGCCCCACGAAAATGCGCAGCCTATCGCAGAAATGAAATAAAGAGCAGCCAAAAGATAAAGTGCTCTTCGACGGCCTAAAATATCGCTGGGCTTGCCAATGGCCACAGAGCCGACGATGGTACCAATTAAGGCGGTCGCAACGGTGAAACCAAGGCTAACATCACTGAGCGAGAAAATGTCCCTCAGCCAGCCGGTAGTCCCCGAGATAACGGCCGTATCAAAGCCAAAAAGAAAACCGCCCAAAGCGGCAACAATGGTACTTCTCATAAGATAACGGCTCAATTTCATTTCAGGGCTCCTTATAAAAAATAATCAAAATAGTACCTTAGAAGGAATAGAATGGCTTCATTTTCCAGGCAGTGATTTCTTCAACCTTAACATCGGCGTCTTCGGTGAAAAAGCTGAGATAGGGTTCCTTGCTGTTATATTCATGATAACTGACAGCGGCCTGGCGATCATTGGCAAAAACCTCGATGAGATTTTTGTCCATAAAAACACGCAGAGTTAGCCCTTCGTCTTTTTTGAGTTCAAATGGGGCAACCTGTTTTCCAACCGTTAATGTTTTGTTCTTTGTCGAAATGGCAATATTCAAAACGTCGTCATTTTTTGTTTTACCAGCCAGCTTGATACCAAATTGACTGGCATCTGCAGCCTTGAAAACAGCCTTTATTTCAACCGCATCGCCGGTTACGCTGTTGAGCTTATACTCATGGTCATTTTTGACTGTGATATTCTCTTTAACCATCTCATCATACCGAAGCGATTCAAGTTCACGCAGCGGTCTGATGCGGAGCACGCCATCGGCCGGCAATTCCAGTTCGCGCGGCAAACCTTGAATGCCGGTTTGTGAAAAATAATCATCGGTAATAATCCAGGCCCACATGACCCTCCGGCCGTCCTTTGTCAGCATTGATTCCGGGGCAAAGTAGACCAGACCCTCCGGGCCGTTCTCCCAGTCAGTATTTAACCAGTTCATCTTGGCATGAAACTCTGGCTTATACTTTTCATCGATGAAATCACCGAGAAAATAACGGCAGCCCAGGCGGTGACTGATGCACAGCAGCATCCACTTATCACCAATCTTGAACATATTGGCACAGGAGATATCTTCGTCTCGGGGAATGCCGGGCTCGCCTTTATAGTCTTTGTGCAAAAGATCCCCCATATACTTCCATTTCTTGAGATTTTTGGATTTCATCAATGGAGGATTCTCGCCGCCGGAAATGGCATAATAGGTATCACCCATCAACCAGCAGTCAGGATCCCAGAAACCCTCAAACTCGGGTTTATCAACAAGAATAACGGGATGCGGTTTTTCCCACTTGTCCAGGTTGTCATCCAAAGCGTAGGTGATCCAGTTTTTGCCGGAACCCTCGCCATGGTAAATCATTGCAGGTCTGCCTTCTTTGGTAAAAAAGCCCGTGCCGCTGAACATGCCATGCCCGGTAAATGGCCTGTTGATTACAGTCGGGTGCCAATGCCAATGCACCATATCCTTGCTGGAAACGTGGGCGTAGTGAAAGCCGTAATGATCTGCAATGATATAGTGCAGATGATAGCGGCCTTTATAATAATAGGCCGGGTTCGGATCGCCTGGTTCGGCTCTTTCCGGTCCCGGATGAGCAAGGTGATAGGTCAGCCAGTCATCAGGTGGGTCTTTGGGCCACTGAGGCGTTCTGACAACGTACTTTCTGGCAGCTAAAATGTTGCCCCAACGCTTAAGCTTTAACTTGCCCTCTTCAAGGTCGTAATCATCAACATCACCGCGGTTGTATTCAACAAAGCGTCCGGCTCGATCATGAAAATCATCACCTTCAAAATCCCACCAGGCATAAGGCTGAATGTCAGAGGGCAGATTTGGCTTTAGTGAATTGAGTTCTTTTTCCGACAGGGCCTGGCTGTAAATTCGGGCATCCTCAATCTCGGCGATAATGAAACTATCATCGCCATAGTGACTGCGGCCAAAGACAACAAAATTATTATCACTGCTGAGCAGGTCAATATTTTTTGCTGTGTATTTCGCAACAATTTCTCCGTCGCGGTACATCCGAATTTCAGAACCTTCATAGACAATGGCAAGTTGTTCCATCTTCCCCGTTCGTACGTCTGCTTCTGTTGATTTAGTACGTTTATCATCATCGCTGCCGGCCACCCAGTTTCCTTCCTCATTTAATATAATCCCGTCGAATTGCTCTCCGTCCTGGAGGGTCAGAACGGAGCCTCCTCGTGCCCGGCTGCTGTTAACGGTAACCCATGAGACGAGTGTTTTATCGGTGTTTGCAGCGGATTCCGCTTGTGAAACCTGAATACATAGAATTGATAGAATTATTGCCGTCGTCATTATCCCGATTCGCATTTTTAACCTCCCATTTTAGCTGTATCTGTATTTATGTAGTTCTCGGCATACCACGTTGCACTAAAAAACGTGCTGGTTAGAATACCACCTCGATTCTGAAAAATCAAGCAATTAGACCCGCCTATTGAGCACGAGGCAGATTTCTCATGGCTTGGCCTTGACAAGATTTTTGAATTCCGTATAATTTTGCCCTATTGCTTTTTTAAAGCAGGGGTTGAGAAGCGAACGAAAAAACAGAAAGTATAGGGTAGGGGGGCATTAAAATAAATGGAGATGAGTATGATAGAAGTAAAAAACCTAAAACGCAGTTTCGGACCTATCGTCGCCGTTGATGATATCTCTTTCAAAGTGGAAAAAGGCGAGGTGTTGGGCTTTTTAGGCCCGAATGGAGCGGGGAAAAGCACGGCGATGCGGATGCTGGCGTGTTTTCTCGGCCCTGATTCGGGCACCGCGACCATTAGCGGTCACGATATCATCAAGGAGCCCGTTGCGGTGCGTCAGTGCATCGGCTACCTGGCTGAAAATGCACCTGCCTACGGCGAGATGACCGTCGCATCGTTCCTGAATTTTATCTGCGATGCACGAAACATCAAAGGCGATGAGCGCAAAAAAGCCCTCGACCGCATCGTGAAGATGTGCTCTATAGAGTCGGTCTATCATCAGACCATCGAGACACTCTCGAAAGGGTACTGCCGCAGGGTCGGCCTGGCGCAGGCGCTTATTCATGACCCGCCGGTTCTTATCCTCGACGAGCCGACAGACGGTCTTGACCCCAATCAGAAACATGAGGTCCGCCAGCTTATCAATAAAATGGCGAAGGATAAATGCACCATCATCTCGACACATATCCTCGAAGAAGTTGAAGCCGTCTGTTCCAGAGTGATTATCATCGCGCACGGCAAAATTCTGGCTGATTCAACACCCGGCCAGCTTAAGGAAAAGCACAAGGGGACTCTCGAGGAAGTCTTCAGAAAAATCACGACAAAGAAAAGCGCTTAAAAACTTATTAGGAGTCATCGACTATGAACGCGTTTTTAGCGGTATTTAAAAGAGAATTAAAAAGCTATTTTGAAACGCCGGTTGCCTATGTCTTTCTGGTTATCTTCCTGTTCTTTGCCGGCTATTTACCCTTCAGGCAGGGCTTCTTTGCGATGAGGCAGGCCGACCTGACGCTGTTTTTTATGAACCTGCCGCTGCTTTTTGTCTTTATGGTTCCCTGCACGGCGATGCGGCTCTGGGCCGAGGAACGCAAGAGCGGCTCCATTGAGCTGCTGCTGACCCTGCCGGTGACCATTCCGCAGGCGGTGCTGGGTAAGTTCTTCGCGGCCTGGTGTTTTCTTGCCATTGCGCTGCTTTTGACTATCACGATGCCCTTGACCGTTTCCTACCTTGGTAATCCCGACCCCGGACTTATCGTCACGGGATATGTCGGTGCGTTTCTGATGGCCGGCGGCTTCCTTGCCATCGGCGGCTTTTTCTCGTCCCTGACGAAAAACCAGGTCATCAGCTTTATCCTCTCCGTCGCCGCCCTTGCGGTACTTGTTTATATCGGATTGCCGACAACCCTGAATTATCTCTCCGGTGTCGCACCGAAGGGTTTTCTGGATGCCCTTGAAAAAATGTCCATCATGTCTCATTTTGTATCGATGCAGAAGGGAATCATCACGTTTCAGGATATCGCTTATTTCCTGCTTTTGATAGTAGGCTGGATAGCAGCCTCGATTATTGTCTTAAATGAAAGGAAGGCAAGCTGATGAGCAGAACCATAAAAGTGATTGTCGCTGTGTTTTTTGTTCTTGTTATTACGTTCTCGGCAATTAGCATAACCCAGAATACCGGCGAACTGCTGCGTGCGGATGTCACCGAGCAGGGACTTTATACCCTTTCGGACGGAACCAAAGCCATTCTCAGCAAGCTGAATCAGCCGATTACTATGAAGATGTATTATACACAGACCGCCGCCCGCAAAGGCAGCGACCAGATTCAGTTCCTTAATACATATTACCGTTATATCGAGTCGCTTCTGAAACAATACGTCGCCGCCTCCAACGGTATGGTAAGGCTTCAGATTATTGACCCCCGGCCGTTTACCGACGATGAAGCCGACGCCATCCGCTATGGCCTGACCGGTATTCCCGTCAGCGAGGAGGAGAAATTCTACTTCGGCCTGGTCGTCCAGACCCAGTTTGGAGTCATCAGAACCATCCCCTTCTTTTCGCCGCAGCGCCAGGAATTTGTCGAATACGACATCAGCTCGCTCATCGACAGCGCCACCCGACGGCAGAAACGAACCATCGGTGTGCTCAGTTCGCTGCCGGTGATGGGTGAACAGAGCGAATATATGGCCCAGATGATGATGATGCAGGGAAAACGGCCGAGGCAGCAGTGGACAATCATCTCTCAGCTTTCAGAAAAATATGATATTCAAAACATCGCAGCCGATGCTGAAAAAATAGAAAACGTCGACCTGCTACTGGTCATCCACCCTAAGGATTTGCCTGAAAAAACGCTTTTTGCGATAGACCAGTATGTCCTTGGCGGCGGGCGGACGGTCGTCTGCATCGACCCGCACTGCATACAGGACCAGCCTGACCAGATGCAGATGCAAATGATGCGCCAGCCGCATTCGAGCAGTTCAAATCTCGACCCGCTGCTTCAGCAGTGGGGACTCAGGATGCCGCCCAACACCTATGCGGGTGACCTGACCCTGGCGCCGCTGGGTTCCACCCGGGCGATGCAGAGACCGGTTCAGTTCGTCAGTGCGCTGGATTTGATTCCCGAATGTTTTAACCAGAATAGTGTAATGACATCGGAACTCAACAACGTCAGGATGCGCTACGTCGGCGCGCTTCAGGAGGTTTCCCCTGACAGTAACAGCGTGCAGATAGAGCGGACGCCGCTTGTCACAACGACAGACCGCGGCAACACGTTTCAGGCGATGAACGATTTTGAACTTCGAAACCCCCAGATGCTGCTGGACCGTTTTACACCCGGTGTTCAGCCGGTGACGTTAGGGTTGATGGTCACAGGAACATTTCAGTCCGCTTTTCCTGAAGGCGTTGAGGTAAAGGACGAGACCGATCCCAATGCTCCCCCCAGACAGTTAACAGGCCTGACAGAGGCCGAGCAGAATTGTGCCGTGGTGGTTCTGGCGGATGTGGATTTTATAACCGACCCGATGGCCTACCAGGACTTTTTGCTGGGAAGAATCGCTCTCAGGGATAATGCCGCACTGCTGCTGAATATAATCGACCAGCTCGGCGGCTCGAGCGAACTCATCTCCATACGTTCACGCGGCAGCTTCCGCCGCTCGTTCGAAGTAGTCGACCAAATCGAGGCGGAAGCCCGGGCCGGCACCGAACTGCAGAGAGCGGCAATAAATCAGCAGATTGCCGGTTTCCAGCAGGAACTTCAGAAACTGATGTCCTCAACCGGTGAGCAGCAGGAGATTATCGGCAGTTCCATCCTGGAGAAGAAAAAGGCCCTCGAACTGCAGATTCGCCAGGCACAAAAGAAACTTCAGGAACTCAAACGGCAGGAACGTGTACGAATTGAACAGCTTGAGGCCGCCAGCAGGAATTGGAACACGCTTCCCGGCCCGATACTCGTGCTTGTGATTGCCGTTGCACTTGCTTTATACCGTGCCGTAAAAAAGAGATACTATGTCCGACGTGCAGCAGATTAAAACGTTATTAAAGCTATTGGAGAATATAAGATGAGCAACAGGAATTTGACGATTTTAGGACTCGTCGCCGTGGTGATGGTGGCGCTGGCCGTAATTCAATCCCGTCGTGCGGATGTGTCACCAAGAACGGAACAGGGTGCCCATGCCTACCTGATTCAGGGATTGAGCATGGATAAGGTGGACAAAATTTCAACCAAAACAACTACCGATACAACCGTCCTTGGACGTATTGGAGATAAGTTCTTCATTACCAACAAGCAAAATTATCCCGCCGGCACATCAAAAGTTAATGAGTTAATCACTAAAGTTCTTGATGTTCGCGGGCTTGAAAAGGTAACCGACAATCCCGATAACTTTGAAGAGCTGGGCGTCGACCCGAATAGTGCGCGGAACATCGTTAAGTTTATGGACAGTAACAACAATCTCATCACGGGCCTTGCCGTCAGCGAGCCGGAGGACGGGCAGGCGCATGTAAGGCTGCTTCCCACGAATAATGTATATGCAACCCAGCCGATTGGCCAGTTACCGAATGCCCCGATGGATTTTATTGATACTCAAATCCTTGACATTCAGAATAACGACGTGCGAAGCGTTACCATCTCCGGTCCCGATGGAAGCTATACTCTGGTAAATGACCCGAACAGCGGACAGATAACTCTTGGTGAAGAATTGCCTGAAGGAAAACAACTTGAGACATCCTCCGCTCGAACAACGGCCCGGGCACTAAGAGCATTCAGAATCAATGATGTAATGCGAGTGCCGGCGGAAAAATCCCTGAATTTCGACCATACCTACTCCTGCAGACTTGAGAATTCGACCCTTTACACCATTCAGATAGCCCGGCGAGACGGTGAAAGCTTTATAAAATGCAAAGCGGAATATCCAAAGGAAGCAAAGGTCTATATTGAAGGAGATGAATCCGAAGAAGAGCTCAAGCAGAAGGAAGACCAGCTTCTGGCTGGTGACGCGGCTCTTGATTTCAATGAAAGGCACAGTCAGTGGATTTATAAAATCGCCGAATACAAGGCTGATGAATTGACCAAAATCCTTGACGAACTGCTCGAAGACATCCCACAGGAGGAAAAAGAACAGGAAAATGCCGGGCCGCAGGAACCTAACGAAATGTAGGCATTACGCGGTTTGTGGCTTTTCAAACTAAAAAAGTCGTTTGCTGTCCAGCAGAAAATTAACAGGTCCATCGTTGGTACTGATAACATGCATATGAGCGCCGAAACGCCCCGTTTCAACGGTCACTTCAGATTTGGCAATTAGCGATGCAGTTTTTTCGTATAACCGTTCAGCAAGCTCAGGTTCCGCCGCGGCATCAAAACCCGGCCGCCGCCCCTTGCGGCAGTCCCCGTGAAGCGTAAAATTGCTGATTAAGAGAATCCCCCCTGTAACGTCCTGTACGTTAAGGTTCATTTTGCCGGCCTGGTCTTTGAAAATCCGCAGGTTGACTATCTTGTCGGCGATGAATGCGGCGTCCTTTTCATTATCATCGGCTCCCACACTAAGATATACCAGCAGCCCCCGCCCGACACGGCCGACGCCCTCATCTTCGACCTCCACCATCGCCTCTAAAACTCGTTGAACAACAGCGCGCATTGATAAAAAAATTCCTTTGACCTGTTGATTATAGTATTAGTAGGCCGGAATATTTGACTGTTCTTTTATGAACAGGTAATAAAGCCGGCCTTCTTTATAGGTTCTACCGGCAAGCTGTCCGGCTTCCTCACCGACGCCCATATAAAAATCGCATCGGCCCGGCGCCCGAATGGCACCGCCGGTATCCTGGTCGAGAGCAAATCCGCTGTAAACCTCCTGAACGACCATCCCGTTTCGCATCTGTGGTAGGGTCGCCATCACAAATGTAAGTGCCGCTCTCGGAAAAATGGATTTGTCCGTCGCGATGGTGCGCATCGGTGTCACCGGCTCGTTCAGACTCCCCCGCGGCATCCCCTCTTCCTTTCTGAAGAACACATAACGCGGATTCCTGTTGGTATATATTCCCACCTCATTCGGATTTCTGTCAAAGTAATCCATCAGCGTCGGCATGCTCAGCTTATCGCGTGAAATCTTGCCGTCCCTGACAAGCTCAGCGGAGATGCTCTTATATTCGTGCCCGTTATTCGCCGCATACCCAACCGTTACAAGCTCGTCATCCGGCAGTCTCACTTTCGCCGAGCCCTGTACCTGGGCAACATAAGCTTCGAACGCGTCTTTGAGCCAAATCAGTTCCTGACCCGCAAGCATATGGGTCGCTTCAATCACGTACCGGCTGGGATATGGCTGAATCGTTCCGTCCGGCATGTGCCGACCGAGTACTTCTCCAAAGCTACCCTTTACAAGGTCTTTCGGTTTCTTGTACAAGGGACACGTATATTCCCCTGTCTGCTTCCAGGAGCCTTCGAATATCGGCGTATAATAACCTGTAAAGAGCACTGTTCCCCGCTTGTCGTAACCTACCGAGGTATAAACGTCGAAGTTCTCGCGAATCGCCTGGTTCAGTTCAGACTCCGTCATCCCGGAATTGATATAATTCTTGAAGAGCTTAAGGCTTTGTACGACCCGCTCATGTGTAATGTCATTTATCGGAAAAAACTGTCGGCTGGAAGGTTTTTTCAGGTAGTTCAAACTTCGGTCGATCGACTCTTCGAGACCTTCTAAATTAATGCACGCCAGCGTGAAATCGGGTATCTCGTAGGGATTGGTTATCTTTACCAGCGCCTGTTCACCCGGTCCTAACGGTCGGTCATAGGCCGGAAACGCTTCCTCTTTCTCCTTCGGTGCGCATCCGTGAAAAATAAGAAAGATAGAAAATAACAGAAAAAGAAAACTCCTTTTTTCCATTTCACACTCCTTTGTTCAAAAAATAAATGATTGAAACTGCATAAACGGCGCAGAGTCAAAATTGAATTTCAACACGATAACTTATTCATCTATTTATTGTTATCGGCTGATAGGTGAAATTTTGCTTAGTAACCGTTTTGCCTTCCCCGCGTACTTTGCTGTCCTTGGTATATTCGCCCGCGAGGACCGGCTTGCTGTTGACCGCGACCCCGGCTCCTGCCTGAAGTTGTTGCACCTCGACCGCGAATATTCTGTCGTGTATTTGCGTTCTCGTTTTGGGCGGCTTTAGCTTGTTCCTCACGAATGCGTTGAGCAATCCTGTCGAACCGGTCTTTTCTGCTTGCGATCACCTTATCGATTGCTGCCAACGTTTGCTCGGCGCCCTCCATCTCGGCAAACGTGCGTATATAATTGAGTTCTGCAATGACCTGGTCTTGTACGCGGCGAGATAGGACTGTTCGATTTTCAGGTTTACCGTGTATCCACTCGCGCATTTCAAGTTGTGCCTCCCGGTCGATAGCGTCAAAGGGGTCTTTAGGCTTATTGGGATCATCGTCCTCATACGCCTCTTCAGCGTCTTCAAATTCTTCTAAGCCCTCATCATCTAACTCTACATCTTCCTCGCCAAATTCTTTTTCATGCACTCCTTTGCTCTCACTGGCTGGGGCGCTTTTCCCGCCTCCCATTCGTTGTTGTAACAGATCAGCAAGACTGGGTCTTTGGTTTTTTTGCTGTTGGCCGAAGCTGACCGCCAGGCATAAGCAGGTAATTATTGTTCCGAATACAGCAATTCGTAAAAGATTGAACTTACCCATCATACAACCTCCAAATATGCTTGTTTCATTAAATTACAAACAGCCCCTGTTGAATATTTTCTCTATTTACTATATTAATATTATACCATCTTGTTGCATATATTTCCAGTATTTATCACTTTCGTGTTATGTTATTTTTCGTGTTGATGCCGCGGTATATTACCAAAAGAGTACTTATATGGCATCCACGTTAAGCTTTTGACTGAATGGGTTTTTCATCTGCCTCGAATAAAGTTTTTACCGATGGCCGCATCAAAACAATAATCGTGAAAACTCCCAGAATTGTTCCAAAGGGCATGAAAACACATTCGACGGCGGCCATAACCAGACAAAATCCGTATCGTTGCCGTTTTGAGAGCTGGCGTCCTGCTATGATGATTAGAAACGCCAGAACCCAGCCGCAAAAGATAATAAAAAGCGGGATGATAATAAAGAAAATACCTATTATCGTTAGTGGGACTTTTTCATCCGCCGGAACGTCCCGTGTGCCGAAAAATAATAAAAAAAGCCCGATTATCAGGTGTATAATCGGAATGCAGGCGACTAAAGCCACCATGCCCCCGACGACATAATGAAAAATCGAAAGCAGATTTAAATGCTCTTTATCTTGTTCGTGTACCATCTTATTCCATAGGCTCCGATTGATTTAAAATGGATTTACACATCTGTTTTTATTTTAAGCCGAATGTCATTATAATTTCAATCGAAATTAAAGTACAAACGCAAAGTCCTATAAAAAACACCATTTTAGCACCAATGGCACATTCTATGTTCGATACCTGCCCCTTGAAACAAAAAACCCTAAGCAAGCAGAACAATCTTGCCGTAGGCGCTTTGTTCAATGACCTGGTGATGGGCCTTCGCCGCTTCCGACAAAGGCAGCTCTGTCCCAATAACCGGCTTAAGATTGCCGGATTCGAGTCCCTTATTAATAGTGTTGTAAATCTCCGACAACTCCTCGTTGCTCGCGTTCATCAGTACCATACCTCTGATGCTTGAGTCGCGCATCATAGTCAGACGCGGATTGATAGTCACATCTCCCCTGCAGCCGATGACAACAACGCGGCCGTTCAGTGCGATTATCTCAAGATCGTTGTTGAGATTCTCGTTTGCCAGCATTTCCAGCACAACATTTACGCCTTTGTCTTGTGTCCATTCCATGATTTGGTTAAACCGTTTGCTGTCTTTGTGGTTCACCACCAGATCCGCTCCCTGTTCCCGGACGAGTTCAATCCCCTTTTCTGTACCCGCCGACCCGATTACATTCATCCCCGCCGCCTTGGCGAGCTGCACCGCCGCCGTTCCGACACCCCCGCTTGCTCCATGGACGAGAATGGTCTCTGCCGCCTGTGCTTCGGCGATGTTGAATAACGCCCTGTAAGCTGCTCCATAAGGCACACCAAGCGCGGCACCTTCGGCGAAGCTGACTTTTTCCGGTAAATGATGAACCTGGGATTCTTTACAAAGAACTTTTTCTGCATAGCTTCCGCTGACGGTGCCGAATGTATAAACTCGGTCCCCTGCCTTAAATGCCCTGACGCCCGGATCGGCGGTTTCAACAACACCGGCGGCGTCAAAACCCGGCGTATACGGCAGCTGTGGCTTTTTTGGATAAGCACCGGCTCGAATGTATGTATCTACGGGATTGACTCCAACGGCCCGCACCTCAATCAAAACTTCACCTTCACCCACGGCAGGCTCTTCAATGTCTTCAAGCTTCATTAATTCGGGCTCGCCAAATTCATGTAAGCGAATTGCTTTCACTTTTAGTTCCTTTCTGAGAGATTTGATAGAACTTTGAAATATATCTTTTCTTTCTTCCAATCTAAAGCATTAAAATCAAAATGTGAATATGAAAATACATTATTAAACTTTCGGATAAATATGTGATTTATCTAACTAACATAAGTATATTTATGGTTTTTTTATATGTTAAAGCACACACATTTTAAATTTCTCAAGATAATTTTATTTTTGTCTTCCCTGCCGGTTATCTAATTGTTTCACGTGAAACACCGCCCTTCTTTTTTGAGATACTTATTCCAAACCTGCGAGCTTCCTGAAATCCTTTTCCTTCTTTCAACTCACTTCGAGTAAACATGTTCTTATGCTTTTTCTTATGCTTTGCCTGCGAGACACACGCTTTTCAAATTGTTTTTGTATCCAGCGTTGCAATTGTTTCACGTGAAACAATTTTTAAGCAAAATGCATTTTTGCTCCGGTTCGTGTGTAGAAATTTAATACAAACTTCCGAAATACAATTATGAGTTATTGACTTACAGAGCGATTAGTCAACAAGCTCAACAGATCCAGTTTCGTAAGGTAACGACCTCTTTCGAAATGTCAGTGAAATAACATTGAAGGAGAATTAAAGGAAGCTGTATATGTCGGATTTTTATATACCGAGTTAAGAAAAGCAAAGGAGTGAAAATTATGTCAAACGCTAAAAAAGGAAAACCAAAACACCTGGGCAGGGGACTGCAATCTTTGTTGGGACCAACAACGTCCGATAAAATAGAAATTAAAAGCGTTCCCCCTTCACCGGCCGCTGCGGTTAACTTCCCGCCGGATAAAGAGTTACAAAGATCTCTTTATCAAATTGATATCGAGCATATATCAGTGAATCCGTACCAGCCAAGAACGAACTGGGACGAGCAAGAGTTATCGGACCTTGCAGAATCCATAAAAACAAACGGCGTCATACAGCCGATTATTGTTCGCAGAAAAGGCAATCGATATCAGTTGATTGCCGGTGAGAGGAGATTCCGGGCAGCTAAGATGGCCTCTCTGAAAACCATACCCGCTATTGTCCGCAGCGCTACCGATGAGCAACTGCTTGAGCTGGCGCTTGTTGAAAACATACATCGAACCGATTTGAATCCCATTGAAAGGGCGAAGGCATATCAGAAATATGTCAACACGTTCTCCCTGACACAGGCCGAAGCGGCTAACAGGCTTGGCGAAGACCGCTCCGTTGTCGCTAACTACCTGCGGCTGCTGGACTTGCCGAACGAAATCAAACAGATGCTCATCGACAGGCAGCTTTCTGCCGGCCACGCCAGGGCGATACTCGCTCTGCCGACCGACGAACTCAGAAGAAAGCTCGCCAATAAAGCATTAGCCGGCAGGCTGAGTGTAAGAGAGGTGGAGCGGCTTGTTAGAAGGTACTTAACCGCAAAGGATGAACCTAAAAAACAGCCGAAAGCAAAATCCGCACACATTACCGAGCTGGAGCGGCAGTTAAGCAAGGCTCTTGGGACAAAAGTGTCCATTGATACAAGAAAAAACGGACAAAGAGGAAAAATCACCATTGAATTTTATAACCTCGATGATTTTGACAGAATCACCGAGCAGCTCGGCATCTCTATCATGGAAACGGCATAGAAGCAAGGCCGTCGCGATAATTGTATCCTAAAGGTAAATATTTACTGTATCGTTTTGAGAGAATAGAATAGCTTAAATAGTATTATGAGAAGGAGAAATATAAGGACGCTGAACATTTCATTTTTGGTGGATATTACTGCTGCGATGAGCAGAGATACAATTCGAATTCTGGCGATTACGTTGTTATCAGTATCATTATCGGCTTTAATCGGCTGCGAAACTCCGAACCGGGACCAGTTTGTCACCACACGGTTAGATCGGTTTATGACCGCTCCGCGTATTCGCATCGGCTCTCTGGCTTCACCTTTTCTTGGTACAAAATATATCGAAGTTGACCAGCTCGGTAAACACGGCTATGCCTCCAGGGCTTACGAAAATAATGGAATCATTTATACCTGCCGTGCGGGTCACATCGATATCGCCCATGTCAGGAACAACGCCGACTGGACCGCCCACTTGTCGGCAGTGGCTTATGACCATCTCAGGAAAAACCATACTTACTTTCATTTCAAAACCGGTGAAGACTCTATTTATCACGTCCAATTAGAATATCCGGCACATTGGAACAAGCTCTCACCTGTGTCTAAATATAAGGCAATGAAGGAGGTTTCGATTGGCCTTGGTCGCTATTTCACCTACATCAGCGGTGTCTGGCATGAAGTTGTCACCTGGTTCGGCTATAAAAGCTACGGTGTGTACTCGGAATTTCACTCGGCGTTCTCCTGGGAAGACACATTTTCAAACGTGCTGGGCGATTTTCTTGGCGAGCAGTCTCTTCTCGACACCACCGGCACTTACGATGAGGCGATGACGATGCTGCTGAAGCAGTATCTTGGCATGCTCGACCCGCAGCCGGCGAAAGTGGGGGAAGAAGCGGCAAAAATGCTTGAAGGCAAATGGTTCTCCAATGGATTTTTGCATGTCAATATGTACAGGAGAAATTATGACATCGGTTTCGCGGACGGACTCATCACCCCGGCGACGATACCCTACGGCTGTCAGACAGAAGACCAAACACCCATTCAAATACGAGTTCCGAACACCGATTTTCTAAAAGACCATGGTTTCTCAATGCAACTCGAGATTGAACCCCGCGAATGGGAGAAAAATAAAATCCTCGAAGTCGTTTATCCCGGGGGGGATGCGGCAGGAGAACGAATTGACCCTCGCCGGCATTTGATGACAATCCTCAACCATATCGAAAAGGTCGATACACAGAAGTACGGACGCAAAGAAAATTGGGACGATCTGAAATAATTAAAATTATTGACCTCTTATTTTCGTAAAAAAACCCCTTTTGAAAAAAATATTAAAATTTTTACAAAAATCCCTTTATTTATTATGAGCATATGCCCATAATAGCCGTATAGTATATATAATGTTTTGGAATTTGATGTTTATGTGTAAGGGATACTGCGAATGAAAACATATATTGATTGTTTACCTTGTTTTCTCAGACAGGCTACGGAGGCAGCCCGATTTGCGACTAGCGACACGTCTTTGCATCATGAAATTTTACGTAAAACGCTGCTTGAGGCCGCCGACTTTGATTTCAACTCCTCTCCCCCGGAGATGGCCGAAAAAATTCATCGCATCGTTCGCGGTGTTACCAAACAGGACGACCCCTACCGTCCCGTCAAGAGAAAATACAATCAGTGGGCGATGGAACAGCTGCCTGTTCTAAGAAAAAAAGTGAAAGATTCAAGGGACCCTCTCGACGTTGCATTACGGCTTGCCATAGCGGGCAATATTATTGACTTTGGTATCAATGGAGATTTGGATACCGATGAAGTCTTGAAAACAATCGAATCTTCTCTTAACTATAAACTTGACGCCGAGGCCGTTCAGCAGTTCGAAAACGAGGTAACCGACGCGCATAAGATACTGTATCTGACGGACAACGCCGGAGAAATTGTATTCGACCGCTTGCTTATAGAGCAGCTTCCCGCCCGGAAAATCACCGTGGCCGTCAAGGCGTCGCCGATTATTAACGATGCCACGATAGAAGATGCCGAATTTACGGGGTTGACGAAGCTCGTTGAAGTCATCGATAACGGCTCGGGCGCTCCCGGTACGATACTCCGGGACTGTTCGGAACAATTCAAAAAACGTTTCAGCGAGGCTGACCTGGTCATCTCAAAAGGTCAGGGCAACTATGAAACACTCTGTAACAACAATAAAAATATCTTTTATATTTTAAAAATTAAGTGCAAGGTCCTTGCTCGAAGCCTGAACGCCGAGATAGGGACTCTTATATTGAAAAACTCGAAATCTTTGTCGATAAAGGAGGTGACATAATGCCGAGAGGAAATGGAACAGGACCGAAAGGTCGCGGACAGGGCGGCGGCGGACAAGGGCCCGGCCGCGGCAGGGGACGAATGGGCGGTCCGTTTGCTGCAGGACCGGGCGGCGGGTGTATCTGTCCGTCCTGCGGTTATGCCGAACCGCATGTTGTCGGCCAGCCGTGCAGCCGAAAAGCGTGCCCCGAATGCGGAGCGAAAATGATAAGACAATAAGTAAACTTTTTAAGCAAGAAAGGAAAACAATTATGCCGCGTGGAGATGGAACAGGTCCCGCAGGAATGGGACCGATGACAGGCAGAGCTGCAGGTTTTTGTGCAGGTTATCCGGTTCCCGGTTATGCCAATCCCGTTGGTGGGCGTGGATACTGGGGCTGGGGCCGCGGATTCAGAGGCGGCGGCAGGGGCCGTCACAATTGGTATTATGCAACCGGACTTCCCGGCTGGGCAAGAGCACCCTACGGATATCCGGACTGGGATTATCCGACACCGGCGGTCGCGCAGGTGACACCGCAGCAGGAGCTTGATGCCCTTAAACAGCAGGCAGAGTATTTTCAAAGTGCCCTCGAAGAAATCAACGAGCACATCAAGCAGCTTGAAGCCGAAAGCAAAAAACAGTAACGACAACATTAATCATTGGGGCGGGACTTGATATAAAACGCTCCCGCCCCGCATTGACACAACGGAGGTTGTTATGAGAATCGCTGTAACCTCAACAGGAAGAACGTTGGACTCACCGCTTGACCCTCGTTTCGGTCGGGCGACTTGTTTTATCATCATTGATACTGAAACCATGGATTTCGAAACCATAGAGAATGAAAATGTAGAAGCGCCGGGCGGCGCCGGGATAAGTTCCGCTAAGCGGGTCGCTGATAATAACGCGGAAGCTGTCATAACCGGCAACTGCGGTCCCAATGCCCATCGAACGCTGACGGCCGGCGGAATAAAAGTGTATACCTGCTCCGCCGAAACCGTCAAGGAGGCCGTTGAGCTGTTTAAGGCCGGAAAATTGACCGAAGCCGCTGAATCCAACGTGCAGTCACGTTTCGGTATGGAAGGTTGAGATGCCGGAAAATCTTACCATCGCCGTCGCCAGCGGCAAGGGAGGCACCGGAAAAACAACAGTTGCGACCAACCTTGCCTTTCTCTTAGGCGAACAAGGCAAACAGGTTCAATATATTGATTGCGATGTCGAAGAGCCTAACGGAAATATCTTTCTAAAGCCGCACGTGACGGACGTAAAGAAAGTAACCATTGACGTGCCCCGGGTGGATACGAACAAGTGTATTCACTGCGGCAAATGCGGCGACATTTGTCAATACAGTGCCATCGTAGCTGTTAGCGACACCGTGTTGACCTTTGAGCAATTATGCCACTGTTGCGGCGGATGCCGGCTCGTCTGTCCTGTGGATGCGATTAAGCCTAAGCCGATTCAGATAGGCGATGTAGAGTATGGCTACTCTGATAACATCGAATGCGTCACCGGAAGACTAAAAATCGGGGATATACGTTCACCTGCGGTAATCAGGCGGGTAAAGGAAAAAATCAACCAATACAAAATAACAATACTCGATGTGCCGCCGGGAACATCCTGTCCGGTAGTCGAAGCCCTAAAAGGAACGGATTTCGTGCTGCTGGTTACCGAGCCTACGCCGTTCGGTTTAAATGACTTGAAACTGGCGGCTGAGATGGTCAGAAAACTTGGGCTAATGTTTGCAGTCGTAGTAAATCGCAGTGATATCGGCGATATGAACGTGCGCCAATACTGCGAGCGGGAAAATATTGATATAGTTCTGGAAATCCCTGATGATCGCCGTATAGCCGAGGCTTACTCACGGGGCCGTATTATCACCGATGTAGTACCGGAATATAAATCCGGTTTTGCCGAATTGTATGAGAACCTGACAGATATGTTAGAGGTGAAGCTTAGTGAAAAGAAATGACTGGGAATTTCGGGAAAGAATAGCTCTGGATATAAAGACTCGCAAAATAGCTGTAAAGATACTGGATGTGGCTGAAGATGCGGACAAACAGCAGTTAAAAAAAGCCTACAGAAAAGCGGCGGTGAAATATCATCCTGACCATAACCGACACGACCCGGACGCGAATAAGAAATTTGCACTTGTCAAATGTGCATATCAACTGCTTATCGAGGACAAACCCTGTCCCGAACTGCTCAAAGAAATCGACTCCTGGAGGGGTGTTCCCGAGGATGATAAATATAGTCTCGACAATGCGTGGGGACATTTTCTTTGGTGGCGAGAGAAATTTTTTTAATAGAAAGTTGAGCTAATGGTGACCGAGAAATATTTGAAGTCCTGTAACACGGAATTCTGGAAGAACGTCTTCCGGGCCGAGCTGCAGTATGTGCTGAAACAGCTAAAAGGAGCCAAAGATATTTTGAGCGTTGGCTGTGGTCCGGCAGTGATTGAGGCGGGTTTGGCGGAACACGGCTTTAACGTCACGGGTCTCGATATTTCCAGAGAGGCTCTGGAGCAGGCACCGGACAATATAAGGAAAATTATTGGTTCGGCGGAGAATATGAATTTCTCAGATTCCAGCTTCGACGCGGCTGTCTATGTTGTCTCTTTGCAGTTTATTGAACATTATAAGCAGGCTGTAAAACAGACCGCTCGTGTGCTTCGAGAAGAAGGCAAGCTTCTGGTTCTGCTGCTGAATCCCGAGTCATATTTTTTCAGAAAGAAATTCAAAAACCCGGCCTCTTATATCAGTAAAATCAGACACACAAATGTGCAGGAAATAGAAGATGAGATAGCAAAATACTTTACTGTTCAGACTGAATATTTTCTGGGCATCAGGAACGAGGAAATATTTGAAAGCCGAGACCCTGACGTGGCGAGTTTGTATGTCATAAAAGCACAGAAAAAGAAAATGGAATCTATCTAAGGAAAACATAAACGTGAAGGAGATAGTTATCATCAGCGGTAAGGGAGGTACCGGCAAAACGAGTATCGTAGCGTCGTTCGCCGCCCTTTCGAACAATGCCGTCCTGGCCGACTGCGATGTCGATGCGGCGGATTTGCATCTTATATTGAAACCAAAGATTCAGCAGGAAAATGATTTTGTCGGCGGTAAACGAGCACGAATCATCACCGAAAAGTGCACCGGTTGCGGCAAATGCAGCGAGCTATGCCGTTTTGATGCCATCATGTGTGACAATCGAGGCAACGGTGAACAAAAATTATACGAAGTTGAACCGGTTTCATGCGAAGGCTGCGGTGTCTGCGTTGAATTCTGCCCTGCGGACGCCATCGCGTTCGAAGATGCGGTCAACGGCCGGTGGTTTATCTCTGAGACGCGCTTTGGCCCGATGGTGCACGCCAAACTCGGCATCGCGGAGGAAAACAGCGGCAAACTCGTCTCCGTCATTCGCAAGGAAGCGAAAAGAATCGCTCTTGAGCAGCGTAAAGAGCTTGTCCTCGTCGACGGCTCGCCGGGCATCGGTTGTCCGGTCATTGCTTCAATCACCGGCGCCGATGTGGTGTTGATAGTCACCGAGCCGACGATGTCCGCCCAGCACGATTTCCGGCGTGTGGCCGAACTTGCCGCTCATTTCAATATACCCACGCTGGTTTGTATAAACAAGTATGATATTAACGAAGGAATATCCGATGAAATCGAATCTCAGGCACGCGAGTCGTCAATTAAAACAGTCGGCCGAATCCCCTATGACACCGCCGTCACCAAAGCGCAGCTGCAGACACAGTCTGTCGTCGAATATTCTGATAATTCAATCGCACAAAACATAACATCCGTTTGGGAAAACGTGTTGAAAATATTGAATCATAACTTAAAATATTAGAACATCTCACAACGAAAGGAGACAGAATATGCGTATAGCCCTTCCGATTACCAATGGAAAAGTATCATTGCACTTCGGCCATTGTCAGCAGTTCGCCGTTGTCGACGTCGACACCGAAAATAAACAAATAACCTGCACCGAGATGCTGACACCCCCCCTCCACCAGCCGGGTGTTCTGCCGACATGGCTCAACGAAATCAATGTTAATATGGTCATCGCCGGCGGCATGGGACGAAGGGCGCAGCAGCTCTTTACCCAAAATAATATTCGCGTCCTCGTCGGTGCCCCCGATGGAACGCCGGAAAGCGTCGTTGGCGATTATCTTCAGGATAAACTCGAATGCGGCGATAATATCTGCGACCACTAATTTAAAAAGGAAGCTGAAATGCCGAGGCCAAGAAATTTCAGACGTGTCGGCTGCCTGCCCGCAGCCACCTATTATAAACCCCGCGGCACCCCCCTGGCGATGCTGCAGTGCGTCAATCTGACCGTTGACGAGATAGAGGCTGTGCGTCTGGCAAACCTGGAAGGCCTGTACCAGGAAAAAGCGGCGGAAAAGATGAACATCTCCCGTCAGACCTTCGGCCGAATCCTCGAATCCGCCCATAAAAAAATCGCCGACGCCCTGGTCAACGGCAAAGCCCTCTCCATTGAGGGCGGTGTATTTAAGCTCGATGAATCAGGTATGCCTCCCGCCGCTTTCGGCAAAGGCCCCGCCGGCAAACGAGGGCGCGGCCGACACCGCCGCGGCCGAGGAAGACAATTCTAACCCTCAAATCCTTATCTGCTAAAAAAGATGCTGTGATTATTATTTGTGTTCGCTGTTGCTTCCTGTCAGCGTCTCGTACAATCGATGAGTGGAATCGATGGTTGCTTTTTTCAGTTCACCTCCGGCATTTATCACTTCTTTAAAGAATGAAACAGTCCCCGCTTTGATATCTTTAAACGCTTCCTTCCTGACCAGCTTGCTCGGCGGGTCCGACAGACTGCCCTCGACCCTGAACCGCGTCAGCTTATCCTTGGGATTGGTGATAATTGACATAAACGGTATTTTGTTCAGCAGGTCCCTTACTAATCGTACCGGCACGGCGATAACATGAGCGTCTATCCGGTTTTTTTGAAGGTCAATCGTCCCGCCGGGCTCAACCACCAACGCGGCGTAATCGCTTGTCGCTTTTGCCTCCTGGATGGTTATGACCGGGCCGTTTACCGAGAACACGCACACCCCGTCCGCCATTCGTGTAATAGTCTGTCCTTTCAGCCCTAAGTTCGTAAATATATACGTTGTAAGCGGAGCGGCATAAAGATCGGAATCCTGTATTTCGATAAAACCGTGACCGTTCAGACTTTCCGGCTCTCCCCTTCTAACGCTGAATGTAAATTCCGCGTTGGCCGTTCCTTTTCCTACTTTCCCCAGCCGTTCGAAGTCCATTGCAAGCTCCGCAAGCTGCAGCCCCTTTATCTCGAATGTTCCCCTGATTTCCTCTGATTCAGGGGTGCTGTAATCTATCTTAAAATCTCCTTTAGTGGCGCCGTTGTAAACAACCGCACTGAATGTTTCACAATCGACTATCTTCTCTTTAAGAGCAATCGTGCAGTCAATATCCTTTGCAAAATCTTCAAGGTCTTTGTATGACAGACTCCAGCCCGAAAATCTGATACTTCCTACCGGCTTTAAGCTGTTCGGGTCCTTCAAAGAGCCGTTCAGCGTTATGTTCGAGGCAATATGCCCCTCGCCTGAAATGGATTCAGTCAATGCCGCCGTCTCATCCTTGCTTACGGAATGATTCAGTACCAGCGACACATCGGTCTGAAGACTTTCAAGGTTGACAGCCCCATCGGCCTCTAATCGTTCCTTTTCAGAGGGCTTTTTCGAAACAACGGAAAACGTATATAAGTCCCCGTCCTGTTTCGCTGAAAAAGACAACCCATCAAAAACAACCGCCGGCTCCTTATCGTCTGAAATAGATATTGATATATTATCCGCCGTGGACGCCGGCAGGTTCAATTTCTTATTCACTCCTTGCGTTTGCTTCCCGGAAAGATTGAAAAGTTCTTTAAATGCGGGATTTTCAGGATGAAGCGTCAGTTCCAGCGTATCCAGCTTGATTTCCTCTATCTTTATCCTCGCGCTCGGCCGGTTTTCTATCGTTACTTCCAGCGTTTCTGCATACGCCCACCGCCGCCCGGATGGATCGAGAAAGCTCAAGCTCTTGTATTCGAGCGGCTTAAAGAGATTAAATTCCACCGTTTCAATCTGCACCTCGCCCGCCCATACTTTCGAGATGATTGATTCAATCTTCTGCCGTGCGATGGCGGGTCCGACCAGAAACTTTACCGTCCCCAGGACAACCAATGTCCCCGCGACGAGCACCGCGGCGATAACAAAAAATAATCTGGTCAATTTTCCGGACATTTTATAAGCCTTCAATCAGCGTAACCAGCAGAACACAGGCCGAAATACAATTCAAGTTAAATCCCCCGCTGTCTGTCAAGAGTTCAGTTTAATTCTACTCTCGAAAAGCTCCCGAACATCTGGGATATTATGCAGGATTCTTCCGGAATTTTCAACCAAAGACCATGACTTGTAAGTCCTTTCCGATGACATGGGTATTTTAAATTTATCCTCCCTATCATATTTTCTTACAATTTGTCTTGATGATTTGTAGCCTTTTAGTGCATTCTATCACCTCAGAATGCATCTAAGAGAAGGATATGCAGCAGGAAGATGAAGAAATCTATGAAGAGCAGTACGAAGAACCAAACGAGGAATTCTACGATCAAAACGAACAGTACTAACGTTTTATTCTTGTGACTAATAGAACGAAGCAATAAGATGCTTCAGTACAGGATAATCGGAGAGCTTTTCATTTCTTTACTGATTTATTGAGCGACTTCAACTCGGAGTGTCTCTCCCTTTGTTATCTCTACGTTTACGGTTCCTTCAAATAAGGGGGATTTAGTAAAGTCTGGACGATATCCTCTTTCATTCTGGTATAAACGGTAGGCAATTTCGTATCTTCCTTCAGGCAGATTGATTTCAGGCTGGCGATTCTTTAAAAGTTCCTCAGGAGCAAGCAAAAACCTATGTTCTTCCAACTCTCCGTAAATATTCCACTGGGGGAGTAGTTCGTTGGATTCGATATCTGTGATTCTGCAGAGCAGGTAAACATAACCAGTAGTCATTTTTTCTTTCAACTGTTGAGACATCTCAAAACGAACTATAGCAGCACGTTCTAACGGAATATTTAGTGCCTTGATTTTACTGTCGTTAACATCTATCCACTCCGATTCAGCAGCCACATAACCTGGAACCTGGACAAACACTAAATATTTACCTCTTGGCAAGTCAGCATATTCAATACTGCCATCTTCAGTTGTGGTCATGCCTGACCTACTACCCTCGACAGCATACTTTCTTGAATAGAAGATTGCATCTAGATTATTTTTCATGGAAAATCTGGCATTTGGAATTCCTTCTAAGGTTTCCGAATCTATAACGTGAATGTTGAGTACGCCTTTGCCTAAATTAATTGTCACATCTTCTAATTGTTCCGACTCTCCCAATTCGAAAACATCCGATATCCCCAATGTTTCATTCTCTTTTGTGCTTAGTAACAGATAATATCTCCCCTCGCGTAAGTTTACAATCTTAAAAGAACCATCAGAGTCGACTTTACCGCGACTGGCATATCTCCAATTAGGTTGGATTGAACCGTATAAATTTCCGTTTTCAGAAGTTTTCGATACCCACTGCCTGGCTGTTATCACTAAATCTTCCATACCCATAAGCTTCTCGGGAATTTTACCTGCAGCAGAGCCGTCACCAAAAATTATGTCAAGTTCAACATCATTCTCAACCTCAATCGAGCGTCCATCTTGGAGGTAATTACCTGGCCCACTTATATAAGTTCCAGAAGGATCCCTTAAATTATAGGTTGTATAAATCTGATATGTACCCTTTGGAACTCCCTTAATTAAAAATCGCCCCTTATTATCTGAATAGCCCCACTTTGTTGATTCATTGTCCAAGCGTATCATTACACTCGCTTTCTCCACGGGTGTAGAACCAATTCTAACTGCCCCCTTAACTTCAAATCCTTCCTCATTACCAAAATTAAGTTCCACATATTTTCCAGCTTCCAGAGTGATTTTCTTTTGCGCAATATTCAGATTTCCATTAGCCGTTGATGAATTTAAACTCACAGAAAAATCCCCTTCTGGTAAATTAAAGAGTTCATAATATCCCTCTGTATCGGTATAAGCGTGTACAGGTGAAGACCAAGATGCGTTCAAAATATTACGCATTTGCTCTGAAAATATATGAGCACTTACCTTGGCTCCGCTCATTCCATTACCATTTGCATCAATTACCCTTCCATAAATCCCTGCCTCTGGGGCAAGAACAATCTTAACAGGGCCTTCAGAATCCTTTAAAACTTCCCCGCTCGCCGCCAGATAGGGAGCATAATATTCAGCAGTAACATGAATAGCTCCTTCTCTTCCGCCAACACCGCCAAGACTAAACTCCCCACTGGAGTTGGTAACTGTCGTATCCCTGTCGTCCCAGTGTTCATACAAATTGTCCTTCGTCAAAAAACGAATCCTTGCTCCTGCTATGGGTACGCCGTTGCTGTCAACAACCCTACCTGCGAATGAAGTTTCTTCTTTTAATCTGAACTCAACCCGATTCGGTTCTTCAGTAATCTCTTGTACCACAACTGGATCAATCGTCAAAGGGTCAAAACCATCAGCAAAAACCGTCATTGAATACTCCGCACCTATAGGAAGCCTGTGATCCCATCCCGTATCAAAAAGGCCTTCTGTTGAATCGAAATTGTGTCCCTCTCTGTTCCATGTTGCAGCATACCCCCAACCTGGTTGGTAACCCTTTTTGCTGAAAGTCATTTTTACATTGAAACTTCTAATTGGCTCTCCTGTTTGGTCATTCAAGACTTTGCCATATACCTTTCCAACCCTGTCGACTGTAATCACATGCTCTTTTTCTATGCTGGTCTCAATCTCAGGATGTGTGTTCGGTATTTCCTCGGACCACACAGAAAGAATGACAGTACCTGTTGGCGGAGCATTAGGGATTACAAACCTGCCGTCATAATCAGATTCTACCCTGTCCTGCCAATGAGCCAGATTGCTCACACCTTTATACTCACGAATACTTACAGTCACATCAGGGACGGGATTCCCCTGTTTGTCTACAACCCTTCCGTATAGGGATACTGGTGTGCTTAACCGTATGTTTATCAATTTCTCCTTTTCTGATTCGTCTAAGGAAAATCGTTCCACATAGGGGGCATACCTGTTATCGATTGCCCATAGAACCAACTCACCAAAATCCACATTCTTCAGCTCATATCTACCTTCATCGTCTGTTGTTGACTCGATACAGTTCCACATGGCACGGGATGTTGTATTGCCCACATCAACATCGGCGATTGGATTTCCTTCTTCATCCATAACTTGGCCATAAACGGTAACACCTGGTTTTAGAACAGCATCCATATATGTTGACTCACCAATATTCGGCGGAGAAAAGGTGGTACTGATAGCTGGGTAATTTGGATGAGTTACATGCAAAGAATAACTGCCAAATCCAGGATCCAAACCATCAATTTCGAACTTGCCATCCTTCCTGGTAATTACTGGGTGATTAGTAAAATGAAATGTCTTTACTGTTGCACCCTCAACTGGTTTACCATTTTCATCAAACACGGTTCCAGCTGCTTTTCCTCCTTTTGTAAGCTCTATTTTAAAGTCCTCAAACATTTTATTCTCTATCACGTCTACAATGATTCGACGCGATACATAATCCTTGGAAATCACATAGACAAATCTATCTCCCATAGCCTCCATATTTGAAAACTCAAAATGACCATTTGCATCGGTAAACACTGTACATACTTCCTCTTGTCCCCCATAATACAACTCTGCCCCTTCGATTGGTTTGGAAGTTATTTTATCAACCACTATCCCAGAAATTCCTGTCTTGACTGTGCTTTCGTCTGAAGCTTCAGGGATATTTGTGTCTATACCTTCATATCCAATACCAGTGTCGGCTTCATTGATAACGTCATGATTTTGCTGTCTTGTGCCTTCGCTCTTACTCACTTCTTTAACAACAGACGCTCGTATCTCGCCGGTCTGCTCTTGTGGAGTTGTTGTTTCCTGAATCTCTTCCTTTCTCTCTTCCTGCTGTCGGCTTACCATCTCTGCCCGGCTTCGATCCGGGCTTGGTTCGGGTTTTGTTACCTGCTTATAAGTCACAATCGCTCCCGCACCGATGACTGCAGCAGCAGCAACAGTGACTACTTTGGCTGTTATCCCGCTCATAATCGTTGCAGCGCCCGTTGCGGTTCCCCCTGTACTTGCCGCCGTTGAAACTGCCGCACCTGCACCCACCGCCGCGGCTACGCTGGAACCCTTAATCGCCAGTCCACTGACCGATGCGATAACAGCGCTGGTGAACACCTTGGACGGGGCAGTACGTTTGAGTGTGGTTTCCACCATCGCTGCAACCTGCTGCCGTAGCATCTTGCGGCCGCGCGATACACGGGTTTTGACCGTAACCTCCGATAACTCAAGCTCTTCCGCAACCTGTTTCGCGGAGCACCCCTCTCGATAAAAAAGAACTAAGGGCTCCCTGTATTTTATAGGTATCTGCTCTAATGCCTGGCGTATCACGGCTTGCTGCTCCTTATCAATTAGTGTTTCTACGGGTTTGAATTGTTGAGAACGGGCCTCTTCTACATCTTCAAGAGAAGCGGCACTGCTGACAATATCACGCTTTGTCTTTCGGAAATAGTCTTTGATAATATTCCGTGTGATACTGCGCAGCCATGCCTTGAACTTTGTTAGGTCCTTAAGCTGCCCGATGTGGGTCCAAGCCTTTATAAAAGCCTTCTGGGCCAGGTCCTCGCTCGCCTCCACATCAGCCGTCGCACTGAATGTTATCGCGCAAATCAGTGACTGATACTTTGTAACGATGGCTTCAAAAGCAGCGGTATCTCCTTGTACACAGGCTTGCAGCAGTTCGACTTCGTTGGGTGTTTTGTTATACATTTTCTTACCTCTTCATAACCATATATATTACCTTCTCATACTCACAGACGCCAGAAATAAATATAGGTGGCAAAAATTCACATAAACCAGAACCATTTTTATATACCAAGACCGCCTTTGAATGCCTCTTTTTTTAAACATGATTGATTTTTAGTGTGAAGTTTTTGCTTTGTGCGCCGATAAAATAAATGATTTTTCAACCTTTTTAAACTTGCATATCATCTCGAGTTTTATATAATTGATATTATGAACAGGATGTACACAACCCGTTCTTACCACACAGGCATTTTAAGCCTGCTCGCCCTGCTTCTGCGCCTCTGAGGCGCAGAATAAACCACGTACACATAGCCCATAGTTCGTTTTTCTCATAAAATACTGGAAATACACGACTTACTTGCGCATAATGTACCCAGTGAACCTAAAAATTAGGGAGCAAAAGAAAATGAAACCTGAAACAGTACAAATATTCGACACAACCCTCCGCGACGGCGAGCAGGCCGCCGGCAGCAGGCTCGGCGTACGCGAAAAACTGGAAATAGCACGTCAGCTCACCAGACTGGGTGTTGATATCATTGAAGCGGGCTTTCCGATTTCATCGCCCAAGGATTTCGAGGCCGTCGAGCTGATTTCGCAGCATATACAGGGTCCCATCATCTGCGGGCTCAGCCGGGCCGTCATCGCCGACATCGACGCGTGCGGAAAAGCCTTGAAAAAGGCCGGCAAAAGCAGAATACATACCGGCCTCGGCATCTCGGATATTCACATCGCCGGCAAGTTCAGCGATGAAAAATACGGCAAAACACTCGAAGAAAAAAAGGACAAAGTCATCGAAATGTCCATCGCCGCCGTCAAACACGCCAGGCAATACACGGACGATGTGGAATTCTATACCGAGGACTCGGGAAGGGCCGAGCCCGAATACCTCTTTCGGATTCTCGAAGCCGTTATAGACGCCGGTGCGACTGTGCTCAACATCCCCGACACGACCGGCTACGCGATTCCGTATGAGTTCGGACGGCTGATACACGACATAAAGGAAAAAGTACCAAACATTGACAAAGCCACTATCAGCGTCCACTGCCACGATGATTTGGGAATGGCGGTTGCCAATTCCCTCGCGGGTGTCCGAAACGGCGCCAGGCAGGTTGAGTGCACCATCAACGGCGTCGGTGAAAGGGCCGGCAACGCCTCGCTCGAAGAAATCGTTATGGCCATCCGAACGCGCCAGGACTTCTACGATGTGGACACGAACATCACAAGCCAGCAGCTTTATACGACCAGCAGGATGGTCTCGGATTTACTCGGCATCGCCGTGCCCCCCAACAAGGCCGTGGTCGGAAGCAACGCCTTTTCGCACAGCTCCGGTATTCATGTAGACGGCGTGCTGAAGAAGCGTGAAACCTATGAAATTATGAAACCCGAAGATGTCGGCTCGCCCAAGACCAGGGTCGTCTTGACCGCCAGAACCGGCCGCCATGGATTAAAGCACCGCCTCGAGGAAATCGGCTACGACCTGACCAAGGATGAACTCGAGCATGTCTATGAGAGGTTCCTCGATATTGCTGACAAGAAAAAAGAGGTCTTTGACGAGGATATTGTCGCCCTCATCAGCGATGAGGTCAGGACCATTGAGCGTGTTTTCGACCTTGTCTATCTGCATGTGGCCTGCGGAACCGGAACCCTGCCGACCGCGAGCGTGCGAATGAAGGTCAAGGACGAGGACGAACCGCGCCAGGCCGCCGCGTGCGGCGACGGACCCGTCGATGCCGCCTATGAAGCCATCAGAAATGCGACGGGGCAATCCCCCAAGCTTGAGCACTATACCATCCGCGCGGTGACCGGCGGCAAGGAGGCGCTCGGCGAGGCGACGGTAAAGATAGTCGATGACGGCAGGCACTTCATCGGCCGCGGCGTCTCAACGGACATTATCGAGGCAAGCGCCAAGGCCTATGTCGATGCAATCAACAGGATGGTAGCCGCCCAAAACTCTAACGCGGAAGCCTCAACAGGAAAGCTGGATGAAGAATAACAGGAGTAAACGCATATGGCGATGACAATAACAGAAAAAATACTGGCCAAAGCCGCTCGCAAAGATCAGGTGAAACCGGGCGAGCTCATCGACGCGGATATCGACTGTATAATGTGTCACGATGTCACCACACCCCCGGCTATCTCTATGCTCGAAAAACGGGGCATCGATAAGGTCTTCGACCCGGAAAAACTTGTCGTTACCCCGGACCACTTCCAGCCGCCGAAGGACATCAAAAGCGCAGAACTCCATAAACGCCTGGATACCTGGGCTAAAAAGCACAAGATAAAACATTATTACAAGCTTGGCAGAGCAGGCGTCTGTCACGCACTGCTGCCGGAACAGGGACATATCCGCCCCGGCGAGGTCATCGTCGGCGGTGACTCCCATACCTGCACCTACGGCGCGTTCGCCGCGTTCAGCACCGGCATCGGCTCGACGGACCTGGCCGCCGCGATTGCCACCGGCAGGCTCTGGTTCAAGGTGCCCGCTTCGATAAAATTCGTTTTGAACGGCAAACTGCCGCCGGGTGTGTACAGCAAGGATGTCATTCTCGCCGTCATCGCGAGAATCGGCGTCGATGGCGCGTTGTATAAAGCGATGGAATTCACCGGCCCGGCTTTGTCGAAAATGTCCATGGAAGCCCGCATGACCATAACAAACATGGCCATCGAGGCCGGAGCCAAAAACGGAATCGTCAGCTTCGACGATGTAACCAAAAAATACCTCGACGAGCACCTTAAAGAGAACGAAGACTACACCGTGTTCGAATCCGACAAGGACGCCGATTATGTAGGTGTGGAAGAATTTGACTGTTCGAGCCTGGAGCCCATGGTTGCCCTTCCCCACCTGCCCAGCGGCGGAGTCCCCATTGGCGAGTGTGAAGGCAAACAGATGGACCAGGCGTATATCGGAAGCTGCACGAACGGGCGTATCGAAGACCTTCGTATCGCCGCTGAAATCATGCAGTCACAACAAGTGGCTATCCGAACCATCGTGGTCCCTGCCACACCGGCGATTTGGAAACAGGCCGATGACGAGGGACTTTTCGATATCTTCTACGATGCCGGCTGTGTCATTTCCGCGCCGACCTGCGGTGCCTGTCTGGGCGGCTTTATGGGCATTCTCGCCGCCGGGGAAAAGTGCGTCAGCACCACGAACCGGAACTTCGTCGGCAGAATGGGCCATCCTGAAAGTGAAGTATACCTGGCCAGTCCGGCAACCGCCGCCGCCAGCGCGATTGAAGGAAAATTAACCGATCCGAGAAAATACATATAGGGAGAGTAACAATGAATAAAATGAAAAAACCATCATTCGTAATACATGCTCTGACGACTGTCGGAGCTGTTTTTAGCCTGTTAACAGCGATGATAATCATAGCAAGCGGAAAGCACGGTGCCGCCCTGGCTACGTTTCAGCTTCTCACCACTTTACTGCTTGTGATTGCCTCTGTAATGGGCTGGTACAGATATTCGAAGATCTATGTGGATTATGAAGTTGAAAAAAGAATGAAGCAGGAAAGCACAAACTAAAATATTCACACAAGGATAATTGTTATGTCCAAAGCGCACGTTTACAAACGGGACAAGTGTCTTTAGGCACGTAACTATTAGAATTTAGGATTTGTCGAGATTATGGGGTAATCGATGAGCACAGCGCATGTATATAAACGAGACCATATCAATACGGACGAAATCATCCCGGCAAGGTATTTAAATACCGATGATGAAAAAGAACTGGCGGCGCACTGCTTGGAAGACCTTGACGCCGACTTCGTCAGGAAAACCCGGCCGGGTGATGTTATTGTCGCCGGCGAAGATTTCGGCTGCGGCTCCAGCCGTGAGCACGCCGTCTGGGCCATTCGAGGTGCTAAAGTACAAACTGTCATAGCCAAAAGCTTTGCGAGAATCTTCTATCGAAACGCGATTAACAACGGCTTTTATGTCATCGAATCAGCTGAAGCGATAAAAAAGGTCGATGATGGTGACGAATTGAAAATCGATTACGACAACGGCCTGATAACAAACATAACAAGCGGCAAAGATATTCCCTTCACTCCGCTGCCCGACTTCGCGTTAGAGATAATCAACAGCGGCGGCCTGCTGGAGAATATTGATAAAAAAACAACTGATTAGAAACAATTTCATAAGGAGTACGTACAGTGGCAAAAAGTTACAAGATTGCGGTTATACCCGGCGATGGAACCGGGCCGGAGGTAACTCTCGAAGCGATAAAGGTCTTGAAAGCGGCGGCTGACAAATTCAATTTCAAGGTGGACCTGACGGAATTCGACTTCGGCGGGGAACGCTACAAGCGAACCGGCGAGACCCTGCCCGACAGTGCCGTCGAAGAGCTGCGCACGTTCGATTCAATCCTGCTCGGCGCGATTGGTCATCCGGATGTCAAGCCGGGCATTCTCGAAAAGGGTATATTGTTAAAGGCCCGCTTTGAGCTTGACCAGTACATCAACCTGCGGCCCGTTAAACTCTATCCCGGGGTGCCCTGCCCGTTAAAAGACAAAGGCCCGGAGGAGATAGACTACGTCGTCGTTCGCGAAAACACCGGCGGTCTGTACACCGGCACCGGCGGAATCTCCATGAAAGGGACTCCGCATGAAGTAGCCGTTCAGTCTGCGGTCTACAGCCGCTTCCAGGTTGAACGCTGCCTGCGATACGCCTTCGAATACGCAAGAAAATACGGGAAGAAAGCGCGCGGAAAAGGCGACAAGAATACACTTGCACTGAGCGGTAAGACGAATGTGCTGACCTATGTTTATGATTTGTGGGAACGGGCCTTCCATGAAATCGGTCAGGCCGATTATCCGGACATCGAACGGGAATATTATCACGTCGACGCGACCTGCATGTGGATGGTCAAGAACCCCGAATGGTTCGATGTCATTGTCACCGGCAATATGTTCGGTGACATCATTACCGACCTCGGCGCGATTACTCAGGGCGGCATGGGCATCGCGGCCGGCGGCAACATCAATCCGGACGGTGTCAGTATGTTCGAGCCCATCGGCGGAAGCGCACCCAAATATACCGGCAAAGGTATTATTAATCCGCTGGCGGCGGTATGCTCGATGCAGATGATGCTCGAAACGCTCGGTGAAGACAAAGCCGCCGTCAACGTCGAAGAGGCGGTAAAATACGTGACCGGCCAGAAGCTAAAAAGTATGCAGGCCGGAAAAATGGGCTTCTCGACCAGCGAAGTCGGAGATTTGTTAGCTGAAAAACTAGCGGAGTGACATTTGCCAGCAAACCTTACTCCAGAGTATTTTAAGGCTGAAGCGTGGTATCGAAGTGCGGCCACCAACGACGAAAAGGTTCTCGCGCTGGAGCAGATGCTGCGCGTTATGCCCAGGCACAAGGGCACCGACCATCTCCGTGCGGACCTTCGCCGAAAGCTCAGCAAGCTCAAAGACCTCGCCGCCCAGAAAAAAACCGGAAGACAGGCCGACATCTTTTATATCCCCCGCACCGGCTCCGCTCAGATTGCCTTTCTTGGCCTTCCCAACTCCGGCAAAAGCTCTATCCTCGCCGCTTTGACCAACGCAAAAGTCAACGTCGCCGACTTTCCATTCGCCACCGGCGCTCCGGTTCCGGGGATGATGGAGTTTGAGGATGTGCAGATCCAGCTCATCGACACCCCGCCCATCACCGCCGAATTCCTTGCGCCCGGACAGGTCGGGACGTACCGCAACTGCGACGTCATCGGAATCGTTATTGACCTTGCCGCTAATGTCAATGAACAGATGACTACCCTGCTGGAGTTTCTGGATGCACGGCAGCTTCTAATCAGCGACTCCACGGACGAAACCGACGATAGCGGCAACGTCCTCGGCAAACGGGTCTTCTGCATCTGTACCAAGTCTGATATCGCCCCGGACGATGCGTTTGAAAAAGTCAAACAGCTCGGAAGAGATGGCTTCGAATATATAGAGGTCTCATTTGAAACAGGTGAAAATGTCGACAAGCTGCCCGAGTTCTTATTCAAAATGTGCAACATCATACGAGTCTATGCCAAGCCGCCCGGGGAAAAGCCGGACTTCGACGAACCCTTCACATTAGCCGCCGGCTCGACGGTGATGGACCTGGCAACCGCCATTCATCGCGAACTGGCCGAAAAGCTGAAATTCGCTCGCATCTGGGGCACCGGCGTCTATGACGGCCAGAACGCACAGCAAACCCACGTCCTGCACGACAAAGACATCATCGAATTACACTTTTCTTAAATTTTAAATGGAGGAATAATTAAATATGGAATGTAAGAAAGAGAAGAACCTTAATAATTGTAATTGCTCATATCCCGGCTGTGATAAAAAGGGTGTCTGCTGTGACTGTATTCAGTATCATCTGGCAATGCAGCAGCTGCCGGGCTGCTGTTTCCCCGATAACGTCGAAAAAACATACGACCGCTCATTCAGAGCCTTCGCAAAAGCCTGGAACCTGTAAAACTTAAAAGGAAATAAAAAAGCTGAGTGTATTATTTCAACCCAACTTTTTGGACGATAAACATTTTTTCTGCTATTGTTTTTCGAGCTCATCAAGTGCTGCTGGGATCAATGTTTCTGCGGTCAGGTCTCCGTAGATTACACGGTACTGCGTTTCTGAATGTTTCCATTTCAATAAAATCTTGTTGGCATCCTCAGGGCCTACAGTGTCACCATAATATTCTGGTTCTTTCTTTTCCTGTATGAGCATGATATAAAACATCCCAAGTGATTGGGCCGGTCGCATCAGCTCCATAATTTTTTTTTGTCTTTCTTCTTCATCCATATCATCCAGTTGCTCTTGCAAACTCTGTGCCTCATCGGTAAGTTCATTAACATCATCAGTTGTTGTGATTGTCATCAGGTCTTTCATAAGGGTTATTACATTGAGATTTTCGGGATATTTTCCTACTATCCTGGCGAAAAACCTCAGACCTTCAATCGCATCTTCTTCCTTCATCCCGGGCATTTTCATCCCGCTTCCCGGAACCGGAGTGAATTCTTCGTCTATTTGAGGCTCAAAGTCATCCGGACTGACCTGAATATCCCAGTCGAAATCCTCGATTACACCTTCCATCTGCATCTGTTCATTCAACTTGAAAGCTATCTCTGATTTTACAGGCAGTTGTGTTTGCCGGTCTACCCACAAAGTGACTTTCAAATCCTCCATCATCCCGGCAGCATAAGCCGGGTCCGTTGTCTGAAAACCTTCAACTTCAATACCATCGATAGTATCGGTACCGAGTGCAGTGTAGTCACAGTCGATAATTTGCCGGACCATATCTCTGGGGTCGTTTTGCTGCTGCTTAATTTTTTCAAGCCATACATCGTCAAATTCCATCTTCATAAACTTTTTCTGGTCAGGCATGACCGTATACATAGTGTTCTTGTCAGGCAGGATATACATTATCTGTTTCCAAGATTGCATATTCTCCACTTCTACCGTATTTTCCATTTTCATACCATAATCACCTGAAATCGTCAAAGTGGATTCAATCCGGCTTTTCTGTGCTGGCATATCTGGGACCATGCTGCCGATAGTTGTCATGTTCATTTTGTACATAAATGCTTCAATATTCTCGATCTTATCAAGAACAGTTGCGAGCGATACTGCTCCATCCCCGCTGAAGAACGGGACGACCGCCAGTATAATGAACAAAATAACTGCTGCTGCGGCAATCTTTAGGGCTTTTGTTTTCATGATATATTCCTTAAAAGTTATGCAACGTTCTCGTTTAAGGTTTTTACTGAATTGGCCCGCAGCTTCCTCGGCTATGTGCTGTACATCGTCTGGGACAGTCTCTCCGCCGATGTTTTCAAGTATCTTTTCGATATCGTTGTTCTTCATCGTGTTCACTCCCTGTTGGTTTGTATTAATATGCTTTGCCTCAGTGCTGCAAGGGCCTTTGACACATTCGACCGCGCAGTCGTCGATTGACAATGTAACTGTTTTGCGATTGTCTCATAATCCTTCTGCTCAAGATATTTCATAATCAAAGCCTGAGCCTGTTTATCAGGCAGTCTTGAAATCTCTTGTCTGACGTGCTCTATGCGTTCTGTATTATCTGACGCGGCGTCTGCTTTCGGTTCATACTGATTAAAATGCCCGTCTTTTCCGATTCGATTTCGCCAGGCCTTCGAATTAGCGCTCAGCGCGATTCGATAGATATACGACGCAGCCTTTTTGCCCTTGAGCTTTTCAAGGTGTCGCCACATTTGGAGCAGCGAATACTGAAGTGCTTCTTCGAAAAGCTCCTTGTCACCGGTCAGTTTCCAAAGAACGGAAGTTAGAAACTCAGCATGACGGCTTCGTACTTCTTCAAACATCTCTAATCGCGATGAATGCTTCATAAGCCTCTCGAAAAGCTGAACATGTTCACGTTCTATAGAATAATAACAGCCGAAACCCCCTTTTGTGTAAAAAAATTCCATTAAAAAGCTATCTGATAGACTAAAGACGAAAAATGCTGTTTTTATAACGCAGGGCCTGTTACATTATTACTCCGGATGAAACTCAAACAATACAAAAAAGCGATAACGTTAGGCGCTTTGAATGTCTTGCTGGTGGTGCTGTACCTTTTCTCTGTGTTCGGTACGTTTATCATTCAAAACTTCCTCAACGAAGGGGGCGAGTTCGCCAATATCATCCTGCCGCTGCTTGTGGTACTTTTCTTTTTTTCTTATTTCACATGGCTTTTTGTAAAGACCGCCAAAACTTTTCCACTATTCCTGAAGTTTTTTGTGATTAGTTTATTCTTCGGATTCATTGGCGAAATGTCTATGGGTCTTGATGGGAAAATAGAAACAGCCCGCAGTGGGGACTATCTTGAGTACATCATCATGACCTACACGTATCTGGTTTTGGGTATGATAGCCTTTTATCTTAACCAGGGCATAAAGAATAAAAGATTATATTATCTTGCGATATTTATTGTTGGCGTCCTTGGGATTGAGATTCTTTTTTTAAAAAACTGGCTGATTATTTTTAGTCCCGTTTTTACGATTCTTTCATCTTCGTTCTACTGGGCGTTGTCGATTTATCCGGCTTACTTTACCAATCCCGATATCCCCCGGTCTCTAAAACGAAAGCGATTAATCCTGGTTGCGGCGGCGGGTTTCTTTTCCTTTTTTGTTATTGCTCCAGTTATTATCTACGGCTTCGGCTTTCGACTGCAGGAGATGCTTGATTATGGAGTGGATTTCCTTCCCGTTCACGTGCTTATCCTTGGGATAGGAGTGATATTCTATGCTCTTTTGTTTTTTGTAGACTTCCTCCCTGATATCATAAAGAAATCTTACTTCTTAAAGACACCGGAAAAGAACGAATAGACCAACCTAAAAATCAAACTTCTTGCCGGTCAGCCGTTCGTAGGCCTCGATGTACTTCGCGCTGGTCTTCTGCTGGATATCTTCGGGCAGTTCCACGCCGGGACCGGATTTGTCAAAATTAATATCCTCCAGATAATTCCGCACGAACTGCTTGTCGAAGCTCTCCTGGTCCCGTCCCGCTTCGTATTTGTCCGCCGGCCAGAACCGGGAAGAGTCAGGCGTCAAAACCTCGTCAATCAGGATGATTTTTCCGTCCACCATCCCCCATTCGAATTTCGTATCCGCCAGTATCAAACCCTTCGACTCGGCATAATCACTGGCTTTCTTGAAGATGTACATACTTTTGTCACGCACATACGTCGCCGCCTCGGCACCGATAATTGCGACACAGCGATCAAAACTGATATTCTCGTCATGCGTGCCGCGTTCGGCTTTCGTGGCGGGTGTAAAAATCAACTCCGGCAGCTTCTCGCACTGCTTCAGTCCCGCCGGCAGCTCTATCCCGCAGACCGTCTGGGACTCTTGATATTCTTTCCAGCCAGACCCTGCCAGGTAACCTCGAATCACACACTCGACCGGCAGCGCTTCGCCTTTTTTCACCAGCATGCTCCGACCGGAAAGCTGCTCGGCATGGTCGCAGAACGGCTCAGGAAATTCACTCACATCATCCGTAATGAAATGATGTTCGATATCGCCGCTTAGAAAATCAAACCAGAACTTCGATATCTGCGTCAGAATTATCCCCTTATACGGTATTCCGTTGGCCATCACAACGTCGAAGGCGCTGATTCTGTCCGTCGCGACAATCAGCAGCTTGTCGTCGAGGTCATAGATGTCCCGCACTTTCCCGCGATTCGGTTCTATCCCGGCGATTTTGGTTTTCGATATAGTCTCTGTCTGCATGCTGTATCCTTTCATAAACGGTTTAAAAAAACTATATTAAGGTGCTTGATGTGCCCCGTCAAGACCGCATCGATGAAAAAGACTAATAAAAAACATTAGATTCCCTTTTTCATCCGCTCATCCATATAATCGCGGATTTTTCGATGGACCTTTTCAATATCCTCCGTCTGCGGCAGATACGAGACGATGAGCTCAATATAACCCTTCTCCGCGATGCGTTTCAGCGCCGGTACGAAGTTTATATCGTACACCCAGCTTAACTGGCACAGCTTCATATCGTTCCACGTCCGCAGGCTGCGGTAATCGATCCGATCACCCCTCAAAATTTTTTGCACAACCTCCGGTAAATACTCCGGCTCGTCCGGCAGCTCAATCTCCAGTTTAAACGCGTCAGGATCCTGCTGGTACTGCTTATAATAGCTCGTCACAACATAATAGATATCGATTTTGTCTGCGTCCCGTATCATCTGCGAAAATAAAAGACCGTCTCCGTCCAGACTCGCGGGCAATTCCCTCCGGCCGTGCAGTCCTATCGCTGTTAAAATAAGCTTTTTCTCTTGCGGGTCTGCATCTTTTAATATTTCCGTCTTCTTTAGAATCTCGAGCCCAAGCTTGCAGTGGTTGACACTCCGCGTGTCGTTATACGTACGGTATGTGACAAACTGCTCGAACCGCCCGATATCGTGCAAAATTGCTATCACCTCGGCAATCCGTTTTTGATTATCCGCCAGTCCCAGCTCCCCGCTCAGATAGTCCATCTCATCGCACACCCGTCTGCTGTGCTTGTCCTTGAGCTCGATATTGGCGTTCATAAAATCGTCATCGCCGTAAAAGCCCGCCACGTAGTCATCGAACCACGCCTTAAAATACTCAACCTGCCGCTGTTCCATATGCTTCTTTCATTTTACCGTTGATTGGAGTAAAGTGCTGCATTATACTATCTATGGCGAATAATGAAAGTGAAAGGAGAAAAAAGATGCCGACGGTAAAAGATGTAATTGTCCGCAAGCCCTCCGATGAGGAAAAGCAGACCGCTCAAAGCTGGCCGATTTGGCAGTGCGAAGCCAGCACCTTCGACTGGTCCTACACCGAAAAGGAAACCTGTCTGCTGCTGGAAGGCGAGGTTACGGTAACCGACGAAGACGATTCAGTCAGCTTCGGCCCCGGCGATATGGTGATTTTCCCCGTAGACCTCGAATGCACCTGGCAGGTCAAAAAACCCGTGAAAAAACACTACACCTTCGGATAAGATCAAAACCCCAAGAGCCATTATTTGCCGGGCGAAAATAATACAATCTGGTTGATACTTTCTCCTTTGAACCAGAATATAAGCCCGTGCTGACGATACAAAATCCTGCTGATTCGCTCTCCGCTCTGTGAGTCGGTTTTCTCAAATAGAATCTGATTTCCACTCAATCCATGTAAATCATCAGCCTTTCGCACCGAAAGCGGCCCGCCGTACGTGCTGAAAACCCCCTGCATGGTCGAGTCCAGCGAAATACCCGTAGCTAATTTTCCCCTGAATCCCTTGTTCAGATGTATCTCTTGCAAGATATTTCCTTTATCAAACCAAAAGCCTAAACCCAACTGCTTATAATCCAGCTTTGAGCCGCTCTTGGTTTCGGTCAGCTCACCGTCAGGGCCCAGCCTTGATCGAACGAATTTCAAAGTTGTCGTCGGCTGGCCCACAACTATATTTTCAAAGCCGTACGCTCCCCGAACCACCACCGAGGAATAGTCCGGATTCTTCCACCCCGGCTCATCATCCAGCCCCGGCTGCCCCATCGCATAATGTCTGGCAAGCTCATCGACCCTCGCTGCCTTGCCTTCGACGAACATCAGGTTATCGATTCTATCCATAATGATTTTTAACGCCTTCTGCTCAGCTTCGCTGTTGACCAGAATGTAACCCCGCAATTTCCCCCGCTCAACTTTCGTTCTGAAGTGATGTGTGGTAAACCTGAAGTTGACCGCCTCGTTCAAAGCGTCCAGAAGTTCCTTGGCGGTTCTTGGACGAAACGACCCGCTCGGTACAAATTCTACAATATACGCCTGCTCCGCTTGTTGTACATCTCTACTGCCTGTCGGTGGCGGCATTTCACTTTCATCGGCAAGGCCTTTCCACTTGTTCCAGAGCTGCTTGATAATCTGGGGATTGGTTAATCCCTGCTTCTGTTCTTTTACCGGGCCGTCTTTCAATGAAAAGTCGCCATTTTCGGGATTGGCAAATCCAGGCTCTGCGTCGATTGAGTCAGGTGTTTTTGTGACGTTTTCCGCATCAACCTCGTTGTTCCAGTAGGTATTGATGCCAATTTTGTTTTGACTGCTGCCGTCCGGTTCGAACAAAACCAGACCCCGCGGGTTACCCATAAGAATGTTGTTGCGTATCGACAGGCTTGTAGTATTTCGCATCCCGATACCTGCATAATTGTTATCAAGCACAACGTTGTTCTCGATTTTAAAACTGGAACCGGCGAACCCGTCTATGCCGGTGCCGTTTTTCATAATAAGGTTGTTCGAGATAGTTCCCTTTCCGCTTTTGTTGCCAAGGTATACACCTCTGTTGGCGTTTTCAATAAGAAGGTTATCGTTAATAAACATGGTCCCGCCGGTCGTGCGTACCGCATGATATTTCGAGCCGGTAATAATATTCCTCTCAACACGAACCGTTGAACCCGCATAGCTCATTACGCCCTGATGCCCGCAGTTCGTTACCAGACAGTCCTGAACCGCGCCCTCCGTACCCTCCCGATAACAGATGACGTATTCGAATCCTTCGAATTGGCAGCCGCTGATGGTAAGGTTAGAAAAACCTAATGCATTCACGGCTACCGGACTCCGCTGAGGATTGCCCAATGGATAAAATGCACAATTCCTGATCTCGGCCCTTGTGTCTTTTACACCGACGGCAAACGGATATTCAGTTTTATCACTTGTAGCCAGCTGCCATTTTATAGTCACATCTTCGATAGTTACTCTGCCTTTCCCTTTGGTATCTATCATAATCGCCGGTATATCAGCGGTTACCTCGATGATAGATGCGGATTGAGACTGCCCCTTGAGTTTCAGTGATTTATCAATATATAGCGGTTTTGTATAAGTCCCGGCCGGAACCATTATCGTCTCGCCCGGCCTTGCCGATTGTATCAACTCCTGCAAACCTTCCGCTTCGCCGGTTACAGCCGTTGCGGGCCCCATTCCGGTTGGTTCTGCACCGCCGTCGGACTTTTCCAGCGTCACGCGAATCATCCACTCACCTTCATTGAAAGGCTCTACTTCGCTGCCGGGAAGGCCGGTCAGGGAATTACCGCTCGCACTGCTGTCATAGTGGACGTAAACCCCCTTCGTCCTTTCGGGATTAAAATCGGCACAAATGATAAATGTCGAAGGCACCTCGACCGGCTCAACCCGCAGCGTAACCCATCGGGGCTCTCCCTTCGCAAAGCGGCTGTAGGCAAACGGCAAATCCTCTATCACCTCGAAGTTCTCGTCACAGACATAGATATGAAAATCCTCGTCCGGCGGCCTGTCGGCGCCGTACCTCGACCCTAATATCCGCACCGTTTTAAGCGCATAGCCGTCAGACGGCGCATCGAAGATAACGCCGTGGCCGCTTCCGGCAATACTATTCCGCCCGTCACTCCTGCCGTCGTCATACGAAAGCTCCACTCGCCTGTCCGCAAAACCGCCGGCCCCCAAATCCGCCGCCTGAATCACCGGCAACGAATCGTCAATCGCCTTATTATCCTGAAGCTGCGCATTGGGAGTTTGTTCAAGGATTTGCCATCTAATAGATGCTTTGGTTTCGTCGTATTCCTGAATTTCCAGAACTGCAAAGTTACCCTCTGATGTTTTAATCAACACATATTTATTCTCTTTTGCAGGGAATCCACGAATACCACCTTCTGAAGCAGCATCTATACGTTTAGAGGCAACCGTTACGGCCTCCTCTAAGTCATTAACGCCAAGCAACGGCCACATCCAGACTGAACGGTTTCTTGTAAAAAGTGATCCGCCTGCGTCATTATCCCAGGCTATTTCATAATTATCGGGCCACTGGCTCTCCAGTTCTATCTTCTTTGAAGTATCAAGGTCCAATGCAATAGCCGGTTTGTCTGTGAGAACCTCAACCTGCACATCGGTTTGCTCACCTGCGCCGCTGCTCACCGGCTCGGAGGGCTGTTGGACCATCTTGTAGCGGATGTTTACACCCGAAGGGTTCTCCTTAAATCCAAGTATCTGCAAAATGCCTATTCCGCCCTCTCGGGTTTTGTACGCATAGGTAACCGGCACCTCTCCCTGGGCGGTCATATATCCGGGTCTGCCAGCCACGCCATCCTCCCACAGATTGACGCTAGCAAGAGATTTACCCGGATATGTTTCCCACGCTGAATTGTTCAAAGGAGTAATTATCATCTCATCGCACATCAATCCTCTTACGGTTTGTCTGGTTGCTCCACTGGCGTCAACTCCTGTTTTTTTAATCCATTGCTGCCAATCGTCCTCAGAGAACTGTCGCCAGTTTTCCGGACGTGGAAATAACCTGCCCGTGTCAAAATCGATATTTGAATTGTTGCCTACAGACACATTGTCATTAATGATTGTTTCAACCACCGGCCCAAAAGACAATCCTTCACCCTCAACCTGCACAGCAGATTCCTCACCTGAACCGCCGCTCACCGGCTTATCTATAGTTTTAGGGCCTATTAATTCTCGCAGCTTTACCTCAAAACGGTCGACAGCTTTAATTTCTGTTTCGCCGAAGTTTAATTCCATCTCACCTACTTTTTGCAAAGGACGGCCATAGGCGATTGCTAAATTATCATATGGTTTTACTACCGAATCAATCTGATGGCCTTGCTCATTTAACAGTCGAACACCGATTTCCCAGACCTTGGGTGGAAATGTAGTCGTTACGAATTTGAGTGTAGCATTCAAGTTGTTCTGATTTCTTTCTCTGGGATTATAACTCTTGTTAAATTCGACAGTTTGAATATCAAGCAAAGGTTCTTCTTCGAATGAACGAAGCCCTACCCGCATTTCTTCATCCAGATTAAACTTACCCTCGGTTCGTATTGATACGGGCCCGCGCCGTGTACTTGGATGGTCCGGGCCGACAAAGCTCAAATATTCTAATCCGAATTCCTCAACAAGCTGACCGGCTTTCTTGAAGGCTTCATTATCCTCTAACCATTGGTTCAATTCGTAACTGTTGCTACCGCCCGGAATTAATCCAGGCTCATACGCTACCTCGAGTACTGTTTTCTCCTTGTTTGGTAGATTATTGAGTTTATCTTTCAATTCCTCCCACGTTATCTGCTGTCCTTGATAGCCTATCTTGTCTCTGTTAGAACCGACAATAATGGTGACGAAATATCGCTGCTTTTGTTCATTATCATTGATAACGTTTAGCCCGAAGGAATTTTCAACCATCACCTGCACATCGGTCTCTAACCCCGGCTTCAGCGATACATTTTTAAACGTCACCCATTGGTAGGGTCGCCTCTGAAGAATAAATGATTCAATTTGTTCTATCGGCAAATTAAAAACAAAACGGAAGCTTACAAATTTGTCGGCAATTCCACCAACTCTATCCACATTCTGGTGCTTTTGACCTGTTTTATCTACAGCTAAAAGCCTTAAATCAAAGTCTTTTCTTCCATATGTCACATCAATGCAAGTTTTGCCAGCTTTTCTATATGGTGGATGAAATACAACTGATGCTTCCGGCAGTCCAGCAAGATGTCTGCCACCTCCATGCACTCCACAATCTGCTGCATCCTTCCAGTCTCCGCTTGCCAATCCCAAGCTGATATCAACTTGCTTAACACCAAGGGGGGCCTGTAAAAGCACACCTCGTAAATTGTGTTCTGGTATAGGCCATGTCGCATCTGCCCATCCATCATCTGATTTCCATTTAAATCCTATCTCCCTGACATCAGCGCCTGTATATTTGAGAAACATATTTATACCGTAACGGTCTCCAAGGGGCTCTATATTGGGGCTATTTAGTTTTGCAAATGACTTCTTAGTAAGAATTCCATCCGGCCGCCACCACTGCTTGCCGTCGCTCGGATGCTCACAAAGCCCCACCAGCTCAACCGTCACACCATTCGACAACCTCGCCGTAAATTCTGAATCTTCACCTGTCATGTCGCTGGTTATGGATTTTTGAGCTTTTTCAAGACTTAGACCATTACTTATAAGAATCTGAGCACCTACCCCATCTTCCACCTGCAGAAGGCCAAGCAGAACGTGATTTGATTTCACAGTAGAACTATTAAGAGCTTGAGCCCATTGATTTGCATTCTTAATGACTGACTCAGCACGAGGAGTTAGAGGTAACGAATCTTTGGTTACCGGTGCATTTCCTTTTTTGATTAATCGCAAAACCTCATTACGAACTTTATCCTTGCCAATCCCAGACTTCTTAAAGATTTTTGATACTGTTCCTGATTTTTCAGAAGCCAATGCGAGCAAAATATGTTCGGTTCCTATATATTCGTGATTAAGAAAACGTGCTTCATGATCGGCTTGCTTCATAACTTGCTCAATAGTTACAACTGAAATAGGTTCAAGAGTAAAATCTATTATCTTCCCTTCTTCTGTTCTCAGTAAACGAGTTATTATAATCTGTTTTCCGGTTTTATAACCTTTGGCCTCAGCGGTTATGTTATGCTCTTCATACCAGGTTTTATAACTGTAATTCCCTTCTGAATCTGTAGTCGTCCACTGATTGTCTTCGGCATATCCATTGTCACCGACTCTTGCGCCTGCAATTGGTTGACCTGTTTCAGCGTCGGTTACGGTTCCTTTAATGGTTAAGCCAGGTTTAGAAGCCTTCGCCATTGGCAGCAATAGTCCGCCGGTAACGACAATGAGGATTAAGCCTGTAATCCCGAGCTTCGCTGATTTCGGTATCGGCCGGGTCAGCATTCGTTTGATTCTTGTTTTCAAGGCGCTCCTAGATTCCACCACGCCTATCAAGCGAAGCGACAAGGCCGGCCTCTTGAACGCAAGCCGTGCGACATTCAAAAGCGTATCGGGATATTCTCTGGCCTTCTCGCCCATCGCGGCCTGGACGGTTTCATCAACCGCCTGCTCGCGCACCCTGCGAATCATTGCGTTGGCTAACCACAATAGCGGATTATAAAAATAAACAATCTGCAGCAGCGTCTGCACTAAGTTGACCCACAAATCGCCGCGCTTGATATGCGCCAGCTCGTGCAGCAGCACCGTCCGCAGTTGCGACGTCCCCAAATTCGGCGTCAGATTCTGCGGCACCAGAATCACCGGCCGGAATAATCCGCAAACAGCCGGACTGGTTGCGTTCGGCGATACTTTTAATCGAACCTTTGTTTTGAGATTCAGCCGCTTGCGGCAGTATTCAAGGTTCTCCATCATCAAATCATTCCCGCCCTTCGCCTGCCGTATCAGCGACAAAACAAAATACACCCGCTGCAGCACCAACAGACACATCACACCCACCGCCAGCAGCCATCCGGTAAACACAGCCCCCTCCCAGCTCAAAGAAACTGCCGCTGCCGGCTGAACCTCCTGGGTACCGGACGAGGCGATCGGCTCTACCTCGACTTCCTCAAACAACCGCGGCCATTCAGCACTTCGCATTTCATTACCTGAAGCATCGAGTTGCTGTGATAATGACGGCCTGGTTTGTAGCTCTATTTCCTTCTTTACCGCATTTTGCTCTTGAGCCGTTTGCTCAGGCAGCGCCGGCTTCACCTCGCTTATCGTCGGCAGCGTATCACCCACGAAATACCCCACGCTCACCGGCGACGCCAGTGACGGCGGCAGAACGAGCTTGACCAGCACCAGCATCCATATACAGTAGCGGAACACCGCCCGCACTTTCTTCTTAACGAGCAAATCAATCACGAGCACCGCCGCAATCAACAAACCCGACTGCAGCAGCATCGCCCACGAAAATTCTACAAACACCGAACCGAACGAATTTAGATATTCCAATAACGTGTTCATAATGCATCCTCCCTCAGGAAGCTTTAGGGTTACTTAACTTTCTCCTTCTGTTCTTTATCATCCTTTCCAGTTCGCCGAGCTGCTCCTCTGACAAATGGTTCTCCTCGAGCATAAACTGCATCATCGGCGTCAGCGCCCCGTCGAAGGCCCGCCGGATAATGCGCATTAACTCGCCGCGCTGGGCCTCGCTCTTGGTAACGGCCGAGCTGTACAAAATAAGATTGCGGACCTTCTCGGTCTGCAGCAGCCCCTTGCCGGCCATCCGGTCCATCATCGTCTTGACCGTACTGTAGCTCCATCCCGTCTTCGCCTTGAGCTTTTCCTGAACTGTGGGCGCAGCGCAGGGCTCATGCTCCCACACCGTCTGAATAATCTCCCATTCTCCTTCGGTTAATTTGAAATCTTTTTTCGCCATGACTGCCTCCTACAATTTCCTTTAACGCAGTAGAGACTACTCTACAAATGTAGAGATTGCAAGAGAAAAATAAACTTTTTTTAAAAAAACCTCAAAAACAACCGTTTTTGACCCAATAATGCACCTTCAGGCCTGAAAAAACAAAAGACCTTGAACCCCCGTTTGCATGGCGCGTTTTCTTATTTCAGAACGCGCCCCAGTCCTGTTTGCCCGGCACATAATAGCTCGGACAGATAAACCGGAACATATTCGAGAACTTTCGCGTCTTGGCGAGCTTCGCCTCATTCTCCGCCTCCATTGCCTTGAAGTGCTCGCCGAACTTTTTCTCGAAATATTCCTCACCGGCCTGGCGACGCTCCTGCTCGCTCTCGAACAAGCCGCGCAGCTGTTCAAGCTCACCGGCATCGAGCCATACACCCCCGCAGCCCGGGCACTCATCAACCTCAACCTTCTTCTTGACACTGAAGAAATGCCTCATCATCACGATGTCATCGCACTTCGGACATTTATACCGCTGCGAGCGGTCCACGTTGACGTCCGGGTTCTTCTCGACATTCAGCAGCCCTTCACCGGCGGGCTCATGCGGCTCATCGAATTTCTTCAGCTCGAAATTGTCGAACCACACACCGCCGCAGCCGCCCTTGCAAACATCCAGCGCGACATCGCCGAAAGTCATTTCCTGCAGCTCGTTAAAACAAGCGGGACATTTCATAATGCGTTTCCTCCATAAAAGTGTTCAATTCAGCCGTCATTTTCGAATTTTTCACCACGTTGTCAAATGAATATTTCAATAATCGACAAAAACGATATCTTCAGGGATCGCCACGACGTCGCGCTGCTTCTCGCCCAGCAGCTTCTTGATTTCCGAGCTGTGCTTGCCCGCCAGCTTTTTGACCTGCGAGCTGCTCAGGCTGCTCACCGCCTTGGCGTTCTCATTGAGCATCACCACCGCCCCCGCCTCGAAACTCCCTTCAACGGAAACTATCCCGCTCGGCAGAAGACTCTTTCGCCTTCTAAGTGCCTTCAGCGCCCCCTCATCAATGCGTATCGTCCCGGCTGTATCACTGTTAAGTATCCACCGCTGCCGGTTGCTCAGCTTCCGCTTCGGCATAAACACCGTCCCGATATCCTCACCTTCCATAATCCTGTTGATAACATTCTTTTCCCTTCCGTTCGCCAGCACCATCCGGCAGCCGGCACTCGAGGCTATCCTGGCCGCTTCGATTTTCGTCTTCATCCCGCCCGTTGCGTGCCGGCTTCCTTTCTTGCCCGCCGCTTTCTCTATCTGGCTGGTAATCTCGAACACGGCCGTAATCGGCTTGGCGTCCTTATGCCTTTTCGGGTCCTTCTCATACAGGGCGTCGATATCGCTGAGCATCAAAAGCACGTCCGCGTCGATTTTGCTGGCCGCCAGCGCGCTGAGCGTATCATTATCGCCGAACGCCGTGCCTATTTCATCCGTCGACACGCTGTCGTTCTCATTCAAAATCGGCACGACCCCCATCTTCAGCAGCGTCTCGACCGAGTTCCGCAGGTTCAGATACGTCTTTCGGTTGTTCAGCACCTCCGCCGTAACAAGCACCTGCGCCACAGTCACGCCGAACCGGCTAAAGGCCTTGCGGTATTCCGCCATCAGCAGCGGCTGGCCGATCGCCGCGCACGCCTGCCGCATCTTCATCCCCTGCACCTTCCTGTCCACATCGAGCTGACCGGCCCCCATCCCGATGGCGCCGCTGGTAACGATAACGACCTGTTTGCCGTTTTTGACCAGCTCGCTGACCTGCCGCGCAATCCGCCGGATATAACCCGAATCCACCTCGATAGACCCCGGCCGCGTCAGGACATTCGTCCCTATCTTAATCACCACCTTCGTTGTATCGCTGAAATTCCGCATCACGCACCGCATACCAATATATACCCACTCCGGCCAATAATAAACAGTAATCCCGAAATAATCTCAAATCGAAATTCGCGACCGAAATTCCGAAATGCAAAAAACCAACACAAAAAACTCCCCCGACTAAAAATAATGAAATCAGAGCAATTATAGTTATATGTTCGACGACACTTTTTTGTGTTGTGTCTGTCTAAAAATGTGTTAAATAAATAACAACTTTAAAAGTACAGAAAGTTCTGTTGTTGTCGTTTTTATTCCGTAAGTCCAGTTAATAAAAGGCTTTACGAAAAGCCCACAATTTTACTTGAACAAATGACCCAGATTTACGATAATACTAATACATCCTTGGCAGTTTTTGCTGTCGGGTCCCCGGACAAGGTTATATGTCCGGGCTTTTTATTTAAGGACAATCTTAATACCCATAACAAATCTTCATTGTATGAAGCCTTTGAGCCTGCTGAGGCCATTGAGATTCACTACACACCCAAACATGGCAGTTGGCTGGATATGGCCGAAATCGAACTTGGTATTTTATCTCGGCAGTGTTTGACTCGTAGAATTGAGAGTATGGAAAAATTGAAAAAAGAAGTTAACTCTTGGCAAATGATTCGTAATACAGCCGAAGCAAAAGTAAACTGGCGATTCACTACTGAGGATGCCCGGATAAAACTAAAGAAATTGTATCCGTCAATTGAGATGTAAAAAAGCACTAGGATAGCCTTAAATTGGTACATGGGTGAAAGAAAAATAGAAAGTTTCATATTAAATCTAACAAGAACTATTTCAAGAACCACAAGAGTTAGCCCTCTTTTTGCCTGAACAGCCTTTTTTGGGCAATGGGCATCCATTCTTTAGGAAACAGTCCTTATAAATACAAAGAAGATTCTCGATATGGTGCGGTGCCAATTCGCGAAGAGGACAAGGCAGTTCCTCCGAACTTAAAACCCGACCACGTATTCTTTGGGATTTAAATAGATTTCTGGCTCCGATTAATGTACCCCTATGCAGATAAACCTTTTCCGGTAATTTACGAACATTGGCTCCGATACGAAGAGCGGTATCGTAAATAGTGAGTTCACCGATACCTTTCAGTTTGCATTCTTTGGTAAGTTCATGAAGCTCATCAAAGTTTTTTTGTTCCTTAATTTCATCCTTCTTTTCTAATAGCTTATCTTTATACTCTTCAAGCTTGGTCGGACTAATTCTGCATTGATGCTCGTGTTTTCCCCCGTCAGCGGTTACTGCTAAAGCGGCTTTTTTTATGCTCTCTTTTAGTTTCATTTTTTTAAAAAATTGTAATCCTCTGCATAGTTGCTCTTTGTAATTCTCCTTGTAATGTCGAACAATCTTCTTTAGCCTTTTATCGCTTATGGCCATCTCTTTTCCCCTGCAAACCTTAATAGTTTATAATTCAACTACACTACTTAAGAACTCATCTTTAGAAGTGAAAAGCGGCATGTTGATAACCTTGAGTTTCCATTTAATAATTATAGTGCTTTCCTCGTCCGATTACCTGTTTTTCCAAATAATCCACGTTATCTCCTGTTATCAGTCCCAAGGACAGCGTAATCTGTGATTAAATATTTTTCCTCTGTGTTGCTAGGTGTCTCTGTGGCTGTTAAAATCAGATGAATTATAATCCAAAAACCCACAACAACAAAAAATAATCAATAATCATTCATCATTTAGTCTGCTCTTCTGCCTCGTCAATGAACGCTTCATTAGACTCACGACGGTTCCCACACCAAGCAGTATAAAACCTAAGATAACATAACGCCAGTGGGCAATATACCTTGCCAATATATATAGTCTTATAAAGAAAGGCACACACAGGATTACAATAGCCGCCATCTCTTTCGTCCGTAACCACAACAGAGCAATCATTAATAACAAACCCACGAAAGCAATGATGTATCTTGAATGGATATCCTCCGGAAGATAGTCAAAAATAAATCCCGCCAGACATAGCGCTGCGAAAATCGGCACGATCCTGAACAGACGACTGCCAAAGAAAAAGTAAACAACCATAAAACCTGCTCCGCATAATCCCGCAATAGCCCCGATATCCGTCAGTTGATAGGGTTTAACATACGATGGAAAACCATCCCATAAACCCAGACCGAAACAAAAGGCGATAATGCCTGCAAGACATACATAGGGTTTACGAATGACTACACCATATACCAGTAGTGCAACAATAAACAAGACCGCACTTACGGATATATTCAAATCATAAGGCCGCTCAGGACTAAAACCCGCCGTCAGAATAACACTAATACCATAAAGAATCGGTATACCCAAAAGTAAGTATCGTCGATGATACAAAGCCCAGACTGCAACCGCCAATCCGGTCACGGCGAGGATGACCGGAGGGTAACACATAAGACCCAGCCCAAACTTGCCGGTTTCGATGAACGACTTTTGATGAATAGCCAGCATGGTTGTTGCAAAAGGCAAACACGAAACCGCAAATTCAGCAATACCAAATCGTTTGCCCCAGTGACGCATTATTTCCAGCAAAAGCAGGCTGCCCACAACGACTACCGGTACGTAATCACCAATCTCACGCTCTAAAGCAAAGATAAACGCCATCGTATATTGATGAATCCCGCATGCCGTGACTAAAAGCAGCGTAAAAATGTAAACCATGACGGGTCTTTGGAGAAAAGGTACTTCGTCACTTTCAAGCCTCTTTTCGTAAGGCTTTGCCCTCACCGCCTCTATAGTCACACAAATAGCCCCTGCCAGCATACAGCCATATACAAGCAGCCAGTGACCTCTTCTCACAGCTTCATGCGAAGGCTCAGTCGCTATTGAATACGCCATAAAGACCGGCCCAAGGTAATTATACACCATAAGAAGTCCCAGCCCGATGAAACAAAGCATCCTGAACGGTATCTTGACATATCGCCGCATCAAATAGAGCTTGCCGAATGCGATTGCAATTCCGCCACATCCCAAAAACAAGCTCGCCGTGGTATTCAAATCCGAAACAGATCCTTGCACAATACTCGTCCCTACTAGAAACAGTCCCAGTATCATCAATACAGATATCGCATCATCCACAACCTTCTTACATACGATAAGGATAAGAACGCCAAGCAGAGCCAGCTCATAAGAATGAAGCGTAAATATACAGGCAAGCGCATCCGTCAACACCTTGCTTTCAGCGACAACCGGCCCCAGCAGCTTAACAATGCCGTAAGCAACAAAAGCCGCGCTTAAACAGTAGAACAAGCTCCCGCCGGTCATACTGAACAGACGCTTCCATGTATTCAACGTGAAAATGTCGCTTGAAAATACCGGCTCCAGGGACTTTACCTCGCTGGACTCAAGCTCCCCTTCTCCGCTTTCTTGTTTGTTTTCTGGGGTTTCCATGGCTATATCTCCTTAATGGCCCTCACCTCCATACCATCGTTCTGAACTTATAAAATTCAGTTTAAAGCCTTTTATTGTCCTTCCCATCCTCTCGGTGGCTCGGAATCACTGGCCCACGCCCATGACAAATTCCCTGCGGGATTACCGCGGTTCAGACTACCGTGCATGATATTTCTTAGCTGCTGTTCTGCATCGATAGGTTCTACGTGACCATCGACAAACAAGACATTGCCGTATCCTCGATTGAGATCACCTCCTGGAGCATTGTGATATGTTCCAAAACAATCCCTGGCCTCTGGCGTAGGACTTATCATAAGAACCGTATCATCCAGCGCTCTCGTGCTTAGGGGTGCCGAAAGCCACGTTGCAGGATATTTTGGATGATCCGGTCTTAGACTCCAGTTATTTTCCTCTGCAAAAAAGAAAACCTTCTCCGGCTCTCTCACTTGGGATTCTCTTAAAACTCCACCCTGCCTTTCACTGCCTAGATAACCGTTTATGCTGTAGCTGTTTTGAGGCTTGATATCAAGCTTGGGATTGTGATTCGGATTCTCGCATCCTCTCGATTCAGCAAAACGGCGAAAAGTAGGACAGGGACCGATACCCATCCCGCCGATGTAATCCCACATCGTCCCTCTGTATTCCGGGTGCTCACTCATAAACTCTCCATCCGGTGCGGTAATCTCATCATGCCAGCGGCACCCTATAGGATGTTCTCTACTATCCAGGCCCTTCCTATAAAGCCATTCATCCGGCTTTGGAAATAAACCGTCATTATCATTTAAATATAATCGTGCAACTGAACCATATTGCATCATATAGCTGCCGCAGACCATTTTTACGGACATTGACCGGACTCTGGTCAAAGCCGGCATAATTAAAGAGAACAACAGAGCGATAATTATGATAACAACCAGTAATTCAAGAATGGTAAATCCCCCCGTTGTCACCATGACAGCTTTCTTCCTTATTACTGCCGGTCTTCCTGATGGCCGATTTGTACTCATCCTACTTTTCAACGTACATCCTTTTATATGTCCCCTTCATTAATTTATACACATTCTAAACTCTACTTGTTCGTTTTGCCAATAAATATCTCATTCACTCCACCAGAAAAAATCTCCATAGCTCTCGATCTGCAATCTTACACCAACCAAATAATCAATATTAAACTTAAAATATTAAATGCAAAAGACAACCAACACAAAAAACACCCCTACCTAAATACAAAACACTAACCCCTAAAAACCAACCCCATTTCCCGATTTACGTAGTGTCCTCGAATGTCATTGTCGGGGGTCTAAAACAATGCTCACGAAGTAATCCCCGAGAAGTAGCTTCCCCCGTCTATACAACAGGTGAGTGTTATAGATTTTCTGCTTGCGATGTAGCTGCTTTATTTATGTTTTGCAGGGCGATGAAGCCTTTGCAAATACATATCAGTGCCAGCACATGAAAACCAAGAGATATCCAGTCTTTAAAGAGCATAGACAATACACTATCAAGTGTGAATACAACCATTCCTACAATGAACGCCCAGGATTTCTTTTGAAGTGACAGCCATCCGAAAAGTGCGATTATTCCGGCAAATATTGAATTTAAAATAACGGAAATAGTATTTATTACCATGGATGCAGCAGGGGCTTCTTGCGAAGCAATCAAAGCCAAGGCATCGATGACTTGAGTGATTCCCAGACCTACCGGAAACCTGACATTTGCCTGAGTCAGACTCATGGCCGTATTAACTAATGAAAGGGCTGCAATCCAGTAAAACCATTTAGCCCCGCCTTGGAATATTGCGGTTTGCTTGACAATGTCAAATTTGGGTGGTTCTGGAGGGGGAACAATCAAACCATCTTTTATTTTAACCATAATACTCCTTTTCCAAATAACATTTTTGTGTTACCTGTGATTTCACATATCGTATTGTATGTCTTTACTACTACGCATAATTCGCACAACTTGTCTCATTGATCTCACGTCACCACACAAAATGTCCTCCCAGTGACAATATCTAAACAAACCTAACCCTCCAGGTCAACAAATATTTTTCTAGAAAATATCCTTCTCACAACCCCCATTTCCCGATTCACTTCAAAAATCAACAATCATTATTCGATATTGATTACTCATCCGTAACTGCCCTGATTCCCTATTCCCCTGGTAACCTGCACCCTGATCACCTGTTACCCCGATACACTGTTTTTCCTTTTACCCTTTTAATTTTTCACTCGCTTAAGCGCGTCATCCTGAGCGAAGCGCAGCGTAGTCGAAGGATCTGGCCTCTTGTCATCCTGAGCTAAGTCGAACGGATCTGGGTACCGAACTTAATTTATCCTCCACCACGACGCCGTCATTCTGAACGGAGTGAAGAAAGCATGTCTTGAGCGAGAGAAACGAGTCGAATGGAAATCCCCCCGGGGCATTGCGCAGCAATCCCTGCGGAGGCAGGGACCCAGCTTTTTTTCCTTTTTACTTTTTAATTTTTCACTCCCCTCCATCTTCCATCCTCCGTCTTCCCCCTCCCCTCTCCCGTCTCATTTCCTTTTCTTCTTTTTTACTTTTCCCTTTTTCCTTTTCACTTTTCCCTTCTTCTTTTTCACTTTCTTTTTCTTGGCCTTCTTCTTACGCTTTTTTATCTTCTTGCCGTCCAGCAGCAGCTGATTGTCTATCAGGTAAAAAACGTCACTCACCTTTTTTCTAAAAACCTTTGCAATCTTAAACGCCAGAAGAGCGGATGGCACAACCCGCCTGTTCTCTACCAGATGAATCGTCAGCTTGCTGACCCCCACCTCTTCCGCAAGCTTCTTCTGTGTCAAGCCCTCGTGCTTTTGCCGGAACTCTTTAATTCTGTTGCCGAGACTGTAAATATCCGCGTCCATAACAGGCTCCTTATCGAGTATAATATCTTATATCTATTTTTGTTATAGTATATTATACTTTTCCGGAAATTTCACCAATTTCCCGAAAAATTTTTCAAATTTCAATCCCTCTTTTTCCAACTTTTTCACCCCATCTTCCCCCTTCTTGACACCATCCTCCATCTTCTATCCTCCATCTTCCATCGTTTCCCTCATTCTTCAATATTTTTCCAACTTCTCAAAAATTTTTTCAAAAACCCTTGCCAACACACAACTTATACGCTATACTCCCCGCTCGTTGATCGCTCTGCCGCATGGGGTAGCCAACGAAGATTGAACGTAACTTTATGTGGGGCCGGCAGTTAACACGGCGTGGCCGGCTCAGGCCTCCGGCAGAGACCAACCAGGGCTACAAATTAGCCTCCGTGTCATGCAGCGAAGAAAAAATGAAGACCTGAATGAATCATAAGGTCAGTTTTTACTTAGACTTACAGCGTTTGATACCCGGTGGTGTAATTGGTAACACAGAGGCTTTTGGTGCCTCTATTCCAGGTTCGAGTCCTGGCCGGGTAGATAATATAAACAATTATAAATAAAGGACTTATGACAGAAACAAGAGCGATAATCCTGGCCGCCGGCGTCAGCAGCCGAATGAAAACCGACACTCCAAAGGTTTTACATAAAGTCTGTAACAGACCCATGTTACAGTACGTCCTCGACGCCTGCAAAGTCGCCGGCATCGAAAAAACCTATGTCGTCGTCGGCTACGGCGCAGAAGATGTAAAACAAGCATTCACAAACACTTACGACATTACTTGGGTTATCCAGCCCGAGCAGCTCGGCACCGCCCACGCTGTGATGTGCTGCACCGATTACCTTAAGTCCTTTACAGGCAACACCTTAGTGCTCTGCGGCGACGGTCCCCTCATCCGACCCGAAACCCTGCAAAAACTCATCGAAACGCACCGTAACTCCAGTGCTGCACTGACCTTAGCAACAGCTATACTCGAAAACCCGAACGGCTACGGCCGGATAGTCAGAAATCCCGACGGCTCACTCAAGGAAATCATCGAACATAAAGACTGCTCAGACAAGCAGTTACAGATAAAAGAGGTTAACCCGAGCTATTACATCTTCGACAACAAAACCCTCTTCGAGACCCTGCAGAAAATAAAACCCGACAACATCCAGCACGAATATTACCTCACCGATGCTCTGTCAATCATCCTCCGCGATGGCCGTAAAGTCGCTGCTGTAAACGCTTTACAACCCGAGGAAGCGATGAGCGCAAACACAAAACAGCAGCTTGAACAAATAAACCAAATTATGCAAGCCCGTTTAAAAACAATTTCAGAGGGGAGATAAAATGTTTCTAAACGACAACCTAAAAATATTTTCCGGTTCCAGCAACCCGAATCTGGCACAGGCCATTTGCAAACACCTCGAAATCCCCATCGGCGGTGCTAAAATCGGTGTTTTTCCGGACAGTGAAAAGGTCATCCGAATCGAAGACGACGTCCGCGGCCGCGACTGCTTCGTAATCCAGTCCACCTGTAATCCCGTTGACGCACACCTTATGGAACTGCTGATTTACCTTGATTGCCTGCGCCGAGCTAGCGCAAAACGCGTCACTGCCGTTATACCCTACTTCGGCTATGCTCGCCAGGATAGAAAAGATGAAGGCCGCGTACCCATAACCGCAAAGCTCGCGGCAAATCTAATCACTACCGCCGGTGCGGACAGGGTCCTCGCTATTGACCTGCACGCTGCTCAGTTGCAGGGCTTTTTCGACATCCCCGTTGACCATCTAACCGGTGAACTGGTCATCAGTAAGTATTTTCTGGACAAGAAGATAGAGAATTTGACCGTTGTTTCACCTGATGTCGGCAACATCAAAATGGCTTCGCGCTATGCGTCACACCTCGGCGGCCAGCTTGCTATCGTTCACAAAAAACGCCTCAGCGGCGAAGAAGTGGAAGTCGGGGAACTCATCGGTGAGGTCGAGAGCAGAAACATCCTGATGTGCGACGACATCATCGCCACGGCCGGAACCGTATGCACCGCCGCCGAAATGGTCAAAAGCAGGGGAGCTAAAAATATTTTCATCACCGCCACTCACGGCGTTCTTGCCGGAGAGGCCATAGAACGTATCTCCAAGGCTCCGATTGATGAACTGGTTATCACAGACTCAATTCCCCTTACAGAGGAATCAAAAAAACTGAAGTGTATCAAAGTGCTCTCAATCGCCCGTATGCTGGGCGAAGCCATTAAAAGAATTCACAGAAACGAATCGGTAAGTAACCTGTTTACCCATTATTAATTTGCGATATTTAGATAACAAGAGGTCATTATGGCAAAAAGATTACTGTTAGAAACTGAAATTCGCGACCACGTCGGCTCGAAACACGCTTCAAGAATACGTCGCCAGGGGCGGATACCCGCTATCGTTTACGGCCACAAGAAGGAGCCCCGGGCTGTCTCTGTGAATACGCACGACTTTGTGGAAGGACTGCATCACGGCCATCGTCTCATGGATATTAAAGTCAACAACAAGAAGGAAACCGTTCTCATCAAAGATTTGCAATACGATGAACTGGGCAAAAATGTCATCCATGCAGACCTGCTCCTTGTGGATGTCACGGAGAACATCAAAATCAATGTAGGTATCGAACTTAAAGGCACCGCCAAAGGGACCGAAGAGGGCGGCATTGTCGAAGCCCACATCGACTCTCTTGAAATTGAATGCAAAGCGACGGATATCCCCGACGTGCTGCTGGTGCCGGTGAAGGAACTTGAACTCGGCGCCGCCGTGCATGCTTCTGATGTGGAGTTGCCCGACGGTGTAAAACTGGTCAGCGACCCTGAACTACTGGTGGCAACCTGCCACGCGGTCACCGTCAAAGAAGTCGAAGCCGAAGAGGTCGTTGAAGAAGAATTGGAAGCGCCCGAAGTCATTGGCGAAGAAGAAGAGCCGGAACAACCGACCGAGGAAGCGGAACCGAAGGAAGGCGAGAAGTAGATTGCTGACTGAAAACGTTTATGTCTGAAACAAAAATTATCGTCGGCCTGGGAAATCCCGGCAAAGCGTATATCGGTACACGACACAACATTGGTTTCAGAGTCATTGACACGATCGCCAAAACGTTGGAAATAAAAGTAAAGAAAAGGAAATTCGGCGCGATTTACGGTCAGGCCGAATTTGAAAGTAAAAAGTTAATACTGTTAAAACCGCAAAGCTTTATGAATCGCAGCGGCCATGTCATTGCAACCGCGGTCGGTTACTACCGTCTTGACCTCGAAGACCTGCTGGTTATCGTTGATGATATGGCACTCGATGTCGGACGGATTCGACTACGCGCCAAAGGCTCAGCCGGAGGACATAACGGACTGGCGGATATCATCGAAAAGCTCGGCACCGAGGAATTCAGCCGCCTGCGAATTGGTATCGGTCAAAGCCTTGAATCGTCCGTCGATTTCGTGCTTGATGTGCCCAACGCGGACGAACAGCCTGTTCTGGAAAGCACGGTCGAAACAGCGAGAGACGCCGCCTTGTATTGGGCAGTGTACGATATCGAGTCGGCGATGAATAAATACAATGCGGACAGGAGTGAACAATAGAAAAAAATGAAAGGTGATTTGAAAACGTTTTTCTGGAGGTATAAATGTTGAAAACAGCCGAAAAAAAACTATATGAAGGTATGTTTCTCGTCGATTCCGGTGTGGCTTCCGACGACTGGGACGCGATGATACAAACCGTTCAAAATCTGCTTACCCGATACGGGGCAGAAATAGAGTCTATAAAAAAATGGGACAGTCGAAGGCTCGCATACAAAATCCGCGGGAAAACCCACGGTACGTACATCCTCACGTATTTCCGCATCGATGGTACAAAAATTTCCGCCATCGAAAGAGACGTGCAATTGTCCGAAGACATCATGCGGGCATTGATTCTTCGCACGGACAGAATGTCCGAAGAAGACATTCAAAAACAGACTCCGTTCGATAAAAGCGAAGAACGGGAAAGAGAAATCGCAGAAAAAGCGGCCAGACATAAGGCCAAATCCTCTCGAACGGCTAAAGAATCTGCCGATGAAAATGAGGAAACCAAACTCGAAGCAATTGTTCAAGACAAGGCGAAGACCGACCAGAGCAACAAACCGGATGAAAGCGAAGACAATAATAAAAGTGAAGCTGATATAAGCGAAGAAAACAATGAATGACTCTTAATTTGTATTCCCTAAAAAGAAAGGTTGATAGATAATGGCTAATTTCAATAAGATTTTTCTGATGGGCAACCTGACACGCGATCCCCAGTTGTCTTATCTGCCCAGCCAGACGGCCGTGGTCGATTTTGGTATCGCTACCAATCGGCAGTGGACCTCCTCCGAAGGCACACAGCGGCAGGAAACGTGTTTTATCGATTGCCGTGCTTTTGGACGAATGGCAGAAAACATCAATAAATACCTGAACAAGGGAAGACCGGTTTTCCTCGAAGGACGACTGACCTTCGATTCATGGACTGCGCAGGACGGTTCAAAACGAAGCAAGCACCGCGTGACCGTCGAGAACTTCCAGTTTCTGCCCGGCGGTGCGCCGAATCGAACCGAACGGGATGAACAGCCTGTAATAGACACAAATGACCAAAGACCGCAGAAGAACCTTGAAGATGATATTCCTTTTTAAATAACGGACCATAAATGATTATTATTGAACGTTGAAATTTTTCACAGGGTAAATTATGCAAAAAACAAGAAACAAACCAAGAACTCAAATCACAACCATACGAGAGCAAACAAAGTGTCGATTCTGTAGAAACAGCAAACAATATATCGACTACAAGGATATCGATACACTAAGCAAGCTGCTGACAAACCGTGGTAAAATCTACTCGCGAAAACGAAGCGGGAACTGTGCGGCATGTCAAAGAAAAGTCAAAAAAGCTATTAAAAGAGCGCGGCATATGGCGTTGCTGCCTTTTACGACATAAGAAAGAAAAATCTGAATACTACTCTGTGCTTTGTAGATTGGGAGATGATTGTATGAAAGTGTTACTTTTTGAGGATGTTGACTCGCTCGGTTGGCTTGGTGATGTAGTTGAGGTAAAGGATGGATATGCACGCAATTACCTGCTTCCCCAGGGAATTGCAAAAGCCGCGACCGAGGCGAATATAAAGGCGATTTCCGAAGAAAAAGCGAAACGAGCTGAACAGCGAATCGCAGAAAAGAAGCGGCTCGAAGAAGCAGCCGAGAAGGTTAAGGATGCCGAAGCCGTCATCGCCGCGAAGGCAAATGAGCAGGGGCATCTTTTCGGCTCGGTTGGACCTAAGGAAATTGCTGAAAACCTTCGTAAACAAGGATTTGAAGTTGCTAATGAAATAGTTAAGATGGCCGAACATCTCAAACAGGTCGGCACACATCAGGTCGACCTGAAATTTACCGAAGATTTGACCGTTAGCGTCCAGGTCACGATCGTCCCGGAAAGTCCAGAACAGCCATCCTCAGCCGAGTAAAAAATTTTAGAGGATAAAATATTCAAAGAAGGCTATATAAGCCGATAAGTCCTTAAGAGTATACCATATGACCGCAGAAGGGTATTTACCAAATGGTTTGACAAAAATCTTTTTAATCGTGTAAAATATCTCTGCGTTTTCAATATTCAGGAAGTGTACGATGCCGGAAAAAAACGGAAAAAAAGACCTGAAGAATCCAACCCGAATCAAATTAAAAAATACTTTGGAAACGGTCTCATCAAAAGGAAATATTCCCACAAATCTTCCTTCTCAGGTACGTAGTATGCCTGAATCGCTCGCAGCCGAAGCCGCTGTTCTCGGCTCTATGATTGTCGACCCGGAATGCATTGCAGATGTCGTTGAAAAAATCGATGCATCAGCTTTTTACCGTATAGAGCACCAGATTATTTATGATGCATTAATTACGCTTTATGAAAAAAATCGAGGACAGGGCCTGGATGCGGTTCTGCTCAGAGATGAGCTCGAAAAAAACAACAGACTCTCAGAAATTGGCGGTGTGGAATACCTGGGGAAAATTATGGGATCAGTCCCCAGCTCCGCCAACGTGATGTATTACACAGGCATTGTTAAGGATAAACAGCTCCTGCGGAACCTTATCCAGGCGGCTACTGAAATACTCGATGACGCTTATTCGGTCCCCGGAGATGTCGAAGAAAAGCTGAACGAAGCTGAACGAAGAATATTCTCGGTCACAGACAAAAATGTTACCAGTTCCGCCGTATCGCTTAAAGACCTCGTGGTCCGCGCTTATGAGCTCATTGAAAAACGAGAGGGCTCACACGTAACCGGACTGGCAACAGGATTTCACGAGCTTGACGAGCTAACCTGCGGCCTGCAGAACGGGGAGATGATAATCGTCGCCGGAAGGCCGAGTATGGGCAAAACGTCTCTTGCGCTCAATATGGCAGAACATATCGGTATTACCGAGAAAATTCCTGTTGCTATTTTCTCACTTGAAATGGGCAAACAGCAATTAGCCGAACGGTTCCTCTGCAGCACGAGTGAAATCGACGCCCAGGATGTCAGGAAAGGAATGCTCAGCGACCTGCAGTATCAGCAGTTGGCCAGTTCATCGGAGATACTTTCAGACGCCCCCGTTTACATCGATGACACCGCCGCGCTGACGCCGCTGGGCTTGTGTGCCAAGGCAAGAAGACTCAAAAGCCAGTATGACATACGCTGTCTGATGGTGGATTACCTGCAGTTAATGCATCTAGGAACGGCCCGAATCGAATCACGCCAGCAGGAAATCACCACCATTTCAAGATATATCAAGGCCCTCGCGAGAGAGTTAGACATCCCGGTGGTCGTCCTGAGCCAGTTAAACCGTTCACCCGAGGGACGAGAGGGACACCGTCCTCGAATGAGCGATTTGAGAGAGAGCGGCAGCATCGAGCAGGATGCCGACGTTGTTATGCTTCTGCATCGGGAAGATTACTATCGACGGGCGGAACCCGACTATGAGGCGAATAATACCGCTGAGGTCATCATCGCAAAACAGCGTAACGGCCCGACCGGAAATGTGGAACTCGTCTTCAGAGAAAAGTTTACCCGGTTCGAGAACAAATCATTTGCGGAAGAACCATTTTAGGAGAATGTAAAATCGAAGCATTAAAACACGCCACCCAAAAAAAGATTCTGATTTTATCAAGCCTTGCTTTAAAAGCAGGATGTGCCTTTTCTCTTTTAATGCTCGGCTTTGTTTTTATTTCATCCGCACAAGAAGTCAATGTCTCCGGCCGGCCTGTCATAAGCAGCATTTCTACAGTCGGAAATCTCAATATCAGTACCGCTGAAATATTAAGTACCATCCGAAGTAGGGCCGGTGATATCTTCGATGAATCCATCGTTGCCGAGGACGTTAAAAGAATCGGCCAACTACCCGGTGTCCAGTACAGTTATTATAACACCACCCTCTTAAACGGCGATGTGGAATTGATTTTCGTTATTGTGGAACAAAACCTCATCCGTGCTATCACCTTTAACGGCAACACGCACTTTAAAGACAAAAAAATTAGAAAAGAACTCGATTTCAAAATCGGAGATTATCTGGATCCCACACAGGCGCAAGCCGCTACCACCGTCATTGCGGAAATGTACCAAAAGAAAGGCTATGCCTTTGTTGAGGTAGCACTTGACCAAGACGAGATATCAAAAGGCAGAATAACCTACAATATCACCGAAGGACCGCGAGTCAGAATAGCTTCTGTCCGTTTTGTTGGTAATAACATCTTTCCTGACAAGCAACTGAAAAAAGTAATAAAGACCAGTAAGCGGAAGTGGTTCATTTTTAAAAATCACTATCAGGACTCCGTCGTCACCACGGATGAAATAGAACTCATCAATGCGTATCAAAAACAGGGTTATCTGAATACAACCGTTACTGCAAGACGCGATTTTACGGCTGATTACAAACAGGTTAATATTACATTCGCTATCGATGAAGGCAGGCTATATACACTCAGTGACATTGTCATTGAGGGTAATACGTTCTTCGATGAAGAAAAGCTCAGGGAACCGTTAAAAAGTGAAGTCGGAAGCATCTATATTGACCCAAAGGCCGTTTCAGATGCAAAAACGATTCGCTCTATGTATACGAAAGAAGGATTCATCGATGCCCAGGTAAAAAAAGAGCGTATCTTCCTGTCGGAAAATGAAGTTCGTCTGGATTTAATAATAGATGAAGGATCGCGGGTTCGTATCGGTCATATTAGTATAAGCGGCAACAAAGAAACACACGATACGGTATTTCGAAACGTTCTCAATGAGTATGATTTTAAACCCGGTCTCTGGTATAACGCCGATATTGCCAGAGGTGACGGCACCGGCTATTTGGAAAAGAAGGCCCGGCAGATGTCTGTAGCACAAGCCGTTGAAATTAAGCCTGTTGGAGATACAGAAAACGTCAGGGACGTCCAGGTCAACGTCACCGAAGGCCAGACGGGAATGGTCATGCTCGGTGTCGGGGTTGGAAGTGACAGCGGTGTAATCGGTCAACTGGTGTTTGAACAGCGCAATTTCGATATCAAGGATAAACCGAAAAGTTTCTATGAATTCATCACCGGAAAAGCATTCAAAGGGGCGGGGCAAACGCTTAGAATCTCTCTTCAGCCGGGTACCGAAGTCAGTCAATACTCTATCAGCTTTACTGAACCGTATCTCAACAACAAGCCTTTGTCTCTCAACGTTACAGGTCTCAGCTGGGAAAGATTCAGAGAAAGCTATGACGAGGAAAGATTAAAGGGAGCTTTCAGTCTTGAACAGCGTTTTAAAAGCAAATGGCACAGGAGCATCGGCTTCAGGGCAGAAAATGTGAAAGTGAAAGATCTCGATAGTAACGCACCGAGGGAAATAAGAAATGAGCGTGGAAACAATGCCCTTTATGGGATCAAATTAGGTCTTAGCCGAGACACGACTGATGACCCCTTTATTCCTACGGACGGATACACTTTTAGTGTAGACTATGAACAAGTCGCCGGCGACCATGACTTCGGTATTCTCCAGGGGATTTACAGACGCTACCAAACCATTTATGAAGACCTGGCCGAAAGGAGAACGGTTCTTGCGACAAAAATGCTGGCGGCAACGACCGTAGGTGACGCACCAACATTCGAAAAATTCTATGGCGGCGGCACGGGGCTTTATGGAATCAGAGGTTTTGAATACCGCGGTGTGAGTACAAGAGCAAAACCAACCACACCTGCCGGAGCTACGATTCAAACGGCAGATGTAGATGATCCCGTCGGAAGCGACTGGATTTTCCTGGCGACTGCAGAGGTCACGGTTCCTTTGGCCAGCGAAAATTTTGCCGCTTTGTTTTTTGTAGACAGCGGCACTATTGATACCGGACCTTACCGTGTTGCTGTCGGAGGAGGTATTCAAATCCTTATACCCCAGTGGTTCGGACCGGTACCGATGAGATTCGAATTGGCCTCTTCGATTTTCAAAGATGATAATGATGAAACACAAGCATTCAGCTTTTCCGTGGGACGGCTGTTTTAAGAAAGCGATAGTATTTTTAATAGCGTGACAATTACTTATGAAAGGAAAAAAACAATGAAGACAAAAGGTTTTATTTTAGCACTCTTCATCGGCATTCTTCTACTGCTGGCATATCAGGCAAGCCAGGCTCAACAGAGCCTTAATGTTAACGATTCGAAAATAGGTGTTGTAAGCATACAGCAAATTTTTCAGCAATGTCAAACGAATGCGAAATACAGACAACAGGCCACAGCCGAACAGGAACAGGCAATGTCTGAGCTGGACAAGCTCTCGAAAGAAATCGAGGCACAGAAGGCCGGACTAAATACGTTAAAAGCCGGCAGTAACGACTACCTGCAATTAATGCAGGAAATATATAACAAGCAGGCGGAACTTGAGGCAAAGCGCGAGTTCATACAGCAAAGTTTTGCTTTAAAAGACCAGCAATGGACAACAAAAATTTATAACGATATTCTCAGGATTGTTAAGGGAGTCGCTCAACAGAAAAACTTCGCTCTGGTCCTGGAAAGAAATGAACCTGAATTGCTCGATTCCACACCGGCAAATGAAATTATGCTTACCATCAGAACGCATAAAGTCCTTTTTAGTGAAGGATGTATCGACATCACTAATGAAGTAATTGCACGCCTGGATGCCGGTAAATAATACCGCCGATTCTCAGGGTTTGATAATTCTTATCAACTGTGTTACAATGTGTTTCCCGAAATCGAGAAACTTCAAGAGAATGGTTCGTGAATGCAGCTAACACTGAAACAATTGGCTGGAAAAATCGATGCCGATCTTCTTAGCGGCAACGATTGCGATATAGATGGAATTAATGCTATAAGCGCTGCCGGAGAAACCGAGGTTACCTTCATCACCGATAAAAAATTTTTATCCCAGCTTAAGAAATCAAAAGCAGCTGCAGTTATCGTCCAGCAGCAAATCAACGAAATAGACATACCTCAACTTATCGTGAAAGATGTCAATCAGGCCTTGATAAAAACATTAAGCCTTTTTGCTCCTGAAATAAAAAAACCACCGGCGGGAATCCATCCCACTGCCGTCGTTGCTGAAAATGCTAAGCTCGGTCAGAACGTTTCGATTGGCCCTTGGGTTGTTATAGAAGAACATGCCGAAATTCATAACAATGTTGTCTTAAAAGCCGGGTGTAAGATTGGAGAAAATTCCAAACTCGGAACAAACTGTCGCATCGACTGCAATGTAGTCATCTCTCACAATTGTATTATAGGAAAAAATTGTATCATTCAGGCAAATACAACAATAGGTTCTACGGGTTTCGGCTATGCACAAATAAACGGTCAACATGAACTAATACCCCATAATGGGGGTGTCATCATTGAAGATTTCGTCGAAATCGGTGCAAATTGCTGCATTGACAGAGCTAAATTCGAGAACACGGTAATCGGAGCCGGAACAAAGATAGACAACCTCGTCCAGATTGCTCATAATGTAATTATTGGTAAGTGTTGTTTAATTGTTGCTCAAGTCGGAATAGCCGGCAGTGCCAAAATCGGCGATGGTGCCATTCTCGCAGGACGCGCGGGGGTATCTGACAATGTGGAAATTGGAAACAGGGTTGTTGTCGGTGCGACATCTGTAGCAATGAAGTCTGTCAAAGCCGGAGAGCTTGTGGTCGGTATACCGGCCAGACCAAAGTCAGTAGAATTGAAAAGCCGTGTGATATACAATCATCTGCCTCAGTTGAAACAGCAACTCAAGGAATTAAATACAAGGGTTCAAAAACTTGAAGCCGCAAAAAACAATAAAAAGTGAAGCTAAAATTTCCGGCAAGGGGCTATTCACCGGTAAAGATGCAAAAGTCGTCTTCAAACCCGCCGAAGCCGATACCGGTATTGTCTTCAAACGAACGGACATTGATGAACTCGTGTCAGTTAAGGCGATTGCTCCAAATATTTCAAGGCAGGAACGTAGAACCACAATCCATAAAGGTTCAATTACTATCGACACCATCGAGCATTGTCTGGCGGCTGTAACAGCTCTGGAAATTGATAATCTGATTATCGAGGTCGCAGGCTCCGAAATGCCCTCCCCGGACTGCAGCAGCGCTGAATATTTCAAGGTCCTCAAAAAGGCTGGGATTGTCGAACAGCACACCAATCGAAAGGAATTTGTCATTCGCCAGCCGATATCAATCACACGAAATGATTCCTCGATATATGCCTTGCCGTATCCGGACGACGTCCTGAATATTACCTACGACCTCGACTACACCGGCCACACCGGCATCAACAGACAGGTCTTCAGTTGCCGAATCACCCCCGATGGATTCGAACAACATCTGGCTGCCGCAAGAACCTTTTTGCTGGAAGCCGAGGCAAAACAGTTCCAGGCACGAGGTATTGGAAAGCATCTGAGTCCCAAGGACCTGCTGGTTATCAATTCCGACGGACCCATTAAAAACGCCTACCGTTTTCCGAATGAATGTGCGAGACATAAAATTGTTGATCTTATCGGCGACATTACTTTAACGGGAAGAGCAATTAAAGGCCGTATCGTGGCATACAAAAGCGGCCACGCCTTAAACCAGCAGCTCGCCGAACGCTTATACAAGGCGGCAGAACAAAGCGACCGGATACAGCAGTTCGGAACCGATGCCATCCTGGACATAAGACGCATTCAGAAAATATTACCCCATCGATATCCCTTCCTGCTCGTCGATAAAGTTATCGATATTGAGTCGGATGTAAAAATAACCGGCATAAAGAACGTAACTTTCAACGAGCAGTTTTTTCAGGGACACTTTCCAAGTACGCCGGTGATGCCCGGCGTTCTTATCGTCGAAGCTTTGGCTCAGATTTCCGGCTTGCTGTTTGCTCAAAAACTCGAACACACCGGAAAACTGGCCCTGCTCCTGAGTATGGACAACGTAAAACTCCGAAGGGCCGTCGTGCCGGGCGACCAGTTAACACTTACCGCTGAAGTCGCCAGAATAAGAAAACGAACCGCTCAGTGTCAGTGCAAGGCGATGGTCGGCGATGCAGTTGCCGCCGAAGCCCAGATTCGCTTTATGCTCGTGGATGATGAAACTCTATAAAAATCTCAATGATTATTCCATTTAACGGGAGTAATGAATAAAAATGTCTCAAATACATCCGACTGCCGTAATTGCAAACGATGCCGTCTTGGCCGATGATGTCTTCATCGGCCCGAACTGTATCATAGAATCAAATGCATCCATCGGCTCCGGTTCGAGGGTCGAGGCAAATATCGTCATCGGTAAAAACGTCCGCATCGGAAAAAATAATCATTTATTCCACAACTGTGTCATCGGCACTCCGCCCCAGGTACTGGCTATGGACCCCGACTCACCGATGGGTACTATTGTTATCGGTGACAACAACACAGTTCGGGAATTCGTTACGATTCACCCGAGTATGTACCCCGACAAGAAAACGGAAATCGGCTCCGATAACCTCCTGATGATCGGAGTCCACATCGGCCACGACTGCATGCTGGAAGATAAAATCGTGATGAGCAATTTTGTCCAGGTAAGCGGACACTGCAGAATTGAAACCGGGGCCTGGCTCAGCGGCATGGTGCTGCTTCATCAGTTTGTGACTATCGGAAAATGGGTTTATGCCGCAGGGATGACGGGAATCAATCGTGATGTCCCGCCGTTTCTTGTTGTCAGCGGTCATTATCCGCCGCTTATCAGAGGTGTCAATAAAAGAGGAATGACAAGGGCGGGTCTGAGTGAAGAACAGCAAAAAAACGTTCTTCATGCGTATAAAAAATTATATCGCTCACCGGGGACATTGCTCAATAACGCAAAAGAACTCGCTCAACAGGACGGCCTTGATGAAAACGTAAAAGCAATGGTGGAAACCATACTAAAAAGCAGTGAGCATCGTTACAGCAGATATCTTGAATTGTTCAGGCATTGACAAGCCGCGTTAACCTTTATGTTCCGTAAAATGGGAGAATCTGGATGGATAAAATTCGCACTGCAGTCATAGGAGCCGGCAAAATGGGCTCAATCCATGCCAAAGTCTATCACCAGATGCCCCAGGCACAACTCGCTGCAATCGTGGACACCGATATCAGCAAAGCTAAAAAGCTGGCGAAGAAATACAAGACTAAGCCTTTCACCGACTACTCTGAGGTCATCGGCAAAATCGACGCGGTTACAATTGCAACACCCACCACCTCTCATCTTGAACTGGCTTCGATTTTTATCAATGCGAAAATCCCCATTTTAATCGAAAAACCACTGGCTGTCGATGTCGGTGAATGTAAAACCATTGTGGAACTTGCTCAGAGCAATGGGACTATCGTAGCCGTCGGCCACTCCGAACGATGCAATCCGGTCGTCCAGGCGATGAAGCGTCTGGATATCGAACCCAAATTCATCGAAGCTCACCGAATCAGCCCGTACCCCTTCCGTTCCACTGACGTCAGCGTCGTCCTTGATGTGATGATTCACGATATCGATATTATCCTTTCAATGGCGCAAAGCAGTATCAAAAAAATAGAGGCCGTCGGCGTTGCCGTCATTGATGACAAGGAAGATATTTGCAACGCCCGCATTACCTTCGAAAACGGCTGTATCGCCAATGTCACCGCCTCTCGGCTGGCCCTGAAAACCGAAAGGAAACTGCGTGTCTTCAGCAAACAGGCTTACATTAGCGTCGACTACCTCAAGCAGTACGGCATCATCATCAAGGCGGACCCCAACCTGGATGTTGTTAACTGGATAAAGGAAAAACGCAAGCTCAAAGGCTTTGACTTCCTTAAATTTCAGTGGCAGGATTTACTTCATGTTGAGGAACTGAAAATCGGCGATAAGGAACCTTTGCGCCTCGAACAGGAAGCGTTTATTGCCGCCGTCGCCGACCCTTCTCTCAGACCCCAGGTCAGCGCCGAAGAGGGTCTGGCCGCCATGGAATGCGCTGAACAAATCCTGGAATCAGCTAAGGAACATTCGTGGGACTAATTTGGAAAGGATATCGAAATGAATAAAAGAACGATGTACGGCTTGCTCGTAATGATACTTATCGTCGCAGCGCTGGCTGTTATCGCCGTCATTCAAAAAACTGCTCTTGAACCGCCGCAAAATCCCCAACAAGCAAAGGAGACATTTGTGGAACCCCAAAAACCGAAAGATGAAAAGAAGATTGTAAAACTCGAAACGACCATGGGAGATATCACCATTGAGTTGAATGAAAAAGCAGCCCCTGTAACCGTAAAGAATTTTCTGAGATACGTTGAGGAAGGTTTTTACGACGGCACCATTTTCCACCGCGTCATCAATAACTTTATGATTCAGGGCGGTGGCTTCACGCAAGATATGAAACGGAAACAAACCCATCCGCCCATTAAAAACGAGGCCTCTAACGGACTGAAAAACGACCGCGGCACGATTGCAATGGCGAGAATGCCCAATCCTGACAGCGCTACCAGCCAGTTCTTCATCAATCATAGAGATAATAATTCCCTCAATTACACCGGACCTTCCAGGCCGGGCTATGCGGTCTTCGGAAAAATCATCGAGGGAATGGACGTCGTCGACAAAATCGCCGCTGTAAAGACGACGGTACGCGGTAGGATGAAAGATATTCCCGTTGAACCCGTTATCATAAACTCGGCGACAATCATAACACAGAACTAATTTGTTGGGACTGTCAAGAATCTTTCGCACATTTAGTCATAGTTCTTTCATCGGTCATGGTTTATTCACTGCCATCAGATAAATACAGGATGCCTGAATACTATAAATTTATTAATCATGGTTTGTTCCTGAAAAATTTTTCGGTCTTATTTATTGAAATAATAGGTTGTCACAACTTTAAGAGAGCTATTTCAATGAAGCTTCAAAGTGAACCTCAACTTTATCGCCCTTGGCATAATCATAAACATTGATCATTTCACCAAGTTCAAATTCCTTCTCAAGAGATTTGCTGTCAATCCCGCGACTGGGCATCAATTTCACCTGTCCCTTACCAAGAGTATCAAGAGTAAACTTCTTGCCGCTTTTGCTGAGCAGTGAAGCTCCATGATAATATCTGTATCGTGACAACTGTGTTTCATCCCGGCCATAATCCCACTTTGCCCATTTTTTATAGCCCTTATAAACAAGTCGGCCATCTTCGATTTTACGGCACTTGAAGGTGTATAACAGGGGATCACAGTTAACTGTCACACATGTTTGACCTTTATCATTTTCTTTTGCACTTCGTATTTCAAGAGGTATTTTTATGCCCCCTCGATAAACATGCAGAGTCTTACCAATCAACTGTTCTGGGGTACTCAAAGATGGCGAAAGTGTAAAGCTCCAGTTCTTGTAATCCGTCTGGACAATATTAGCTTCATAGCAAGCTTGAGACATCGACAATTCCTGACTGTCAAGATATAGATTTTCACCACTAATAAGATTCATGGATAGTGTTTTTCCGTTTTTGTCCAAGCTTACACAGCCAATTCGCCCTTCAAGTTTCATAATTTGGCCATCAGGCAATTTCATTTGTTTCTTGCCTTTGGATGCAGAAATAATAATATAATCTGTACGGTTTGCTAACTTTACTTCAAGGCCAACTGGAACAAAATCTTTCTCGTCACAACCTTTAACTTCAAGTCTCTTAGTTGCAACAACAACCGGTGTCTTGCGATAGCCCTCAAAAATGTTCAAGACCTGGCTTTGAAGGCCATCATCACCATTATGATGCCAGAGCAGCATTCTTCGCACCATCGGATTAGTATTTGAAGGTTCCTTAGCATCAGCCAGAACAATCTCAGCATCACCGGGACTAAGGCTTGTCAGTCGCAGCTTAAGGCCGTCACTTTCGGCAACATTCCATGTTACCTCAAAGTACTCATTATCAGTTATAGCTCTTTCGACATTGGTCAACCTTACAAAACCCAATGAATGTATAAGGTTTGAATAACTGTGGCCCTGGCTGGCATGTTTGTTAACCCAATCAAGGTCATTGTAGGTAACATCTTCTCCAGCCACAGTACCTTTTGCCTGCTTTTTAAGGGTTAATCCCTTGGTTTCGACATTACCATCAAGCGTATGGAAGGTTCGCCAGTGGTCTTTGCCACCAATCATCCGATAAAAATCAATCACATAAAACTCATCATCTGAAACATCAACCAAAAAGTTAATACGCCTTTGCCAGCCGTCGTCAAGAACTTCATAGCGTTTCTCGTCAGCTTTGAGCTTGAGAGTCTCGGCTTGGAATCCTTTATCATATACCAGATCAGCACGGTTATCCGTGATATGAAAATTACCAGAGTCGATGGCAAGTTCATTGATCCCCTCTAGCACGGTTTTAAAATAATACTGATCCTCAGCTTTTGAGACAGGGAAATGCCTGCCGGTGTTCTGAGGAATCCAGCAGTAGTACCAGCAGTCCCAGCCAGTGGGATAGCCCCAATTTGTAACAAGCCTGCCCTTGAAGGCATCAATAAACAGCCCCATCGTACTATCATGACCATGGCCATAAACATGACCGTAGTGCGTGTATAGAGCCCGTTCATTGTCACCCTGCCCGCTACGAAGAATTGACACACCCGGCCCAGATAAGTTGGTCACCTTTTCCCGCCAGTCATCTGGCAATTTTGCTGCATTCTGCTTGATTTCTTCGACTGTAAAAGGGTAATTTTCCGGAAGTTTCCAACCAGTACTGTTAACCATAGCCCAGGCGAGTTGGGAGGTTGGGAATGTTTTATAGATTTCATTAAAGGTGTCAGCCTTCTCGTCACCAAAAAAGTTTTTAGCATTAGACTCCTTTTTGGCAACACCGTCGTCATAATAACGCCTGTAGCCGACCATAGTGCCGCCATCACCAAGAAACATCTTGGTGTATGGTGTTGTAGCGTGTTGTATTTGTGATTCAAGAGCTGTCACAAACTTTTTATTTGTTGTAGGTCTGGGATATTTATCCTCAGGGAATTTTTGAGTACTGTTGTCCAGCAAAGAGTTGATACTCGCGTATATACTGTATAAATTAGAAATGCCTCTATAATTATAACCACCCAGCGATTCCGCTTTAATGCCGTCGCGATAATAACCAGCTGTAAACAACGGCGTAATCAGACCGTTAACCAAGTAATTACCATCACCCTCGTAGACTATATCCATAAACTCATCAGTCGGATAATCAAGTACTCGAATCATCTCTAAAAAGGTGAGCTGAGTAACGGGGAAGTTATATTGCTGTGAGCCGTCAAGCATAGCCTGGATGTAAGTTAAAAATACATTTTCCTCAATGAAACGCTTGAGTTGATCGGGATTGTTAATGGGCAGATGTTTGCTCTGTAAAAAACTAAACAATTCTTCATCATCAGCAATACCAGGAAAAACTTTATCGTAGGCCCATATTACATCTCTCATGCTCTGAGTTGTCCAGATCCCATCAAACATAAATCCACAGTTACCCATCATTGCGGGTCTTGCAGCAACTTCAACCAGCGTATGATCCTTATTCCTGTTGAGGTGTCCACGACGATGATTAAGCATTACGGAAAGATAATTATGTTCAAGGCCAATTCTGCAAAATCCGATCAGGGCAAGGCGGGCGTAATGCTTATCGCCTGTAGATTCGTAAAGCTCTGATGCTTGCTTAACCATATCATAAGCCTGCATGCCTCGCATAACAAGATACTGCGAAATATAGTAGTGTTGTTTTCCATCCTCAAGTTCAATGCCATTAACACCATCATCCATATATTTCCCGGTATAATCACCCGCAGCCCAATCGTTATCTGGAATCTTTCGACCATCAATCGGGCTAATCAGATAATATGAGTCCACATCACCCGGCACGGCCATTGTCATTTTATAAGGATAGAATCCATCACCCGCAGCTTTATAGACTTTATCGCCATAAATCGGGTCTATATCACCGGGATGATTTTTTCGCATCGCAAGACTATAATCAGGGGTAATACGCCAAAATTCTTCTAATGTAAAATCCTTCATGTTGAACTTTTCAAAAAGATTTGCACGATTCTGCACGAAGCCCACTAGGTTTACTGGTTCTTTTTTATAGCCGGCAGGCTTCTTGGGCAAAACCTGTCGCTGCTTAACATACGGAAGCGTTCCACCTACGGGGTAATGCCTCGGAAGTTCGGTACCACTGACAGTTTTGAACCGGTGAAGATCATTATAATCCCAGATAACTATTGGAGCTACAATAGTACCCTTTTTATCAGAGACACGAACCTCTGTCATTTCACAGTGGTTAACTGTTTGAAAGTAATAACGTCTGAGTTTACGTTTCTGTCCCGCCGGTAAAACCGCCGCCGTCTCAGTAACACCGGATGTAATATCACGCTTACCAAGCAGTTTTACAAAATTGCTGTCAAATTCCAACTCGGTCTTGACGAAATCTTTCAAAAACTCAATTTCAACAAGAAATCTTCTTGGCACATCACAGCCCACAAAATCAGGAGCAAAAACCAGCTTAAATGCAGGCTCACCATTAATATGAGGCTTGTGAACATTGTCCTTATTGATCTCAGCAGCATATACACAATTACATAATAATAAGATTAGTAGTGGTAATAAAAAAAATCTTGAAAACATATCGGATTCCTTTCAGTTTTTCTCTCATATCATAAAGAGTGAGTTATAAGTCTAGCAATTTAAGATTATCTGTCTATTTTACCGAAACACATTCAATTTGTTTCGAATAACTTATAAACTGGACTTCAGTCGACTGACCATCTGATGGGCGAGCCGCGTCGGTTCAGGCAGCCGATATTTGCTTGTACAATTGAGCGTTACACTGATAGCGTCTTCCAACGTACATTTGTGACCCACCGAAACAAATACGGGTTTCACATTGCTCCGTGTTCTCACAACCGCCCCGATGGTCTCCGAACGCTTCTCATCCTTCAGCAATGTATATGCGCCCTTTGTTGAGCCGGGTTCCCGAAAAGTCCCTGTCAATCTGCTCTTGGCACAACCGATAGTCGGCTTATCGAAAAACAATCCCAAGTGAGAAGCCAAGCCGAGTCGCCGTGGATGAGCCACCCCCTGCCCGTCAATAATAAAAACGTCCGGTCTGCATTTGAGCTTTTTAACCGCTGCAATGCACACCGGTCCCTCACGAAACGAAAGCAAACCCGGAATATAAGGAAACTCGACCTTCCGCACCGAACTTTGTGTTTCCAAAAGTTCAAAATCATCAAGCTTGAGGACAACAACCGCTGCAATAATACGGTTACCGTCTTTACTGAATGCGCAGTCCAACCCTGCAACAGTTTTTGGTGTCTGTTTAACCGCAGTAAATTTTACTTCCCTCGCCAAATCCTTTTGCAGTTCAACTGCCTGCTTGTAGGACAAATTCCACTTGTGCAGTTGTTTCATCAATTACTCAGTATTGTGTTTCGATTAATGTCAGGGCTGTGTCTGGGGCTGCTCCATCATTTGTTGTTGCTGCATTTGCTGCATCATCTGTTGCTGCATTCTTTGCTGAATCATCATAAGTTCCTGCATATGCTCTTTCGGCATCACGACATCAACCTCAAGCTGACCCGAACCTATATGTCCCGCAAAAACCAGATTGTTGTTCGTTGGTATATCCATGACCGGCAGCGGAAAGAACGGCACCATTTTTGTCACCATCTGTAGCAAACGAATATAATTCAGCGTGCCGACGAAATCAGCTATCTCCGCGTTTGGTATCAATCCAACCGCTGTCTTCATCTCGGTCCCCATCGGTTTAACCGATTCATCCAGGGCCGAATCAATTAACTCGCGAACTTTCGAGTCCGCATCGTCGCCGATCGCGCACACCCAGGTGTCGTTCACCATTGCCCAGCGGTAAATAAAGCCGCCCTGATACATTTGGTTAATCATCTGTGCTTCAGGAGCATTGGCATCAGTCATTTCCATACTGAACTTCGCAGCATCAATAGCTACTCCCTTATAAGTATCAACCCCGCGCTCGACCTCATAGCCTGCTCTTATGCCCATCTGCTCATACATATCCCAAATGCCCGCGTCATCATAAATCGACATCCCTTCTTCGATAATCCTCTCGAAAGCTTCCTTGTCGGCAACATCAACAACATAGGTAAAGTTGAATATTGACCCACCCTGCGGTGGAAGCCATGAAAACGCTATATCCTGCCCCATAGCCTTCAGCCAGTCCCGCATGATTGTTTCCATCTTGTCCTTGGCTTCCTCCGGGATATCGCCGCCCCCCATGAATGATTCGAAAAAGTTCATACCAATCTCGTTCATTTTCTTGAGTAAACCCTCGTGGTTTTTGGCTGCAACATTAATCACGGCTCCATCATCCAGGTATCCCAGAAGTTCATTTTTCTTGTCAGCTGAATTGCCGGCTGTGAGAATCCCGGCCAGTTCTGTACCCGGAACCGTCGCCACCTTTTTATTGATACGAAGCGCATCCGGCCCTGCCTTTGCGCTGACGCTGATAAATGCCACCTCGTTCAATAACATATCGATAAGCTTGGCATACTCATCCATAATCCCTTGTATGTTACCCATCCCCGGAGGCATTCCGCCTTTAGCTTGTTCCATACCTTCTTTTATCACCGGCCCAAAAACCTTTGAAACCTGTGCCATATTAAGATAGGCCCATACCGGCTCTCCAACGGCTCGCTCGGCTTCACTTGCTTCAAGAGTCGTTATAAGACCGACCGTACCGGATCCTGCCTTAATCATAGCCGCTAATTTCTCATAATTCCTTTCTTTGGTGGCCACCGCATAATTCCCAAGCTGTCCCACAAGCATTGAACTTGCTTTGCCGCTCATATTCGGAACATTTATCCTGGTTATCTTGTTTTCGTCAGAAGCTTCGTAATTGCTCTTGCCGCTGATAAGCTGTTCATAGTTCGTAACAGGTAACAAAAAAGCGACAAACAAATCATCCGGTTCTTGTGAAACGCCGAAAATCCCGAAATCCCCGCTCATGTTCACTCCGACCATCTGGGGATCGCCCAAAACTTGTGCCAAGCCCATCTGGGCCATCATCGTCGCACTGCCCATCATCCCCCCGCCTGAGCTCATCAGAAACTGGTCTATTTGCCCGAGTGCGTTTTGAAAATTGTTAACGCGGACACAGAAAAGACAATTACTCGGCACATTCTTAAGTACCGCATCGTCCGCCGAAACGCTTGTCGAAATGAAGGTGAACACAACCAGCAGCACAGAAAGCCAACTGAATACATTTTTCTTGGATTTTAATGAATCTCTCATGATTGGTCCTCCTTTTCTTTGGATAATTTGTTTATTTACTTAGACTGATGACGTTATAACAATATTCAAAAATTCTCGCAAGAAAACAAAAATATTTTCATAAATCGCCTCTAATCCAAAAAAAGTTTACGAAGACCGCCCTTTATGCTACAATGATAGGTTTGAGCAGTTATTGAAATATCAGTACATGTAAACCGGACTTATAATGCCGCGAAAAACTCAGAAAACCATTAATATCACTGGCGCCGCCGAGCATAACCTGAAAAACATCAGCCTCGGCATCCCGCGTGATAAACTCGTGGTTATCACCGGCATCAGCGGCTCGGGAAAAAGCTCGCTTGCATTCGACACTATTTATGCTGAAGGCAGGCGAAAATACGTCGAGTCACTCAGCGCCTACGCCCGTCAGTTCCTCCAGCAGATGCAGAAACCCGCCGTCGGCAACATCACAGGCCTGCCGCCCACTATCGCTATCGAACAGCGCAGAGCCGGCAGCAATCCCCGCTCCACTGTCGCTACCACCACCGAAATTTATGATTACTTTCGGCTGCTCTTTGCCCGCGCGGGCCGGCCGCACTGCTGGGTCTGCGGTAAAAAAATTACCAGCCAGCATTCCTCGCAAATTGTCGAATCCATCCTTTCGCAGCCTGAGGGGACAAAGCTCCAAATCTGCGCCCCCATTGTCCGCGGCAAGAAAGGTGTCCACAAGGAAATCTTTTCCACTATCCAGCGCGAGGGTTTTGTCCGCGTCCGCGTCGATGGTACCATCTACGATATACGCAGCCTTCCCGACCTGAATAAAAACAAAAAACACGACATTGCCGCCGTCGTTGACCGGCTCATCATCAAAGAATCCATTCGGATCCGGCTTGCCGACTCCATCGAAACCGCGTTGAAAATGGCTCAGGGGATTGTACTGGTCTTGTTGCAGAAACCTTCCGGCGGCAAAAAGAACGGCGGTGACGGCTCGTGGACGGAACATATCTACAGTGAAAAGTTTGCCTGTCCCAAACACCCGCAGGCTTCCCTGACCGAACTGTCACCGAGATTGTTCAGCTTCAACAGTCCCTACGGTGCCTGCAAAAGCTGTGATGGTCTCGGCACCATACTGGAGTTTGACCCTGACCTGATTGTTCCTGACAAATCAAAATCACTTGAAAACGGCGCAATCGAGGCCTGGCGAAAGGGCGGCAAGCGGATGAACATCTTCTACAACCGCCTTATCAAGCGGTTCTGCAATAACTTCGGAATCAGCAAATCGACCCCGTTCGAAAAAATACCCAAAAATATCAAAAGAATTCTTATGGAAGGCACCAACGCCGAGGATGAAGAACAATTCGGTGCCTCCTTTGAGGGCGTTATTCCCAACATCACACGGCGATGGGAGTCAACCGCCAGTGAATACGTTAAAACCAGATTGCATAGTTATCTCTCCGAGCAGCCGTGTCGAAGTTGCAAAGGGGCAAGACTTCGGCCCGAAGCCGTAGCCGTAACCATCGGCGGTAAAAGCATTCATGAGTTGACCGCCCTGAGCATCGAATCCGCACAACAGTTCTTCAATAATCTCAGGCTCGACAGGGAGAAATCTACAATCGCCGCACAAATCCTGAAAGAAATAAAAGCACGTCTTAAATTTATGGTCGATGTTGGTCTCGGCTATCTGACCTTGGACCGAAAAAGCGGAACGCTTGCCGGCGGTGAAGCCCAGCGAATTCGGCTTGCCACGCAGGTCGGCAGCGGCCTCGTAGGCGTCTGCTACGTCCTCGATGAGCCGACCATCGGCCTGCACAAAAGGGACAATGACCGCCTGCTCGGCATCCTTCACCGGCTCTCCAGAATCGGAAACACCGTAATCGTCGTCGAACACGATGAGGACATCATCAAAAGCGCAAACCACATCATCGACATCGGACCCGCTGCCGGAGCACACGGTGGCGAAGTGGTCATCAAGGGTTCCTACAAGCGTATCCTGAGCTGCAATAAATCCCTTACCGGCCAGTACCTCAGCGGCAAAAAGAGAATCGAAATACCGAAAAAAAGAAGAAAATACAGTCTCAGAAAATGTCTCGAAGTCAAAGCAGCCGCCGAAAATAACCTCAAAAGCATCGATGTCAAATTCCCGCTCGGTGTCTTCATCTGTGTCACTGGTGTCTCCGGATCCGGAAAAAGCACACTCATCAACCAGATATTGTTACGCGCATTAAAACGCCGACTCTACGACTCAAGAGTCAAACCCGGAAAACACAAAAACATCCTCGGAACCTCACAAATTGATAAAGTCATCGAAATCGACCAGTCGCCCATCGGCAAAACCCCCCGGAGTAATCCCGCCACATACACCGGCGTCTTCGATGAAATCAGAAAGCTCTTTTCGATGACCCGGGAATCAAAAATCAGGGGTTACAAACCCGGTCGCTTCAGCTTCAACGTCAAGGGCGGACGATGTGAATACTGCAAAGGTCAGGGCACCAAAAAAATCGAAATGCACTTTCTGCCGGATGTCTACGTCACCTGCCAGAGCTGCAAGGGGACACGCTACAATCCTGAAACGTTGCAGGTCACCTACAAGGGAAAAAACATCGCCGATGTGCTCGAAATGCGCATCGATGAAGCTCTCGAATTCTTCAGGAATTTCCCTACCATTTTACGCGGCCTGCAAACCCTTAAAGATGTCGGCCTCGGATACATGCAGCTCGGTCAGTCCTCGACAACCCTCTCCGGTGGCGAGGCCCAGCGGGTAAAACTCGCATCCGAGTTATCAAAAGCGTCCACCGGCCACACGCTTTACCTGCTCGATGAGCCTACAACCGGCCTGCACTTCGCCGATATCCATAACCTGCTCAACGTCCTGCAGCGCCTCACCGACTTCGGTAACACCGTTGTCGTTATCGAGCACAATCTCGACGTCATCAAAATGGCCGACTATATTATTGACCTAGGCCCTGAAGGCGGTGATGAGGGCGGGACGGTCGTCGCTAACGGCTCTCCCGAGCAAATCATAAAAAACAGAAAAAGCTACACCGCCAAATACCTCAAAAGAAAACTCGCCGAGGACGGAAATTCGAAAACCTGACAAATAAACTTGATAGATACTAATCGCTTGTCCAAAATAGTGAATGATGATTGTCTCAGCCTTAAAATGGAACGGTGACGTTGACGGTTTTCTGGAAATGATTGACCAGCGCCTGTTACCTGCCGAATTCGTAAAAATCCGGTGCCGCAATGTTGATACCGTCTGCCGTGCCATAAAGACCTTGTCTGTTCGCGGAGCTCCCGCCATCGGGGTAGCCGCGGCCTACGGACTGGTGCTGGGTATGCAGCGGTCTTTTAAAAACGCGAAACAAGGACTTACTCTCTTGAAAAAAAACTGCACAATCCTTGCCTCATCCCGGCCGACGGCGGTCAATTTATTCTGGGCACTGGAAAGAATGAAACGAAGGGCTCAGCAGTTCATCGCCCAAAATACTGATGCTAAGCCCGACCTGCTTCGCGAGCTACTTTTAAAAGAAGCCCATAGTATTTACCAGCAGGACGTCGATATGTGCCTTAAAATCGGCCAACACGGCCAGGTATTGATTAAACAAAATACATCCGTCCTGACGCACTGCAACGCAGGTGCCTTAGCCGCGGCAGGACAGGGAACGGCACTTTCCATTCTTTATGAGGCAAAAAAGGCGGACAAAAAATTCACCGTTTATGTTGATGAAACAAGACCGCTTTTGCAGGGCGCTCGTTTGACTGCCTGGGAACTGTTACAGGCCGGTATCGATGTTACCGTTATTTGTGATAGCACCGCGGGTACCTTGATGAAACAGAAAAAAATTGATACCTGCATAACAGGCGCTGACAGAATTGCAGCCAATGGTGACACCGCCAATAAAATCGGCACTTACACACTAAGCGTCCTGGCCAAAGAGCACAACGTACCCTTTTATGTAGCCGCACCCTCAAGCACCTTCGATATGAACATAGCGAGCGGCTCCGATATTCCCATCGAACAAAGGGACCCTGACGAAGTTACTTCGTTCAACGACTACCAAACTACCCCGCCCGATGTTAACATCTATAATCCCGCCTTCGATATCACTCCCGCACAAAACATAACCGCTGTTATCACAGAATTGGGGATTATCAAAAAACCAAACCCTGAAAAAATCGAAAAACTCCTTCAACTGACAAAGCAGACCTAAAAAACACCCTCACATATATCTTGGATAGCTAAGATTAATCCACGGCCACCACTTCTTTCACGTCCGGTACACGCTCCTTCAAAATACGCTCGACTCCCTGCTTGAGCGTCATCATCGCCCCGGGACAACCTGCACACGCACCTTTCAGCCTCACCTTGACCGTATTATCTGCACTGGTACCCACCAGCTCAATATCACCGCCATGACTTTGAAGACTCGAACGAACTGCCTCAATTACATTCTTAACCTTATCTTCAAAGGCCTGCTCACTACTTTTTTCACTGCAGCCGCAATGTTCACACATAATTATTCTCCTAATAGTATTTCAGAAAATCCATTATAACACCAATGGACTTTTTTGCCAGTTATTTATAAAATAGCCTTTTAATGGCGTAAAATACAAACATAATACCCTTATAAATTACGCCTCATACACTAAACAGTTCGTACTATCACCCTTTGCATTAACCGTTCACACGCTTGAATGAAACTATGAATTATGGTATACTATGATTCATATCGGAGAAGTATATGATGAAAAAGTCTCATGAAGATAGACAAAACGAGATTCTGGATGATGACATTCTGGAAGGCAAGAATGACGTGTTAAGAGCAAAAGATATCATCCCTGCCGCTCCATCGACAGACAAAGACAACGCAGATATCCTGCCTCCGGCTGTCTCTGAACAAAGTGAGGATAAAACCGAAGCTGAGAAACATCAGACCGAAATACCCCGCTTTGACCTTGATGAAAAGATAATGGTCCCGCAGAGAAAATGTTCCTCCGCAAAAAGAAAGGCATACGTACAATCTCCCGGAACGCAAAACGTGTCCGGCCCCGCCTCAGAGCGGTACATTGCCGCTCAACCCGTTCTGGCCGACGCCGAAGGAAGCCGCCTCATTGCACACATCGTCGCTAGAGACATCAAAAAACTAACTCGGGAACGATAAAACGTCCCTTTGGGCTATTCCTGAATCTTTTTTCGGCGGTATTGAATATAGGCCTCCCGCATCGCCACGTAGGGGTCCAAGGCCGCCTCCTTAAACGCTTCATACTCTCCGATATGAAATGTACTCTCGTTGACACGCTTGCCGGTTTTTATCCCCATAGCCGCCTCGCAGGGCTCCACATAAGAGACCGGGTTCAAAAAATAGTCCCCGGCTTTTCCCGCACCGTCACGTGCACTCGTAGGTCCAAACAACGGCAGAACCAGGTAAAAACCATCCCCCAAACCATATACCGCGAGGGTCTGACCTAAGTCTTCATCTTGAGGTTCCAGTTCGTACTGGTCCAGTGCAGGGTCGCCAAAACCGAGAACCCCTATCGTCGTATTAATGACAAACCGGTCCAGTTCCTTTCCCGCAGAGTTCCCTTTCCCCTGAAGAAGACAGTTCACAAGGCGAACCGGCGTGGTTAGATTATGAAAAAAATTGCGGATTCCAAGCCTGGCAGGTTCAGGGACTATTTTCTTACATGTTTTTGCGACTGGATTGACCACCCAGAAGTAAAGTGTATCATTCACGGCGAACATCACCCGGTTCACACCCTCCAGCGGGTCCGCTATCTCGATGGCCTGCTCTTCAAGCTCCTCCTCCAGTAAATCGAAATCTTCATCCTCATAGGCGAATACGGTTCCCTCCGAATCTGCTGAATATCGCGGGGAAGAGCTTTTCTTTGTCGATGCGCATCCCGAAATCACAAGGCCAAAAACTGTCATAAGTAATATGTGTATCTTCAATCTGTCACCTCTGTTGCTGACTTATGTTCTGTTCATTTTGTCTCGTCATAAATATTGCCTAAGTTTGAGTTCTCACTGCCAAAGGGCTTTATAAGAATAAGCATTTCCGGCAGCAGTGTCAATGCCGCAATCAAGGCGATCAACATCGCCAGCCCCGTCAACAAGCCAAAGTAAATCGTAGGAATGAAATTCGACAAAGCCAGAATGGAAAAACCGATAATAATTGTCACCGATGTATAATACATCGCGTAACCGATGCTGCCGTGACAGCGGTGCATCGCGGCATGATAATTGCGGTCCTTCGAAAACTCTGCTTTGAACCTGTGAATGTAATGAATCGTATCATCCACCGCAATGCCGATTCCAATCGCCGCGATCGTAATAGTCATCATATCCAGCGGGATTTTCAGCCACCCCATGAACCCGAGTACAACCCCAATAGACAGAATATTTGGAAATATCGCAATCAGGGCTATCTTCAGCGACCTGAACAGTATCCCGAACATCCCCATTAGAATCAGCACCGTTATCCCGAGCGTCACGATTTGCGAGCCAAACAGACTCTGAAGCATATTGTTATAAAGCACCAGCATCCCGGTCAGGTGAACGTGTTCCTGTTCGAGCCCCAGAATTTCAGGCAGTTCCGATTGGATTCGCTTCAGCAGCGCATCACGCCGCAAGGTCTCTTCCGAATCCCTCACACGCAGCCAAAGACGAGCCTCATTATGCTCCACCGATACATACGGCCGAATCAGCAGGTTCCTGAATTCCTCCGGCGTTTCATTATATAAAAGCGCCAACTCTAAACTGTCCAGCGTCTCGCCGTCATTTAGTTCCTCAACAACACTCAGCATCGTCGCTAAGGACAGAACCTTGCCCGTCTCATCTAATACGTCAAGATATCGATGAGCGGCCTTGATGCGGCTCATCTTGTCGGCCGTGAACCAGTATTGCTCCTGGTCTTCCGCCTCGTCAAACTCTTCGAACTCATCAAATATCGCATCCTCCTCTGCAGCAGCAGGTGCTTCCTCTGGTCCCTCGAACTCTACTATAACATCCAGCGGCGTCGTTCCGCCGAGGGACTGGTCAATCACTTTCATCCCCCGGTATATTTCCGTATCCTCCTTAAAGTAGTCGATAAATGAATTCTCTACCTCGAGCTTCGAAATTCCAACGACGCTCAGCACGAATACTAACACGCTGACTGTCAGTATAAACGCACCGTGTCTCTCCGTAAACCCCGCCAGCACCTTCGTTATCGGTAAACTCCACCATCGCCTGGCACGTGCTTTATCCCTGCCCAGGAGCATCAGCACGCTTGGGAAAATGAGAAACGTTACCGATAAGGAAACTATCAATCCGATAATCATCATCCATCCGAAATTGATGACAGGCAGGATCTCACAAAATATTAAGGATGCGAAACCGGCTATCGTGGTGAGCACCGCATACAAACAGGGCTTGAATTTGTGCCTGAGAGTCTCGCTCAGAAGTTGACGATGAGTCTCTTCGGGATACTTTACCAGCCTCTCCCGGTACCGTACAATTAAATGAATTGCTATCGCCAGTGTCATAATCAACTGCAGTGAAATGAAATTGGACGATACAACAGTCACCTCCCACTCGAGCCACCCCAATAGACCAATCATGTAGATGGCGGAAACCGCGCAGCACAGCATGGGTATCACAACCCACCGGACCCTGCCGAATATTATCCCCAGCATCAGAACCAATAGACAAAACACACCAAGGCCGAATACCTTCAAATCATTCCTGATAAAACGTATCATATCATCGGCTATCATACTCACACCGCCCAGAAACAATTCGGCCTGCCCCCGGTACGGCTCAACCACTGCCCGTATCGCCGCGATGTCCTGGTGACGAACGTCCTCCATATAGTCCCTGTACCGCCGAAATTCCTCTTCCGCTCGATTTAAATCAGACCGCTCCGAATCTTCTAAAGTGCCGGTTGTCTGCTTGGCGCGCAGTTCGTTGCGCCTGTCCCGCAGTTCATAATACCTCTCGTCATCGGCAAAATTGATAAAAAGAGCCGTCGTCTCCATGTCCGGACTCAGCAGCAGGTTTTGATAAAGCTCACTTGAAGCAAATCTTTCCCTGGCCATTTCCTTGTTAATATCACCCTCTTGCAGAGTAGGCACCTCACTCGTAAGCTCCTTAAGTGACAGGCCTGAACCTTCAAGGAGCGGCACATCCAGAATCGAGCGAATCGACGTAATACGCTCAAGATTTGATAATTCATCTCGCAGGTTGCCCAGGACCTCAAGTGACTGTTTCGAAAATAAATCACCCTTCGGATGATACGTTAAAACCAGAAAGTCCTGCTGACCGTAGCGCGAATCGATAATCCGCGAGTAACGAAAGGTCACGTCGTCCTCCATAACCAGAGTCTCAGACGATGCATCGAGCCTGAAATAGCGCACACCGGCCCCGAATACAATGCACAGGATGAGTAAAAAAAACAAAACAGTCCGCGGATACTGCAGAACGACGCCGTCAAAAAAAGGTTGTATCAAAGACTGCTTTTTTGTCATGGTCTCATCCGGGATAGCTAATAACGGTTTACTCGTCGGGTGGTTTTTGAAGCTCAGAGAGCAGGTCCTCAACCGTCCCCCGGCTGAGGATATCATCGAATTGAGAACGGTAAGTTAAAAGGATACTGACCCCCTCTATCTCCACATCATAAATTCTCCATTTCTTGTCAGTCTCGCGAAGCTTGTGAATAATCGCTATCTTCTTCTCTTTGCTTATCATCTCAAGAGGAATCTCTATGATATTCTTTTTCTTCTTCACCGCCTCTTTGAACACGACTTCTTCATTTGTATACATAGCAATTTTTTCACTGTACGAACACTTTAAATGCTCAACAAGAAGCTTCGTGAATGTTTCACGCTGTGCCTCTGACAGCTTCGGCCAGTGCTTTCTGCCCAGCGACAGCTTGGCAATCAATGGAAAATCGAAAATCGGACTCGCAATCGCGGCAATTTTCTCCGCTTTCATCTCCTCCTGCATCTGCCTGTCTCTCAGGATGTTCATAACCTCATCCCATTTGCTCTGCACCAGCAATACCGGGTCGTTAGGCTCGTTCACCTCCCCGCAAAACCCTTCAACCGCAAATATGAGAATAAAAGAACAAAAAAGCAGTTGTTTCATCCGTTACTCCCATTCAATCGTCGCCGGCGGCTTGCTCGATATATCATACACTACACGGTTCACGCCCCGTACCTCGTTGATAATCCGGTTCGATATCGTCCCCAGCACCTCGTGCGGGATATGCGAAAAGTCCGCCGTCATAAAATCTTTCGTGTCCACCGCCCGTATCGCTATCGTTCTCATAGCTTCGCTCGTCACCCATCACACCCACTGTTGACACCGGCAGCAGCACCGCCAGCGCCTGCGATATCTTGCGATACAAATCCGCGGCCTTTATCTCATCTATTAATATATCGTCAGCCGCCTGCAAAATCTCCAGCCGCTCCTCCGTCACCTCCCCGACAATCCGCACCGCCAGACCCGGCCCGGGAAACGGGTGACGCCATACGATATTCTCCGGCAGCCCCAGATACTCACCCACAACACGAACCTCGTCCTTGAACAGATCACGCAGCGGCTCAATCAGTTCGAATCCCAGTTCCACGGGCAGTCCGCCCACATTGTGATGGAGCTTGATATTCGCCGCCGGCCCGTCCCCCGTTGAACCGGACTCGATAACATCCGGGTATAGTGTCCCCTGCGCAAGAAACCTGGCATCTTCTATGGTTTGAGCCTCCGATTCGAATGCCTTGATAAACTCACCTCCAATAATTCTGCGCTTCTCCTGCGGGTCTGCGACACCCGCCAACTGTCTCAAAAACTGCTCCGACCAGTCGACCACACGCAAATCAATATGAAAATGGTCACCGAAGGTCGATATCACGCTCTCGCGCTCATTTTTCCTCAATAGCCCGTTATCAACAAAAATACACACCAGCCTGTCACTGACCGCCTTGTGCACCAGTGCCGCCGTCACCGCCGAATCCACGCCCCCGCTCAGCCCGCATATCACTCGTGCGTCACCGACCCGGCTCGCGATGGCCTCTACGCTTTGCTCGACGAAATCACTCATCCGCCAGTCGCCGCTGCACCGGCATATTTCGTAAAGAAAATTCTCCAGAATCTGTTCACCCTTGTGAGTATGTGAAACCTCCGGATGAAACTGCACCCCGTAAAACCGATGCTTGACCGAACGCACCGCCGCGAATGGACAGCTCTCCGTCGCCGCCAGCACCTCAAAGCCCTCGCCAAGCTGCACAATCTGGTCCGAGTGAGACGCCCATACATTCAACCAGTCACCCAGATTGCTGAACAAGTCCTGCTTGTCGAAAATATCCAGCCGCCTGCGCCCGTATTCATGCCTCTCCGTCCGCTCAACCGCCGCCCCCAGCATCTTGCATCCAAGCTGCATTCCGTAGCATATGCCCAGCACCGGCACACCCAGCTTGAAAATCCCCCTATCGCATGTAGGCGCGCCCTCGTCATACACACTCGAAGGCCCCCCGCTCATAATAACCCCTTTAATGCCCAGCTTTTTCAAACCCTCTGCACTCGTCTCGGCCGGAAAAATCTCGGAATACACATGCCGCTCACGAACGCGCCGGGCGATAAGTTGTCCGTACTGGCTGCCGAAATCCAAAATCGCTATCAGCTCATGCCCCATTCTTGACTACTCCTTTAATCTTCGAACGGCAGTTTCGCCGAATAGTTCGGCGCTTCCTTGGTTATCTGAATGTCGTGCGGATGCGACTCGTACACCGAAGCGGCACTGACTCGCACAAATCTTCCCTTGCTTTGCAGCTCCTCGATGTTCCTCGCCCCGACGTATCCCATGCCGGCTCGCAAGCCTCCGACAAGCTGATACACAAAATCGCTCAGCGTCCCCCGGTACGGCACGCGTCCCTCGACCCCTTCCGGCACCAGCTTGTCCCTCGACGTCGTCCGTTCCTGCCCGTACCGCTCCGCCGAGCCTTTCACCATCGCCCCCAACGACCCCATCCCGCGGTACTCCTTGAACTGCCGACCCTTATATATCACCAGTTGCCCCGGGCTCTCCTTCAGCCCCGCAAACAGCGACCCGATCATCACACTCGACGCGCCCGCAGCAATCGCCTTCGATATATCACCCGACTGGCGAATCCCCCCGTCCGCAATCACCGGTATCTTCTTTTTCGCGCACGCCTTCACACAATGGGTGATTGCCGTCACCTGCGGCACCCCTACGCCGCTTATCACCCGCGTCGTGCAAATCGCCCCCGGCCCGATGCCGACCTTCACCGCATTCGCACCGGCGTCCACCAAATCCTTCGCCGCCTCCTCGGTCGCGATATTCCCCGCTATCACGTCAATATCATAACCGTTCTTTATCTCCTTGACCGTATCAATTACGTTCTGCGAATGCCCGTGCGCGGTGTCCACCACCAGCACGTCAACGTCCGCCTCAATGAGTGCTGCGACCCGCTCCATATCATGCACGCCGACCGCCGCACCGCACCGCAGCCTCCCGCGTTCATCCCTGGCCGAAAACGGATACTGCTTGACCCGGTCAATGTCACGCATCGTTATCAGCCCCGCAAGCTGCCCGGCGTTATCCACCAGCAACAGCTTCTCCACCTTGGATTTCTGCAGAATCGCCTTCGCCTGCTCCAGCGTCGTTCCCGCCGGGCCGGTTACCAGGTTCTCTTTCGTCATCACCTCGCTGATGTTGACCTGATAATCCTTCAAAAACTTCAAATCCCTCCGCGTCAGTATCCCCACCAGCCTCTTGCCCTCCACAATCGGTATCCCTGAAACGTTCTGCTCCCGCATCAAATCCCAGGCTCGCTTGACCGGCTCATCCGGCGACAGCGTCACAGGGTCCGAAATCACCCCGTGCTCCGAACGCTTGACCTTCGCAACCTCCCGCTGTTGGGCCTCCACCGTCAAATTCTTGTGAATAACCCCGATTCCGCCTTCCTGAGCCAGCGCAATTGCCAGCGCCGACTCCGTAACCGTATCCATCGCGGCCGACACAATCGGAATGTTTATCCGTATGTTATCCGTTAACTGCGTGTTCGTCTCAGCCTGGCTCGGCACAAAATCGCTCTTGGCCGGCAGCAGTAGAACATCATCGAAGGTAATTCCTTCAACCGCTATCTTGTCTTTGCTCATGTATCCCTCCAATAATATCTCGGCCCTTTTTAAGCAAACTACTATACCCCCCCGAAACACCCCCGTCAAACTTAAAATTTATTTAAACCATCCCGTCATCAATGATAAAATCCTTTACTTCGGTTCCCGTATTAACGTATAATTGGGACGGTAAACTGAGGAGCGCAGCTTACGGAACCGACACCATCGACCTGCGCTACGACCCGCAGGGCAGCCGCATCTACAAGGAAACCGACAACGGCTCAACAACCGTAAAGAGAAAGTATATCGTCGACATTGTAGGAGATTTACCCGTGATACTGCTCGAACTCGACCCCGACAGCAGCAATGCCGTCAAAAAGACCTGCCTCTACGCCAACGGACAGATTCTCGCACAGTACGACGGCCACTTCACGGATGAACCTCCCTACAAATACTTCACTCTGCACGACCGCCTCGGCTCCGTAAGGCTCATCATCGACACCTCCGGCAACGTCAAGAACCGCTACACGTATAATCCCTTCGGCGAGAAATTCTCCGCCGAAACCGAAGAAAACGTAACGAATAATTTCCTCTTCACCGGCCAATGCTACGACTCCGAAATCGGCCAGTATTACCTAAGAGCAAGAATGTACGACCCGGCCGTTATGCGCTTCACCGCCCGCGACCCCGTCTTCGGCCAACTCCAACAGCCCCTGACATTGCATAAGTATCTGTACTGTGGAAACGACCCGATGAATAGAATAGACATAACAGGGAGATGGTGGGTAAATAATTGGTTCGGTCATCCAGAATTAACATTTCGTTCTATGCGCAAAATGAATTTCACAGATGATTTTGAAGTTGGATGGGCGATAATAGGAAATATTATGACAGACTATCGTGATGATCACTATACTTCTTGGTTAGGTGGTATTGGCAACGTACCTCATTTTGTTCCCGGAAAGGAGGATTTAGCGTTATGGCATGCTCAAGGTGCTTTAGAAATCGCGCTATGGTATGAAAAGAAAGGTATGCATATCGCTGCAATGATGATTCTTGGTACAGGTTTGCATACGATGCAAGATAAATGGGCTCATTCTGAACAAGGTGCCGGTTGGTCAGAGCATTTCCCAAAGATAGGTACAGATCCAGATAATCCGTGGAAACATCCTTTAGAATATGAAGCGGCCTATGAAGAAAGCCTATGTTATATACAAAAATTCATAGATTATTCAGAAAAGGGGATTGTGGATATCGATTTAGGTGGTGAAATTGGTGACGGTTATATAGAAAGTGATGTTCATTGGGATGCAGTTCAAGATGCTTTAGATGCACTTGTTGAACAAGGAGCTGTGCTGCTCTGGTAAATATATAATAAGGACAATGAAGATGAAAGTGAACTTAATAAAATTTATTGTTCAATTCTTTTTGAGCTTCTGTTTGATTGTATCTACTGTGTTTTTTTGGATAGGTGGTGGTTCAATGGGAATGATACTTAAGGATATTTTAATTAAGGTTACTCTTGCAGTTATAACAGGTGTGTTTATTGGAGACCTCATCTTTTATAAAAGCTTTAAATTCAGTATAGCAGCCGTATTGGCTTCAATCATTTTTAGTGTAGCAGGTATTTATATATGGTTTAGTCTTATAGATTATATGAAAGAGAAAATACCTGAATTGAATATCGGAATGATTACCGCTTTAGTTTCTTTCTGTGTTTTAGTAATAGTAATGTCCTTGATAGGGTATCATTCAGTCTTTTTCGTTAGGAAAAAAATATTCAAGAAATTAAAAACATAGAGAAATGTGTTTTTGAAAGGTTCATGAAACCCATGAAAACCTCACATCTAAAAACAACCATTACATTAATCGCCATCGCAGCCTCCACCCTCTTTTTCTCCTGCAGTTTTCCAGCGCAATTTAAAGATAGCCTGAATTAATCCTGCATGGTTTTGACGGATGCAATACGGTTCGCATATACCGCCTTTTTACGGATTCCAAGCATCACATTCGTAATCGGCAGCCGGTCAAGCTCCGGGAAATAAAACGTGATGACACCGACATTCCACCACCGCAATATCACGTCGTCCGTATCTATCTGGTGCCGAAGGTCGTCCCGGTCCACCGAGTCATTTGACTCCGACAACCCGTGCTGAAGCTCCAGCCGGTTCGGCAAAAACACCCAGTAAAAAAACAGGCTTCGAATCCATATAATCCGCAGAAATATCGACCACACATACGCCAGAATCAAATACCCCCGCGGCTCGATGCTCACTCCAAGATGACGAAAATTCTTAAAGAAGTTCACAAAGGTACTCGTCCCATGCAGAAGCAATACAAGAAACAGAATAACCACCCCTAAAAGCATCAATCCAAGCACGACCGGCCTGAGCTTGAATATCACCACCGCGGCGTTCAGAGCCCCGAAGACGATAACAATTCCGCCCAGCACCGTCAATGCGAGCCTCACTGACGCTGCTTCAGAGAATAGCCAGTTCAGCGGAATACCGATAATGCCGACCGCCGCCATCAATACCACCGTCGGCAGAAACAATATCGGCCAGCCCCAGTCATAACCAATCAGCCAGACCTTGATAACTGGATTCTGCCTGACCTCGTTCTCCCGCTCGAACCGCGTCCGCACGCTCCGCGTCGTCTTGAATATCAAAATAAAAACCAGCAGTCCTATCGTAATCGCCAGCACGCAGTAAAAGCTGAACATCCGGTTCGATATAAAGGAAAACTGCTCTGCTCGGACATCCCGGATAATACTTCGTATCATGAAGAAATAAACATACACAATGAACGCGAACAAATCCGCGAGCATCAGCAGCACTTTCAGCTTATACTTCCGCGGCGGCAGAACGTGATTGGGCATCTTCGGCACTTCGTGTTCCGGTTCGGACTTCTCAACGATCCGTTGTTCTTCGACGGCTTCACCGGGGATTTTTTTCTCGATGTCTTCCCGAGCTTCTTTTCGCTCGTCCGGACTCGTTTCATTTTCGTCCATCGTAATCTCCTCAAAATTCTCAAATCATTAGTATACTGATTATACACCCCTTCGCTCAAAAATCCATTCCTTTCTCAATACTTAAATAACACAGAAAGGCCCCTTGAACGCTTTCTTTTTCACTCTATGCTTTTAATGGATTTTCAATGCTGAAGAGGGGGGCTGTATTTAAGGTAACAAGAACAAACTTCTAAATTATCTATACCCATCTATACCCTTAAGGCTTGGCATAATTTTTGAGCAATATTTCTTCCGCGTCTTTCGTCCATACGCCCTCATTCAGTCCTTCAGCAACTTTGGGCATCGTTTGCTTCATCTGCTCTAACGTTGTTAACCCCAGACCTTTGCAGGCGGGATAGACCACTATTTTACCGGATATCTTTCTTTTTTCGACTGCCCTGATTCCATCGGTTGCACCGTCAAGTCCGCAAACCGCGGCCACCGAAATATTCGTTTCAAGCCTGTCGGATTCCACCTGTCGGAGTACCCTTTTCATATCTTCGAGCACGGAACCGCTGGTACCGATAAAATAGAGATGCTTGGTTATATATGCATTCAGATCCATCCTTGCTTTCACATCGGCTGGGATGCCGGCAAATATATTTATAATCCCATATTCGTTGGCAGAGTCAACAGACTCTGAAACCAATTCGGGTATTGGGACCATAACGACGATGTAATCAAAACCTTTAGGCTTATCTCTGTTCGCATTATATATTTTGAACTCGGCGTTGTATTTTTTAGCAACAGGCTTTGCTTTTTGTAAAAGTGTTTCTAATCTTCCGTCATCTACATCACCAGCATAAACCCTGACACCCTCAATGCCCTGACAGATATTTCGAATGACATTCATCGTCCCCATGGGGCCCCCGGCGCCGACGATATTAATTTTGTCATTCGTGCGTATCTGTCCTGTTTTCGGAATATAGTTCATGGATTCGGCAGGGTCATGGCCGGTCGTGCCTACAATTCGAATGCCTCCATAGTGCACCCGCCCAACGGCTGCATTGATGTCTCCTTCCGGTTTTCCGCCGCAGAGAACTATATTTAAAAGCCCGTATGCTCCAACTAAATCGAATAAGTCCTCTATTTTTCGACTTTCAGAGCCAAAATAAACAATATCGTCGAAGCAGGTTTGTTGCAGCTCTTTTAAACATTCAAATTTGGATACAGGTATATTAAGTTTTTTGGGGACGGGTTGCTTCGATACCCAGGCTATCTCGCCGGGTTGTCCATATTGATTAAGAAAACGTATCAATAAATCTTCACTTAATTGAACATCAGCCGCCACCAGCATCCGCCCGTCACGTTTGATTTCTCGTCGCTCTTGACACGCATAGGCATCCTCAACACAGGCCCACGGCTCAATCAAAGCTGCCGCTGAAGCACTGATATCTTCCGAAACGGGTATAAGCATAGATTCACCCTGCGGCGAGGTAATGATCCTCTCGTCCATCAGCACATATTCCTGCAGGCCGCCCTCGAAGTTATAACCAAAAGAGGCGTTTGAGCCGGTCGTGGGAAGCCAGCGATAATCAGTCTGGACAAGATAGCGATGGCCCGGCTGAAATCTTTCTACATTTGCACCAACCTCTGCTATTTTCACCACACTTTCATGACCCGGCACGGTCGGGTTTTCGTCGGGCATATAACTGGGTATCTCGTTAAGAATTTCAGGCTCAATACCTGATACAATTGAACCCTTGCGAACATGCGATGAAAACTGCTTTAGCAGTTTCAGGTCGGAAAAGCATAATCCGCAGGCCTCAACCCTGCAGAGAATCTGATAAGGGCCGGGCCGATGGATTTCCTTGGACGTGTTTAAAACCAGCTTATCCGGTCCGGTTAACTGTAAGGCGTATTGTGTTTGGAATAAATCAGCCATTTTCTAACTAATCACCTGTCAATTTTAGTAATTCTTCAGGTTTTATGTCTTTCTGTAAATGTACCAGCCTGTACTCCTGACCCGGACTGAACAATCTGCCGAATTGCTCATAAAACTCATTTTTCTCAGCCGTATACTTGAAGTTTGACTCGGCCCATTCGCTCAAATATCCCAGACCCGCTGCTCGTTGCAGCACTGTGTGCCCATAAACAATATAGGCGCCCCTTAAAAAAACATCAGCCAAGGATGATAAAGCCTTACTCTCAAAATCATCAACAAAGCTTTGTCCCGGCCTGTTCATTTCCGTTCCGACAATAATCGGCAAGCCAAGCTTGTCTGCCAATTGTACTGTTCTTTTAAAATTGTCAATCTTCTCGTCGCTTGTAATGTTCCTGGCCGGCACAATATTTATTGCAGCGACGCCGCTTTTCATAACAACGTCCAGCAGCCTTTCTATCTGCTGTTCTGCTTGCGAGGTTCCGTTCAGCCAGGGCAGTGTAGGTATTCCTCCCGCTTCGGCAATGAATTGATTGACCTCCTGCATGGTTGGAAAAGCGCCCTTGTCCGGCTGCACATAGCCGACACTCCCCTGCTTCATGGTTCTGCTGCGGATGGTATCTAAAAGCTTCTGTCCCTCCGGCAGGTCAGGCGAAGAGACATCAATCTTTAGCTTTTCTGACCAGAAGTCGGCAAGCTGTTTTCGCTCAGCAAACAGGTTCTGTGCTTTACGGGCATACGCCAGACAAATATGTCTTTCGGTGGCATTACCCGAAGGTGTCAGAGACAGTACTTCCTTTTCATAATCTAACACCACTGGTTTTAAATACTCATTGACCCTCTGAATCAAATCAGTGTTTCTCGTAGATGAAATATTTCTTAATCGGTTAATAAACAACGTCTGCGCATCAGATAATTTTGCTGACGGCATTCCGGAAGCCGAATGATAAGCGATTCCCGGTTCCCCCGGCGAGTTAATGACGCTCTTCGCAAACTCCGGCACAAAAACACGTGTTTCAAAACCTCCGCACCCTTTTAATCCGATCAGGCTTGCCGCATCAAAAAACTCATCCAGCCCGTCAAGCACATCGAAGTCTACAATTCCTGCTACGGCCATGCCTCTTTTTCGCCCCAGCCAAGCGATTTTGCTCGGAGAATAACCGTAACAGTTATAGGAGAAAAATGTATGGCAGTGTAAATTGACCTCTTGACCAGCTTTAGGCAGTGCTATCTGACCTGATGTTGCCTCTTCCTTGAGCGCTTCCAGCGCCTGTCTTCTTTCAAAAGCATCAAAACTGTCCAGCCGTTTTTCAAACTCGTCTATCAACGCTATTCCCTGCAACATAAGACTTTGTCGTTATGAATCGAATTCGCAGTATAACTTAAAATGCCCAAATATTCAAAATAGCTTCTGTGCGAAGGGAATGAAACGAACAAAAGTGGACATTCACGGATAAGTTTAAACTTGATAGTGCCGAAAAGGAGGATATAATGAAGCTACAATGCCAACGTAGCTCAACGGTAGAGCTCTGGTTTTGTAAACCAGTGGTTGTCGGTTCGAATCCGACCGTTGGCTTTCAAAACCTCTTCTTTTTTATTATTTTCCGATGGGTTACATCTCTCTTTCGGTCTTTTGACCTCGAAGTGAATATATGCTTAGCGTCTATAATCGTTTTCTGAAGACATTCAATATTTGAATTTTTTCCGTAAAAGTGCATAATCATGCAATGGCCGTTGCATTTTGCAACTCATTATGTTAAGCTATTTACAGTAAAAAATGGAGAATAAAGAACAAAAAGTTATTCTGGACTCGATAAGTGAAGGAGTCTTCACAGTAGACTTAGACTGGCGTATCACTTTTTTTAATCGGGCAGCAGAGGAAATTACCGGCATAGAGCGACAAGAGGCAATCGGAAAACAATGTAGGGATGTTTTGCGGGCAGATGTTTGTGAAACTGGTTGTACACTGGCAGCAACGATGCAAAACGGCACGCCCGTCATGAACAAAGCCGTACATATCATTGATGCCGAGGGCAAAAAAAAAGCGGTAACGATCTCCACGGCTCTATTAAAAGATACGAAAGGCAAGGTAATTGGAGGGGTTGAGACATTTCGGGATACCAGTGCGATTGAAGAACTCCGAAAGCAAATTGAAGGTCGATACTCATTTGAGGATATCATCAGCCAGAGCCACAAAATGCAGAACCTTTTTGCTATCTTGCCCAACATTGCTGAAAGCAACACAACGATTTTAATTGAGGGCGAAAGTGGAACAGGTAAAGAACTTTTCGCCAGAGCTATTCATAATCTAAGTTTTCGAAAGGATAAACCTTTTGTTGCAATCAATTGCGGTGCTCTACCCGATACGCTCCTGGAATCAGAATTATTTGGTTACAAAGCCGGCGCGTTTACAGATGCAAAAAAAGACAAACCCGGCCGGTTTGCATTGGCTGAAGGCGGAACCGTATTTTTAGATGAGATAGCTGAAGTCTCTTCTTCCGTTCAGGTTAAACTGTTAAGGGTCTTACAAGACAAAACCTATGAACCCGTCGGAGGTACTGCCTCAATAAAGGCTAATGTGCGCATCATAACAGCTACAAATAAAAAAATCGATGAACTCGTAAAAGAGAAGAAATTCCGAGATGATCTTTATTATCGAATCAACGTGATGAAACTGGAATTACCGCCTCTGAGAAACAGGAAAGAAGATATTCCGCTTTTAGTAGAACACTTTATTGGCAGATTTAATCGGTTACATAACAAGAATATTTGTTGCGTTACAAATGATGTCACAGCAGCGCTGCTGTCCTACAATTATCCGGGAAATGTACGTGAACTTGAAAATATTATCGAGCATTGTTTTGTTCTTTGTGAGGGCGAAATCATAGAGTTAAAACATTTGCCTTCATCGGTTCTTCCAACCTCAAAGACTGAATCGGATAAACGTGATGCACCCATAAGCATTAAGCAGATGGAGATTGTTCTTATTAAAGATGCACTGCGAAGAAGCAAAGGGAACAAAACAAATGCTGCAAAGGAATTGGGAATCAATAAAAGCACATTATTTCGGAAACTTAAAGCCTTTAAAATTAAAGGCTAACTGTTTCGTAACCTGACACACAAAGTAGACCATCAAAACAACTTCTATCTTAAAGATAGTTGCGTTATGCAACATCTTGAGCTTGATAAAAGTTGCAACTTGCAACTATCCTGAGGAGTATAAATCACCAAACCAGGTTATTTTATTTTCTTAATCCTTTTAAATATAACAACTTAAACCTCTCTTCTGTCAATTATCATATTTTTGGGCATATCGTTTGCAAATAGTTGTTAGAAAGGGTTTGAAATGAAGATAGCAATACCTATTTGGGGCGATGTTGTCTCTTGCGCATTTGATTTTGCTAAAAGAATCATAGTGGTAGATGTAGAAAACCAGAATGAGAAGGGTCGTTTAGAGATTCAATTTATAGCTGAGTCGTTGAATGAAAAAGTGAAAAAGTTAAAAGATCTCGGCGTCAATGTTTTGATATGCGGAGCTATCTCACAAACCTTGGCAAACATGGTTGAATTGTCCGGGATCTTGGTGTTGTCCTATGTAGCCGGGCATGTGGATGAGGTTTTAGAAGCTTATTTGAGAGGTCAATTGCCTCAGCCGCATTTAGCAATGCCTGGTGGTTGGCCACGTCCTGGAAAAGGCTTGAGAAGACGGAGGGGAAGATGTCGTTGGCAAGACGATGTGTAGTATTCTTGCGGTCTAAAATGGATTTTGCGCACCCCACGGGGACGGAGTCTAAGAAAAAGAAAGGAAAAAATGAAAATAGCAATAACAGCACAGGGAAAGGATTTTTCGAGCGAAATTGATCTAAGATTTGGAAGAGCAAAATATCTGCTCGTAGTTGATAATGAAACTGGCGATTTTAAAGTGCACGATAATGAGTTAAATCTCAATGCTGTTCAGGGTGCCGGTATCCAGACTGCTCAGAACATCGCTAATCTTGGAGTTGATGCAGTCATAACGGGCAATGTTGGTCCTAATGCCTTCAAGACGCTTAAAGCAGCAAATGTAAAAATATTTCTTACCGAAAAGCAAACGGTTCAAGATGCAGTAGATTTATTCAAAACAGGAAAATTAAAACAAGTCAATCAGGCCAATGTTGAAGGACACTGGATTTAGGCGAAGTGAGGTAATTAATGAAGGCTTATTTTGATTGCATACCTTGTTTCATTCGCCAAGCTCAGGAAGCAGCAAAATTTGTTACAAAAGATGTAAGCGTTCAGGAGCAGATTATTCGAGATGTTCTTCGTATGGTTAGCTATATAGACTTCAATCAATCCCCTCCGGTCATGGCCGGACAAATACATAGTTACATAAGAAAAATAACCGGCGAGAGCGACCCTTTCAAAAAAATAAAAAAACGTTTCAATGAAATTGCTCTGAGTAAATATCCGGATTTAAAACAAAAAATCAAAACATCAGGCAATCCCTTGGAAACCGCTGTGAGGCTTGCTATTGCGGGAAATGTTATTGATTGCGGCATTTACGGTTCTATCGAAGAATCTGAAATCCAAAAAGCAATCGATGAGTCATTAACATCAGACTTTGATAATTCTCGGTTAAGTGCTTTTCAAGATGCCGTGAGTAAAGCAAAAACAATTCTGTATATAGCAGATAATGCCGGAGAAATTCTGTTCGACCGACTTCTTATCGAGCAATTGCCCTGGTCGAAAACAACATTTGCTGTTAAAGGAAAACCCGTTATCAACGATGCAACTATAGAAGATGCGAAAATGGTAGGCTTAACTACGATGGTGGATGTCATAAATAACGGCTCTGATGCACCCGGTACGATACTTCAAGAGTGTTCCTATCATTTTCGCGAGTGCTTTGAACATTCAGATTTAATTATTGCTAAAGGTCAGGGCAATTATGAAACCCTTAGTGAAGTTGACAAAAACATTTTCTTTCTATTAAAGGCCAAGTGCCACGTTATAGCCGGGGACTTAGGTTGTCAGGTTGGAGAAATGATTTTAAAAAGGGGCGAAAAGTTTGAGAAACGTTTAATGATGAAATTATTGATGTAGATATGGAGGTTAAATAAATGCCGGGATTTGATGGTACAGGACCATTGGGCAAAGGCCCCATGACCGGGCGGGGTCATGGTTTTTGTGTTTTAAAAACCTCTTCAGGCAATTCTGCACATTTAGAGGGCTTTGCAGGTATACAGGGAAATCCCATTGTCAGAAACAATAAAGGTTACAAACAAATTCGAAAGGAGGTGATTAATATGCCGTTTGGAAACGGTACTGGTCCGGCAGGATTAGGACCAATGACTGGACGGGCAGCCGGTTTCTGCGCTGGCTATCCTGTGCCGGGCTATGCAAATCCTGTTGGAGGCAAATCCGGTTTTTATGATCGTTCCGCACCTGTAATCAGAACTGTAGGAAGCGGTCCGTATGTTTACGGGATGCCTTACGGTGGGCGATTCAATCCGTGGTTACGAAGAGGCAGAGCTTTTGGCTTCGGAGGGGGGGTCGGTCGAGGTCGTGGCCGCAGAGCAAGTAGATTCGGCCGCTGGTAGTATAAAAGGAGTTTAAGAATTGAAAGGGATAAATTATGCCAAGAGGTGACGGTACAGGCCCGGCCGGACAGGGACCAGGCACAGGTCGTGGTATGGGACAAGGTCAGGGCAAAGGCAGAGGCAGGATGGGCGGGCCCTTCGCCGCGGGACCGGGCGGAAATTGTGTTTGCCCAAGCTGCGGAGCAACGGTCGCTCATGTTGCCGGACAGCCGTGCAATCAACGAAGCTGTCCTAAATGTGGTACGAAAATGACAAGAAGTTAACTTAATTGTGAAAGGAGATTTATCATGCCAGGTGGAGATGGAACAGGTCCTGCAGGAATGGGACCAATGACAGGCAGAGCTGCCGGTTTTTGCGCCGGATATCCTTTACCCGGCTATGCCAATCCCGTTGGTGGACGCGGGTACTGGGGCTGGGGCAGAGGTTTCAGAGGTGGCGGTTGGGGTCGTCGGAACTGGTACTATGCAACTGGCTTACCCGGCTGGGCAAGAGCTGGGTATGCAGGTAATGCTTATGGCGGCTATCCTGCTGTCTATGCGGGCGGTTTCCCATATGAGCCCACTGCTGAACAAGAACAACAAGCCTTGAAACAACAATCAGAGTACCTGCAGCAGTCACTCGATGATGTTAACAAGCGGATTGAAGAGCTGGAAAAGCAAAAGTCAGAGTAATAAGAATCTGTGTGAGAAAATGAATCGAAGGGCAAGCTTCTTACCTTTCCTGACTTTTCGTTCTGCTCACGGGTAGAAGTCTATTAAATTTTTTTAAGGAAGTGCTTAATGTCTAAAAAAGTTGTCATTGTTGGGGGTGTAGCAGGCGGAGCATCTGCTGCGGCCAGGCTACGCCGCCTTGATGAAGAAGCAGAAATAATAATATTTGAACGAGGCGGGTATATCTCTCTTGCAAATTGCGGTCTTCCATACTATGTCGGAGCGAAAATAAAAGACCGCCAGAGGCTGCTTCTTCAAACACCAAAGAGATTTAAAGCTCGTTTTAACGTTGATGTGAGGACAAAAAATGAAGTCTTAAATATCGATCGAAGCGAGAACATAATCGAAGTAGTAAACCTAACCACGGGAAAAAAATATTTCGAGAATTATGACAAGATGATTCTGTCACCTGGCTCGAAGCCTGTAAAACCGACCATAACCGGTATCGATTCAGACCGAATTTTTACTGTGCGGGATATATATGATGCCGATTCGATCAATAATTTTATTGAAAAACAAAGACCAAAACGTGTAGTTGTGGTCGGAGCGGGATATATAGGCTTAGAGATGGCCGAGAACCTCCGTCAACGTGATTTGTTAGTAGCAGTTGTCGAGATGGCAGATCAGGTTATGCCGACTATGGATAAAGAAATGGCTAACCTTTTGCATCAGCATCTGCACGAACAGAGTATAGCTTTGTGGTTAAATGATGGTGTTACCGGCTTTAAACAGAATGATTCGAAATTGATGGTCAGTTTGAACTCCGGAATGGAGTTGGCCTGCGATTTTGCAGTTCTTTCAATTGGTGTCAAGCCGGAAGTTAAACTTGCCCGACAATCAGGATTAATAATTGGTGACTGCGGAGGTATAAAAGTAAATGAATACCTTCAAACCAGCGACCCTGATATCTATGCGGTAGGTGATGCTGTTGAAGTAAAAGACTTCGTGCTGGGCAGTCCTGCTTTAATACCCCTTGCTGGACCGGCGAACAAGCAGGGAAGAATAGCAGCAGATAATTTATGCGGCAGGAATGTAAAGTATAAAGGCACTCAAGGCACAGCTATTCTGAAAGTATTCGACTTGACCGCTGCAATGACAGGAGTCAGCGAGAAGGCCCTGAAAAAAACAGATATAGACTATGAAAGATTGTATATACATCCAGCACATCACGTGGGCTATTATCCCGGTGCCAGACAGATGCATATAAAACTTTTATTCACAAAACCAGAAGGTAAGATTCTGGGTGTTCAAATCGTGGGCAGTAAGGGTATTGATAAAAGAGTCGATGTTTTTGCAACCGCAATTCGTGCCGGTATGACTGTTTTCGATCTTCAGGAGCTGGAACTTGCCTATGCTCCCCCTTACGGCAGTGGAAAAGATGCCGTGAATATGGCGGGTTTCGTTGGCGGTAATATACTCGATGGAACATTTAACGTTAAGCATTATGATAACCTTGATAATAAAAATTTTATAATCGATGTTCGCCGACCTGCGGAGATGGATAGAGGTGTAATACCTGAAACAGTAAATATACCGGTTGATGAGATTAGAGAAAGATTAAATGAGCTGCCAAAGGACAAAACTATCAGCTTGTCTTGTGCTGTAGGTGTTCGAAGTTATATAGCTTCAAGAATTCTGAAACAAAAAGGATTCGATGCAAAAAGTTTATCCGGTGGATACAGCACCTATCTGGCATGTACCGCTGAGAGGTTGTTTGAAGCTCAAAACGCAGAACAATTGAAGGAGGAATTTTGTACCGGCTTCTAAAATTAAGGTGTTTTTAGGTGAAGTGTTTATATATGGAGAGATAAGTTATGCCGATATTTGAATATAGATGCGAAAAATGCGGACACAAAACAGAATTTCTGGAAAAGGCGGGCAGTTCAAAAAAACACAGTTGTGAAAAGTGCGGCAGCAGCAACCTGAAAAAGCTTTTCTCATCCTTCTCGGCAGGCAGCAGTTCTAAATCCACCGGTAGCGATAGCTGTCCAACCGGTACGTGTCCGTTAAATTAGAAAGGAACGCCTATGAAAATTGCGGTAACCGCAACAGGACCTGCGCTTGATGACAATGTGGAGGCTCGATTCGGCCGATGCGCTTACTTTTTGATTATTGATACTGAAACACTAAACTGCGAACCCATGGAAAATCCCAATATCGCTCTCGGCGGCGGGGCGGGAATTCAGTCTGCCCAGTTAATGTCGGAAAAAGGTGTAACAACAGTTTTGACAGGTAATTGCGGCCCGAATGCATTCAGTGTCTTTGGACAGGCGGGGATACAGGTCATTGTTGGTGTCAGCGGTTCAGTACGTCATGCCGTTGAGCAGTTTAAGAGTGGGGATTTTACTTCAGCTCCGGAACCCAATGTGGCCGGTCATTTCGGCATGGGTGGCGGACGCGGTATGGGACGTGGTATGGGACGCGGCATGGGACGCGGTATGGGACGCGGCATGGGTATGTCAACCGGAATGAATAAGCCTGCTGCTGATCCCGCATCATTTATTCCTGATCATCGAGAACCGCAAAATCCTGACAAGAAACTCGATGAACTGAAAGAACGGGCAAAGATTCTCGAACAGCAAAAAAAACAACTGAACGAAAGGATAAATCAACTCAAGAGCCGTCACAAAGCTGTTGCAGTGATTGATACCGAGAAATGCGCAGGGTGCGGCATATGTGCTGATGTATGTCCAATGGGTGCTATTGAAGTCAAAAAGCAAGCCGTTATTAATGAAGAAGTCTGTACCGGTTGTGCATACTGTGTTTCTGAATGTCCCAATGAGGCCGTCACAGTCGTTCAGAAAAGATTCCCTGCATAAACTAACTTAGAGTCATAACCTCTCGCAAAATCGGCTTAATCCGAAGACCGCCAATAGCACAAGACATAAAAAAAATTCTTGCTATAGGTATTATTTTGCACAAATATCTTCATTGAAGAAAGACCAGGCAGATGCAGCGATTTGTTCTGAAGTCAAAAATACATAAAGCAACGTTAACAGGAACGGATTTGAATTACGAAGGAAGTATCACCCTTGATGAACATCTTCTTGAGAAAACTGATATTTTGCCGGGCGAGCAGGTTCATGTTCTAAATATTAACAATGGGAATCGTTTTGTAACATATGTCATTTCGGCACCGCGAGGATCAGGGACTGTTCTGTTAAACGGACCAGCGGTACGATTAGGCGCGGTTGGTGACAAAGTAATAGTCCTATCGTATTGCCAGGTTGCCGCTGATGAAGCGAAGAATGTAAAAGCAAGAATAGTGTTCGTTGATGACCAGAATAGACCAAGGGAGTAGCTATAGATGAAAAAACTTAAAAAGCCTTTATGTGGAAGTTGTGAAAATAAAGAGTGCGGCGAGGGTAAGGATTGCTTTTCCCAGAAAGATAATCATAAGCAGATGTATGAGGATGAGTACATAAGAAAATTGCATAACGCTGCTTCAGCCATTGAGGCACGGTATTATGGTAAAGAGACCCGATTGGGCGAGATAATCCTGTTCGCTAAGGAACTGGACTTCCAAAAATTAGGGCTGGCCTTTTGCATTGGATTAAGTGATGAAGCAAAAGTTCTTGAAAACATCCTTTCCAAGCACTTCGAAGTAATCTCGGTGTGCTGCAAGGTAAGTGGAATTGACAAGGAGGATTTTGATCTGCCGCAGATTTCACCGGAAAATCGGGAAACTATGTGCAATCCGGCCGGCCAGGCGAAGTTACTTAATGACGCACAGACTGAGCTCAATGTGTTGTGCGGGCTTTGCGTCGGCCACGATGCTGTTTTTTCGAAAGTCTCTAAAGCCCCCGTGACAACGCTTATTGCAAAGGATCGCGTTTTAGCTCACAACCCCGCAGGAGCGGTTTATTGTCCGTACGTACGAAAACATTTTACCGAAAACACATAATGGAGATGAATCATGGATGTCATGCTTGGTGCCAAGGACGTCACAGTAGGATTCCACCCGGATGGTTACAGAATAGATAAAACCGCCTCGCCGATGAACAGATATACAAAATGGGATATTGTTAAGGGCAATCACTGGTGTAATCCAAAGCCGGTTTGTTTCGATGCTTTACCGCAACATGGCTGGTTTGCGAAAGAAAAATTTGATTGGGATAAAATTAATGTGGCTGCTGGAAAGTATGGATTATGCTGAATCTTTGTATAGCCGTTCTATCCATCCTGATTATTTCGGTTCTAATGAGCATGACCGGCCGTGGTGGTGGCAACTTCTATGTTCCTGTGTTGGTGGCCTGCGGATTACCCATGCTTGTTGCAGCTGCATCTGCACAGTGCATCCTGCTGTGCACGGCTGCATCGGCTTTGCTGGTATTTCAGAAGAACCGCTTGATTGACTGGAAACTTGCGATGGTGATTGATCCGCCGACAGATATTATGGCTCTTCTGGGCGGATATTATGCTCATCTTCTGCCAGGAGTAATTTTGAAATTTATCTTTGCAGGGTTACTTATATTGTCCGGCCTTCTTTTGTTGCGGCCTATAGGCGATAAACCGTCTTCGAACAAAAACCGACGGGGTTTCTGGCATCGCAAATTCGGTGAGCACGAATACGATGTGAATCTGTGGTTGGCCCTGCCGATTACCGCAGGGGCCGGTTTAATGGCCGGAATGTTCGGGATATCCGGAGGATCCTTCAAGGTTCCGCTGATGGTTCTCGGCTGTGGTGTGCCTATGCGCGTGGCGGTAGGTACATCATCCGCCATGGTCGCAGCTACAGCTCTTATGGGCCTGATTGGACATTCTGCAGCCGGGGATTTCAACGCATTATGGGCTGTTCCTATGAGCTTAACCGCCATAATCGGAGGGCTCTTGGGCGGATTTTTCTCCGTTAAAACAAAATCGGAAACCGTTAAAAAGATATTCGCATACACGACTTTCGGGGCTGCTTTGTTTATGGTAATAAACGCAGCGCTGTCGTTTTGAAATAGACAGGAAACAGGATGCAAATAGCTATAGCCAGCGGAAAAGGCGGTACTGGAAAAACAACCATAGCAACAAATCTGGCCGCTTCAGTCGCGCAGACAGGCAAAACGGTTCAGTATCTTGATTGTGATGTAGAAGAGCCGAACGGACATATATTTTTAAAGCCTGATATAGGCCTTACACTAAATGTTACGGTTGGTGTACCCGAGGTTGACCGGGAAAAATGTACGGGCTGCGGTAAATGCGGCAGACTTTGTCAATACAGTGCGATTACCTGTGTGAAAGGTAAAGTTCTTGTATTTGAGGAACTTTGTCACTCGTGCGGCGGGTGTATGGCAATCTGTCCGGAAGGGGCCATTGCTGAGAAGCAACGGAAAATAGGAGTCGCTGAATTTGGCAAATCGAATGGTATATATTTTGGTCATGGAAAGCTGAATATCGGAGCCATTCAGACACCGGCGTTAATAAAATTTGTAAAGCAAAGAGCAATCAACGATTGTGTAACTATTCTCGATGTCCCGCCGGGGACATCATGTCCTGTCATTGAGGCAATAAAGGGAAGCGACTTTGTTTTGCTTGTTACCGAACCTACCCCATTCGGACTTAACGATCTCGAATTAGCGGTAGCAATGGTAAGAGAACTAAAGATACCATTTGCTGTTGTGGTGAATCGAAGCGCTCCGGATGTGCAGATTATCAATCAGTACTGCAGGGATGAAAACATAGATATTGTTTTTGAGATGCCGGATGACCGAAAAATAGCAGAAGCATATTCGGTTGGTAAAATGATTGTAGATATTTTGCCCGAGTACAAAAAAGCATTCACGGATTTATACGAAAGCGTCTTAAAAAGGTGTAACGGTTGAAGCAAATGAAAAAAGATGACTGGAAATTTGTAGAACGAATACGACTCGACTTGGAAACTCGACGTATGGCATGTAAAGTGCTTGGTGTTGAGGAGACAGTGGATAACAAGCAGCTAAAAAAAGCATACCGGCGAGTTGCAATGAAGTTTCACCCTGATAAAAATGCGAATGATCCCGATGCGAGCAAAAAGTTTACATTAGTCAAATGCGCATATGAACTTCTCGCAAATGATAAACCCTGTCCGGAGTTGTTAGAGGAAATTAACTCCTGGCCGGGTGTTCCGGAGGATGATAAATATCAACTGGATAACCCCTGGGGACATTTTTTGTGGTGGCGAGAGAAATATTTTGGTTCTGAATCTAATACAAAGAAAAAAGAAAACAGGGGCAATTCCTGCATTTGAAAAGAGAAAATGCGAACTAACGGGCCAAATGAAAATTTTTACGAGCATATCAAACCTCGATTGTATCGACGGGTAGGTCGGGAATTACGTTTAGCAAATCATGTGTTAGATATTGGTTGTGGTAACTGTGAGCTTGCCGGTTACTTGTCAGAAGCCTTTGGACACAAAGTGACTGGTATCGATTTATCATCAGATGGTTTTCCGGATGAAAGAAAGGCAAGCAGAAAATGGTCATTTGTTCGCTGTATACGCGAAGATGCAACAAGACTTGATTTTATCCAAAATGAGATAATAGATGCAATCGTAATGTTCTGGTCTTTACATGAGATGAATGATCCTCAGTTAGTCTTGCAGCAGGCTCACCATGTTTTAAAGCCAGCCGGAAAAATGCTTGTCGTTGAGTTTCCGCGCAACTCCCTGGCTCAGAGGTTGTGGAATGAAAAGTATTTCAGCAAAGAGGAATTAAGAAATCATCTTGATGATGCGGGATTTGAGCATATTCAGGCCAGATTGATTGAAAATAAACAGATACTCTGGGTCAGCGGATACAGCCACATCAAAGATAAGAGTGAATTACAGAGAATGCTTGAAAAATAATATGATGAATTCTGCTCCGCTAATCTCAATGTTCGAGCAAAGGTTTAGCTATCTGAAGGAGAGGTTGCTGAAAAAATCCATAAAGCAAGCCGTTTAGCTGAAAAATACTGTCTTATCTGTCGTTCTATAAATTGTCCTGTAGATTATAAGTTAGAAATTTAAAATTAAAAATTAGGAGAGCAAAAAATGCCATGGGTAAATCAGGATTTATGTGTTGGTTGCGGTATTTGTGTAGATGAGTGTCCCGTAGAGGCAATTACGCAGGACCAAAGTAGCAAAGCGATTATCAACGATGACAAATGTATTCGGTGTGGCAAATGTCATGATGTATGTCCGGAGGGTGCGGTGAGGCACGATAGCGAGAGGATTCCTCAGGAAGTTGAAGCAAATATTACTAAGACAAAAGAACTGTTGAAGCATTTTCAGACGCCCCGGGAACAAGAAGAATTTTACGAACGGATGATTCGCTTTTTTAACAAAGAGAAAAAGGTAGCTGACCAGACCATAGCCAAAATAAATGATATAAAAAATGCTGTAAACAAGGGAAGATAACCCGGATGTCAGTATCAATTTATTAACACACTTGAAGTTATGGGAATATAAGCCAGGAGGGAAGCTCATAATTGTTGCGTTGAACATGTTAGACACATTAAATCGCAAAAGGCAAGAAAAGTCGGAATTATCGTATTCATAAGCCCGCTTGTTTTCACCAGAACGGTTAAAACAGTTTTTAGAACCTTATGGGCAAACTTAAATTGTGGTTGTTGGCTTTTCACCAAACAGGAAATGGATTTGATTTTTAGCACCCCTGCCAGATTGGATTTATCGTCAGTTAAATTGTAACAGCGGTGTTTTTATAGCAGCGGAGGTAAGTTTTTGAAAGTTCAGGCCGAGATAAGCTTATATCCACTTCGCCAGAGCAGTTTGAACAAACCGATTCAACGATTTATCGAGAGTTTACAAGCGAACAATCTAAATGTAAAAACAGGTGCGATGAGTACTTTTGTCACAGGAGACAGCCTGATTTTTTTTCAACGCTTACAAAAGGCCTTTGAGGAAACTGCCAAACAGTATGGTGTGGTGTTAACCGTAAAAATTTCAAATGTCTGCCCGGAGATGAGCAGCAATAAATAAATTATCTTAGATTAAGGAAAAATACAGAATGGCAGAAGAAATGAATACAGCGCAGATAAGCAGCGAACAAAGCAAGCAGCTGCGAATTGAGCAGGAACAAATTCAGCAGCGAATAAAGCATATTAAACACAAGATTCTCGTACTCAGCGGAAAAGGGGGCGTTGGAAAAAGCACTGTCGCCGTTAATCTTGCGATATCCCTGTCTCTCGAGGATAAACAAGTTGGCCTTCTTGACATAGATATACACGGTCCAAGTATTCCAAAGATACTGAGCCTGGAAGGAGTTCCTCTTCACGCAGACGGCCAGATATTGTTACCTGTACAGGTTACTGCAAATCTGAAAGTAATGAGTATTGGCTTCCTGCTGTCAAACAATGATGATGCTGTTATTTGGCGCGGACCCAGAAAATATCATATGATTAAGCAGTTTTTAAAAGATGTTAACTGGGGGAAGCTGGATTACCTGATCATAGACTCTCCGCCCGGCACAGGGGACGAACCCTTGTCTATAGTCCAGCTTCTTGGGGATGCTGACGGTGCCGTTATTGTAACAACTCCCCAGGAAGTAGCGCTTTCGGATGTCAGGAAAGGCATTACGTTCTGCCGCAACCTAAACCTTCCGGTTATTGGTGTACTTGAAAATATGAGCGGGTTCATTTGTTCTGAATGTGGCCGGAGAACAGATATTTTCAAATCCGGCGGGGGAAAACAAATGGCAAGGCAAATGAATGTGCCTTTCCTGGGGCAGATACCCATCGACCCGCAAATCGTAGAATCCTGCGATTCAGGTCAGCCCTATATACAATATTATGACTCAAGTCAGACGGCCAGGGCTTTTAAAAAAGCAATAAAAACATTATTTAAACTTGATAAATAATTAAAATACAAATGAAAAAAAGAGGAGAAAAGAATGCGTATGACGATTCCGTTAATGAAGAGTAAATTGAGTCTTCATTTCGGTCGTTGTGATGAATTCACAGTCTTTGAAGTTGTTGAAGAAAAAAAGTGATTAACAAAAATGACAAGACCCCGCCCAGTCATGCACCATGTGTATTACCGCAGTGGCTCGGCAGTATCGGAGTCAATGTCATTATTGCCGGCGATATGAGACAGGGTCACAGCATCTATTTGCTCAAAACGGCATTGTAGTCGTTACGGGTGCTCAACTCAATGAACCGCGGGAAATGGTTTCGGAGTATTTGCAAGACGCCCTGCCAATAGGAGATAATATCTGTGACCGCTAAGCACAGACTTTGAAAAATCAGAATGGTTATTATTTGTTTGAAACAAGTTGAAGGGAATTACGTTGAATATTGAAATGGTGCAAAACACGATTGCTTATGTACGCGATAAAGTTCATCCCGGGTGTGTCGTGTGCAGTTCGGCGAATTCAAAAGGTCTTCACCTTAAATTTGAAGTAAAGGATGATAAAAGCGTTGAAGCCGGTTTCCAATACGATGAAAGCTTTCAAGGGTATCCGGGTATCTTACATGGCGGGGTCATATCATCAATTTTAGATGGTGCGATGGGTAATTGTATGTTCGCATACGGGTTGTCGACAGTTACTGTTGAAATGACAACACGCTTTAAGCTGCCGGTTCTTACGGAACAGGACGCAACCGTTTCAGCGCGAATTATCCGTTCTTCCCATCCTCTTTACTTGTTAGAAGCCGAGATCATCCAGGATGAAAAAGTAAGAGCGACAGCGAAAGGTAAATATTATGACCAACCGGAATTTGCGCATTTAATGGAGGGTTTTTCATAATGCAGGATCTCTGTATAACAGCTTTAATTGAGAATACCGCAGCTTCTCAAAAGTTGGAGTCGGAACATGGGCTGTCGTTATGGATCAATTATGCAAACAGATCCATACTTTTTGATACCGGACAAAGCGATTTGCTTTTGAAAAATGCTGAAATATTAAATATCGATCTGGCGTCCGCCGATGCAATTGTGTTAAGTCACGGCCATTATGACCATACAGGAGGTCTGGCGTCGGTTCTTGAGATTGCTCCGAAAGCAAAGATTTATTTGCACCCTGCCGCAGTGGAACTGAAGCTAAGCGGAAACGGAAGTTCAGTGAGACCGATAGGTATGTCGGATGCGGCGAGAGCGGCTATTCAAAACCGGCGGGTTATTTGGACCGTGGCACCTGCCCGACTATTATCTGGAATCTCAGTAACCGGACAAATACCGCGCATAAACGACTTTGAAGATGTCGGTGGAGCGTTTTTCAATGATAACGATTGCTTAAAGCGCGACGAATTGTTAGATGACCAGGCGTTGTTTATTGAATCGTCAAGAGGATTAATTGTTGTTCTCGGATGTGCTCACTCAGGCGTTGTAAACACACTCAATTATATTAGTAAACTAACAGGGAAAAAGAAAATACATGCTCTCATTGGCGGGATGCATCTTGTGAATGCGAATAGCAAACGGATCGAAAACACGTTAAAAACATTCGAAAAATTTGAAATTCAAAAAATCATTCCTTTACATTGTACCGGCGCCGAAGCCGTAAAAGTTTTTAACAATGTCTTTGCTGATGAATGCCTGTCATTGGGAGCAGGCGGAAAAATCTGTTTTAACGGATTATGATAGCTCATAACCGATTGAAAAACCTCAGTTGAACCAAAGGAAAAAGTTAAGCATTATGCCTACCTATGAATATAAATGTATTGATTGCGGCCTGGTATTTGAAGCGTTCCAAAACATGAAGGATAAGCCGTTAAAAAAATGTCCGGAATGCAATGGAAACGTTCAGCGTCTTATTAGCGGCGGGGCAGGTGTCATCTTCAAGGGTTCCGGTTTTTATGAAAACGATTATTCCCGGAGCAATTCTCCGGCTTGTGGCCGAGATAAACCCTGCTGCGGCAGAGACACACCCTGTGACAACAAACCATGTGAATGAGCACATTGTTTGACTTAATCGTTCAGTGTTTATTTTACCTGCACATTGACGAAAAAAGGGTCAAGACTTGACCTTCAACTATTTGAAAACGAAACAGACCGAGTAAAGAGTAAAAAAGAGGTGTCTTTAATAGATTTTATAAAAAGAAGAACGCACGTCGTTCAACAGGAAAGTAATGGGATAAATCTGGCAATCAACGTAATTAATACCTTCCAGGACAGGGCTTTTACCTTTAAGGGATTAAAAGATAAATACTGCGGGCTCAGCAGCAGAAAACTCATTACATTGATTCAGGAAGAATTGGATAATATGCTTATATTGTATAGTTACACCACAAAAATCAAAACATACATCGACAAAAAGGGTGTGTCTCAAGCGGAAATAAAGTTGCTGGGAAGAGCGGGAGTGAGGACCAGATATAATCCATTGGATGTAGAGTTGCATATAAAAACGGAACAGCCCGAACAGCAAAAGGTTGAATCCGGCCGGTTTTAGATTGGATATGAATCCAATAGTGTTTCAGGATGTAATTAACTATAGAGTAATCTACACGTAGAGGTGATGACGTATGACCGCTAAGAAAAGGGATAACGAAAAACCGGAATATATTTTCGGGCCGGTACCGTCCCGAAGGCTGGGAAGGTCGCTGGGTGTAGATCTGGTGCCCTTTAAAACCTGCAGTTACGACTGTATCTATTGTCAACTGGGCAGAACTACAAACAAAACGCTGGAGAGAAAAGAGTGGGTGCCGATTGACAAGGTTATCGAGCAACTGAAAAAAAAGCTTAATTCAAAACCTGATTACATAACTTTGTCCGGTTCAGGTGAGCCGACCCTTTATTCCCGTCTTGACGAACTAATACTCAAAATTAAGGATATTACGGATGTTCCGGTAGCAGTTCTGACGAACGGTTCGCTGCTGTGGATGCCGCAAGTAAGATATGCCTTGAAATATGCTGATATGGTTGTTCCATCACTCGATGCGGGAAACAATTTTTTCTTTCAGTATGTAAATAGACCCCATCCGGATATCACATTCAATAAAATGCTTCAGGGACTTATGGAGTTCCGCATCGACTATAGCGGCTGCTACTGGCTGGAAGTGTTTCTGCTGGCAGGAGTAACAACACCGGAATCCGAAGTTGAAAATCTAAGAAATTGTATAGCATCTATTGAACCTGATAAAGTTCAGGTTAATACCGTTACCCGCCCACCGGCCGAGGGGTTTGCCGAACCAGTTCCGCTAAAGCAACTGCAGGCAATAACCGCCAAACTATATGATAAAGCTGAAGTGATTGCTGATTATAGCGGCGTTCACAAACAGCAGGATTTTTCTGCTCGGTGTGAAGATGTTCTGACCCTTTTACAGCGCCGGCCCTGCTCTATCGAAGATATCTCAACAGGCCTTGGACTTCATAGAAATGAAGTGGTTAAGTATATCGAAGAATTATCCTCCAAGGGAAAAATTGAGTCAAAGCTTCAAAAAAACAAGCTGTTTTATCAATCTGTGATATGTTCCTAAGTATGCCTGTCAAAAAAAGGTGTATAGAATAATAATCAATGCAAGCGATTACAATAATTCATATTGACATAACTCAGGGTCAGGCATACCGAGCATCTGTAGACGTTGGTTTAATAAATATGTGGATTGGCCCGGGATAGATCGTAAAAAGCACTCTAATAACCCATCTTGCCGGGGATAACTCCTCGCACGCCGCCTTTTGGGTTAGGTGTATCACCGTCTCGTCTTGGAATGATATGAATGTGGGCATGCATGACACTCTGGCCCGCGTTTTTTCCGCAGTTAACACCGATGTTAAATCCTGTCACGGTTGAATCCGACTTCTTGATTCTATCGCGAATGACCCGGATCAGCTTATCGGCATCCCTTTTCTCTTCAGCGGTCATCAGGAAAAAATCCGCCACGTGACGAATCGGCATCACCAGTGTATGTCCGTCTGTCACCGGATGGTTATCTTCAATAGCCATCACAGTCCCGTATCGTTCAATGATTTTTGATTTAATATTCTTTGAACAAAAAGGACAATCCTTTTTTTCACCACTGTATAAGGACTTATCTATTTTACCATTAGGCAGCATATTATCAGGATGATAAATGCCTTCTTCTTCCAATTGATATCTTTTACAGTTACGCCAGTTATAGGAGGATTTACAGTAATTCTGCTCCCAGGAATCGTCCAATGTCCCTTCCCTTTCAAATCTTCTTAGCGGACACACGTTGTACCATTTGCATGTCATAGAATGCTCAAAAAACACGCATAATTAGCGGTCCCCGGATTTGCTTTTGTTCATCCCTTCAACATTATCACTCAACCAGCCTATTCTGACATTTTCAGTAGGATTCAGATCCGGAATATAAGGCTTAATGTCCAAAACCGGGGTGCCGTCAGCCATATCGATCTCTGATATCTGTAAGATATTTCTTTCTATACGTTCAAGCCGAACGACTGATACACCAACAGGATTTGGTCTATAGGGGCTTCGTGTAGCAAATACGCCATGTTCTTTTCCATCCCACGGCGGACAGGCTTTAAGGCTGTGGGTTTTGACCCTATGTAAATGAAATATTACAACGATGTGGCTGAAATCATCCAAATCTGTAAGCCCTTCAAGAAACTCGTCAAATATTTCTATCGTTCCCTTTATATCTCGTGCGCCGGCAGACTGCCGAGGAATACCTGTATTTTCCTTAAACGGCGAAGAAATTATTCCGATTGGACGATAGTGAACAGTCTCCATCAAATCACCTTGCAGTCTTTACCTTAAGTCTGATATGTTTATGAGCTTGCCAACCCCTACGTTTATATAGTGGTCGCCAAAATGCTCCTCAAAAAGTAGCCTTGCTTTATCACCCGTACAGTGACAAGGCCCCGCGTATTTTACCTTCATGGCTTCGAATGATGTGACGATGGTTTCGATTTCCTCCTCGGTTGCACTTATCAGGTGAAATCCTCCTATCACCAGCAAAACCGGTTCGTTAAATAAACTCTTTGCCGTCTTTACCATTTTCAGAATACCCGGATGCGCACAACCGGTAATGACCACCAGGCCTCTTTCCGTCCGCAGAATTAAACCCTGCTCTTTTATCCAATCCCCCATTTGTCCTGTTGAATAAACATGTTTACACATTGTTGTTTGATCATCAACCTCAACAACCCTGGCCCCTGCGCCAACAAGATTTTCCTTGAAGCTTTTCGGAAAAGAGGCGGGCAGATAAACAAACGCGTTGGGATTCTTTTTAATAAAGTGTGCTAAACCACCAGTATGATCATGATGTATGTGGGACAAAACAACAATCTCAATGCTGTTAACGTCAACTCCCATCGTTGACATGTTCTCAAGCAGCAGTTGACCGTCCCCTCCCGTATCAAAAAGAATAATTTTTTCAGTTCCTCTTATAACGCAGCCAAATCCCCAGGCGGTCTTCATCCCCTCCTTGTACGGATTGTTATCATATATGACAGTGATATTGATGTTGTTGGCATCCGAAGTTATATTGTTGGGTTCGGCTTTCTTCATTTGTTTTCTCCCATTATGACCAAAATCCTGCTGCATTCCGGAAACGAGTAATACAGCGGCTATTGCCATTGCAGGAAAAAGTACAGTGTATGATTTACGCATTTGGATTATCACCTTGTAATCCGATTTGGCCTGCCGCCTGTCTCATGCCCATAATCGTATCTGTAAAAAGTTCGTCTAATTCTATGCCTAACATCTCGGCACCTTGTTGAATAATAGAGCGATCGACCCCGGCAGCGAAGGACTTGTCTTTCCATTTCTTTTTTACGGATTTGGCCTTCATATCCATAACGCTTTTGGAAGGCCTGACCAAAGCAGTCGCAACAATCAAGCCGGTTAACTCGTCAATAGCATAAAGAACCTTTTCCATCGTACTTTCCGGCTCGACATCGGTGCATATTCCCCAGCCGTGCGACAGTACCGCTCTGATATAATCATCAGGCCAGTTATGTTCTTTAAGGATTTTTTCTGTCATTTTGCAGTGCTGCTGAGGGTATTTTTCATAGTCCAGATCGTGAATAAGACCGATGATGCCCCATTTTTCCTGGTCTTCACCGAATTTATTGGCAAAGTATCGCATCACTGCCTCAACAGCGAGGGCGTGCTTTATTAGACTTTCTTCCTGGTTATACTCGTTTAAAAGCTCGAACGCTTCATGTCTCGTGGGGACATTTGTTTCCATAAGGATTGCTCTGGTTCAGCAAATTGTCGATTTTCAAATCATCTTCTAAAAACAATTAACATTATCTTTGTCAAATTTCAACGTTTTTATCTATCAGATAGTGTGTGAATAAAATAATCATATATATTTATAAAACGTGATCTTTTTATTTTTGATGCGAAAATAACCTATCTAAGAGAACATTCAGAAGCGGTCTTCTATCCATATGAATTCCCCCGGACTTATACCAAAAAGGAAAAGGCGGGGATAAGGATCCGCGCAAGGCGGGTGCCAAAAAAATGGAAAGAGATATCGCAAGTGTTTGTTTCTGATGTAGTTATGAAATTCAAGCCATAGTTTTGTAAACCAATGGTTGTCGGTTCGAATCCGACCGTTGGATGTATACTTTATGGTGAGCAGGGGGGCGGCTTATTTGACTTTCGAATCCTTTTCTATAGCTTTCTCTCGCAGTTGTTTCTTGAAATCGGCAAGCTTTTTAGCCAGCTCCTCATCACTCAGCGCAAGAATCTGAACGGCCAGAACGGCAGCGTTTTTCGCCCCCGCTTTTCCAATCGCGACCGTTCCGACCGGCACACCCGGCGGCATCTGCACGGTACTCAGCAAAGCATCCATGCCCCCGAGCCCTTTGCTCGCTTCCATAGGCACCCCGATAACGGGTAAATTCGTCCGTGCCGCCAATGCTCCCGCTAGGTGGGCCGCCATGCCGGCAGCGGCTATAATAACCTTAAATCCGTTTTCAGCGGCTTTATCAGCAAACTCGGCCGCGATATCCGGCGTCCGGTGGGCGGATATAACCCGAACCTCAGGCTTTATCCCGAATTCCTCAAGCCGCTCAATGCAGCTCTTCATTACATCCATATCGCTGTCGGAACCCATCACCACGGCGACGGGTGATTGATTTTCAGATTTCATTGTTTTTTCTCACCTTTCAATTTACAATAATAACGGCGTCCAAATAATAATATAACGGTTTCCAAATTGCAAGAAATAGGGGGTAAATATGCAAATAAGAAGACCAATTGTTGCCGGCCGGTTCTATCCGGGCGATAAAGCCTCCTGCGTTGCAGAAATCGACCAGTGCCTGCGGGAGCGGAAAATAACGGAGCCCTTACCCGACATCGTCGTGGGCGGTATCGTCCCGCATGCGGGCTGGACGTTCAGCGGCTCACTCGCCGCCCTTGTTTTTTCGGCCATTAAACAGTGCCACGAAGAGGTAGCCACTTTCGTCATATGCGGCGCCGCACACAGCTATTATGGGCAGGCACCGGCCGTGTATCATCAGGGCGGTTGGAGCACACCGCTCGGACAGACGGATATCGATGAAGAGCTGGCAGAAAAAGTCATAAACACCGGAAAAGCATTGCCTGACATAAACGCTCACGGATTCGAGCACAGCATCGAGGTTCAGATACCGTTTGTACGGCACCTTTTCCCACAGTCGAAAATTCTTCCAATCGTTGTTCCACCGACAATGGAAGCCGTCACCCTCGGCGAAGAGCTTGGCCGTATCATTGATAGTGAAGAAAAAAAGATTGTCTGTATCGGCTCTACGGACCTGACCCATTACGGCCCAGGTTATGGTTTTACTCCCGTTGGCAGCGGACCGGAAGCCCTCGATTGGGCAGAAAAACAAAACGATAAATTGTTTATCGAGGCAGCTCTGAAAATGAAGCCGCAGGAATTGTTAACCGATGCCGCTGAGCATCAGCACTCGTGCGGACCGGGCGCAGCAGCTGTAGTCATCGCTGCAGCCAAACAGCTTGGGATAAAAGAGGGAAAACTGCTGGCCTATACCAACAGCAATAAAATAATGAAAGAAAAGATGCACACCGGCAGCTCGGACAGCGTCGGTTACGCCGCTATTATCTTTTAGAACCCGGTTCAAGCTCTCATTGAGTAGGTAACTGCACGGTTCTGGACTTAGTCGCACATATTGACAAGCTAATGATTTTCTGCTGATTAGGTCGATAGTTGTAAATAGAAAAAAAAGACTGAAATAATTGTAATCTAAGGAACTTGAAGTTATAATCTTTTTAAACAGAGTAAACGATATTGTCATTATATATTTTGGAGGTTCATAACGATGTTAATTTGGGTTTTACGAGCTTTATTCATCATTATCATTATTGCTGTTTTGTTCGCCAATTTAACAACCGAACAGATCGCCGGTGAGACCAACCGTGCGAACTTTTACATCATATTATGGGTCGGAATGGGACTGCTGGTAACTTCACTCGCTATTGATACTTTAACTCCAAAAAAATCACTGGCTGCTCTGGCAGGGGTCTTTTTCGGTCTGCTTGTGGGTATTTTGCTGAGCTGGGCACTTGCAAAAGTGCTCGATGGTATCATTGAAATTTACAGAATATCATTTACCCGCGAGTTAACCGTTCCCGCCATCAAATGGATGCTGGGAGTCTGCATCTGCTTTCTTACCATCAGCATCGTTATGCGAACCAAAGACGACGTCCGGTTTGTCATTCCCTATGTTGAATTCGCCAAACAGACAAAAGGAGCGCGTCCGGTTGTTGTGGATACCTCTGCGATCATCGATGGCCGCATTGCGGACTTGTTTCAGAACAAGGTTTTTGATGCCCCCATGGTCGTTCCGAGGTTTGTCCTGAATGAACTTCAGTTAATATCGGATTCGGCGGACAAATTAAAAAGAAGCAAAGGCAGAAGAGGTCTGGATATCTTGAATAAAATGCAGGCCAATCCGGTCATCGATGTTGAAATAGATGACACAACGTTTCAGGAACTTGATGCCGTAGAAGGCGTAGACCAGAAAATTATACTTTTTACAAAACGTTGCAACGGCAGATTGGCCACGACTGACTACAACCTCAGCAAAGTCGCCCAGGTTCGTTCAGTGGATGTACTCAATATCAACGACCTCGCCAACTCACTAAAGGCAATCGCACTGCCCGGTGAACGTCTCGACATAAAAATTATCAAACCCGGCGAGGAATCGGAACAGGGTATCGGTTATATGCCCGATGGAACGATGGTCGTGGTGGAAGGAGCCAGAGATAAAATCGGAAAAGAAGTCGCCCTCAGTGTCACCAGCTCGTTGCAGACATCTGCTGGAAAAATGATTTTCGGCAAGTTTGAACGTTTTATTCAAAACAACAGAAACAATAAAGGCTAATTTCTTAAGAGCATCACGGATTGGACTCAGAGGCCGGCGATGATTTATCCTTGCTTACCTTGGACAGAACCAGGCACTTCACAAAAAAACCGATGGCAGTCAGGCATCCCAATCCGAATAGCGGCCAGTGGAAGCTGTCGGCATAGTCCGGTTCCGTGATGTGAACGCCGCCGATGCAGAATGAAATAATTACAATGACAGCGCCGCCGAAAAAACCAATCCAGTCTGTCGCTCCGGCCTTGATCGGATTGCCCTGATTATCGAAATACAGGATCGCCCCTGCGAATATTAAAAGCAGAACGGAAATAAGTATCGGAGCTAATACGGGCGACGCCCATACCATCGGTATAAGAAATAATATATCCCAGTCCATAACGGTTGCCGGCCAGTCCAGAAGCACCTTCAGCCATACGTAATAAAAAATATCCCATACGGCGAAAATAATCATAAAATAGGCAAGTCGGCAGCGTTTATTTCTACCGAACAGCCACGCCGCCGACCCAATCAGGATCAGGGATGCTGCTTCTCTGCCTATTTCAGTCAACAGCAACCGCTTTTCATTAGAGTCAATACCAAACGCCCGAAGCGGAAAATCAAAGCCGTCAGGATAAAAAATAGCACGAAGATAAACAACAACAGCGGCTTCAAAGTAAGCGATTGCCACACCGAAGATAAATACAAATAACAACTTTATAAAAAGTGACTCGCTCGTTCTATTCATAGTGACAATCAGATCATAATTTTTCTAATTCATTTAATAATACAGCCTCAAGCTTCGCTTCACTGATGGTCGCGATTTTTTTCCCTTTTCGATAAAGAAAAGCCTTCCCCTTGGCGGCACAGACGGCCAGGTCCGCGTCCGCGGCCTCCCCGGGACCGTTGACAATACAGCCCATAACCGCGACTCGAACCGGTTTATCCACTTTCTTTAGCGCTTCCTTTACTCTTCGGGCCGGCTTGGTAATATCAATCTGCGCCCGCGCACAAGTCGGACAGACTATCAATTCAGGCTCATTCAGATTGTAGAGACCGAGACTGCCCAGTATCTTTTTGGCGATCTCCACCTCAATCATCGGGTCGCCCGCAGCACTGACCCTAATCGTGTCCCCAATCCCTTCAGCCAGCAGCGTACCGAGGGTAACCGCCGAAGATATCTGAGCATCTTCGGGAAGACCCGCGTGTGTTAAACCAAGATGAATCGGATATTCAAAAGCATCCGCAATCATGCGGTTGACTTCAATTGTCCGTACAGGGTCACTGCTTTTAGCGCTGAGAACAATTTTTTTAAATGCCCGGCCCTCGAAAAGACGAACATACGTTTTCATCTCTCTCAGCATTAAACTCGCTCGCTTCTCAAGACCGGAGTCCTGTTTCTTGAGGTCGCGAATACTTGCTTCGTTGATACCGATTCGAATAGCGGTACCATGCGCCTTGGCTGTATCAATAATCCGCAGTATGTCCTTTTTCTCTTTTATATTTCCGGGATTCAGTCTTATCTTCGCGGCCCCCGCTTCGATGGCTTCAATCGCACGGGCTCGACTAAAATGAATATCGGCGATTAACGGAACCTTGATATGGGCCGCGATTTCCTTGAATGCGGCACTGTCTTTACGGTTTGCCACGGCCACCCGGACCAGTTGGCATCCCGCCCGGTGCAGGGTGTTGATTTGCTTAACACAGCGGACGATGTCATCGGTCTGCACCTTCGTCATGGACTGAATAACAACAGGCGCTTTCGAGCCGATTTTTACCGAACCGATATTGAAATTTAACGTTTTTCTCCTTTTAATCATATCTTCAGATTGTAGCCTGTTTTATAATATAGAGCAAACGAAAATGTCCTATGAACCAGTGCCTGATAAATCGTCAAAAGTATCACAAAAGGTGTTTGGGAAACGATTAAAGAAAATGGCAATGACCTTACTCTCAATCCTTGCGACGCTTTTTATCGCGTATACGGTGATGGCTCTGGCACTGTTCTTTTTACAGTCGCACTTTGTCTATTTCCCTACTCAGAACATCGAATACACCCCTGAGGATATCGGTCTTGACTATGAAAAGGTAACGGTAGAAACAAAGGATGGGGTGAACTTAAAAGGCTGGTTTATTCCCGCCGCAGAAGCAGAATTTACCATCCTTTTCTGTCACGGCAACGGTGGAAACATTTCACACCGACTCGACAGCATCAATCTATTCAATCAACTTGGCTTCAATTGTTTTATTTTTGATTATCGCGGCTATGGCCTCAGCGAAGGCAAGCCGACCGAACAGGGCACCTACACAGACGCTTCAGGCGCGTATCAGTGGCTTCTAAAAGAAAAGAATATACAGCCTCGCAATATAATCCTTTTCGGAAGGTCGCTTGGCGCAAGCATCGCCGCACAACTGGCCTCGAAAGTCCACCCCGCCTCTCTGGTCATTGAAAGCGGCTTCACGTCCGTTGTCAATATGGGCAGAAAGCTTTATCCCTATTTTCCGATTCGCTGGTTCGCGCGTTTCGAATACAGCACCATCGATTACCTGAAAAAAGTTGATTGCCCCGTTATGGTTATACACAGCCCACAGGACGACATTGTACCGTATGAATTCGGCTTGAAACTCTTCGAGGCGGCAGGCGAACCAAAAACATTCGTGGAAATCTCCGGAACGCACAACGATGGGTTTATAACCTCCGGTGACATTTATACCAATGCATGGATGACATGGATAAAGGTCTTGAAAAAATATCAGGCTGAAATAGCAGACTTGCCCACGTAACGGCTCATCCTTATAACTGCGGTGCTTATCAAGGTCCGGACTGTTCAATCAAAAAAATCCTGCTGATAAAAAACATTAAGTAAAATTTCATTAGGACGATAAGGAATAGTGGTACCTCCCTAACCGGGAACGGTAGCCGTACATTCAATGAGCTCGTTGACGAAAGGGTTAGAAAAAATGCAAGGTACACCAATTGAATTGTTAAATGAATCTCAGAAAAAGGGTAAAAGCAGAAATTCTGATGAAATTATCGGACTTGAAGTCCAAAGTGACACAGAACATCTAAATTTGTGTATCCGGGCTTCCGTCAGTCCCGCAAAGCTGTCCGATATTGTACCGCTTGCAAGAGATGTTTGTGATATTATTGTTCAAAAGAAACAAAAGCAACTGCAACAACAGAATGTGACGGTCGCGTGCCGCAACCGATGCTCCGCATGCTGCTCATATTTTGTCCCGGTTTCCGTTCCCGAGGCGTTTCGTATCGTCGAGGAACTGAATGAAATGCCGGAAGAAAAAGCAAAAAATATACTCCGCTTGTCACTAAAGGCGGCGGAAAAGATGCTTGCTGACATACCCGACAATTTAATTTTATCCGATTCAGCGGCCGTTAATAGCTTGGAACAATTCAGCCGATGGTACCATAAACTGAATATAATATGCCCGTTTTTGTCAGACCATAGCTGCACGGAATATGGTAATAGACCTCTTGCCTGCAGGGAACATTTAGTAACAGGTTCGTCCGAATACTGTAAAAATCCTGGATCTGACAGTACCTCACCGGTGGAAATGCCTGTCAGCATCTTTCAGGCCGTCAGCCGTCTGAGTATAGAATTTGAAGGGACGGGACCCGAGGCGATTGCGTTTCATCTCGCCTTGCCGTGGGTTCAGACAAATCTGGAGCGCGGCAAAAAAACATGGCCGGCTGTAGAAATGGTCAGACGATTCGTTGAAATTGTCCACTCCATACAAAACCAAAAGACCGATTCTAACACACAAACGGTGCCTTCCTGACATTAATCGAAACTCAAAATCACATCTTCCGTATCAATCCGACAACCACCGCCTCGATTCGGCAATGGTCCGAATAGATTGTTTCATAAGCGTCGTTCGCCGGCTGCAGTCTTACTTTATCTTCTTCTTTATAAAATCGTTTCAATGTTGCGTTATCCTCATCGACAATCGCTACAACCAACTGCCCGTTCGAAGCTGTCGTTGTTTTCCGGCAAATGACAATATCCCCGTCCTGGATATCCTCGTCAATCATGCTGTCGCCATTCACCTGCAGCGCAAAGATGTCATCACCACCGCCGAATTCTGATTGAAGCGAGACTGACTCGGTATTTTCAATCGCTTCGATGGGCACGCCTGCTGCCACTCTGCCGCAGAGCGGAATTGCACCGGCTTTGAAATGGAAGGGATCTTCAACACAACCGCCGTCAGCCGGCTCAAGCAGTTCGCGCGCTTTGGACGTCAGCATCAAAGAGCGTGCCTTGCCGGGACAGGCCGATAGAAGCCCTTTTCCTCGAAGTTCGGCGATGTGCTCGAACACGGTGCTTCGGCTGATGCCAAGCCTTGCGGCCAGCTCCCCTAAAGTCGGGGAATAACAGCGGCTCTTGTGGAAAATGTGTACCAATCTGAGAAGTTGTATTTTTCTTGGAGTCAGTGAACGCATTGTCTCGGTTTTTACATTCATTACGTGCGGTCTCCTTTGAGCGCATGATTATCTTGTAATAGCGTTGGCAGGGATTCTCAGCCGTTAGTTCGGCACTTAGAAAAGCCGTAAACGTATCTATGAAACAGCGGATAAAATAACCAAATCCGCCTCTCGAAGCCCTTTTTGTTGTAAGGCCTTCAGGTTCCCAGCGGAATACAAAGTCACCCCCGGGGCCGAAGCGGCACAACGGCTCATTGGTTCTTTCTGATTGACGGTTTATCATCTGTCTGCGGAACATAATCTCTTTTCAAAAAAATTGCATCATAAAACGTCCGGCAACTAATTCTATCGGTAATGCACTTCGTTTGACCCAAACAAAAACCGAACAAAAATCAGAAATAGTGAAAAGTTTTTTCCCCACCCCCTGAGTTCTTTGTATCCTGAATAATATGGGACGATGACGAAAAAAGTTTCTCGGCAAAAAGGGATTGATTGTTCTGCTTTTTTAAAATAAAATCTTTTTCGATGACTTGATAAAAACTTTAATGTTCACGGAGCGCATATGGTCACGAATACAACAATGATTGAAGCCTTGATTCCCCGAACGAAGAAACGAACATTTCTATCCCAGGGCGCTCTCATTTTTGGTGGTTCCCTGCTGATTGCGGTATGCGCAAAGATTAAAATTCCCCTGCTTCCTGTGCCCGTCACCATGCAGACGTTCGCCGTGCTTATCATAGCCTCCCTTCTGGGTTCGAGACGAGGAGTGTTAACCGTTCTTCTCTATCTGACCGAAGGAGCCCTCGGTTTGCCGGTTTTTGCTGCTGATACCGGCGTTTTGACATTCGTTGGCCCAACGGCTGGCTATCTTGTCGGCTTTGTTTTCGCCGCTTATCTGGTCGGCCTGCTTGCCGAAAAAGGCTGGGACCGAAAACCCGCTACAACATGTGTAGCCATGGTTCTCGGAAATCTTGTGATTTATACCTTTGGACTTTATTGGCTTTGGGTACTGATGACAATCGGCAGAATACCCGAAAGCTCACAAGGACTGCTCGCTGTCGGCCTTTACCCCTTCCTTCTTGGAGATATCTTAAAGATAATACTGGCGGTATGTCTTCTGCCGTCGGCTTGGAAACTGCTTGAGCTTATTCATCCACCTAAAAGCAAATAAAAATTTTACAATAGCTAAAATGCTTTACATTTCATTTTCGCCGGCTTCATTAGTCTGACCGGCCTGCTCATCAGGTTCGTTCTTGACGGGCGCCTCATCCGAAACCTCCTCACCCCGGCCTAATTGTGCCTGAAGCGTTTTTATCTCTGCACTGGACTGACCAAGCTCGTTCTGAAGCTTCAACAAATTCGACTGAGCTGTATCCAGTTGCTCTTGAAGCATATGCGTCGTTTCCTTTTGCTCGATAAAGTCGTTATATACACTTTGTATGCTGGCATAAGCCTCGTTTAACCTGCCCTTTTGAACCTGGTAATCATTATAAATCCACACGGTTATACAAAATGCCGAGACAAAAAGCAGCAGTGAAAACAACGTCATCACCTGCCAAAATCGCCTGCTTTGCAGTACGGATTTTGTTTCAGTACCCTCTCTTTCTACTTCCGGCAGCAGCGACTCCTCGAGAGCACTCATTTCCTCGATGCGTTCTATCGGCCAGTCAAAATTCTCAGGCTCCGGCGGTGTTTCCAAATCCGGTGTTCGTATCGGCTCGTCATCATCGATGTCGATCGTGTCGTCATCCATCATATCCGCAGTGCCCTTGCCCCTGAGGTCAATAGGGTACTCATCGACAGTGTCCATGCTGTCGTCATACGATGTTGATGACTTGCTGTTGTTAATAAGCTCAGGAGGCTCAAGCCCGAGCATATCGAGGATTTCATCATCATCTATTTCCGTTTTGGCGGGTACTTTTTCTTTTTGCCTCGAAACCTTTCTCAACTCAGCGCGAACGGAAGTATCCGTCGTGCTCGATGAACTTTCAACTTCTCTTTTCGATTCGAGCACGCGCTTGTTTGTAACCTCTCCAGCTTCTTTTAACTGAAGGCTTTGTGATTTTGTCTCTTTCAAATGAGCCAGCTTCGGACCAACCTTATCATTCACAATATTATCTAAAGCCGCTTGGCGCGTTGCCCACTCGTCAGGATTGGTAAACTCCTTGATTTTATCGCAGAGCCGCATTGGTGTTGGGCCGTTAGCTGTAGCCTCCCGGTTCCCCGCCTTTCCTTCGAGACTGGATATATGCGGACTCAGCGGTACATCAACAACATAACAGCGGCCTTTACATTTTCTTATTTGTACGATGCCCAGTCTGCCGCATTCATGAATAATGCTCGAAGAAACACCTTCACGCGCGGCATACTCTTCTAATTCAATCAAAGACCTTTCCGTATGCAGAATCGGTTCAGACTCCCCTGAACCGGCGTTAGCCTGTGAACGGGTGGATTTCATTGTATACCCTCGAAAAACAATAGGATTTTACCCTTATATCAAACTTATTTCGGCGTTTAAGTCCGATTTTCTTAAATAACAGGCTGTTAATTAGCCCAAATTGAAATGGTATTCTTTTATCAGAAGCAGGACTAAGACAGCGGATTGGAAAGAAAATGGCGGAAAATCACTTATTTTTCATAAAAGCGTCAGCAAGCGATTCGATGATATCTGCTGAAGTAAGGCTTATCTGGCCAAGCTTTTTCGCCGCGATATCCCCGGCCAGCCCGTGAATATAAACCCCTAAAACGCAAGCATCAAAACAGCTTAGCCCCTGCCCTATAAGAGCGGTAATAACGCCTGTTAACACATCCCCCGAGCCGGCGGTGGCCATGCCGGGATTGCCTGTCTTGTTGACATAACATTGACGCCCGTCGGTAACAACTGTCCCGGCACCCTTCAGAACGACAATGCTGTTGGTTAGCTTCGCCAATTCAACGGCCTGCTCTTTCCTGTCAGAAGGCAGCTTCTCCCTGCTGAGTCCCGCCCATAATCGCTGAAACTCACCCGGATGCGGCGTGAGTACGATTTCAGCTTTGGCCTGCCTGGGCCAGCCCCCGATTTTCGCCAAATTATTCAGCCCGTCTCCGTCAATCACCACCTTCAAATCTCTGTGTTGAACCAGGGTCCCGATAATCATTTGCAGTTGGTGGCTCACACCAAGCCCCGGCCCGATAGCAACACAGTCGTTCTCCTCAACGATATGCAGTACCTTATTGATTGCCATTTGTGAAATTCTACCGTGTTTATCCTCGGCAAGCGGTATGGTCGTATAGGATGGGTCTATCGCAGCCGCGATGGGCAGCGCCGACTTCGAAGTGGCAATCCTGACCAGCCCCGCTCCCGCACGCAAAGCCGCCTTGCCTGCCAGTGCCGCCGCGCCGCTCATTCCAACGCTGCCGGCAATTATCGCAACCTTCCCGAAGGTCCCCTTGTGCCCGTCAACGGGCCGCGGTTTCAATACCGGAATAGCCCGAATCTGCTTGGTTTTAGACTTGGCCATAATGATACTATCCCTTCGATTCTATTTTCCTGTTGATCAGGGTCGCAGTAACTGCCGCTGAAAAACCGTTATCAATATTTACCACCGTCACCCCGGAAGCACAACTGTTCAGCATCGTCAGAAGCGCTGCGTATCCCCCGAAGCCGGTGCCGGTCCCGACGCTCGTCGGGACTGCGATTACCGGACAATCCACCAGACCGCCCACGACGCCCGCCAAAGCGCCTTCCATTCCCGCGGCCACAATAATAACATTCGCACCCTGCAGTCTCTCAACCTTATCAAGCAGACGGTGTATCCCCGCAACTCCCACATCGCAAATAACCTCCGTCCGCTGACCCATTATCTCCGCGGTGACACGCGCCTCCTCCGCAACCGGCAAATCAGCGGTACCTGCCGTTACAATCGGTAACACACTTTTTGATTTCTCAAGCTCTTTCTGTTCGAGCACAATTGCCTTTGCCGATTTTTCATACCGGGCATCAGGAATTTCCTTTACCAGCGCTTCGAATGCTTCCTCGCTGGCACGCGTCGCCAGAACATTATTACCCTTCTCCGCCAGGTTGCAGAAGATTTTCACAATCTGCTCGATCGTCTTGCCGGGGCAATAAATCACCTCCGGAAAGCCCCTGCGAATATGGCGGTGATGGTCAACACAGGCAAAACCTAAGTTCTCGAACGGCATGTGCCGAAGCCTGTTTATCGCCTCATCGATTGAGATTTCGCCCTCTTTAACATCGAGTAGCAGTTTTTTTAATGATTTCGCTTCTATCTGTAAACTCCATTATAAGATATCTGTTATCCCGTCGCTTTCGGCTCAAGCCTGAGGTCGGCAAAAAGACCCGCCTTGTATTTGTGATACGCCAGAGAAGCTACCATAACTGCATTGTCCGTGCAATATTGTTTTGGCGCCACCAGTAATTTTTTCGCTGGCTCAGACCCTTCGCACATCTGCAGCAAAGCTTCCCTCAGAGCACTGTTCGCCGCCACTCCGCCCCCCAGCAGCACCGTTTTACCGCCTAATTGTTCCGCCGCCCGACGCGTCTTTTCAACCAATACATCAACCACCGCCGCCTGAAATGAGGCGGCAATGTCCGCAATTTCCCGCTCGCTCATCGAATCGATTTTATTTTCCCCCTTCATATCCTGGCCCCGGCAGTGATACAGCACCGCCGTTTTAATTCCGCTGAAGGAAAAATAAAGCGAGTCTTTCTCAAGCAGTGTTCTTGGAAATCGTATCGCTTTCGGATTACCCTGTTTGGCAATTCGTTCGATAGCCGGCCCCCCGGGATACCCCAGCTTCAGAATCGTCGCCACCTTGTCGAACGCCTCTCCCGCCGCATCATCAATTGTCGCCCCTAAAAGCCGCGGCTCTAACGGTGATTTATAATCGTAAAGACTCGTATGTCCCCCCGATACTATCAAAGCCGCGGCGGGAAGTTCAATATCCTCCTGCGTAAAAAGCGCTGACTGCAGGTGTGCGTGCAGATGATTAATGGCAATTAACGGCTTGTCCCACATAAAGGCCAGCGTCTTCGCGGCAGTCACACCGACCATCAGCGCAATCGTCAGTCCCGGCTGATTCGCCACCGCCACCGCATCGATGGTCTCCTCACCCGCATGCGCGTCCTCCATCGCTTCCGTTATAACAGGATATATCTGCTCGATGTGCGCACGCGAGGCAATCTCGGGAACGACACCGCCGTACTTTTCATGAAGCTCCGCCTGGGACGCCACCACCGACGACTTTACAATCTTGCCGTCGGCTACCACCGCCGCCGCCGTCTCATCACAACTCGTCTCAATTCCTAAAATATGAACGATTTTATCAACCATAATATAAATCGTCTTAACCGCTGCTGCGAATGCCGAATACAGATTTTGTAAGAAGGATAATTTGCTTGAAAATACTTTTACAAATATACAAAAGTGAAAAACGCACCGGTATCAGCGGCGGTATCTCAAAGTCATCGCAAACGTTTGCCGGCAGGCTGTCGCCGGCAATTTCAAGGGCGTTAAAATCATAGCATCCAAAACCAAGCCTGCGGGCGGTCCGTATCATCGGAATGTCTTCCGGGCTCAAACCTATTAGGTTTGTACATACCGTCTCACACGCAATCGGGTCGGTCGAACCCACCAGATACCCAATCTGTCGAGGTTTCCCTCGAATAAGCCCGATTCCCTCCATCGCGGTGATACCGTCAACAATCGTCACAGCGGGACCGAGGTACTTATATATTTCAATCAAAAACTCACAAAACTCATCCCTGTTATGCCCCTTGCCGAAATGCCAATACGCCTTTTCCTTACCCGAAACAGCCCCGAACATATTCTTAACGGCAATTGTTGCCACCAGTTGCTGATGCGATTTTAGTTTGGGCAAATTGATGATAACATCAGCCTCAAGAGCTACCCTGCTGAACGATACCTTTCTCCGGTCAGTGCCGATTGGTATTCTCTTACCCCTGTTAAGCTGCTTGATCGGCACGCCTAATTCCCTTAGCGGCTCATGTAAATTGAGTTGCTTGGCACAGTGATACATACTAGACCACGCCGGTGAATCCCCGACAAAAGGTCTGCCCCCGATATCCTTGATTAATTTGGCTGTCTCGATGAGAATCGCCGGATCCGTCTGCACAGCTTGACGACGCGGCTTGGGTGCAATAAAATTCGGCTTCAGTAAAACCCTATCAGACGGCTTTATAAATTTCTCCAGACCCCCGAGAAGCTCGAATTGCCTCTTCAGGGCCGCAGATAGATTCCCGCTGTCATAATCAGCACATTGAGTTAACACTACTTTCGAATGAGATACCATAAGCCTAAAAAGCCACCCCCGTACACACTATTATATATAGCCTGAAAACTTCCCTTTCATCGTTCTGACCGAAAAAGATGCTATCTAATGTCGAACCGTCCGGATTGAGCTGATGCGGGCTAAGCACAATCAGATCACCGGCGCCCATATTAACGTTAAATATAGTAGGGATAAATAAATATTCCTCACGTTTACGGCGAATCTCCAAAGCCTGAAGGGTGCTGTGGGGAGGGCGAAAAACAACACCGAATTGAACATTGCTTACCCCCTGTGCAGTGGATATCCGCTTCGCCAAAAGACGCATCACAAGATAACCCTGTCCAAACGAATCACCTGTCATCGAACCGTCTGCGGAAACATAAAAAACACTTTGCGGACTGTCCAGATATGCTGCCTCAACATCATTTGACTGCCCCGTGGGAATTAACAATACAATCCGGTTAATAAGCGCAGCGTCCGCTTCCTGCAAAACCTTGTTCATATATCTAAACGAGGTCACTCGTCCAAGACCGGCCCGAAAAGAGTTTGACGTAAAGGCTCGATAATCCAATAGATAAATATCCTGCTTGCTCAGTGGCTCCCATAGCTCGGTTAGCTTCTCGAAATTGTCCTCTGAAATTTCATAAATAAAGATGTTGAAATTCGCGGTTTCAATCATCTGGGGATTGCTCGTGCCTTCATACTGCTCGGGCGGAATGTCCGTGATTTTCATCTGTTCCCAGATGGGTCTCTCTTTCGGTTTGCATCCCGTCAAAAAACTGCAAAAAAATAAACCTAAAAAAAGTGTTTTTATCGCCCAAACCATAAAAAATAGATTAGCAGTGTTCATAAGCGATGTCAATGGACTTGAGACATTCGAATTTCATTCTTGCCATTATCTTCTTTTTTTTGTAAAAAATACACAGATTGTTCAGCTTGAATTAAATAATAAAACGTAGAGAGAGATGTTTATGGAACGAATAAGGCATCGTGAAACAGGGCAAAAAAGATACAGCGCTGTCGAAAAAACACAGCCTCTGCGCTCAGAAAAAAAATTATTTCTCGGAATCGACATCGGCTCCATCAGCAGTGACGTCGTTGTGATGGACCAAAATGATACGGTTCTGTTTAGTGAGTACAGCCGCACAAAGGGCAGACCCCTCGAAACCGCAAGGAACCAGCTTGAAAACGTCTTCAGTCGTTTCAATTCCGATGATGTTGTCCTCACCGCCGCGACAGGAACCTCGGGACGTTTGTTTGCAAAACTGCTCGACCTGCCCTTTGTAAATGAAGTACCCGCTCAGGCCGCCGCCGTCTGCGGACTCTATCCCGAATTTGACAAGGCCGCCGTTATCGAAATGGGTGGCCAGGACAGCAAGTCCATTACCATCTCCTCCAAACAAGGAAAAAAAATCATCCACGACTTTGCACTGAATACGGGATGCGCCGCCGGAACCGGCTCCTTTCTCGACCAGCAGGCGGACAGACTCGGAATAAATATAGAAAATGAATTCGGTGCGATGGCCCTTCAAAGCAAAAACGTCCCCAGAATGGCCGGCAGATGTTCGGTCTTCGCCAAAAGTGATATGATTCACCTCCAGCAGCAGGCTACCCCCAACTGCGACATCATCGCCGGTCTCTGCCGGGCACTGGCAAGTAATCTCAAAAGCAACCTTGGCAGGGGAAAGGAATTCGTAAGGCCCGTTATTTTTACCGGCGGCGTCGCTGCAAATATCGGTGTGGTAAGAGCGGTACAGGAAGTTTTTAATCTCACGGATGATGAATTTATCGTTCCCGAGCAGCACTTCTTCACCGGAGCAATCGGTGCTGTCCTCGTAGCCAAAGGCAAGGCCGAAAAAAACCATAACGCTGCCGTCAACATGCAGACACTTGACGAATATCTAAGCAAAAGAGGCTCGGCACTCCAAAGGGCGCCGCGACTGGAAAAGCTTGAAAAACCGGCTTTCCCACCGCCGGCCAGTACCGTCCATGCAGAAGCGCTCAAAAATGCGAAGGAACCGATAGATGCCTGCCTCGGCGTTGATGTCGGCTCAATCAGCACAAACGTCGTCGTCATGGACAAGGAAAAACGCGTACTTTCAAAGGCCTATCTGATGACTGCGGGCCGGCCGCTCGAAGCCGTCCGGCAGGGACTCGACATCGTCTCAAAAGAAGTTGCCGGTAAAGTCAGAATCCTTGGTGCCGCAACCACCGGCTCCGGCAGATATCTGACCGGTGACTTTATCGGCGCTGACCTGGTCATCAACGAAATCACCGCGCAGGCCGCCGGCGCTGCCATCGTCAATCCCGAAGTGGACACCATCTTCGAAATAGGAGGCCAGGACAGCAAGTACATCTCCCTCGAAAACGGCGTCGTTGTTGACTTTGAAATGAACCATGCCTGTGCTGCCGGCACCGGCTCCTTCCTCGAAGAGCAGTCCCAGCGCCTCGACATAAGCATCGAGAATGAGTTTGCTGAACTCGCCTTTAAAAGCGCCGCACCTATCAAGCTCGGTGAACGATGCACCGTCTTTATGGAATCCGACCTGCTCAGCTACCAGCAGCAGGGGGCTGAAACACCCGACCTTGTTGCGGGCCTGAGCTACTCCATCGTCACAAACTATCTCAACCGCGTCGTAGGACGGCGTAAAATCGGCGACCATATCTGCTTTCAGGGCGGAACCGCATTCAACAAGGCCGTGTGGGCCGCCTTCGAAAAGATTACACAAAAACCCGTGATGGTTCCGGACCACCACGAAGTCACCGGTGCTCTCGGTGCTGCATCCATCGTCGCTGAATTTATGGAAAAGAAAAACGCCCAACAAGGCAAAAGACCGCAAAGCACCTTCAGAGGATTTGAAAATCTCATCACCATCGAGTACACCGTTGAGTCCTTCCCCTGTGAACATTGTCCGAACCACTGCGAAATCAAAAAAGTCCAGCTCCCCGGTTCCGAGCCGCTCTATTACGGCTCGCGGTGTGACCGGTACAACATCAAGAAGAAAGCATCACAGAAACTAACGCCGCAGTTCTTCGAGTACCGAAATCAAAAACTGAACGAATGTTCCGCGTTGGATGAAAAATCCCCCCAGGGTTCGAAAAGTACCATCGGCATCCCGAGGGCCTTGATTTTCTGGCAGTTCCTGCCCTTGTTCACACATTTCTTTAAAGATCTCGGCTTTCAAATCCTGCTCTCCGAGCCTACGAATAAAACATTGATACGAAAAGGATTGGAAAACGTCACCGCCCAGACCTGCTTTCCGGTAAAAGTAGCTTATGGACACATCGCGGAACTGCTCGAAAAGAAACCCGACTACATCTTCCTGCCGTCCATCGTCTCGATGACCAGTCTCTATCCCGAAAACGAGCACAACCAGTTATGTCCCTATGTCCAGTCGATTCCTTACCAGGCACATTCCGCTTATAAGGACAAGCTCTCTGACACACAAATTCTCAATACCCCCATCAGAATGGGAGAAGGCAGAAAACTGCTCTATCAAAGCTTCATTGAACTCGGCAAAAAGCTGGACGTATCACCGTCATCCGTTCGAAAAGCCCTTGATAAGTCACTCGCATCACAGAGAGGATTCGAAACGGCATTAGAAGAAAAAGGCAGACAGATACTGCACAGCCTCGGCCCCGACGAAAGATTGTTCGTGCTGGTCTCACGTCCCTATAACGGCTGCGATGACGGCGTCAATCTGGAACTGCCCAAGAAACTCGCCGACCATGGCGTCAACATCATCCCCATGGACATGCTCGACCTTTCAAAGGCACCGCTGAGTGATAAATATCTCCATCAAAGTACCTACTGGACCTATGGCCAGAAAATATTGCGCGCCGCGGAAATCATCAAAAACGACCCCCGTCTCTTTGCCGTGTACCTTTCGAACTTCAGTTGCGGCCCCGACTCATTTCTGATGACCTTCTTTAAGGATATTATGGGCAAAAAGCCGTGCCTCCAGCTTGAGCTCGACGAGCACTCCGCCGACGCCGGCCTTATCACACGACTCGAAGCCTTCCTCGAAAGCCTAAAAAATTATAAGCCGATTGAAACTCCGAAGAAAATCGCGCAGAAACCATCCCCCCCCTTGACCCTGACCTCCGAAAGAACCTTATACATCCCCTATATGAGTGACTGCGCATACGCTATGGCCGCCTGTTTCCGCGCGCACGGGCAGCCCGCGGACGTTATGAAACTCGCGGATGAAAAATCCCTGCTCAAGGGACGCAGGTGCACCTCCGGAAAGGAATGTCTGCCTTGTGCCATCACGGCCGGTGACATGTTGAGTGTGATTTCGAGCGATGGTTTTCAGCCCGACAAGGCGGCGTTCTTTATGCCCAGCGCCTCCGGTCCCTGCCGGTTCGGAATGTACAACTGCATGCACAAGCTTATCCTCAACTACGTCGGCGAAGAAAACATACCCGTTATCGCCCCGAACCAGGACAGTGATTTCTATAAGGAAATTACAAAAAATGTAAACCACTCCTCCACCATCGAATTCACAAAGAAAATGTGGATTGGAATGGTCGGAGTCGATTTACTCCAGAAATTAATACTGCGGCTTCGGCCCTTCGCACAGAACGCCGAATATGCTCAAACCATCTATGAAAAAGTTGTCACAAAATGGGTCAATCAGGTAGAAGCGGGCCTTGATGTGAAAAAGGCTGCCGAACTTATGGAATCGATTGCCCGTGACTTTGAGTCCGTTCAGCTCGATGACAAGCTTCAAAAACCAATGATAGGAATCGTCGGTGAAATCTACGTTCGCAACCATCCGTTCGCGAACATGGACATTATCAACCGGCTTGAACGAATGGGAGCGGCTTGCGGCCTGGCCTCCCTCGCCGAGTGGGTATACTATACAAACTTCACAAGAGCACAAATGGCCAAACGCAGGTCTCAAATGAGAAACCGTTTCACCAATGTCTTACAAACCGTCATTCAGCACCGTATCGAAAGAAAAATCGCGGCCCCTCTGGAAAAACGCTTCGGAAAACTGGCCGAAGAACCCATAGAGCATGTTATCGCCCTGGCGGAACCTTACCTCCATCGTTCGTTCGAAGGCGAAGCCATTCTGACCATCGGAAAAACCGTCGAATATCACAAAGAAGGCTACGGCGGCGTCATTAACGTCATGCCCTTCTCCTGTATGCCCTCAACCGTTGTCAGTACCCAGACATCCCGCTTAAGCGCTGAATGCGGCGATATGCCGATTTTAAATTTAAGTTTTGACGGACAGGAAAACCCCGCCTTGACAACACATCTGGAAGCTTTTGTCGAACAAGTCCGTCAGCGAGAAGGTATGTTAAATGTGGCCCGGCTTTTAACCGTCGGCAAATAAAACAAATTTTTTATTCTTTTAGTTGCTGATAAACAGGGCCGGAAAGGGGGTTAACGATGAAAATGAAAAAATATAAAAACGCCCGAAGATACTTTTTATGGATGACACTTCTTCTAACTGTGTGGAGCTTTCTTACACTCAGTTCCATGGAAACGTTTTGCTTCGCCGCTGAAGGCTCTGAAGCAAATAAGTCTGATTCAGAACCCAACGAAGCTCCGAAAGAAATACCCCGCCCCGATCACAGCCACCCGGCTTTCGGTCAGCGGACCCGTGAGCGCGAAGCCCTTGTCTCACGCTATATTGCTGCTCAGGGTATCAGGAATCAACAAGTCATCGATGCGATGAAAACCGTCCCGCGCCACAGCTTCGTACCAAAAAGAGACGCAATGGTCGCTTATGCCGACCGCCCGCTTTACATTGGCTACGGCCAGACCATCAGCCAGCCCTACATCGTCGCCTATATGACCGACGCTCTCCAGCTCGACCCGAACGATGTCGTCCTCGAAGTGGGAACCGGCTCCGGCTACCAGGCCGCCGTCTGCGCCGAAATCGCAAAGAGCGTCTATTCAATAGAAATCATCGACCAGCTTGCGCAGTCCGCCCAAAAACGCCTCGAAGAACTCGGCTATCACAACGTCTTTGTCAAATCCGGCGACGGCTATTACGGCTGGCCCGAGCACGGTCCTTTCGATGCCGTCATCGTCACCTGCGCTGCGGGCCTCGTACCCCCGCCCCTGATACGGCAGCTAAAGCCCGGCGGGAAAATGATTATCCCCTTGAGCAGCCCCTTCGGCCTGCAGAACCTTGTCCTGCTGACAAAAGATGAACAGGAAAAAGTCACCAGCAGACAAGTGCTCCCCGTCCGTTTCGTCCCTATGACCGGCCGCGTCCAAAGATAAAACTCATCCGGATAAATAAAAACTAGGTAGTTAACAAGCGGTCGTCTTTTTCGGAAAAAGATAGATTTTTCTGCCGACAGCTTGTACCTCTTATGCGTTATAAATTATAGCTGTGTTTCGAAAAGCTCACATTGCGGAAAGCGGATGGAATTGAATTTGCAGAAGAAATATCCCGCCTCATCCTCACCTTGCGGCTTCTTGCGACTGGCCTCTTTGAGTTGTTCGGGAATATCCGGAAATCCGATATCCTCGAACGGGTCCGTGGGACGCTTATCGTGCTCTCTATGGTTCCTGCCCACATGTTCCTCGTTATGAAAAAAGTGGTGTATTTTATGAAGAACTGAGTCTCTTCTTTATAAGCTCTCGTGCTTCTTCCAGCGCTTCGCGAATTTTCTTCGGGTTCTTACCGCCCGCCTGTGCCATCTGCGGCCGTCCGCCGCCCCCGCCGTCTACAATCGGTGCTATCTGCTTGACAATATCACCGGCCTTCAGTCCCTTCGTGATTAAATCTTCGGTTACACCTGACAAAAGCGTCACCTTCCCGTCATTTTCATACGCCAGAACCACAGCCGCCGACTTCGCCTTCTTCTTGACCATATCAATCGCCGCCCGTCCCTGCTCTGCCGAAGCGATTGAAACCTCTCCGACCACAATGTGACTGCCCTGGACTTTTTCGCTGTTCTTTAAAAGCTCTCTGGCCTCGGCCATCACATCAGCGCCGCCCCGCGCAGCTGCCGATTTCAGCTCTTTCGAAAGCCGCTTGTTATCAGTGGCGAGTTTCCCCACCCTTTCGACCACATCCTCTGCCGGAACCTTCAGTTTTTCGATAAGCTCATCGACAATGACGCTTCGCTGCTCTAAATATTCAATTAATTTTTGACCGGTCAGCGCTGTTATCCTCCTGACACCTGCCGAGATGCTCTCTTCCTTGATAATCTTAAAACCGCCGATTACTCCAACCCTGTCAACATGCGTTCCGCCGCAGAATTCCTTGCTCAATGCCTCGCCGACCATCTGCTCATCCTCAGCGCCTATCGCAACCACCCGCACTTCGCTGCCGTATTTCTCACCGAACAGCGCCATCGCCCCGAGCTTTTCCGCGTCATCCTTCGCCATCGTCGCACAGGTCACCGGCAAATCCTCAACTATCTTCTCCCTGACTAACCGTTCAACTTCTTTTATCTGTTGTGCTGTGAGCGCTTTCGGATAGGTAAAGTCAAACCGCAGGTACTCCGGGCACACCAGACTTCCCTGCTGGGCGACATCTTTTCCGCAGACCTGCTGCAGCGCCCACTGCAAAAGGTGTGTCGCCGTATGATTCTTCCTCGTTGCCTGGCGGTCTTTGCTGACTCGTGCCTGTACCGCCTCACCCACCTTCAGCGACCCTTCCGCCATTGTGCCGCGATGAATGACGCAATTTGCGATTTTTTCCGTGCCCTCAACAACAAAAACCCCATCCGACGATTCTATCATCCCGCAGTCACCGACCTGTCCCCCGGCTTCCGCATAAAAACAGGTCCTGTCTAATACAATCCCCGCTTTTTTCTCTATCACCCCCTCGTTCTTGAAACCTTCAATTCCCACCCAGCCTGAAATCTTTGCCTTACAATGTTCGGTCTGGTATTTAAGCGAATCATCAGTCACCGGCAGTTCCGCATCGGTTAATAAAGAGGTCATTGAACCGCTCTTCTGGGCCGCTCGCGCTCGCTCGCGCTGTTCCTCCATCAGCTTGTTAAATGTCACCTTATCAATACTCAGCGACCGCTCCTGCGCCATAAGTTCCGTCAGGTCCAGAGGAAAACCATAGGTATCATAAAGCTGAAACGCGTCGTCCCCGTTGATGACCTTTTCCCTGCTTTTTTCAGCGCGCTTGGCCGCAGTGTTAAATATTTCAATCCCCCTGTCAATCGTCCGCCCGAAGGCCTCTTCCTCGGATTTGATGACTGTCGTGACATAGTCCGCCCGGCGTGCAATCTCACCGAATGCTTCACCCATCACCTCAACAATCACGGGCACGAGCTTGTAGATAAACGGCTCATGCATCCCTAATTCTCTGCCGTACCGTGCTGCCCGACGAAGAATACGGCGTATCACATAGCCGCGCCCCTCGTTCGAAGGCGTCACCCCGTCCGTGATAGCAAATATCAGCGCCCGAATATGGTCCGCAATCACACGAAACGCGTTGTCCGTCTTTTTATTCAGCTTAGAGGTGTATTGATGTCCCGTAATCTCTCCGATTGCATCGGTTATCGGCGAAAACAAATCGGTATCGTAGTTGCTCGATTTGTTTTGCAGCACCGCGACAATCCTCTCGAGCCCGGCTCCCGTATCTACATAATGCGCCGGCAGCTTCGACAGCTTGCCGTCCTCGGCGCGGTTATATTGAATAAATACCAGATTCCACAACTCGATAAATCTCGCGCAGCCGCTGTTGACCCCGCACGTATGACCCTTCACGTCCTTCATATCGCACCGCTCCGGCCCAAGGTCGATGTGGATTTCACTGCACGGCCCGCACGGCCCGGTCTCACCCATCTCCCAGAAATTGTCTTTCTTGCCGAAGGCCAGCACACGCTCGGGCGATATCGGCGTCACTTTAGTCCATAACTTTGCCGCCTCCTCGTCTCTCGGCAGCCCGTCCCGCTCATCCCCCTCAAAGACGGTCGCCCACAGCTTGTCCGCGTCGATTCCCCAGACCTCGGTAAACAGCTCCCACGCCCATTCAATGGCCTCCGCCTTAAAATAGTCACCGAACGACCAGTTCCCAAGCATCTCAAAAAACGTATGATGATACGTATCCTTGCCGACTTCCTCCAAATCATTGTGCTTACCGCTGACGCGAAGACATTTCTGGCTGTTGGCAACCCTTGGATGCTCCGGCGCGCTCAAGCCCAGAAAAATGTCCTTGTACTGGTTCATCCCCGCGTTCGTAAACAGCAGCGACTCATCACCAATCGGAACCAGCGGCGAGCTCGGCACGAATATATGTCCCTTGCCTTTAAAAAAGTCGATAAATCCCTGTCTTATCTCTTTTGAGCTGAGCACCTTAAACCTTTCTCATCGTTGGATGGTTTAAACCAGCCCCTTTGCGTCGAGGATTTTCGCCTTCAATTCTTCACACCGTTCCTTGTTATCCGACAGGTACTCCTTGGCGTTTTCACGCCCCTGCCCGAGACGAACATCACCGTAATTCAGCCACGCTCCGCTTTTATCAATCACGTTGCACTGCAGCCCCAAATCGAGCAGGTCACCCTCATAGCTGATACCCTTATCGAACATAATATCGAATTCGGCGTCGCGGAACGGCGGTGCTATCTTGTTCTTGACGACTCTCGCCCGGACACGGCTGCCCACCGCGCCGGCGCTCGTCTTAATCGTGGCCACCCGCCGCACGTCGATTCGAACCGAGCTGTAAAACTTCAGCGCCCGGCCCCCCGTCGTGGTCTCGGGATTGCCGAACATCACACCGATTTTCATCCGGATTTGATTGATAAACACCAGCGACGTCTTGCTCTTGTTGATAACCGCCGTCAGCTTCCGCAGTGCCTGGCTCATCAGCCTCGCCTGCAGCCCCATATGACTGTCCCCCATCTCGCCTTCAATCTCCGCCCGCGGCGTCAGAGCCGCCACCGAATCAATTACGATAATATCAACCGAGTTCGAGCGAATCAGCATCTCCGCAATGTCAAGCGCCTCTTCGCCGTGAGCGGGCTGGCTGACCAGCAGGCTGCTCACATCCACACCCAGCCGCTTGGCCCACGTGGTATCCAGCGCATGCTCAGCGTCGATAAACGCCGCCACACCGTTGCCCTTTTGAGCATTCGCTATAACATGAAGGGCGAGTGTCGTCTTCCCCGACGACTCCGGCCCGTAAAGCTCCGTCACCCGTCCGCGCGGGATGCCCGCTCCGCCCAGCGCAATATCAAGAGATAACGAACCCGTTGGTATCCCCTCAATTTTCTGGTACTGACTCTCATCCATCTTCATAATCGAACCCTGGCCGTACTGCTTTTCGATCTGGGCGATTACATTCTCCAATGCGACCTTCTTGCCGGTGCCTTTCTCAATGCTTTTCGTTTTCTTTGCCATACTAACCTTTCTCCATTTAATCGGGTGTTATTGTAATGGATAACTGCCTAAAACACTGTAAATCGGACCCTTCGGCGTCAACTGGCTCTGATAAACCTTCACCGCCTCAACCAGAACCGAGCCCGCCTTGAAATCCTTGTAAGTCGCGCTCATCTCAGCCAGCCGCCGGCCGGCCTTTGCATTCTTTATTCTACATACTGTAAGGTGTCCGGTAAAGCTTCTTTCTTCCTTCGGCCATCCTCCTTCTTCCATTTCTGCTTCAATCTCCGCCTGCAGCGCGCACAAGGCATCTTTGCCCTCACTTACACCGACCCACAGAACCCGCGCGCTGCGCCCGCCGAAATGACCCGGCGATTCCACCGAAATCTCAAACGCCGAATGCCTGCCGGCTGCTGACTCGACTCTCCTGCAGACATTAGGTACCTCCGTGTCCTTGATTTCACCTAAAAACTTCAGCGTCAGGTGAATATTGTCCGGCTCCACCCACTTCACTTCCTTTCGCCAGATATCCGCGGCCTCCGCCAGCTCGTGTTGCAGCGTGCGTATCGAAGCCCGTATCTGCTCGTTTATATCTATCGCTATAAATACCCTCATCGATTTTCACCTAAAACGCGGTCAGTTGTCGAAGCTCACCCAGCCGTTGCTCGATATCATCCCGGGTTATCGACTGCAGCCCGGACAGTGAAAAATCTGATATCGTAAACGATGCCACCACCGTTCCGTACGCCACCGCCGTCTTCAGCGTCTCGAAATCCGTCTTCTGTTCCTGTGCGATATACCCCAAAAAACCGCCCGCGAAACTGTCACCGGCACCGGTTGGGTCCTTGATGACATTCGCCGGATACGCCGACAGAAGAAACATCCGTCCGTCCGAATTACACAAAAGCGAGCCGGTCCGCCCGCGCTTGATTACAAGAATCTTCGGCCCCATCCCCAGAATCGCGCCCGCTGAGATTCGAATATTTCTCTCTCCCGAAAGCATCCTTGCCTCCGTCTCATTAAGCACCAGACAGTCAATACGCTGCAGCAGCTTTTTCAAATTGTCAAGCCGCCCCTCGATATAAAAATTCATCGTATCCGCCGCCACAAAAGACGGATTCGAAATCTGCTCCAGTAGTTGCAACTGAAGCCTCGGCTCCGTATTCGCTAAAAATATATGCCCGCTGTCCTTGAACTCCTCCGGAACCATCGGCGGTGCTTCCGCCAGAACATTCAACTGGACGGCTTCCGTTATTGCCTCTTCCATCGTATCATGATAGGAGCCCTTCCAGCGAAACGTCTTGCTCGTGCTGCGTCTCTCAAGCCCGCGAAGGTCGACATCGCGACCTGAGAACACCTCACTCAGGTTAAACGGACAATCCGGGCCGACCACACCGACCAGCCGCACCGGGGCAAAAAAACTCGCCGCCATACTGAAGTACACCGCCGAGCCGCCGATGCAGTTCTCGCTCATTCCGAACGGCGTTGTCACCGTATCAATCCCTATCGAGCCTGTCACTAATAATGGCATAATTATTCTCCTTCTTCCCTGCTTAACGCGGAAAATGTGTTTAATGTATTATCAATCCTCGCCAACGTATTCTCTTTGCCCAGCAGCTTGACCGAATGAAATATCGGCGGACTCACCGTCGCTCCGCACATCGCGACCCGCAGCGGCTGCGCAACCTTGCCTAACCCGACCCCCTTTTCCTCTGCTAATCCCCGAAGCATCGCTTCGAGCCCCTCCTCACTAATCTCTACCATCGCTGCCAGCCGCTCCCGAACCGTCTTAAGCATCTCAAGCCCCGTCCCCTTCAGCAGCACCTTCTTGACCGCCTTTTCATCATACGCTATTGCATCATTATCATAAAACAAAAACCGGCACTTCTGCTCAATCTGCTCCAGCGTCCTCGCCCCCTCATTAATGTCCAGAAGCTTACGTAAAAGCTCGTCACTACCTTCAGAAACCGGGGACTTAACCTCTTTTAAATAAGCCTTGAAGTGCTCTAAAAGCTTATTCGTATCAACTATTTTTATGTACTCCGTATTGAACGCGACAAGCTTTTTCCGGTCGAACAAACTGTTCGTCTTCGTCAGCCGCGACAAATCAAAGCTATCAATCAGCTCACCAACCGGCATGATTTCCCGCTCATCACCGGGGTTCCACCCCAGCAGCGCCAGAAAATTCATCATCGTCTCCGGCAAATACCCGCTGCGGAAAAAATCCACCACGTTTATCTCCGGCAGATGCACCCCAAGAACCTGCGCCATCGCGTCAAGTGAACTCATATCAGGCGCACTCTTTCCCTTGATAAACTCCTGCATCTGTTCTTCCGACATCCCCCCGGCCTCGGCCAGCTTCGCTAAGTCAATGTCTGTGCCTGTTTTTATGGCGTTGCGAAGTGCCTTCGGCCGCTCACGCTTCGACAGCTTCCCGCCGCCCTCGCTCACCGTTACCGACATATGCGCATACACCGGCCGCTTAAAACCCAGCGCATCCTGCAAAGCCTGCTGACCCGGCGTATTCATCAAATGCTCCTGCCCCCGTATAACGTGCGTCACCTCCATCAGCGCGTCGTCCACCACACACGCAAAGTTATACGTCGGAAAACCGTCACTCTTTTGTATAATAAAGTCACCGAACTCACTCGCCCCGAACTTCACCTCACCGCGCACGATATCATCAACAACGATATCCTCGCCAGGCATCGCAAACCGAACCGTTACATCGCGCCCCTCACCACGCGCCCGCTCCGCATCCGCTTCATCCGGGAGCCGCTGCGGCCGTTCGTAAAAAAATCCCTTCTTCGCGGCCTGTGCCTTCTGCCGCATCGCCTCCAGCTCCTCAGGCGTATCGAAACAATAATACGCCTTTCCCTGCTCAATCAGCCGCCGTACGTATGTATCATAAATCTCTCGCCGTTGCGACTGCTGATACGGTCCGTGCGGCCCGCCAATCCCCGGCCCCTCGTCCCAGTCCAGCCCCAGCCATTTCAAATCCGCCATCACCTGCTCGGCCGCCTCCGGCGTATTCCGCTTCTGGTCCGTATCCTCTATACGAAGGATAAACGCACCCCCCGTATGCCTGGCATACAGCCAGTTAAACAGCGCCGTCCGCGCCCCGCCAACGTGCAGATAACCCGTCGGCGACGGTGCAAAACGCGTTACTACCTTGTCCGCCATGACTGTCGACCCTTTATATCAACAAAATCCCTGAAAACTCTTAGGGTAAGCGACCAATCCCGCAATGTCAAGAAACACTTGCTCTCACAAAATCAGCATCGCGTCCCCGTACGAATAAAAACGATACCGCCGCTCCACCGCGTGCCGATACGCCCGCAATATCCGCTCCACCCCGGCGAACGCACCCACCAGCGCCAGCAGCGTCGACCGCGGCAGATGAAAATTCGTCACCATCCCGTCAACAACCTCAAAATCGTATCCCGGCGTAATAAAAAGCTGGGTCTCCCTTTCACTTGCTTTTATCTTCCCGTTCTCAACCGAACTCTCCAGCGCCCGTACCGACGTCGTCCCCACCGCGATAACACGCCCGCCGTTTTCTTTCGTTGTGTTGATAATCTCAGCTTCCCTTTCAACAATAATGTACCGCTCGCCGTGCATCCGATGCTCCTCAAGCTTCTCCACCGTCACCGGCCTGAACGTTCCCAGCCCCACATGCAGCGTTATTGTCGCGAATTTAATCCCCTTTTTCTTTAAGCTTTCGATAAGCTCCTCGGTAAAATGCAGACCCGCCGTCGGCGCCGCCACCGCTCCCGCTTGCCGCGCATATACTGTCTGATACCGCCGCCGGTCCGCCTCCGCGATAGTCATATCCCTTCCCCTTTTGATATATGGCGGCAGCGGCGGAAAACCGATTTCCTCCAGCACCTCCTCCGCACCGCCTTTCGCCATGACCCGCAAACGTACTATCCCCTCACCGGCTCTTTCCTCAACCGCCGCCCGGCAATACTCCTGTCCCCCTTTATCCTTAATCACAATCTCTTCTGCCTCTTTGACCTTCCGCGCCCCTTTAAACATCACCTCCCACAATCCATCCTCTTTCTCACACAAAAACAACCCCTCCAACCGCCCTCCGGTCAGCCGCTGCCCGAAAAACCGCGCAGCCAAAACCTTCGTATCATTCAATACCAGACAATCCCCCTCGCACAAATAATCCCCGATGCGGCTGAAGCGGCTGTCAACCAGCTCATCGTCACCGCGTTTCAAAACAAGCAGCCGCGATTCACTCCGCTTATGCACCGGCTCCTGCGCAATCAACTCCGCCGGCAGCTCGTAGTTTAGTTCATCAGTTCTCATGACCTAAAAGTTATCAGACTATCCCGAAATCAGCAAAAAATTTTAACCGCAAAAATAAGCTGTTTTCCCGCCTTCCGAACCTGTCCGCCCCTCACAAACAAAGTCGCGTTCACCAACGGACGATAACACCAGCGCGATTGACACAGAAATGAACCTCTTTCATAAAGGAATAGCAAATGAAGACAAAAAAGGATTTTGAGCGGACCACCGTGGCCATCGCCTCACTCGACCGAAACGATCTGAAAAAACGAATCAAAAGCTTCCACGGCCGTTTCAGACTCGACTTCTCAGACGAATATCTCAACAAACTCAGCGTCGAACGCCTCAGACACATTCTCCTGGCCGCCGTACTGAACGCACGCTCCCACCGCTGAAAGGCCCGTTATCATAAATATGTCGCTGCTGCCGAACTACGGCGTCCTGCCGAGTTCATATCAGACGCAAAAAAAGCCGGTTTTTAAGCCGGCTTTTTTATTACACGAAAACCTCACAAAATCCCCTCACGCTTTATATCCCAATAAAAAAGCCGGAGCTTATAACTCCGGCTCGTATGAGACAGCTTCAATGAAAAAATATACACCAAACTTATCAAATATTCACTGTCTCACAAACCAAGATTTATGAGAAGAGAAGACCTTATAAATAAGTCCAGCTCTACTACTATTATAATCATTCCGCTTGTTTTGACAAGCCCTTTTTCCCATTTTTTTCAAATTTTTCCAAAATTTTTATAACTCCTTGCTGTCAAACACCTTACACCACCCGCTTTCAGGGCTTTACCATATTATTTTCCCTTGGTTAAGTCCGTCATCCTGAGCGTAGTCGAACGGATCTGGCCTCTTGTCATCTCTGAAAGCGTGTTCCTTGTCAACTATAATTTTAACCTCTTAACTAATCAATCCTTATAGGTTTTACCCAAGTCATCTCTTCGCCGTCAAAGCGGCATGAGTTTCTTCCGGCTG
>Ga0180433_10000060_pt1 | contig 169967 bp, 155 predicted proteins | sample SS_ome_8_FD_132980 | JGI IMG/M metagenome (GOLD analysis project Ga0180433, IMG submission 132980) | Hypersaline lake sediment archaeal communities from the Salton Sea, California, USA - SS_1_D_1 metaG | ecosystem: Environmental > Aquatic > Non-marine Saline and Alkaline > Hypersaline >... | reverse complement strand
TATGCCTTCACCTTCCTTGATCAGGCCTAAAAGCAAGTGTTCCGTTCCTATATAGTCATGACCCAGCCTGAGAGCCTCCTCCCGGCTGTGACGGATGACATCCTGTACTCTGTTCGAAAAATTTCCGTCCATTCTTATACTCTGTTAAATAAGGGTTTAATAAGTGCCATTTCCCATGTATTGTACACCGGCTCTCAACCTGCTCATACTAATTTTAATTATATAAAGATAGGGCATCAAAACCAATTAACTTTAAGCAGAACAGATATCCCCTGCTAAAGGTTTCGAACCGCCGGAGCAGTAACATGTGACCGGAAAATCGTTAATTTGTCGGGATACTACCCTTCGGCCATGCAACTTCAGAATTTTGATTTCATCCTGCTTTATGGAGATAACGCATATACTCATAGACGACAAAAACCCGGTTCACCGGGAGCTTTCCATCTACAGAACAGGAGAGATCAGCCGTATACGGCTCAGTGATACCGGATACCGCACCTACGGCACACTTGCTATCTCGGCGCATAACCATACCGCCCTGTTTCACTTCGATCTCATAGAGTCGCTCAATGCGCTTCCGTTCATCTCGGAAACAGGACAGGGCCTTGACAGCTGGGACGAAGCATTCCTGGATCACAGCCAGCTCGAAAAAATGCTCAGGATACTCAGGGAGGCAGAACGTCAGATAGACCCGGAAAAAAAGGAAAAAGCGCTGCTGGGATGGCACGACAAACCTCTTGCCGCGGCGTACTGGCGGGAAATCGACCCGAAGGAGTTCCTGGGATTTCTCGAAGAACTGAAAACATTCGCCGGAAAGGCGATGGAAGAAAAATACGATCTCGAATTCATCCTGTGACGTTCGACAGAAGTTTTCAACAGGCACGCCCCAGCAATGAGCCCACCGCCTGCTGCCCACTTGCCCACTGCAGACTGCCTACTGATTACTTACTGCCCACTGATCCCCCTCCCCTGGAAAGCAGATAGCCCGGAAAATCGCGGGTCTCGCCCCAGTACAGATGGATATAGGACGCGAACGTGTTACGGAACCGGAAAAGAGCCGTATCCACCGGCTTGTTCCGGGCTGAAGCAATCGATGCCACGTTGTTCAGGGCACCTTTCCGGGTGATCGCGGAATAGTGAAATTCATGACCGCGGAGCTCGCCGCCATACGCCGGATCATTGAGCCGCACTTTCCTGTAGCCCAGATGCAGACCGGCCTCCTGCATGGAAGTATCCATGTCGAACACGCCGCACATCGGGAAACGGTTCCCCTCATGATCTGTCATGGAGCGACCGAGATACATCATGCCGCCGCACTCGGCATAGATCACTCCACCTTTCGTGGAAAAATCAAGCATCTCCCGGCGCATGGCCAGATTGTCCGAGAGCTTTCCGGCGTAAAGTTCAGGGTACCCTCCGGCAAGATAGATCATGTCGGCCCCGGGCAGACGAGCATCATCAAGCGGGCTGAAATACTCGATGCTCCCGTACTCCCGCAGTACATCGAGGTTTTCAGCGTAGAGAAAATTGAACGCCTCGTCACGCGCCACAGCGATAACCGCACTGCCATTTCCTCTGACTGGAAGAAGAGGTGCAGCGACACCACCGGAAACATCAACTGTCACGATCTCCAGCAGACGCTCGATATCGAGCGTCTTTCGCACATGCTCCGCCATAGCGACGATCGCAGCCTCCTGCCCGGCACCGGCATCGGTATTCAGGCCCAGGTAGCGTTCAGGCAATGACATGGCATCGTTCCAGGGAACATAGCCGAGCGGTTCGACACCAACATCAAGACAGGCATCCTTGAGAAACCGGTAGTGAGACTCACTGTTGACACGGTTGAAAATCACTCCCGCGATACGCACATCAGGATCAAAATGTTTAAATCCATACAATAGCGGAGCGACGGAATACCCGACAGCTTGTGCGTCAACGACAAGAACCACCGGGAGTTCGAGCAGCTTTGCGATAGAAGCGCTGCTGCCATCGGCTTTCACCGCACCGTCGAACAACCCCATCACACCCTCTACGACAACCGCGTCGGCCTCGGCGCTTTTTCTGGCGAAAACATTCCGTACATGGACTTCACCGGCCATGAAGGTATCGAGATTTATGCCTCTATGGCCCTCGCCTTGTTTCGACGCCGCCAAGGTATGGAGCATGGTATCGAGGTAATCCGGACCGCACTTGAACGGCTGGACACGAAGTCCTCTCTCCGCGAAGAGTCTAAGAAGAGCAAGAGACAGCGTTGTTTTACCCGAGCCGCTCGATGGGGCAGCAAGTAAAAAAGCGGACAATTTTTTGTTCATCAGGCCCTAAAATCTCGCCGCGATACCGGCAAGAAACGCCCTGTCGCTTTCGGCGTCGTTCAGCCCCCATTTTACACCCGCGTCAACATCGAAATCCTTCGTCACCGAGTAGATCAGCCCCCCGATGAAAAATGCGGGGTCTTCTTCCGCCCCTCTCTCAGGGTTTGTTTCCACACCGATATTGCCTACAGCCGTGATGTCCGCCGTAAGATTGATCTCTCCGGCACATGAAGCGTGCCATAGGTCATTTCGCAGAAAAAGATCGTCCTCCTCAAGGCCGTATTCGTTGCGCGTATAGGCAAAATTGAGATGCAGTTTGCCGAGCACGCCCTCCTTCGAGACAATCAGCGTGCTTCCTCCGGACACCTTTCCGTTACCCAGACCTTTCCCGTCATCTCCGGTCGGAAAGGTCACTCCCGGCTTGAGAGCGATGCTGAGCCCTCTGTCTTCATACTCGAAAAAACGCCACTTCACTTCCAGCGAAAGATCACCGATACCATCCTCATCGGCAAGAGTAGCACCGCCCTCCTTCACCTCGTACCACATCCAGGGCACTCCAAGGACCAGATCGACATTGTCGGCGAGGCCGCAGGAAAGCGCTGCGGCGACTTCCCCTCCCGTCTCCCCGGAAGCGCCCTCTTCGTCATCGATGAATTCGCTGTTCAGCTCAATCTGAAAGCGGCCGGCCCCTTGTGTTCCGGTATCGTCTGTGATCAGAGGATGGGCGGCATGGATAGGGGCCGAAAAAAACATCAGCAGTGAAAAAAGGAATGCGGGACGAAGCAAAGCATGAGTGTTGTACACGGTATTCAAGGTTTTTCTCTTTTTATTGGATTGAAATCATTTTCTTTTATTCTTCAGGCAGATCGAGCGGATCGGGAACGCGAAAACGGTAGTCGAGCATTCGTTCGAGCCTGCTGCTGTCAATAATTTTAAACGCCGCATTACGCTCTTCTTCTGCAAGAGGAGGCATCGGTTTACCGGAACGCTCGGCCGCACGCTCATAGTATTTCCTGCGCGAAGGATGCCCCGGTGAACAGGCGTTGAAAATCTCCCCCCAGACCTCCTGACGGATCACTTCGTAAATAACACCGATACAATCGTCACGATGAATAAGATTGGCCGGTTGGTTGGCGTTACCGAGAGAGGTCATTCTGCCGAGAAAGTTCACCGGATTGCGATCGTATCCCATCAGCCCGCAAAACCTGAGAACCGTCGTTCTGAACGAACGTTCTTCAAAGAGCATCTTCTCGACTGCCAGCAGCGCCTGACCCGAGAGCGCCTCGGGGTTAACGGCATCTTCCTCCGTCACCTCGCGATTGAGTGACGGATAGACCGAGGTTGAGCTGATAAACACAACGTTTGTAACCGGAGAAGCCTTCACGACCCTGATCAGTGACGCTATCTGTTCCTGATGATACTCGACGATATCCGGCCTTCGCGCAGGCGGGACGTTGAGCACAAGGATATCACTCTCCATTAACGACTCGGGATCATCCCCTGTAAATGAGGGATCGAGCGAGACTCTGAAGGGCTGAATGCCCGCCTCCTGCAGCAGTCTGAATTTTTCCTCCCTGGTAGTGGAGCCTTTCACGATACAACCCTTATCGGCCAGAAATTTTCCCAGCGGCAGCCCGAGCCAGCCGCAGCCGCATATTGTGACACGTTGTTCCCGCATAGTTTTACTCGTTCCCCCCCAGTGATTCGATGTAACCCTTCAGCGCAAGCATCTCCTCTGAATCCTCAGCTATTGCCTGCCCGCCAAGCGGTCCGGTGATACAGGTATTGATCACCGTGAGCAGCTGTGGGTTGGATGCTGCGTTTTCCAGTCCCTTCCCCCCGGGATGACAGCTCGAACAGCTCGAATCGTTCGTTGAACCGGCAAACTGCGGATCGTTGAACAGCTTTTCACCCTCTGCAACAGGCACCGCTCCATGTGGAGAAGCACATGCAGCAACTGCAAACAAAGCTCCAAAAAGCAGGTATCGAGCACCCGTTCCTTTCTTTGCCATGTATCCTCCCGAATATGATTAACATTGCTGTATTGTTGTGGTTCATACAAAATATAACCCATTAAGCAGTTACAACCTTAGCCTATGTTTTCTCAACCAGATACTTCCAGTACTTCATCGGCATGAAGGAGCGCTGAAGTCCGGGATTCTTCCTTTCGGGAATGGCGACGTTGCGGAAAAAGGTTTTCCAGAGTTTCTGAACATCCTTCTCTTCATCAGAAAGCTCCGGGGCGCGGAAGGATTCCAGAGTACCAAAATCAAGTTTCCTGCCTTTCCAGTGTGAGACAAGTGACCGCTTCACATCGTAGATAAACCATTGCTGAGTCCGCAGCCTTTGGGTGAAGAACCGTGAGAGCGGCTGGATGATGTTGAAATCCGGCTCCATTTTCGCAAGATAGGATCCGTCCTCGAGCATGGCGAACCGGAGCAGCCCTTTCATCCGGTGAATTTCGCGGGATACCTTCCGGGCGAGAACATGGACATCGTGCACCGCAGGATGGGTACGATGAGCCTCTATCCGGCTGCCGTATACGGAAACCATATGGATATAGTGTAAAAGGCTGGTTTCCATCCCTTCCTTTTCGGACAGGATAACATACATGACCTGCCGGGCGCTTTCAGGAAAGGCCGAAGAAAACCTGCGCAGAAGAACATCGGTCCGATCGCTGTTAGCGGCAATGAACAGCCCTTCGTCGAACAAGGTCTGCTCCTGAACCTCCAGCTCAACCGTCTGCGGATCAGGTTCATGGCGAAGAATATGGTCGATCGCGGAAATAAGTCCCTCGGTCGTACCGTCGTAACGATAGCGGATCATTGTATTATCAGTAACGAGTGACGAGTTGCAAGAAACAAGGGAGAAAATCAGTGACAAGAATTACTCGTTACCGGAACTCAAGTGGCGTATCATCCCTTGTATCATTCGTCTTATTTCCGTGATGTTTTGTAGTTGACAGTCTACAGCTGAATCAGCTGCAAAATGAAGACGCCGCGCGAGTTCCAGCTGCGTTTCAGCTTCAGCTGCAGATCCCAGTGCCATATAAAGAAAATGTATGAATTCTTTCCGTGCCGTGCGGCTCCTTCTGAAATATTTGAAGGAATGGAAACAGATGCCCGCCTTAACTGAGCTGTAAGGCCATACTTTTCCTCATCGGGAAACCCTTTAGAAAGGCTATATATCTCTTCTACAAACGACATAGCTTTCTGCCAGACGATCAGGTCTTTATGTGATTTCATTCTGTTCACTGGTCACCTGTTAACTAGTCACTGGTCACTTGTTACTCGTTACTTGTTACTCGTTACTCGTTACTTGTCACTGTTACTCGTTACTTGTCACTGTTACTCGTTACTTGTTACTAAAAAAATCAAGCTGCCGCTGCTTCAGGGCGCGGGGGCCTTTTCCGGTTTCAGCGATGAGCAGTTTCCGGCGAACAAGTGCCGGTCTGTCGAACAAACGCTCCACCGGCCTGCCGGAACAGGTGATAAAGTATCTTGCCCGCTTCATGACGACCCCGATCTTCTTCAGCCCCTCCGGAGTTATCACCGCAAACCTTCGCGCTGCAACAATCCGCTTTGCGGAGGTCACACCGATTCCCGGAACCCTCAGCAACGCGAAGTAACCATCCCTGTTGACATCGACCGGAAAAAATCCGGGATTGCGTAACGCCCATGACGCTTTAGGATCAAGATGCTCATCAAGGAAAGGAGACTCTTCCGAAAGGATCTCGTCAGCCGTGAAGCCGTAGTTGCGGAGCAGCCAGTCGGCCTGATAGAGACGATGCTCGCGCTGCAAAGGCGGTTTTGCATGAACCGGCAGAAGGTTGTCACTGTTCACAGGAACAAACGCGGAATAGTAGACCCGTTTGAGATGCATTTGTTTATAGAGCCCCTGCGAAAGGCTCAGAATCCTGAAATCCGACTCGGGAGAAGCACCGATGATCATCTGCGTGCTCTGGCCTGCGGGAGAAAACGCGGGTGCCTTGCGGTTCTTCTTTCTCTCTTGACGGCTTGCGATGATCGCGTCGCCGAGGCAAGCCATCGGCTTGAGAATATCCTCTCTCTGTTTCTGCGGCGCGAGCAGCTTCAATGAATCACCGGAAGGGAGCTCGATATTGACACTGAGACGATCGGCATAGAATCCTGCCTTTCGAACCAGATCCTCAGAGCATCCCGGAATGACTTTCATGTGTATGTAACCGGCAAAGGACTCCTCTACCCGAAGTTTCCGGATCACCTCGACCATGCTCTCCATTGTAGATTCAGGGCTTTGCATGACAGCGGAGCTCAGAAAAAGGCCCTCGATATAGTTTCTGCGATAGAATCTGATCGTCAGTTCAACCAGTTCATGCACGGTAAACGACGTTCGGGGATGAGGATTTGATCTGCGGTTGACGCAATAGACGCAATCATAGCTGCAGTCATTGGAATAAAGAACTTTAAGCAGGGAGATACAGCGACCGTCATCAGACCATGAATGACAGATCCCTCCTTTTGACGTGCTGCCGAGCGTACCCTCACCTCCGCCGCCTCTGCTGCTGCCGCTCGAAGCACAGGAAGCATCGTACCGGGCCGAACCGGAAAGTATCTCTAATTTATCCAGTACATCCATACGGGTAATATAGAAAGACCGGGAAAATTGTTGATTTGTTGAATCGTTGAGTTGTTTATTTGTTGGGAACCGTAATCGCAGTCGAAAATTGAGAGCGTAGGTAACGTTCTGTTGTTGAACTGTTTGGAAGAAGACGCAGGGATTCGCCCATGATCTCTGCATTTCCCTCTTCTTACTACTTACTCCTGCGAACGAAGTGAGCTACTTCTTGCTCCGAGGCCCATACTTTCTCTCCACGAGAGCGGCGACACGGCGTGAACTGGTGACAACACCGGGAAGCGACTGTCCGGGAAAAACGGAATCGCCGGCGAGAAACAGGTTCCTGAAAGGAGTCCCCGGACCCCTTACCCCGAACAGCGATGTTTGAGCATAACCGCCCACATAACCGAAAGAGCGCCCGGTATATCGCTCCCATGTCACGGGTGTCGCAGCTGACATAACAGCGATCCTGCCTTCCATGTTCTCAAAATGCTGCGAGATAAGTGACATGACTTTTTTCGTATACGACGCTTTCAGTTCTTCGTAGGCCCCGTCACCCCGCTCTTTTGCCTCAAACCACTTTTCAGGACGCGTATGGGTTGAAACCGTTACCGCCCTGAAACCTTCAGGAGCCCTGAGACTGTCATCTGACGGAGAAACCGAAACGAAAATGCTGTTTCCTTCACCAAGATCACCGCTACCGGCGACAATCTGGACATGGCCGGCATCCCCCTCCCTGAACACCGATTCTTCGACCCCGAGATAGAGCACAAAGGCGCTCCACCCTGATTTCGGCCCTTTTTTTATTCTGTTGGCTCCGGACGCATGCGGATCAAAAAGAAGACGAAGAGAATCGGGAGTCAGATTTGCGACAACAATATCGGCAGGATGTCGCGCGCCGTCAGAGGTGTTCAGGGACACAACCCGCCTCCCTTTGCGCTCCAGGTTTTCTACACTGCGGTTATAGATGAGCCTGCCACCGGCGCTTTCCACTGCTTCCGCCAGCTTTTCTGATACGCTGCCGATACCCCCGGTAAGGCGATGCGTTCCTTTAGAGGGAAGGTCCAGAGCAATCGCCGTGTTCAGCGCGTTAGCGTGTTCACTGGTTGTCTGAACGGAGATCAGCAGCTGAGCATCGATAAATCGGACAAAATCGCTGTCAGAATCCAGCCCGTGCTCACGCAGCCACTGCAAGGCTGATTTGTTGACCAGAGGCATCATCGGAGCAAGTGAAGGCGCTTTACGGATAAGCTTGCGGAACAACACGCCGAGTTCACTCAAACCTGCAGGAGGCCATGGAAGGGTATCGCCCGCAAGTGACCAGAGAAGAGACGCAATACGGTCCTGCTCATCCCAGAACAGGCGGGAATCAGGAAATTGTGCGAGAATTTCCTGTCTTGAATGTGAAAGATGAATTGACCTGTCGCCTTGAATGAAATCCCATGCAGCAGGGCAGGTCATGACAGGCCAGGCTATGCCAAGATCCTCTCCAAGCAATGCAAGCGGACCGTTCTTGTGAAAACCGCAGCCAACTGTAGCGCCCGCATCGAAACGATACCCCTGACGTTCAAAGGTTGCCGCACAACCTCCGGGATATGCCCGACTTTCAACTATGGAAACGCTGTAACCCTTCCGTGCAAGCAGAGCGCCGACAGTCAACCCCCCGATACCTGCACCGATTACTATGACCCTGTTGTGTTCACTCATTGATAATCATTCCGATACTTGCTGATAGACGTGCAACTTCATACCATCCTGAAACATGCGACCTCATTATAGAAATCCACTCTGCCGTTCACGCTCATCAATACACCATGCTCTCTGTTTGTTGTAACCGGTTGGCTGTCGAACCGTAACTGATTGCCTGTTTCAGAGCACAACTGAAGACAGGAAAAAGAGCGTGATCTCTGCAGAAAAACTATCGACATGATAAGAGCGGCAGTGAACGAGCCTCATGGTTCCGGCTCGATTGAAGGAGGCGTCACACGAGCATAAGATTGACCTGTGTTTTCAGCTGTTCTGGCGGTGTCACGGCAGGATCGTTCAGGTATATTTCATAGGCTATGCCGTTAGCTTCAAAATTGTTCTCCCTGATCCATGCTATGAGTGCGTCATAGACCGGTTCGGCTTCCTCATAGGGGCCTATATAGAGACTGCTTGCTGCCTTGCCTGACGGAGTCATGGAGGATACAATGCTCTCTTCTCCTGTTATTCCGGCTTCAACAGGAAATCCGAATTCCACCTCGAGATTCTCCATTTCCATGTTAAAGTATATCGCGAAAGGAGGGCCCAGGGGTTCTTTCCCTTTTGATTTGAGGTATGCGGCAATTGCTCCGTAGCCTTCGTCAAAAACCTCGGCTATATCGCCGGCTTTTGTTTTCAAACGTATTGTAAGTGCCGGGTGAGGTTCGAGATTCTGCAGCTCACAGTGAAAAGAGCACTCAAAATCCATCGTCTCCTCCATTGAAAGGTTGAAAAACACTATCAGAAATGAGGCAAAACACCTGTGTCGGCGTAGCGGGATTTGAACCCACGACCCCTTCCACCCCAAGGAAGTGCGCTACCAGGCTGCGCTATACGCCGATGTCGATGAAGAAACGGGAAGTAATGATAAACAAAACTTACAGAAATATAAATTTTTTTAGGCTTTTCTTTCAATCCCGGCCTTCCTCAGGCCCCGCCCTCCCTGTCGAGAATCTCCGGCTTGCCGAGCTCTCGCAAACAGCCGGAGGGCGGAGCTGTTCAACGGATAATCCGGAAGAACCCGCAACCTGTTGACGGAACAATTTGGGTTCTCAAACTCAGGGAAGCATGAAAAGTTCTTATATTATTACTTTTACGTTTCAACCTCGAAATCCGATGAGTTATTTTTCCAATGACCGCTGCAACCTGTTTTATAACGACACGGCGGAAAACAACCCTGCCCTCAGGGAAAAACCTGCCGTTCTGTTTGTCAACGGCTGGGCCATTTCTTCGCGGTACTGGAAACCTGTTGTTGAAAAACTGACCCCGGAATACCGCTGTATCACCTATGACCAGAGCGGTACCGGAAACACCGTGATCGAGACCGATCACAAACCATCCTTCACCATCGAAGGATTCGCTGACGAAGCATCCTCGCTGATCGAACACCTCGGCCTGAACAAAAAGAGAAACCTGCATATTATCGGTCACTCCATGGGCGGCATGGTAGCAACCGAACTCTCCCTGCGCTTCCGGGATTCACTCCTCTCCTCTACCATTCTTGCCTGTGGTATATTCGAGGAGACCCCTTTTACCTCTGTGGGCCTGCTGTTTCTCGGCGGCCTGATTGACTTTTCCATGAACTTCAGAAACATCTTTCAGGTTAAACCACTGAAATCGCTCTTTATCAAACGCGCGGCAACCGTCGATATAGGAAAAGAGTACAGTGATATCATCGTTGAAGATTTCACCAATTCAGACAAAGATGCGACAAATGCTGTGGGAAAATTCTCCATAGACCGTGACGTTCTCAGAAGATATACCCGGCAGGTTGTCGAGATCAGCTCTCCTGTGCTCTGCTGCGTGGGAATGGCGGACCACACCATCCCTCCCGAAGGCACGGTAACACTCTATGAAACCCGAAGAAAAAAAACTGACGCGCCAACTCGTCTTGTTCAGTTTATGCATCTCGGACACCTTCCGATGCTTGAAAACACCGGAATGTTTTCCGAACAGCTGAAAAAACATTTTGAATTTGCCGATGATTTTTATAAAAACAACACACCGGACGACAGAGGGAATGAACGCCTTCAGATAGTATGAACAGTGACTCAGCTAATATGAATAGTGTGAACAGGAACAGAATGAGTAAAAACAGTAACGGAAAAAAGAAAAAACGAAGTGCGCTGCCCGCGATGTTGTTTATCGGGATCATCCTGATCTCCTCTCTTGCCGGACTTATTTACCTATTCAGTCTGCTCAAAAGCCTTCCAGGCCTTGAAGAACTTGAAAATCCTAACCCGGAACTGGCCTCACTGGTCTACTCTTCGGACGGCAAACTGATCCACAAGTACTTCCTGAAAAACCGCACCTACGTTCCGCTTGACTCTATCTCCGACTATGTACCTGAAGCGCTGATAGCAACCGAAGATCTCGCCTTTTACGACCACTGGGGGTTCGATGTCCGAAGATTTGTTCTTGTCATAGGAGAAAACCTGATAAAGGGAAGAACGCGGTGGCACGGAGCGAGCACCATCACCCAGCAGCTTGCGAAAAACCTCTACCTGACCCACGAACGCACGATAACCCGTAAAATCAAGGAGTTTTTCACGTCTGTCGAACTTGAGCGAACCTATACAAAAGATGAAATTCTCGCACTTTACCTAAACACGGTCTACTTCGGCTCCGGAGCCTATGGCGTAGAGGCCGCGTCATGGACCTATTTCAATAAACCTGCACGCTCACTGACCCTGCCTGAAAGCGCGACGCTCATCGGTATTCTGAAAAGTCCGAGAGCATATGACCCGTCAAGAAATCCTGAAGATTCGGTCAATCGGCGGAACCTTATTCTTTCCCTGATGGAAAAAGCAGGAGTTATCTCTGAACAGGAACGGGAAAAAGCGCAGAAAAGCAAGCTCGTCCTGGATTATACGCCGGTAACCAACAATGGAAAGGCGCCCTACTTCACCGAATATATTCGCCAGACCCTCAAACCGATATCCCGCCAGCATGACATCAATGTCTACAGCGACGGCCTGAGCATCTATACGACACTTGACAGCCGAATGCAAAGCTATGCCCAGGAAGCGGTCAAGGAGCATATCGCCTGGGTGCAGGAACAGTTCGACAGATCCTGGCGCTGGCCGGAAAAGCTTAAAAACCAGATAATCAGCGAAACACCGAGATACCGTGAACTTGTAAAAAACGGTACATCGGCGGGTGACGCCCTCAGGGAGCTCAAAGGGGACAGCAAATGGCTGAAAAAAGTACTCTTTGATAAAACCCGTGTGCAGGTTGCTCTTGTTGCGATTGAACCGTCAAACGGAGCGATCAAGGCATGGGTCGGCGGCAGTGAATTCAGCCCTGATGACTATCAGTACCAGTATGATCATGTCTGGCAGGCCAAAAGACAGCCTGGATCAACGTTTAAACCGTTCGTCTACGCAGCGGCAATCGACAAGGGAATACCGGCAAACCACAGAATTCTGAACCAGCCTCTGGCCATAAAGACCGGGGATAAGGTCTGGATAGCGAAAAACGCCGATCACAGATCAGGAGGCTTGACCACGCTACGCCACGCGCTGAGCAAATCGGTCAACCAGGTCACAGTTCGGCTCATGCATGAATTTCTGAGTCCTTCTGAAGTCATCAGATACGCGAACAAAATGGGCATCCGGTCAAAACTCGAGCCCAATATGTCCATTTCCCTCGGTACATCGGAAGTGACTCCGCTGGAACTTGCCTCGGCTTTCGGCACCTTCGCCAACAATGGCGTATGGGTTGAACCTGTGAGCATCAGCAGGATCGAAGACAAGTTCAGGAATACGGTCAGCGAATCCATGCCTCTGACAAGAACGGCTATTGATTCCACGACAAACTACGTGATGGTTTCCATGCTTCAGGATGTGATTAAACGGGGAACAGGAGTAGCCGTTCCGTCACGCTATGGACTGAACATAGAATCCGGCGGAAAAACCGGGACCACCCAGAACCTGAAAGACGCCTGGTTTGTCGGCTTTACCCCGCAGGTTACCGCTGCTGTCTGGGTCGGATTCGATGATGAAAGGCTCTCGTTCACCTCGATGAGCTATGGACAGGGAGCCAGAGCCGCCCTGCCGATCTGGGCGAAGTTTATGAAAAAGTGCTATGCGGACACCACACTCGGCATGGAAAACCGCTACTTCCACATGCCCGAAACCGTCATTGCAGTACCGGTTTCTCGCCGCACCAATCAACCTGCGGAACTCTTTACGGATGATGTTTACGTTGAATATTTCACCTCCAAAGGCTTCAAAAAATACCAGCAGGGCCTGATCTACAGTCCCCCTGAAGAAGAGAGTACAAATACTGAAAATGAAAATGACTCTTCAAGAGGGCCGCTGGAGCGGCTCATCGAGGATCTCATCGGAGAAGAGACAGAGTAGCAAACCACTTAACACTTCCATCCATATGCATTCAGTTCTGGTTCTTGATTTCGGCTCGCAATACACCCAGCTTATCGCACGACGTATTCGAGAGATCGGCATCTATTCGGAAATCGTCCCGTACAACACCCCGCTGGAAAAAATCCGGGAACACAATCCGGGGGCGATCATTCTCTCAGGAGGCCCCAGCAGCGTCTATGGAGAGTCCGCGTTTCACCCGGATGAGGGAATTTTCAAACTCGGCGTCCCCATCCTCGGCATCTGTTATGGCCTTCAGGTCATAGCAACTCATTTCGGCGGTTCTGTAGACTCTTCGGCAAAACAGGAGTTCGGAAGAGCAGAAATTCAGGTCGAACGTCATGACGGAAATCCTCAAAGCATGCTCTTCAAGGATATTCCCGATTCACATGTCTGGATGAGCCACGGGGACAAGGTAGTCAGAATGCCGGAAGGATTCCGAGTTACCGCAAGCAGCGGCAACTCGGAAATGTGCGCGATTGAAGCCTCAGGCGACAAAGCGGCGCTCAAAGTGTTCGGCCTGCAGTTTCACCCTGAAGTACAGCATACCCTGTATGGAAAACAGCTGCTTTCAAATTTCCTGCTGGACATTGCCGGCCTGACGCCTGACTGGTCACCGAAAAGCTTTATCGAACACCAGATCGAGGAGATCCGCACTACGGTCGGCAAGAATACAGTTATTTGCGGCATAAGCGGCGGCGTTGACTCTACGGTCGCCGCCGTGCTTGTCAGCAAGGCTATCGGCAAACAGCTTCATTGTGTGTTCGTCGATAACGGGCTCTTGAGGAAGCATGAAGGGGACAAGGTCATGAAAATCCTCAAACCTCTCGGACTGAGCGTCAATCTGGTAGACGCCGAAGAGATATTCCTCAAACGGTTAAAAAGCATTGCTTCACCGGAAAAAAAGCGGAAAATTATCGGCAGGACCTTTATTCATATTTTCGAGGAGCAGATTCACGAAGAGAAATTCCTCGTTCAGGGAACACTCTATCCCGATGTCATTGAAAGTGTCAGCGTCAAAGGACCATCTGAAACCATCAAGTCGCACCATAACGTCGGCGGCCTTCCTAAAAGGATGAAGCTCAAACTCATTGAACCCCTGCGCGAACTGTTCAAGGACGAGGTACGTGCTGTCGGACGTGAACTCGGCATCGATGAAGACATCCTCATGCGCCACCCGTTTCCCGGACCCGGCCTCGCCGTGCGCGTTCTCGGGTCGGTCAGCAAAACCCGCCTCGATATCCTGCGGGATGCCGATGAGATCTTCCTTGAAGAACTCAAATCACAGAACCTCTACCATCATGTATGGCAGGCGTTCTCCGTTCTGCTTCCCGTGCAGTCTGTCGGCGTCATGGGTGACAAACGCACCTATGAAAATGTCCTCGCTCTCCGCGCCGTTGAATCCTCTGACGGCATGACCGCGGACTGGGCCCATCTTCCGCACGAGTTTCTTTCGAGGGTTTCCAATCGCATCATCAACGAGGTCCGGGGCATCAACAGGGTCGCCTACGACATCTCCTCCAAACCGCCGGCAACCATAGAATGGGAGTGATACCTGTGAGAGAACTGTTACTGCTTACTATATCCGGACCGGATAAATCAGGACTGACAGCACAACTTTCATCGATTCTGGCGAGATACAACGTCAGGATTCTGGACATCGGCCAGGAGGTCATTCATGATCAGCTCTCTCTCGGCATGCTGGTCGAAGTGCCCAGCGAGTTCCAGTCGGCTCCTGTGCTGAAAGACCTCCTCTTTACCGTCCATACACTCGGCCTCTCCATCTCCTTCACTCCGATAACGGACGAAGCGTATGAACACTGGGTAGGAGAACAGGGAAAACCCCGCCACCTGCTTACGCTGCTCGCGCGCGAAATCAAGGCTGAACAGATAGCACGCGTCACCTCGACCATTGCAGAGCACAACCTGAACATCGACACGATCAACAGGCTTTCAGGCAGAATCCCTCTGGGAAAACGTCTTGCAGAAAACACGAAAGCGTGCATAGAGTTCTCCTTAAGAGGAGCCATCGTGAACGAAGACCGTTTCCGTGAACAGATGCTGGCCATTACCGATGACCTGGGCATCGACATCGCGTTCCAGGAAGACAACATCTACCGGCGCAACCGAAGGCTCGTCGTGTTTGACATGGATTCCACGCTCATCACGAGCGAAGTGATCGATGAGCTGGCAATCGAAGCAGGATCGGGAGAAAAAGTCGCGGAAATCACCGAACAGGCAATGCGGGGGGAAATTGACTTCACAGAAAGCCTGCAGATGCGGGTATCGACACTCAAGGGCCTTGACGAATCAGTACTGCAAAAGGTCGCAAAACGCCTCCAGCTTACAGAAGGAGCGGAAACACTTTTTTACAACCTGCACAACCTCGGCTTTAAAACCGCTATCATTTCCGGCGGCTTCACCTATTTCGGGCACTACCTGCAGAAAAAACTCACTATCGACTACGTGTACGCCAACACGCTGGAGATAGAAGGAGGTAAACTGACGGGAAAAGTACTTGGCGAGGTGGTAGACGGAAAAAGAAAAGCCGCACTACTCGAACATATCGCTCGGGAAGAAAAAATCAGCCTCGACCAGACCATCGCCGTCGGTGACGGGGCAAACGATCTTCCCATGCTGGGAAAAGCAGGCCTCGGCATAGCCTTCCGCGCGAAACCTATCGTCAAGGAGAGCGCAAAACAGGCCATCTCCACCCTCGGTCTCGACGCGATCCTCTACCTGATGGGATTCAGGGACAGGGAATCGTTGAAGAAGAGAAAGGGATAGTGACGACGCCCGGCAGACCGGGCTTAGTGACGAGTGACGGGAAGAAAGTCGGCTGTATGCAGTCGTCAACCGATACGGCTGGTCCCCGTGCCTGCCCGATTGGCCGATCGCAACTCACTACTTCCACTGGCAATGACTTGCGGGGAAACAGGCGGGCACAGGGGCCCGCCCCTACAATGAACCCAGCGAATCACACGTCACTACACGTTCTAATGCCTCAGCTTCTTCGACGCGTTTTCAGCGGCTTTCAGCAATGGATATCCGGTCGGAGGGCCTGTCAGAAGCGGGTGGGTGCCGAACTGCAAGGTCAGAACTGCGTGAATGGTCATCATATTTTCGATGATGACGCCGATCACATTGATCAGTTCACCCGCACTTGCACCCCCGATCACCGATCCACCGAGTACCAGACCTGATTCACAATTCACAATCAGCTTCACATACTGTTTGCTGACCCCCGGAAGCGTCCCTGGATGTTTATCTATACCTTCAGCAGTCCCTGTGACGATATCGAAACCACGCTCAACGGCAAGATGTTCTGTCACCCCGGCTGCAGCAAAGGTCGTACCTCCGATTGCTGTCGAGAAAATAGACATTGTCCCGCCAAAAGTTCTCAGACGGGAAAGCTTGTAGAGGTTCATACCGGCGATACGAGCTTCCGAGCAAGCAGTTGATGCAAGCATCAAGCCCTTGACAATCCGGGTGAAAAAGGAAAACTTTTCTGCACAGTCGCCGACGGCAAAAATATCCTTGTCTTCTGTACGCATATACTCGTCAACCCGTATTGCCCCAAGCTCGTTGAGTTTTACACCCGCGTCCTGAGCAAGTCCTGTGTTCGGAATATAACCGGTAGACAGGATCACTGCGTCAGCTTCCAGTAACTCCCCTCCGCTCAACCGGACACCGGAAACCGCTCCCTCTCCTTCAATTTCCTCGACCTTCTCTCCAAGCCTCAGTTTCACGCCCCCGGCTGAAAGGATTTCCTCGGCACGGACGGAAAGTTCTTCATCGAAGGCCATCTGCAACACATGCGGCAACACCTCGACGAGAGTGATCTCCTTACCCTTTTTGCCGAGTTCATCGGCTATTTCAACCCCGATGAAACCAGCTCCGATAATCACCACCTTGCTGCAGGAGTCAAGACGGGTATTCAGGTTTGCGAGATATTCGCGGTCTTTCGGAATGGTGAACACGTTGTCCAGCCCGGTGCCGTTCATCCAGACAGGCACTTTCGGTACGGATCCGGTCGCGATCACCAGCTTGTCGTAAGCAAGTTCAGCCCCACCGGCAGTTCTGGCGGTTTTGGCGGCTGTATCAACAGAAACCACCTCGTCAATCAAGAGCTCGACTCCCGCCTGCTCTATATGGCCGACAGGAATGATATTCTGCTCAACGCCCTTAAGGGTTCCGTAAATGTAGGGAATACCGCATGGTACGACAGCTTCCGCTTCCTTCCTGACAATAAGAACCTTCTTATCCGGGTAAAAAGCCTTGCCGGTTGTCGCAGCTACGATACCTGCCGCACTTCCTCCTATAATCAATACATCGATGTCTTTTGTCATAATCAGTGATCAAAAAGTAAATAAATGGAAAGCTGTTTTTGTGAACGAAAGTCTGCATTGGCGAACAAGGTAGGAAATAGTTGCCATGTTACACCATGCGCCATAAAGATTTTTCATTCGATACAGCCGATTGCGGTGACGAGAGAAAGACAGGAAATATACATTTGGAAGTTGGAGGGGCACGCCCCCGTGCCTGCCCGACTCGCCGGGATCAGTGAAAGGTGAAAGGTGACTGGTGACTGGTGACTGGTGACTGGTGACTGGTGACTGGTGACTGGTGACTAAAGTAAAATAGTCGGATTGATCCCGTTCTCAATCAGGTCGCATGTTCAGCTTTAAACAACATCCTCCGGTTCCGGGAACACAGTGCATCAGATCGTTGTCCCAACGCTTACCATCACACTCTTTCAGACTCCGCGACATTTTCTCATTGATGCAACATGCGATGATACTCAACGGAACAGCTCTCAAAGGCTCTGAGAGAAATTGAAGCATCAAAAAAGTTCATGTAGTTGTGAACGTCCCCCTTCTCTGTGCCTTGACGGTTTTATATTCGTTTGGTTTCATGGAAAGGGCTCCAGTCTCAGCATTGCTGCAATCTTATCCCTTTGTCGGGGATTGACGCGTGACTCCTCGGCATAATCATGCCATCGGTGAACAACATCCTGTACTTCACCGATGATGGTTTCGGCACGCCCGCGCTTCATGGATGCGCTTTTCGCACATGCCTTGAAGTCATCCAGCAAGAATCCACTCCGCTTGCCGTTCATTGTCATCTGATGGCTTGATGTCCACTTTCCTTCCGGTTGATAGCTGTAGGTCATGTCGAACGCCGGCGCGAGCGACCAGTTGCCCGACCTGTCCATCAGAAAGGCAATGTTCTTCACATGGTCATCCTGGTTACGGGCCACGATATTGAACACCATTCGCCGGAACTGCTCCTCGACGGAAGCCATCGGCAAACAAAGGCGCCGAATGACCTGCAACGCCTGTTCATACCCGTAAGCACCCGCCTGATTGAAGTCGTAATGCGCCATGCCACAGAGCGACTGCATGTGCAGTTTGCCTCCATCCTCCAACCGGTCGAAGCGCTTCGTCATGAAATGGCGACGACCGTTTTCCTCGAACAGGCGACAGGGCGTCATGGTGATTCCCGCATCCAGCGCCATCTGGTAGTATGCGTACTCGATTGCACCGTACCCTTTTGGATCTTCCAGTTCCTTGTCCTTGTTGCCGCTCACCCCGTCGAACTTGAGCAACCAGTACTCGAACCCTCTTCCGGCCTTCACCTGGCCTGATCGGACTTCGTTGTTTTCCGGGTTCCAGGCAATCACCGCTTTGGCTCTCGCTCCGCCCGCGGAGGTACCAACCCGGAGAATCTCCTTGAGCGAAAACTCCTTGCCTTCATCGTGGAACCATACTTGAAGATTGTTGCGGTGGGTCAACACCTCCGAAGCCAACTTGACCAACCGTTCGATTTCGAGCGGTGCAGAGCCGGAAACCCCCAACCGTATGGCTGGAGCATATTCAAGGGCACCCATTCCCCGAGACCCAGTATAACAGAGCCGCTCGACGGCATTGAAGGCGTCGGGCGTGCGACCGGAACGGGCCAGCCAGGCATCGATCAGCGCATTGCCGAACCGGTCCGGCAGCGAATCCGCCAACAGTCCCGGAAGCCCGTGGAAGGTTTCAGGACGCAACGCGGGAAAGGAGTAGAGCTGGCCGGAAAGCGGCATAGACAGCGGGGCGATTTGGATACCGCTGCGAGAGAAGGCCGGATCGTACTCGAAGGTTGCGGTCGTAGCATCGCTACTGAGCGATACCGCCCCGATCGTGCGCCCCCACAGGTTTACCTTTGCTGTTGTACTCACGACTCGTCACCCCACTTCCAGGGTTTTTCTCCCACTGGCTTCTTTTTGGTTCTTACTCGCTTTCGCGCCTTGCCTTTCAGCTTCAGCAACTCCATCGGCCGCGGCCCCGCTTCCGGCACCAGGGCCTCCAGCCGCTCCAGCAGCCCCAACCCCCGCATAACCCGGATCATGGATGACATCTGCGTCGTGGCCCCGGCCTCGACACGCTCCACCGTCCGCTTCGATACGCCCGCCTGCTCGGCAAGCGCTTCCTGACTGAGTTGAAGCTCCAGCCGACGCTGCGCCAACCGCCCCCCCAGCTCCCCGAGAATCGCCTCATCCGTCAATGTGCCTTCAATTTTCATCAATAGCCCTGGCTTGATTAATCACATAAATCGCATCGTATGACGACATATAATGAAATATATTATTTTCTCGTCACAATTGACGAACAAAAAAAACAGGGGATAGCGTATTCCGGTTTAAGAACAGAGCTTCGCAGGAGCACGTAGAGTTAATAACCAGTCCCATTTATTTTCAAAACGACCGGTAAACAGTAGGAGGCAGGTCCCCGTATCAGACCGTACCGCCAAAGACAATATGGTTAGCAACGCGGAAGGGCACAGTAGCCCGCCCCCACGCTTACCATCACACTCTTTCAGACTCCGCAACATTTTCTCATTGATGCATCACGCGATGATACTGAACGGAATTGCCCTCAAAAGCTCTGACAGAAATTGCAGCCGCAAAAAAAAAGTTTACGTAGTTGTGAACGTCCCCCTTCTTCTAGGGTTCTTGAACTCCAGATCATCGTGTACTTAACCACCACGAAGTTCACCTCGATCAGTTCTTGGTCGTCTTCCGGTTATTGCCCATTCAAGTTTATCAAGAACTCTGGTGTTCAGGCCCTCTCTCAAATCAAGCCATTGGAGATCCATCAGACTGAGCGGTAGTTTTGGCGGAATGTCTGAGCCAGGAAGGATAACGGGAATAATTGGGCGATCATGGTGCGCTGAGCGAGGCGAGCGCATTCGCTCAATTTCCTTTTCCTGCCACGGACTAATACCTGTTTTGCCAATACATACAACCATCGAAGCCACATTTGTAAGAACCTTCTTGATCTCGTCTCTCCAAGGCCTACCAGGAAGCAACTCATCCACATCAAACCAGACTCGAATTCTACGACTCTCCAACTCACGCACCAATTGAACGACGATCCGCTTGTCTGTTGCGTTATGATTAATGAACGTATCGAAACTTACGAGGCTTCGTAGCGATCTGGCTTCACCGATCTCGTTTCTATTCTCGAGAATTCCAGCCAGTAGCTCTCTCGCCTTTACTGCTTCTGGGTTATCGCGACCTAAACTTGCGTCGAAAACCTCAAGCGAATGGCGAAGTAACTCTTCTGCCTCGTTGAACCGTTGACCAACGGTTAACACCTCAGCTAGTCGGTTGAGCGCAATACCAAACGCGGGAGATTTGCGTGATTGTGTCAGTTCCAACGTATCAAGCATCCGCCGATACAAATGCTCTGCTTCGTCCAAACGCCCGGTCTCACTGTAGAGTGAACCAAGTTGCGTGTAAGCCATGCTGATGGCTGGGTCACCTCGCTTGCCAGTCGATTCCAACGTATCAAGCATCTTCCGATACATATACTCTGCGTCATCCAAACGCCCAGTTTCACGATAGAGTGAACCAAGTTGCGTGTAAGCCATGCTGATGGCTGGGTCACCTCGCTTGCCGGTCGATTCCAACGTATCAAGCATCTGCCGATACATATGCTCTGCTTCGTCCAAACGCCCAGTTTCACGATAGAGTGACGCAAGTTGCTTGTATAGGTTAGTAAAAGCTGGACCACCGCGATTTGATGAGCCTTCCATCATATTAATCGATCGGCGATACATCATCTCAGCCTCTTCCCAACGGTGAGTTTGTCGAAATACGGAAGCAAGGTTGTTATATGCATCAACGATGGCTGGATCATTTGGCCGAGCATTCCTTTCAAGAAGTTCGAGTGCACGTCGATACATGGTCTCGGCTTCAATCCAACGCCCAGTCTCGCGATATATTGTGCCGAGGTTGTTATAGGAATTCGCAACTACCGAACTACCAGTGCCGGTCATTTCGAGTAATTCGAGACTCCTTCGATACAATTCTTCGGCCTCAGCTATACGACCAGACTCGCGAAGGACTCCGGCGAGCCGATCGTAAACAGTCGCAGCTAGCCCGTCTTCTTCCGAGGGAGCTTCCTCAATAACCCCTAAAATTCGTCGATAAAGCGATTCCGCCTCCGACAATCGTTTCGTTGTTTCCAGCAACTCGGCAAGATGGATAAGCCCCGAAACCGTAGATGGGTGACTTGATCCAAGGACCTCTTCGGTCAAAGAGAGGGAACGACGTAAACAAAATTCACTAGCATCAAAGCGAGATTGTATGAGCAATGCTATGCCCGCCTCCCTAAGCAGATCAGAGAGCTGCGGTACACGTCCCAAGTCTTCTTCGATCGCCGCCAATGTTTGAATAAGCAACGGCTCATCAATTGGCACCCGCGTCAATTGAGCGCGAAAATCGGCAATAGAAGCATCAATTCCGCTTGGTCCACCGGAGAGAATGGCCTGCGCATCAGCAAAGTCGCTCAACAGGAGGCGTGCTATGTTTTCCAAGTAGAAACCAGGAAACTCAGGATCAGAAGTTCCTTGCGTAATAACTGGCAGCGGTTCTCCAAAACTAAATTTGGTGATGTAAGGGATCTTCGTCAGTTCAAGAATTTGCCGGGGCTTGAGTCCTTTTGGTAGCCAATCGTCGTAAAAGGGCTTCAATTCCTCTGCGAACCGATTCAACCAGAACTGCGCCTCATCAACTTCATCTCGTCCGTCGAAACGACCCGGAAGAGGAAGCACAGCTAACGGAGGTCGTGGGACTGCCAAACCCCTTCTTGCCTTTTGAACGCCTCTCGCGACCTGCAAGCCTCTTTCAAAGCTCTGCTCGTTTGCTGAGAAGACAAGTACCAAAACATCCGGCAAGTAGATTGTGCAAACTCCTCCGGCATCCGTAATTCCGGTTCGACTGTCCAGTAACACAAAGTCGTAATGCGCTTTCCATTCATTCTTCCACCGATTCAGAAGTCCGCCACCCCCGTTCTCTTCGAAGAAAGCATTCCATGAAAAATTGCGAACACGTTCGACATAATCAGATGCTTGATCTCCGCTTGCGATGAGATCGATGACCTCGCACTCGGGGATTGCAACCTTCGTGATATAGGACTGCCAAGTTGCTTCTGGATTCACTTCTGCTTTGCCGAGGAGGTGAATGAGTCCTTCACGCCCGAGGGCACCAAGCTCCATGTAAGACTTAAAGTAGCGGTGCAAACCAGGCGCCTCCAAATCCCAGTCCATCAGGAGAACTCGTTTGCCTCTTTTTGCTAGTAGCACCGCGATATTCGCGAGCGCGAAGGTTCGGCCGACCCCGCCCTTATATGAATAAAATGTGATGATGCGGCTCATGGGATTGGCAGGATGATTGAAGGAACTGTGTTCTGGGACTGCATGTGAATCTGAAATACGTTCTCGAATTGCTTGTGTGCGACTTCCTCCCAAGCGGGATCGTATGCAGGTGTCACCGCCAATGCTCGCTCGATTGAGGTGCACAGTTTGTTCTTCAGCACCTCAGCCATGGCTTCCTGATTCGGGCTGTCCGGACGCATGAATGGGTTTGCAAATGAGTGAAGTGGTTCTCCTTGCATCGCTTGTACCTCAGGCGGGAAGCAATTTCCATCATCGATTATGACGGGGATTATGAGACCCCATGGATTCGTGGCGGTTCTAAATTTTCCCGTCTTCTCGCGGTGATGCATAAGCGCCAATTCAAGCCTACACCAGTCGCTATGGAAATAATCGCGGCTCAACACCGCAACCATGATACGAGACCGCGAGAGACTCATGGCGAGATGATTTGGCCATGAGGCACCATCTTCAATCGTCTCGTCAACGAAGACCTTTATTTGCCCTAATCGCACACGAAGTAACGAGCTCAAAGCACGAACGAAATTCTCTCGAGTCCAGCGTACCCAATCGACGTCAGACCGTCTGTAGCTGATGAAAATGTCGTTTTCGTAGTCGGCCATAATGTTAATGCTGAAGTTCTAATTCATTTGCTATTAGAAAGACGTTCCGCCATTGGCTACGGTAATGGCATATTGCTGGATACCTTGGTCAGGAATGTAGTTCTCGATATCGATTTTTGCTTAGACTTGGCTGGATTCAATTAGCGACTCGTGATCAAACTCCCGCCGCCGCTCAACTTCCTCGCGAGGCACAACAGTCCAACCGATGGCCTCGGCATATTCGAGGATGCAGGATTAGACGGTTTTATGTGCGGAGGGTGTGGGCATGAGTATGCATTAACCTCCCATTTCCTTAAATTTGAATCCCATTTCTTCGAGAAATCGTGAGGGTTCTTTCGAGTATCCATTATATGTTTCTGCCCAACTGATATTAAGAGTTTCCTCAGCTCGTGTGATTGCCACAAAGCAATTCCTTCGCTCTTCTTCCATCTCTTTGCTTTCAGGCCCCATCTTGGTTGCTTGATAGCTAGGAAATACTTGGTCGGCCATTCCCATCAAAAACACATGTTTAAACTCCATGCCCTTCGAACCATGCACGGTTAAGCAGCGTACTGATCCAGGTAATTGTGCTGGGGTTTTGGATTTCAAATCCATCTCCTGAAGGTAAAGATGCAGTGTCAAATTCTCTGGAGCATATTCTCTAGTGAGATTCTCATGAAGCTCTCGCCAAGTTTGAATTTCTTCAGTTGCCAGATCGTCATCTTCATAGTTCTTATCCAATAATGATTCCAGGAGCCAGATAAAATCGATACGATTGACCAACGTATTTCTAATCTGATCCAATAATTCAATAAGTGGTCCCTCCGGTTTTTTTGAAGCCGCTGTGTTCGTCCAAGTACGCAGAAAATCTCCCCCATCAAGTACAGCCTCAGCTTCAACATCCTCGAACTCTATGAGCGTTCCTGTAAAGTCGTTCCAAGAGACACAAACACGCCGCAGTATTTCACTATCGTGTCGAGAATTTGCTAAACGCAGAACGGAGAAAAGCCATCGAATCGATGGACTCTCGAACTCTGTTTTACGCTTTGCAATAAAAGGTTTTAGGCCATTATTCGTAAGCGCATTTGCTGCAATATCAAGCAATTTTGCGTTTCTTGCGATTATTGCACAGTCCTCCGGAAGCCAACCGGCCACTTTGATCACTTTTGGAATATTGGAAACCTCTTCGATTTCATTACTAAACATCTCAGCTTTCAGTACGGGGGTTTCAGTAGCAGCCTTTTTAGCAACAATCGGCAGCTTTTCTTCTGATCGGCTTTGGTTAAATACGATTAGATTGTTTGCAAGCTCAATAATTGCTGGTGGACAACGAAAATTTTCAGGCAATTGTATAACGTCCATGCTGAAGTCTGAACGAAGTGCCTGAAGGCGTTCTGGGCTAGCACCGTTCCACTGGTAGATGATTTGATCATCATCTGCCACAACGAAAAGGTTTGGACGTTCTCCCACAGCCAGAAGGGAAAGTATATCATATTGTGCCTTATTTGTGTCTTGAAACTCGTCCACACTAATATATTGCCATGCTAAGCGAGTTAGACGTGCAACGCCAGCGTTTCTTGAAAGAAGTATTCTTGTAAAATGAAGGAGGGAACCGAAATCCATTCGGTTACTTGATTTTAGTTCCGTGCAGTATGCATTAAAGAGTGGTGGGATCCATGGAGGGGTTCTAGTCATGCCTGGAGCATTGAGTTCTCCATTGTATGACTCAGCAAACAGGCGATCTATGAGAAACAGAATATTCTTCCTATCGGTTGGAAGAGCTGATATATCACAAGTCAAACGATCTATGACACTTTGTAGAACAGCAAGACGATCGTAATCATTGGTCAGCATTAAAAAATCAGGCTGAATACCAAGATGACTTCCGTGCTGACGCAATACATCGCCTGCAAAAGAATGAAAGGTGCAAAAGTGGGCGTATTCTGCCCGACCGCCCATTAATGAGTCGAGTCGTTGCCTCATTTCATCGGCGGCTTTCGTTGTGAATGTCAGAGCGAGCATACTTACATCTGGATTGTCTTGAAGTATCCTTGCCGCTCTAAGAGTAAGCACATGAGTCTTACCAGAACCTGGACCAGCTAAAACGAGAAGTGGTCCAACCGTCCATTCAACAGCGAAACGTTGGTTTGCATTGAGAGTATCAAGATTCATCTTCATCGTGATCAAGCTAAGTTGGCAGCTATACGGACTGCTCTTTTTAAGATATGAGGTATCTGGCGTCCCTTTCTAATTTCCTGCAAAACTGTATGAATTGCTGCAATTTTGTGCTTGCTAACAGCCTTGGTCACCTGTTTCCAATAGTTGGGATCTTTTGATGAAACTGTAACTTGCTGAAGGGTTTTAACAGTTAGAAGTTTTTCATATATGTCTCCGAATCCATTATTACAAAGGTGTTGTTCAATGTCACCTTCTGGCATCACATGTAAACGGCGCTTTCTATCTTTACTGTTTAGTGTTCTCAGTACCTTTTTTATATCAGCTTTCCCCTGTTGGTCATAGTCTGTGAGAGCAACCCAAGGTATCCCTAATCCATTAGCTACAGTAAGGTACAAGCCAATATCAGCTTGTCGATATTGGACACAACGAACACCTACCTGTTCAAGATTGACCCCCAGAATTCGAGCAATTTCGGGTAATAGCGTTATCTCAGATTCACCCTCTCCAAGCAACCATGTTTTTGCAAAAAGGAGTTCTCCGCGAACATGACGAATATGAAAATTAAATTGCCTACTGTGGTTATCAGAAAGAACCACACCCGCAACAGGCCAAACCCCTAAATTCCCATCCACGCGAGCAAGCCTTATTATTTCTTTTGGAGAAACTTCAGAAAGAAGATCACCACTGTGTGTGGAAATAATCTTTTGACCTGGAATCTCTTCGATTAGCTGCCAGAGAGCCCTGATTGCACTTGGGTGCAAATGAGCCTCAGGCTCTTCAAGAGCAATAATCGGATCACCTTTATTCCATGCCTGTAAATAGGCATTAAACAAAGTTAATACTGCAAGGCTTTGGGTCCCTTCACCATGACGAATGACTGGAATTTTCGCACCTGTAATCGTATTAATCGATACAGTTGCTTTCGACAGCATATCAAAAATCCTACTTGGCACTGCATCAATGGATACTATCTCATCACCATTTTTTGCCACAGATACTATATCCCGAACAGCTTTCAAGCCAGAAACCACTCGGGAAAAGCTCGTGTGAGACGAAATGATCAGATCATTGACCTCGGAAAGTTTTGTTTCAATTTGAGTACGCGTTTCTGGAGTAAGCTGAGACTCCTTTAAAAAAGGTCTCCAAAATGGTCCTTTTGCGTCGAATTGCTTGCTCGCATCCCGTAAAGCTGAAAGGTAAAAATACGAAACCTCAGAGTGAAAAATCGAAAGTGATGAATCCGATAGACCTGTCAAAGCAATCCCCTGTGTATTTTGAAACGCCCAGTCTTGAATAAAGTCTTGTGATACAGCGTCGAATTTTGCCCCAACTTTGAGAATAACAAGTGAGCAGCCGTTTTCATCTAATTGTAGTATCTTGGCACGATTTAACTTTGCAACCTGCTTATCATCCCAGTCTCCAGGCTGGTCTTCTTTGAATGTCAATCGAATTGATATTGCTGGAGCATCTGAAGGATCAGAAGAAGAGTTTGGTAGATGAAAATCATATTCTTCAAACGCGCATCCCCGACGATTTTTAATATTTCGCAAAGCAAATTTTAAAGCCTCCAGGACAGCGGTCTTACCGGTGTTATTTTCTCCGATTAAAACTGTAGTGTTGCCAATCGGCAAGTCGAGCTTAGTGATTCCCCGGAAGTTCTCAATTTCTATACGACGAAGCTGCATACTCTTCAGGAATTTGAATTTGTTGAGCACGGGTTTTCGCGGTCATCAGTTTGTGAAGCAAGTTACGGAAAAGGTCTTCGAGCTACGTTTTCTGACGCTCGGCAGCTTCCGATCTATTGCTAACTGCACCCAAAATAGTAACAATCTCTTTTTGCTCAGTACGCGAGGGCAACACCATTGGCAGCTCTGCCAGTTTCGATTGAGATAAATTAGGCATTGTTGAGATATTACCGCGAACGAAGTATATTTTTGCTTCATTGAACGCAGACCAAAACCAATAGACTCCGAACTTTGGATCCACTTGGCCATTCTTGGATCGCAGTCGATGATGGTGGTTTTGGTAGTAGCAATTCTGAACCTCACCATTCCACAATGCCGTTCGGCCAATATCTCCACCCTCGCACGTAAGAAGATCACCAGGGCGTAATTCTAGTCGCTTCTTCTCGACTTCCGAGAAGTTCATTTTATCGAGGTCAGTCAGTTCAAGCCGATTCCAGAAAACGTTCTTGGTCCGGAGAAACGGGTGCTGATTGGCTCCCTCGCGATTTTTTTTCGAAACTTGTTTTCCCTGTTGGATTTCAAAGGCAGAGTCAACTCGATCCACCTCCCAACTCTCCGGCACCAACCCAATCTCGGTTTCTTTCTGCGGTTCGTTGCGAAGGCCTTCGGTGAAGAGCTTGTGCATGAGGGCCTTTTTCAGCTCGGTTGTGGTCTGAATGATCCGCTCCTGTGCTTCTATCGCCCGCTGCACCGTCGAAAGGATGTGCGCGATTTTCTTTTGTTCGGGGGGAGGCGGAAGTGACAGCCGAAATTCTCTCAACGATGGCCACGATGTTCGTGGATGCTGAACCCCACTTGTCGTTGATTTTGCATGGGCGATGAATTCATCACTGTGGATAACGTATTTCAGATAGTTCGATTCACAAATAGTTTTCGCACGAAACGCAAGAATATCGGTTGAACAAATGCCGTCAAATTCTATCTGTGTTCCTTTACGCAGATATGGACGCAGTTTTCCAAAAAGGACATCTCCGGCTTTAAATGCTGTTTTTGAAGACTTAACTTCACTCTCTTGTCCTTTACCGATAAGCACAGGTAACCCTTGGGCAAGATGCTCAAGACCGATATATGGAGTTTCACCATTCTCGACTGGTTGATACGAATCTTTCACCCGATCGCATAAATCACCGAACTTGTAGTTTTCCCATCCATTTGGAAGTGATTTAATTAATAGATTGGAATCGCTCATTTCGAGTCCTGTTTCAATAACTCGCTCATATCCCTTAACGGAGGGCGAGTTTTCTAACCCGCCATTACACTCTGGATCGCCATTACATTCCAAATGGAGGTCCCGACTTGTCGGGACAACCCTCCGTTCAAGATCGCTCATGACAGCTCCCCTTCCTTGTCCAAGTACTCAAGCAATCTGCGGCCTTTTTCCGTGAGCCGGTACTTCTGCAAACGACTGGTGGGTTTTTTGGGAATCGTATATTCGACCTGTCCGCTATCAACCAGTTCCTGCAGCGTTCGTTTGAAAGCACCGGTTTTTGACTGAAGCCCTAAAACTGTTGTAAGTTCGACAGCCGATAAAGGCTCTTTCTCAAGGTTCTTCAGTATCGCTTTGGACTGGGCCCCTGACTGGGCCCCTGACTGGGCCCCTGACTGGGCCCCTGCATCAACGTTTTTCCTCCAGATAGTCAATACAAAAAAACCTCCATCAATTCTGATGTCAGGTTCAGGGAGCTTGGCATTCCTGCATCGCCGAATCATGTCACGAATGCCGGTTCCCATGCGTTCGATATACTTGGTCAGGTACATGGGTTCGGCAAGAAGAGGATTATGAGGGACAGAGGCATGAGGGCCACGCAGTTGTTCAATCGTTAGGGATGGAGGCAGCTTTCCAGGGTTCCAAACTTCGAACCGGTCCCGGAAGAGCATAACCTGTACGCTGGCGTTACTGGTGTAGTCACGATGTACGATGGCATTGACGATGGCTTCAGCAACAACTTCCTGCGGTATTTCATATTTCGTGGGGGCTTGGGTACTTTCCGCCCTTGTTCCCACCCAGAGGTCTATCTTGGAGAGCACGAAATCCTTGGCCTGATCCACGAGATCGAACACCGTCCCTTTGTAAACCTGATACGAAGGAATGGGTTTCTCGACTTCATAGCCGTGGAAATGGGCGCACTTGACTTCGGAGGCGATCAGGAAGCGTTGCGGCTGTTTGCCGAACAGCAAGATAGCGGCATTGGTCGGTCGTCCTTTGTCGAGCAGGTTGAGATGCGTCAGTATCTCATCGGGCGGCGTATCAGCCGGCAAGGGAAAATTGCGGCCGCGCCGGGCAAGCACCAGAAAACGGGCGATCCTGTCTTGATCGAGGTCGTCGAGCGAAGCGTTTCGGCAGAAGGTGGCATCGAACGGGCCGAAACGGATCAGTTCGCGTTCTTCAAGAATCCTGACGAGACTTGCATAGACTGCGGCAACAAGCTCTTCGGAGGAGTTGAAGCGGCGTCGGATAAGGCTGTTGCCTGCCTCGTTGATCAGGGCGTTCATTTTGGAATACCTGACGCTGTCATCGGCTCCCTTGACATAGATCAGGCGACTCCTGCTCTTTTCTGTTGCCCGATTGAATTCCCGGTGTGTCGGCGAAAGTCCTTCGGCATCTTCCCAACCGTACTCATTACCGAACAAGCCGAGATAGATATCGCAACGATCCACCTCGTCGAGGTAGCACTGGTCGGCTCGCTGATCGGCTGCAGGTTGCTCTTCGAACAAGAAGCATTCAAAAAAGCGGCGCATGAGAGGATCTCCTCTGAGATATTCTCCAAGGGCTTTTCGCTCCTTTGCGAACTCCTTCTGTACGCTGCTGATGAAAATCTTCATACATCCACTCCCAACTGCTTGAGAATGCTCCGCAGGGCGTCATCTGTTTCTCTGGCCTCTTCTTCGATTGCGTTCAGTTCCTTGACGATCTCCGGAATCGGCCGGTAGGTTTCAGCTTCACCAGTATGGATATAGCGGCTTGGGGAGATGTTGTAGTCGTTTTTCTTCAGCTCTGCGTGCTCGACGATGCGGCTGAGCTTTTCCTCCTCTTTCCAGTTGATAAGGGTATCGACAATGTGTTTGATGCCTTCGTCCGGAATGAAGTTCTTGGGGTCGCCTTTTTCGAACATCCGGCTGGCGTTGACGAGCAGCACACAACCCTCTTTTTCTATTTCTTTATCCCTGTTCAGGAACAAGACAATACCCGGAGCAGTAGTGTTGTAGAAAAGGTTTTCGGGAAGGTAGAGCACACTTTCGATGATGTCGTTATCGACAAACCACTTGCGAACGCTTTTTTCCTTGTTGGTGCCGGCATTGCCCGATCCGCGGGAGACTGCCCCGGTGTCGAGGACGATAGCGGCACAGCCTGTGTCGTTCAGACTGGCGTGCATGTGCTGCACCCAGCCCCAGTCGGCAGAGGATTTGCCGGGGAATCCGGCCCCGGCGGGGAAGCGGTCGAGTTCATCGTTGTCGTAGTCGGCCTCGGTGAACCAGTCCTGGTTCCACATGGGATTGGCAACGACGCGGTCGAAGGTGCGGAGTTTACCCTGTTTGTTGCGGAATTTGGGATTCTTGAAGGTATCGCCGATCTCGATCTCGCCTTCCATGTCGTGAATGATCATGTTCATATTGGCCATGGCCCAGGTGTCGGCTATGTATTCCTGACCATAGAGCTTGAGAGGGGCAATGTTGCGCTTCCTGCCTTTGGCCACCTCTTCCATGGCGATCTCGCATTTCACAAGAAGGCCACCGGAACCGCAGCAGGGATCGTAGATATCCATGCCCGGTTCGGGCGCGAGCACCCTGGACATGATGGTGCCGACTTCGGGGGGAGTGTAGAACTCGCCCGCGCTCTGACCGCCGCCTTCGGCGAACTTGCGGATGAGGTATTCGTAGCTCTTGCCGATGATGTCAGCCTCGACGTCATCAAGCCCGAGACACTTGGTACTGATGGCTTCGATGAGATTGGAGAGGCGATCATCGTCGATATCCCGCTGGCCGTGCGTGGTGGCGTTGAAGTCGACGCGGTCGATGATGCCCTGCAGGAGCGGATTTTCTCTGGCGATGGCTCGCATGTGAGTGGTAACGCCTTCACCGATCCTGTCGGAGAGCTTGCGGACAACAGACCAGACGGGCTCCTCGGGATCGAAGGGAACAAGGGGAAGATAGAAACGGACCAGCTTGTGATCAGCTCTGACCAGCTGGAAGGCCTTCTTGCGTGAACCGACCTCGGCGACAATGCGGTTCAGTTCATCATCGAAGACATCGCACAGGCGCTTGGTAAAGATCAGCGGCAGGATGAATTCCTTATACTTCGGTGCATCTTTTGCGCCACGGATGGAACATGCCGCATCCCAGATCCAGGATTCGAGCGACTTTCCGTTACCGTTATTGTTTGCCATCAGTGCTTAATCCTTTATTTCTATGCGTGTAACATTTTTCAATGTAGTCAATCGCATACATTTTTCAGTATTTCTACGCATGATATTCTACCCGGATAGCGATCATTCGAAGTCTGCAAAAGGCTCTTCTCTGAATCCCATTTTGTCGCTGCGGTGAATCGGTCATATATTAAGAAAGTCATTGAGTTATCGTAATACTCAATGCCGTATCCGACGGAACGAAGCCGCTTGAGGCAAAGGTTCATGGATTCTTGCATGAGTCTCTCTAAGAAATTACCATTTTCCCAGCATGAAACAGTTGACCATATGCATCACCGGAAGCACCGACGGGATAGGGCTTGCTACGGCAAAGCGGTTTTCGTCTGCGGGGCACCGGGTGATCGTGCATGGGCGCGATGCTTCGAGAATCCATGCTGCAACCTCGGATATTTCCCGGACGACAGGCGTTGAGCCGTTTGGATCGATCGAAGCAGATTTCACCTCGCTCGATGCCGCTTATGCCATGGGCCTGGAGCTATGCGAGCGCTATTCCTGTATCGATCTCCTGATCAACAACGCGGCGGTCTACATGCCGCTCCGGACGCTCGTGCCGGAAGGATACGAGACGACCTTCTGCGTCAATTACCTTGCGGCGGTACTGCTTACAAACGTTGTGAAACCAGTCCTGAAAGCAAACGGGGGTTCGGTGCTCAATGTGAGTTCTGTCGATCATCACAGCGCCGTATTCGATCCTTTGAATATGCAGGGCGAGCAGAGCTATTCGGGATATGAGGCCTATGCCCAGAGCAAGCTTTTCAACATCATGTTCACACTGGAATCTGCAAACGGCGACGATGCCCTGCGCTCGAACACGCTCGATCCCGGAGTGATTGCCACCAAGCTGCTGCATGCCGGATGGTCTCTTGCCGGTGACGATGTTTCGGCTGGCGGCGATGAGGTTTACGAGACGGTCATGGAGATTGCAAGGGGTAACTATTACGGCGAGTATTTCGAGAACCTCAAGCCTGCACTCTGCTCCCTGATTGCCAAAGACCCTCTTCAGAGAAAGGAACTTGCGGAACTGACCGGCAGAATGCTGCACCGCTACGGATTCTGACAGGAAAAGGGAGGTTCGTGACGACGTAATCTTCTAACAGGGAGGCTTCAGGGAATCCTGTTCCCGAAACAGGACCGGCTTTTCCGTTCAGAAAGATATTCAGGAGTGAATGAGGATTCGAAAGTCGGGCACGCACGGGGGCCTGCCCCTACAGCAGCTAACTGTATACTGAATACTGCCGACTTTCTTCCCGTCACTTGTTACTTGACTTGTTACTTGTCACTGGCCGAAGGCCGCAGTCACTCGTCACTCTCTTAATCCACATACTCCACAAACTTCTCGAAATCTTCTTTCGGCGGAAGTTTGATCGCGCCGGAGGTGCAGATAGTCACGCAGCGGTCACAAAGCACGAGGCATTTGTAGGGATGGGCGACGAGGAACTTGGGGCGCTGGATGCCTGCCGGATCGGGCGGACCTGGCTCAAAGACGCCGGGTTTACAAAGCACTTTGCAGTCGGTGCAGCCATTGCAGAGATCCGGGTTGATGGTAGGAAACCAGGGGATCTCTTCCCTGGGCACAAGCAGCTTTTTTTTACGTTTGACCGTCGGCTGCTTCGTTTCCGGCGCTTTGCCTGCGAGCACACTCTCCACCTCTTTTTTCCAGACTCCTTCTGTATCGACAGAATCATCTTCACATTTGTCCATGGCGCGGGACTTCAGGCGTTGCCGCAGTGATCGCACCGGCCTGAAAAGACAGCCGTCGCAGGATGGTCTCGAACACCGCCCGAAAAAGCAATCAATAACCAGCATAATCCTTCTCCCTTATGGACACCTCAAAAAACTTATTGCGCATTTAAATTGCTGCGTTGGTCGGTGCTCAAACTCCTCATGTACTCTCTGTACACTCCGGTTTCTCCGCTCCGTCCGCCTTGCACTTTGATTGCTCATGACACTTTTTTCAGGTGCCCTTATGATTGCAGCTTTGTTCTAACCGTTTCCTCGAAAACCTTCATCGATTCAGGAATACCCGCAGGGTTTTTGCCCCCGGCAGTTGCAAATCCGGGCTTTCCTCCGCCTCCGCCCTGCACCATTGCTGCAGCTTTTTTCACCAGTTCTCCGGCATTCAGGCCGCATTCTCTGATAGCCTCGTCACCGGCAAACCCCACCAGGGTCACCTTCCCCTGTTCTTCACCGGCAAGCAGACCGACCCCACGTCCGATTTTTTCACGCAAGAACTGGCCGAGGCTGCGAAGCGTATCCGCTCCGGAATCGTCGTATTTCATCACAAATATCCGGCATCCGTTAACCGTATCAGCCTGATCGAGCTCTCCGAGCGCCTTGTCCAGAAGCAGTGAGAGTTTCATATCCTGAAGCTTTTTGTCGAGGATTTTTCTCTCTTCCAGAAGCTCCTGCACACGAGCGGCAACACTCTCTTCACCTCCCGTCCTGAGCAGCTGACGAACCTGCTGCAGTTCCTGATAGTCGCCCCAGAGAAGTTCTTCGGCAGCTTTTCCGCTCATCGCCTCGATCCGGCGGATACCTGAAGCGATAGAGGATTCGCTCATAATTTTAAACAGACCTATCTGACCGACATTGCTCACATGGGTTCCGCCGCACAACTCCATCGACACTCCCGGAACCTCCACGACCCTCACCCTGTCAGCGTACTTGTCGCCGAAAAACGCGAGTGCGCCTTTTTCCAGCGCGGCTTCATAGGGAATGTCAGCATGTTTGACCAGCGCCCCGGCCTCGCGGATACGCTCATTGACTTCAGCCTCGACCGCTTCAAGCTCACCGGCAGAAACTTTCTCGAAATGGCTGAAGTCGAAACGCAGCCGGTCCGGACCGACCAATGAACCTTTCTGCTGCACATGCTCGCCGAGCACTTTTCTGAGGGCCGCATGCAGAAGATGGGTTGCCGTATGGTTTCGTTCCGTGGCTTCTCTGGTCTCTTTGTCCACTTGTGCCTGAACCTGAACGGCCTGGCTGAAAGCAATACTTTCCGGCGTAATCTCCCCGCCGGTACCACGATCATACACTGTGCCTGCGACGTGAACAATCACATCGCCGTCTTTCCGGGTATCGATAACGTCAAATATATAGTTCTCTCCTTCGATGCGCCCTCTGTCACCTGTCTGCCCTCCGCTCTCCGCGTAGAAAGGCGTCTGGTCGAGCACGAGCTGCATCTGACTACCGGCAATCCTGATACCGACAATCTGCGCTTCGGTTTCAAGCGTTTCGTAACCGAGAAAAACCGTCGGGCTTTTCTGTTCAAACCACTGCCATTGACCCTCATCACCGGTAATCTGCTGCTTCTGTTTCCTGTCTTTGCGGGCTCTCTCTTTCTGCTCCTTCATGCAGGCCTCGAAGCCTTTTTCATCGACACCCAAACCTTCCTCGGAAGCCATGAGCCTGGTCAGATCAAGCGGAAATCCATAAGTATCATAGAGCCGGAACGCGTCCTCCCCGCTGATGCTTTTTTCTTTTGACGCCTTGAGGGCTGCCGCGATCTCTCCGAAAATCTCTATCCCACGGCCAAGCGTGACAAGAAAACTTTCTTCTTCCGATTTGACGATTTTCTCGACGGTTGCCTGCTGCTTTTTCAGTTCGGGAAAAACAGCACCCATGGTATCGGCAATAACGCCCACAAGCCTGTAGAGCACAGGCTGATTGCAGTCGAGCTTTCTTGCATAGCGCACCGCCCGTCGCAGAATTCTGCGCAGCACATAGCCGCGGCCTTCGTTTCCCGGGACCGCCCCGTCGGTTATGGCGAAGGTCAGTGTCCGTGCATGATCGGCAATTACCCGCATAGCCATGTCCCGCTCTCCGTCAAGCGTCGCGGTATAGGCTACCCCTGTATGAGCGGTGATGGCATCAAACAACGGAGCGAAAATATCGGTATCGTAATTCGATCCTTTGGACTGCAGCACTGCGGTAATCCTTTCAAACCCCATACCGGTATCGACATGCTTTTTCGGCAGCGGCTCCAGAGAACGGTCTGCCTTCCGGTTATACTGTATAAAAACAAGGTTCCACAACTCGATAACCCGGTGATCGTCAGCGTTGACCAGCTCCCTGCCGGAGAGGTCATCGGTCAGGTCGATATGGATCTCGGAACAGGGGCCGCAGGGACCGGTCTCCCCCATCTCCCAGAAATTATCCTTGTCACCGAACTTCATGATATGGTCCGGATCGATATCGGTTGCTGTTTTCCAGATCTCCAGGCTTTCGTCGTCCTCCTTGTAGACAGTGGCGTAGAGCCTCTCCTTGGGAAGGCTCCATACCTCCGTCAGGAGTTCCCATGCCCAGGCGATCGCCTCTTTCTTGTAATAGTCACCAAAAGACCAGTTCCCGAGCATCTCGAAAAAGGTGTGATGATACGTGTCGCGGCCGACATCCTCCAGATCATTATGCTTGCCCGACGCGCGGATACACTTCTGCGTATCGGCGGCTCTGGTGTACGGCCTGGAGCCCTTGTCGAGAAAGACATCCTTGAACTGGTTCATCCCCGCGTTGGTAAACAGCAGTGTCGGGTCCTCTGCCGGGATCACCGGCGCGGAACGCACGATGGTGTGTTCTTTCTTTTCAAAGAAATCGAGAAACGACTGTCGTATATCGCTGGACTTCATAGAGGTCTTGATTTAATACGATTGTTGGCACGGGAAACGGCGATAACCCTGCCCCGCCTGAATTTCAAAGCGTAATGTAATAAAAAAGCCGGGGATTTTTGACCACCCGCTCTACCGGGTGAATCTGCCGTGGCAACTGCGTCGGGACTCAAGGGAAAACAAAGCGATAATTAGAACAACCGGCCTTGCCTGAATGCCTCTATGCGTCCGTACAGATCCCTGGCTCTGCAGGCAGTGGTGAAAACAATAGCTTCATGTTTTCACTTTTTTTTAATAAACTGTGGTTACCACTCAGTAAAAGGACGCGACGCCATGAATGATACCGAACATGCTCTCGAATGGACAAATCAGCCGATGCCCGATGTTCTGCAGGAACTCCACCCTTCACAGCAGAGAAAAGTCATCAACTACATTGATAACCTGGTAAGCTCAAAAACCGATGGTCTGGAAGAGCTCTACAACGCTATCGCCATGATCGTCAAATATATTCCTCATTTTGTGGTCATACCGCTCATGGTCGAGCACATCAAACCACAGATAGCCGCGGGTGTCTGTATTAAGATGAGTGTCGATCAGGCGACCGGTTATGCAAACGAGCTGCCTCTCGAATACTTCAGCAAGGTTTCACAGCATATTGAAAACCCGCTCATGGCGGAAATACTCGGCAAAATGAAAAAACACAAAGCCGAGAAATTCATCCGCTACGAGCTGCAGCACCTTCCTGCCCACATGCTTGACATATCGAAGCATCTGGACAAGCAAAAGCTTGAAATCGTCGCGAAATCAGTCACACTGCCCTCGCATGAAGACGACCTCGTCGGTCACCCGCATAAAGAGATTATCGAGCAGCTGAGATACATGCAGTGAACCGCCACAGCTATTTCGTTGCCTTGCCGATTTTTTGCCTGACACTGACAGGATACCCTTCATCTCCGCTTTGCCGAACGGGGACAGGGAGTGACATGTCAACCGCACCCGGCTCGAACACAAGCAGGATCGAGGAACCGCCATAGCCGAAATGTCCCATTTCCTGACCTTTTTCAATGTAATCACCCGTCTTCACCTCGCTGATGATAGACCCAACACCCCAGAAACCTACTGGAATCATGGCAACAAGCCCAAATTTCTCCGAGTCGATGATATAGCAGGTCCGTTTATGTTTGGCCAGTTGGCGATACCAGTCAACATGAGCAAAGTCATAATTATATGAACCGGAGTACTCTCCGATCTCAACAATGCGGCCTGAAACCGGTGCGTGAAAATGGTGGTAATCGGTGAACCACAACAGAATATCAAACACCTTCCCGCCGATAAACCTTTCAGCGTATTGGCTGTTATTCAGCGTTTGCCTGATGTTTATCACATCCCTCTTCACCTTGAAGTTCGAATCGAGATTTTTCGCGTAAATTTCACAGAGAGAACCGTCGGCGGGAGAAACGATAACAGAAGGATCGCCTCTCCCATCCAGAGGCCTTGCACCCTTCCTGAGCTTTCTCAGGAAAAAATCGTTGAATGATCCGAATCCGTTTTCGGGAACCTCATATTCATCGATGTGCACATCCTGATAAGCAAACCATTTATCAAGCGTTGACGACGAAGCTGCTGTTTTCAGGTATTCACCCCGTGCATCAACAAATTCGATAAACCAGGAACTGAAAATATTATTATTGAACAGAATTTCTCCTCCCCCCGAGTTTGCCAGTTCGTCAAATGGCCTGACATATTTGCCGGGAGCTTCAGGCAAAGGATTGTATACCAGCCATTTCTCGAAGAAAGCAACAAAATCGTCGATTTCTTTTCCATACCAGTACGACCGCTTTGACGGGATCTCCAGTGCCTGTTCAATTTGTCTTTTCAGTGACGGTGTTGTGCGAATCAACTGCTTGAGTTCGGGAATAACGCTACTGCATGCCTGTCGTTTTTTTTCAACTTGCTCTGAAGGACCTGCCAACGGCATAGCAGGCGCCACCATCAGTCCGGCAGTGAGGATAACGGCAAAAATAATGATTGTTCCGAGGTTTGTTTTCAACATGAGCATTCTCCTCCCGATGATTTTTGTTGCAACAGAATTAAAGAGAGCTACGGGCTTTTAAGACTGTATCCGGCGATTCGCCCTGCCTGCGGATTTAATATACCTTATTGCACAGAAACCCGCTTTTGCATACAATCTTTCTGAAAAAGACCTATATTATTTGTTACAATGATGTGAACGCTGTTTTTAATCTTTGTTCAAAACAACCGGAGCACCACTATGAGCTGGGGAATGGAAAGTCAGAAAAAAAGAGAAGATATTCTGTATCTGATGGAGCTGTCCACGCAGAAGATGATGGAAAACCCCAATCACGTCAATGAGGTCAAAAAAAGCGAAAACGGTTGCTGGATGGATCAGATGTACGGCATGCAGCGCTGTGATATCTGTGATCTCGACCAGAACTGCCCCGGTAAACTCGAGAAATTATGGCAGGAGTATTGCGAAGCGAACAACATCATCGTCGATACTGACAGTGATGATAATTCCTGAAAAACTTGCTTCGTCTTTTTATTAAGAGTATATTTTTAGCTTTGCTGAAAACCTGAATTGAACAATCGATTCAGGTTTTCAACCCTCCGTTTGTTTTTTCACCACTCGCCGATATACTGCTCTGAGATGAAATGACTATTCATTGGCAGAGGTGGGAATTGCATTTTATATATTTTTTGAATAGAACTAACAATGAGTGAATCAACAATTCTAAACAACGAGAATATGGTAACATCTAAGACCAGCGTGTCAGTGCTTTTTGCCGGTGACTCAGGAGACGGCATGCAGCTCACCGGTACCCAGTTCGCAAATACGGTAGCTGTCTACGGTTCTGACCTCAATACGTTCCCGAACTTTCCGTCTGAAATCCGTGCCCCTGCCGGCACCATTGCAGGCGTCTCCGGTTTCCAGCTTCAGTTTGGCAGCAAGGCTGTCTACACTCCTGGCGCAAAGTTTGACGTCATGGTCGCGATGAACGCGGCGGCACTGAAAGCAAACCTCAATAACCTGCACCATGGCGGAATCATTCTTGCCAACACTGATGGTTTCGACGAGAAAAACCTGAAGCTTGCCGGTTACGGAGAAGACAATAACCCGCTTGAAGATGGAACGGTCAAGGACTATACCGTATTCGAGATTCCTGTTGTCTCACTCACAAGAAAAGCGCTTGCCGACACTGGTCTGAGCACAAAAAACATCGACCGTTGTAAAAACATGTTTGTGCTGGGCACGCTCTACTGGCTTTACAGCCTTCCAATCGAAACGACGATTGAAACACTCAGAACGAAGTTCAAGAAAAAAGCCGATGTTGCCGAAGCAAATATCATGGCGGTGAAAGCCGGTTACAATTTCGGTGACGAAACAGAAATGTTCTCTCAGCATGGCCGCTACGAAGTAGACCCTGCAACACAGAAACCCGGCCATTACCGCCGTGTTACCGGCAACGAAGCGTCTGCTCTCGCCTTGGGCGCTGCTGCAAAAAAAGCCGGCATCCAGCTGTTCCTCGGCTCCTATCCTATCACACCGGCATCTGAAATTCTGCAGGAACTCTCCAAAATGAAAAAATGGGGCGTCAAAACGTTCCAGGCCGAAGATGAAATCGCCGGCGTCCTCACCAGCATCGGTGCGTCTTACGGAGGTGCTCTTGCAGCAACCAATACCGCTGGCCCCGGGCTTGCGCTCAAATCAGAAGCGCTTGGTCTGGCAGTCATCCTGGAGGTCCCGCTTGTCGTTGTCAACGTTCAGCGCGGCGGTCCGTCCACCGGTCTTCCGACAAAACCTGAGCAGTCCGACCTGTTTATTTCCATGTTCGGCCGTCACGGTGACGCACCATTGCCGGTCATTGCAGCCACATCTCCCGTAGACTGTTTCTATGCCACGTATGAAGCGGCAAAAATCGCCGTTGAATACATGACTCCTGTCATCTGTCTTACCGACGGCTATCTTGGCCTGAGTTCCGAACCGATGCTGATACCGGCTCCGAAAGATCTTGCCGATATCACACCGAAATATGTCAAAGAGAGAAAACCGGAAGATCCACCGTATCTGCCGTACAAACGAGATGAGAAAGGCGTCAGGGAATGGGCAATACCGGGAACGAAAGGTCTCGAACACCGTATCGGCGGACTTGAAAAATCGCATGAAACCGGCACTGTTTCTCATGTCCCGGAAAACCATGAGCTGATGACCAAACTTCGTGCCGAAAAGATCGAACGTGTCATCGACCTGGTCCCAGACCAGACCATCGACAACGGAAATGAAGCAGGGGATCTTCTGGTTCTCGGATGGGGCTCGACCTACGGTGCAATCAAAATCGCGGTTGAACAGGCGATTGAAGGCGGCTGCAATGTCTCTCATGCGCATGTTCGCTACCTCAATCCGCTCCCTGAAAATCTTGGGGATATTCTCGGGAAATTCAAGAAGGTTCTCATGCCGGAAAACAACAACGGCCAACTCATCCACATCATCAGGGACAAGTACCAGATTGAGCCGATCGGGTTCAGCAAGGTACAGGGGCTCCCGTTCAACGAGATGGAAATCGAAGCAAAAATCACAGATATCTTAAAGGAGCTTTAAATCATGACCGATACAAAAAAACAGTTAACGGCTCAGGATTTCACGTCGAGCCAGGAAGTCAAATGGTGTCCGGGCTGCGGCGACCATGCTGTGCTTCAGCAGCTGAAAAACGCCATGGCGGATCTTGAACTCAAGACTGAAGAGGTTGTTTTTGTCTCCGGTATCGGCTGCTCATCGAGACTGCCATACTATGTAGCGACCTATGGAGTTCACGGCATTCACGGCAGGGCAATGGCAATCGGATCGGGACTCAAAGCCGCACGGCCTGACCTGAGTGTCTGGATAGCTACCGGTGACGGCGACGCGCTTTCCATCGGCGGTAACCACTATATCCATACGATCAGAAGAAACCTCGACATGAATGTCATACTGTTCAACAACGAGATCTACGGTCTCACCAAAGGGCAGTATTCGCCAACCTCAAAGGTCGGGCTGAAAACCGTCACCTCTCCTAATGGAGTCGTAGACTACCCGATGAACACCCTTGCACTGACACTGGGTTCCGGCGGAACCTTTGTGGCAAGAGTCCTGGACAGGGACGGTAAATTCATGCGCGAGATATTCAAACGTGCCGCAAAACACAGCGGAACCTCCGTTGTCGAGATCTACCAGAACTGCCCCATCTACAACGATGGTGCTTTTGGCGTCTTTACCGACCGTGACAGAAAAGCGGACACGACAGTCTACCTTGAGCAGGGCAAGCCGCTTGTATTCGGAAAAGAGAATAACAAGGGAATCAAGCTCGATGGATTTACACCGGTTGTCGTTGACCTCAACGACTCCTCGGTCTCCAAAGACGATCTGTGGATCCACGACGAAAAAGATAAACTGAAAGCGAACATTCTCGCCGACTTCTTTGACGATCCTGACACCAAGGAAGACTATCTTCCAAGGCCTATAGGTATCTTTTATGTCGAGGACCGCTTCACGTACGAAGAAGCTCTCGATGCACAGATTGCTCAGGCACAGGCCGGCGGCGAAGGCTCCCTCGAGGAACTTCTCGCAGGTCCAAGCACCTGGACGATCAAGTAATGGCTCTTTCTCCTTTGAAACAGCAATAAAGAAAGCCGGCTTGGAGCCGGCTTTCTACTTTTTTCTCGTGAACGTGTCGTTGCCACTATATTGTCTGACAACTAAACAGGTTAATGAAACTGTAAACTCGAATTCTTTCCAGACAACTCAACGATTCAACAATTAAACAGTTCAACAACAATCACTCCTCTTCATTCCATACGCCCATCGCTGCAAACTTTTCTATCCTTTCATTGACAAGATCATCAGGATTTTTCTCCAGAAGCATGCGCAACTCCTCAACCAGCAGAGATTTCACCGTATCAGCCATTTTTTCAGGGTCATGGTGAGCACCGCCAAGCGGCTCAGGAATAATCCGGTCGACGATCTTCTGCTCAAGAAGATCTTCAGCCGTAAGCTTCAACGCTTCGGCGGCCTGTTCCTTGAATTTCCAGCTTCTCCAGAGAATAGAAGAACAGCTTTCAGGAGAAATAACCGAGTACCAGGCGTTTTCCGCCATAAGAATACGGTTTCCCACGCCGATACCGATAGCTCCTCCGCTTGCCCCTTCACCAATGATAACACAGATTACCGGTACGCGAAGTCCGGCCATCTCAAAAAGATTGCGGGCGATCGCTTCGGCCTGACCGAGTTCTTCAGCTTTTATACCGGGATACGCACCGGGAGTATCGATAAGGGTGACAACGGGTTTATTGAATTTTTCTGCCAGTTTCATCAGCCGCAAGGCTTTGCGATATCCTTCAGGCTGAGACATCCCGAAATTCCTGTACAGATTTGATTTCGTATCCCTGCCTTTCTGGTGCCCGATAACCATGACGGTCTGAGAAAAGTCACGCTCTTCATCCTCAATTCTTGCAAATCCGCCAATCAATGCCTTATCATCCCCGTAATGCCGGTCTCCTGAAAGCTCCACGAAATCCTGCATCATCATATAAATATAATCAAGCGTAAAAGGCCGTTCCGGGTGACGTGCGAGTTGCACCTTCTGCCATCTGGTGAGGTTCTTGTAGATCGCATGCCTCAATGCGTCAACCTTTGATTCGAGAACCTCGATCTCCCTGCTCAGACTTTCTGTTTCTGATAGGTTATGCTCACCTGAACTTTGCTTCAGACAGACCCGCATCTCGTTGAGCTTTTCCTCAAGCTCAAACAACGGTTTTTCAAAATCAAGTACTACTTTAGTTGCCATAACATCAGATGCATTTTTTATAAAAAAAGCCCATCAAGCGGAGGCTGGATGGACTATAAAAGCAGCGAAAGGAGGATTCATACAGAAAAAATCCTTCAAGCGACCTCATCTCTCAATGCCTTACCCGCCTTGAATTTTACCACTTTCTTGGCAGCGATAGAGATTGTTTCTCCGGTCTGGGGGTTCCGACCTTGTCGAGCAGCTCTTTCACCTGTTGAAAAAGTCCCGAAACCTACAAGAGTGATATCATCACCTGCTTTCAGACCAGCAGTCACAACGTTCACAAAAGCGCTTACCGCCCTTTCCGCGTCGGCTTTGGTTAAACCAGCCTGGGATGCGATCTTCTCAACTAACTCAGCTTTAGACATAGGATATTTTTTTTTGGTTAGGCGCAAATCGCTATAGCAACTGTAAACTACACTAAAAATAATGTAACCAGTCTCTTTCAAACATGCAATCGCTTTTTCCGTTAGCTCTTGATGACAGGTGTTCACAGATTGTTAATCACATTGCGCTGTATTATATTAAACTCTTTGTCGAACAACAAAAAGAAAGAGATAGAAAATCAGTTCATTTTCCACACTTTATGACATCCATCAGTAATGTATCGAAAGGCTCCATCATCCGCTTCAGAGGCGAGCCTCATCGTATTGAAAGCCTGATTCATCGAACCCCGGGAAATCTTCGGGCATTCTACCAGGCGGGCATGAAAAACCTCAAGACCGGACGGAATGTTGAATATCGCTTCAGTGCAAGCGACGCTGTAGACGTCATTGTTACCGAAAGAAAACAGTACCAGTACCTCTACCGTGACGGGGATGACTTCATCATCATGGATACAGTGACTTTCGACCAGATAAATCTCGCAAGAGAGATTATAGGAAGTCCTTCCCGGTTTATTACGGAAGGCATGCTTGTGGACATCGTCTTTGCTGATGATGGTTCCATTCTCGAAGCTGAACTGCCGACATTCGTGGAACTGGAAGTGACCGAAACAAACCCGGCAACAAAAGACGACAGAGCGACAAGCGGAACAAAACCGGCAATTCTTGAAACCGGCGCAGAGGTCAACGTTCCGATGTTTATACAGACCGGCAGTATTATCCGTGTCGATACTCGAAGCGGTGAATACATGGACAGAGTTAAAAAATAATCACCGCGCCAGTAAATCCCGAATGGGCGCCAATACAAAAGCACGTCATTATGAATCTCAAGGAAATCCAGCAGCTCATCGACATGATCAATAATTCCGATATCGGTGAAGCTATTATTGAAGAAGCCGATTTCAAGATCACACTCAAAAGATCTTCAGCACTCCCTGCAGCCGCGGCCCCGTTGCAGCCGATTAATCAAGCTATTGCCCAGCCTGTCGTCCAACAGCCCACTGCTGCTGAATCCGGGGAAAAAAGCGATCAGCCCTCCGCACCTGCAAGCGACGGACTGACTGAAATCCGCTCTCCTATCGTAGGAACATTCTACCGATCTCCCACCCCTGACGCCGAACCGTTTATAAATGAGCAAGACACTATAGAAAACGGCCAGACGCTCTGTATCATCGAAGCAATGAAACTCATGAATGAAATTGAGTCGGATTTATCCGGTACTATTGTAGAGATTCTGGTTGAAAACGGACAACCCGTTGAATATGATCAGGTCTTGTTCCTCGTCAAGCCATAAAACCAATAACACAGAACTTTGTTTAAAAAAATACTTATTGCAAACCGCGGTGAGATCGCCTTGCGAGTCATGCAAAGCTGTCGTGAACTGGGAATCAGCACCGTTGCCGTACATTCAACAGCGGATCGAAATTCACTGCATGTCAGATACGCCGATGAAGCCGTGTGCATCGGGCCGCCCATGGGAAAAGACAGTTACCTCAATGTGCCACGCATATTGGCTGCCGCTGAAATCACCAATGCTGACGCGATACATCCTGGCTACGGCTTTTTAGCTGAAAACGCGGATTTCGCGGAAGTATGCACCTCTTCCGGCATCAAATTCATCGGTCCCGATGCCGAGATGATCCGCAAAATGGGAGACAAAAACACTGCGAGAAAAACAATGATTGCAGCAGGAGTACCTGTCGTTCCGGGAAGCACGGGGTTGATATCGGATGGAAACGAAGCGCTGAAGACGGCCGAGGAAATCGGTTATCCCATCATCATCAAACCCACAGCCGGTGGCGGAGGAAAGGGAATGAGGGTAGTCAATGAGGCTGGTGAACTGGGAAAAGCGATCGCAACCGCCCAGAATGAAGCTCAGCAAGCTTTCGGTAACAGCGGCGTGTATATTGAAAAGTTTATTGAATGCCCCCGCCATGTAGAGATACAGGTGCTTTCCGATCAGCACGGCAACACGATACATCTCGGTGAACGCGACTGTACCATACAGCGCCGTCATCAGAAGCTCATCGAGGAGACACCATCGCCCGCGATACATGAGGAACAGCGAAGAAAAATGGGTGAAGCCGCCGTGGCCGCAGCCACAGCCATAAACTATGAGGGCGCGGGAACTGTAGAATTTCTGCTCGACAAGCATGGGGATTTCTATTTCATGGAAATGAATACCCGCATTCAGGTCGAGCATCCTGTCACTGAAGAACGGTACAGTGTCGATCTGGTCAGAGAGCAGATTATGACTGCTGCCGGTGAATCCATCGCCCAGCGCTCTTTCTCACCCAAAGGACATGCTATCGAGTGCCGTATCAATGCTGAAGACCCTGAACACGGATTCCGTCCCTCTCCCGGAGAGTTACAGGTATTTCACACACCCGGCGGTTATGGCGTCAGGGTTGATTCCCATGGATATGCCAGCTACAAGGTTCCTCCTCACTATGATTCGCTGATAGCGAAACTTATCGTTCATGCCGATACAAGACAGGAAGCCATTGAAAGAATGCTGCGGGCCCTTGATGAATTTATCGTTGTCGGTATCAAAACAACCATTCCTTTCCACAAAAAACTTCTCCGTACCGAAGCGTTCAGAAGCGGTGAATTCGATACAGGGTTTCTCGACTCTGGTGGTTTTACGCTCTCATAAAACCTCGACAAAAAAAAGAGAGGCTGTCTCAAAAGGGCAGCCTCTCGTATTTTGAGCAGGAAATGGTAGCGGCATCCCTCCTGGTTGTCATCCCCGGGCTTGACCCGGGGATCCATCTTTTACCGAAAGCCCGATAGTTACCGTATCAACCCCGTGAAATCTGAGCATCTATTTCACAGGTCTTACACGGGAATCCATCGTTAGTGCCGGGGACTGCATGGATGCCGGATCACCCCGTGTAATATTATTACACAGGGCGGCATGACTGTATGTGGTTTTGAGCTTTTTTATGTAGTTTGAACCATAGGTGACAGGCTTTTGAGACAACCTCTGTTTTTATATCATACAGTTGTCTGCTTTCAGACGCCTGTCACGCATCATCTTCTCCTGATTCTGCCGCACCCGCTTCTTCTTCCGCCAAAGCATCCGCGCTCTCTTTCCCTTCAGCAAGCATATCGAGGCTCAGCTTGAGGTACTTCTTGAGTCCGGTTCCTGCAGGAATGAGTTTTCCGACAATAACGTTTTCTTTCAAGCCGGCAAGATTATCGATCTTTCCGGCAACTGCGGCATCGGTCAGCACCTTGGTGGTTTCCTGGAAAGAAGCCGCGGAGATAACGCTTTCAGTCTGCAATGCCGCACTTGTTATTCCCAGAAGCACTGGATGAGAAGTAGCCTGCAATGCCGGCTCGACATCGATGAGCTGCTTGCTGTTTCTGCGAAGCTCACGGTTGAGTTTTATTATCTCACGGGTCTTGTAGAGCTGACCTTCATGAATTCTTGCCGGCGCGTCACCTTTTGACGTCACACGTACCTTCTCGCTGACATCACTGTTGGCCCGGATAAACATGGTTCTGTCAATGAGGTCACCCGGAAGCAGCTCGGTATCACCAGGCTCTTCAACCCTTACCTTCTGCAGCATCTGACGTACGATAACCTCAAGATGCTTGTCATTGATCTCAACACCGGCATTGATCTGGTAGACTTTCTGAATTTCATTCACCAGATACTGCTGCACGGCGTTAGGGCCCTGAATTCTCAGAATATCCTGAGGAGAAACTGCTCCATCGGTCAACGGTTCACCGGCTGTAACCTCGTCGCCCTCATTGGCAAGAACGTGCTTACCGACCTGTACATAGTAGTTCTTTTCCTCACCGAACTCGTTTTTCACCTTGATTTCCTTACTGCTCCTGCGTTGCGGCCCGAAGCCGACATAACCGTCAATTTCAGAGACTATTGCCGGATCAGATGGAATACGTGCCTCGAAAAGTTCGGTTACCTTCGGAAGACCTGCGGTAATATCGCCACCTACACGATCAAGGTTTCTCGGCACCTTGGCCAGCATATCACCGATCTTCACTTTCTTTCCGTTCTCGATAAACAGATTGGATTTTATCGGGACCGGATAGGTTTTGAGGGTTTCTCCCTCTTTGTCGACAATCAGAATCCTCGGCTCTCTTGTTTCCGAAGCCCGGAGTTTTGTGCGCCAGTTGATAATCACATGCTGGACATATCCGGTCTGAGGGTCAACCTCCTCCTTATAGGTGACACCTTTATCGATATCGACAAATTTGACCTCTCCCTCTACTTCTGCAATAATCTGCGTACTGTTCGGTTCGCTGCTGAACAGTACATCGTCTTTTTTAACAATATCTCCGTTCTTACAGACAAGATGCGCTCCATGAGGCACCTCGTAGCGTTTCAGGAATTTACCTGAATCAGGATCGAGAATATTGATCTTGCCGTTCTTCTGGATCACCAGAGTAACGGTTTCAGGCATGCCGTCTTCATTGATGGTCTCCTGTTCCACACTCCTGATGCTTTCAAATTCAACCTGTCCGTCCATAGATGACTTTGTCTCGGTTTCAGCAATACCGCCCTGTGCCGTACCACCCTGGTGGAAGGTACGAAGCGTCAGCTGTGTTCCCGGTTCACCGATGGACTGTGCTGCGATAACGCCTACCGCTTCACCTATTTCTACAAGTTTGTGCACCGAAAGGTTGGTACCATAACACTTGGAACAGATACCCTGTTTTGCCTCACAGGTAAGCACCGATCGGATATCGGCCTCGACAACACCGGCATTTTTCTGTATGGCATCTGCAATCTCATCAGTGATGATGCCCCCTGCCGGAAGAATGACCACATCGTTCAGGTTATCGATAATATCCCTCGAAGCGACCCTGCCCCGGATTTTTTCACTGAACTTGATCTGACCGCCTGTCTCTTCTTCAATCCCGCGTTCTACATGAATACCTCTGGTTGTCCCGCAATCATCTTCGGTGACGATGACATCCTGAGCGACATCATGCAGTCTTCTTGTCAGATACCCTGCATCAGCCGTTTTGAGCGATGTATCGGAAAGACCTTTTCGGGCGCCATGGGTAGAGACAAAATACTCCAGCACCGTGAGACCCTCTTTCAGGTTGGAAATAATCGGATTCTCGATAATCTCACCGGGCTGCCCGGACATGGATTTCTGCGGCCTTGCGATAAGCCCTCTCATACCGGTCAACTGACGCACCTGTTCTCTCGAACCTCGAGCTCCGGAATCAAGCATCATGAACAGCGGATTGAACCCTGAACGATCCTTGCGAAGCTTCTGGTATGATTCCTCCGCGACGAGGTTTGTCACCTTCTGCCAGACATCGACAATCTGGTTGTACCGCTCGTTTTCCGTAAGCGTTCCTCTATTGTACTCTTTGATGATCTTGGTGCTCTCTTTGGTAGCCTTCTTGATGTGCTGCACCTTGACTTCAGGAATAATCGCGTCAGCAAGCCCGATAGAGAGCCCTCCCTTCATTGCGAAGTGGAAGCCTACCTGCTTGATGTTGTCAAGAAACTCGGCCGTAGCGACGTTTCCAACCTCGCTTGAGAGCTTGGAAATGAGATCCTTTGCCCCTTTTTTGTCAATCACCTTGTTGATAAAGCCGATTTTTTCCGGAACGTACCGGTTAAACAACACCCTGCCGACTGTTGTCACCAGAATCTTGTTTTCCCCGATCTTTGTTTTCAGCCACTCTTTCTGTTCGGGCTGATCATCCGGAATGATATCGAGCATTCTCAGCGGATCGAACTTCTGTTCAATACGGCCGTCATAGTGCACGAAGACAAGCGCATGAAGGCCGATACGCTCCTCGTTAAAGGCAATCATCACCTCTTCAGTTCCATAAAAGAGCTTTCCCTGGCCTTTTTCTCCAAGCCTTGACTTTGTCAGGTAGTACATACCCAGCACCATATCCTGAGACGGAACGGTAACCGGCTTACCCGACTGGGGAAGAATGAGGTTATGAGAGGAGAGCATCAGCAGGGTCGCCTCGAGTTGTGCTTCCTGCGAAAGCGGGACGTGAACCGCCATCTGGTCACCATCAAAGTCAGCGTTGAACGCGGTACAGACCAGCGGGTGAATCTGTATTGCCTTGCCTTCGATCAGCACTGGCTGAAAAGCCTGAATACCCAAACGATGAAGCGTTGGAGCACGGTTGAGCAGCACAGGGCGTCCGTCAATAACTTTCTCAAGTACATCCCAGACTATCGGGTCCTTTTTATCAATAAGCTTTTTGGCTGATTTCACGGATTTAGCGATACCCCGCTCCACGAGGCGCCTGATAACAAACGGCTGGAAAAGCTCGATTGCCATGCTTTTCGGCAGTCCGCACTCATGCAGTTTGAGCTCCGGTCCGACAACAATGACCGACCTTCCGGAATAGTCAACTCGTTTACCGAGCAGGTTCTGACGGAATCTGCCCTGTTTTCCCTTGAGAGCATCGGAAAGTGATTTCAGGGGCCTGTTCGACTCACCGGTTTTCACTGCGTTGGCTTTGCGTGAGTTGTCGAAAAGAGCATCGACAGCTTCCTGCAGCATTCTTTTCTCATTACGCAGAATAACCTCCGGTGCACGAATGTCGATCAGCTTTTTCAAGCGGTTATTCCGGATAATGACCCTGCGATAAAGATCATTAAGATCGGATGTCGCGAACCGCCCTCCTTCAAGAGGGACAAGCGGACGCAATTCAGGCGGTATGACCGGTATAACCTCCATTACCATGTATTCCGGCTTGTTACCTTCATACACATAGGGTTCAGGAGCTTCGTCCTCGGGGAAAAGACCGGTGGACTTCTTTCTTGTCTTTTTTACCGGCTCGAAACTTTTTCTGAATGCCTCGACAACCTTAAGGCGTTTGAGGGCATCGGCTCTCTTCTGCTCTGAACCGCTCTCACGGAGTATTTTGCGAAGATCAACAGCCTGTGTATCGAGTTCGAGTCCTTTAAGAAGTGTATGAATGGCTTCGCCACCCATTTTGGCCACGAACTTTGCCGGATCGTTATCGTCAAGATCCTGATTGTCCTCGTATTCGGTTATGATCTGGAAATACTGCTCTTCGGTCAGGCGATCAAGTTTTTTAATCCCCTGCTTCTCTCCCGGTTCACCGGGATTGATCACCACATAGACCTCATAGTAGATGACCCGTTCAAGTTCCTTGGTTGAAAGATCGAGCAGGGCACCGATTTTGCTGGGGACAGAGCGGAAAAACCATGTATGAACAACCGGAACGGCAAGAGAAATGTGCCCCATACGTTCACGACGAACGCTCTTCATGGTCACCTCGACTCCACAGCGGTCACAGATAATACCTTTATACCTGACGCGTTTGTACTTGCCGCAATAACATTCCCAATCTTTCGTGGGGCCGAATATTTTCTCACACATCAGGCCGTCACGCTCAGGCTTGAATGTGCGATAATTGATAGTCTCCGGTTTTAGCACCTCTCCTCGTGAATGCGCAAGAATGCTTTCAGGAGATGCGATGCTGAATTTTATCTTTGAAAAATCACCTTTAAAAGGTGAAACTCCCTGTGAAAATATCATAGTATATGTCCCTCTTAAACGACCTTTTAGAAATCCCTGAAAGTATCACATAACAACAGCGTAAACCAGCCTACGGAACCTTGTTGTCAATACGTATTTCAAGTCCAAGGCCTTGCAGCTCCCTGACCAGAACATTAAACGATTCCGGCGTTCCGGGATCAGGAAGATTCTGGCCTTTGACAATCGATTCGTAGGTCTTGTTTCTCCCCACGACATCATCTGATTTAACGGTAAGCATCTCTCTGAGAATATTTGCCGCGCCGTATGCCTCAAGTGCCCATACCTCCATCTCACCAAACCGCTGACCGCCGAACTGCGCTTTTCCGCCCAGCGGCTGCTGTGTTATCAACGAGTACGGACCGGTCGAACGTGCGTGAATCTTGTCATCGACAAGATGACTCAGTTTCAGCATATAGATGTATCCGACCGTGACCTCATCGTCAAAAGGCTCTCCTGTGCGACCGTCGTAAAGCCTCACTTTCCCGTGCATGGGCAGACCGGCTTTTTCAAGCTGTTCCTGTACCTCGGTGTAGGTTGCGCCATCAAAAATCGGCGTTTTAAACTGAACACCGAGTGCCCTTGCAGCCCATCCGAGCGAGGTTTCATAGAGCTGACCGATATTCATCCTGCTCGGAACACCGAGAGGGTTCAGGACGATATCAACCGGCGTGCCGTCTCCCATGAAAGGCAAATCCTCAATTGGCAGTATTTTTCCGACCACACCCTTGTTACCATGACGACCGGCCATCTTGTCGCCAACCTGTCTTTTTCTTTTCTGCGCGATGTAGACTTTTGCAAGCTCTTCAATTCCGGGTGGAAGCTCATCTCCTATATTGAGCTTGTATTTTTCATTCTCACGCTCATCTTCCATATCCTTCAGCATGAGACGATACTCTCTGCAGAGGCGAAGCAAAGTCGCGTTGGCTTTCGCGTCCTTGACGATACCTTTGGAAAGATCCACAGATTCAAGAAAACCGGGACCGGCAAACTTACCAAGCGTTTCTGCATCAAGTACATTTCCTGCAGGAACGATCTCTTTTCCCTTCAGATTGTAGATTCCCGTACTCTTTTTACCCTCAAAAAGCTGGCTCATCCACGTGTTGAAGCGGCTCCGGAGATCCGCTGTCCTGCGTTCGAACAAGGCGTCAATCGCCTCCTGCCGCTCCCTGATATCCAGACCGACCTTCTTTTTGCGACTGAACAGCTTTGTCTTGATCACAATCCCCTTCATTCCTGCAGGAACATGCATCGATGCATCTTTCACATCACTGGACTTGTCACCAAAAATGGCTCGAAGCAGCTTTTCTTCCGGTGTAGGATCACTTTCCCCTTTCGGTGTAATCTTGCCAACAAGGATATCACGTTCCTTAACCTCCGCACCGATACGAATAATACCGTTCTCGTCAAGGTTTCTCAACGCATCTTCACTGACATTGTAAATGTCACGGGTGAACTGTTCCTCACCACGCTTCGTATCGCGGACATTAGCCTCGAACTCATGAATGTGGATCGATGTGAACACATCATCATAAACCAGACGCTCACTCAGAACAATAGCGTCTTCAAAGTTATAGCCTCTCCAGGGCATGAATGCGACAAGCACGTTCTTGCCGAGCGCCAGCTCACCATTTTCAGTGGACGGGCCGTCAGCGAGCACATCTCCTTTCTCAAGTTTCTGACCTGTCCTTACGACCGGTTTCTGAGAGATGCAGGTGTCCTGATTAGAACGTTTAAACTTGATCAGATTGTAGGTCTTGACCCCTTCATCCGGATCCAGCATGATCATCCGATCATCTTCATCTTCATGCATCTCATAGCGGACACGGATACTTTCCGCAGTAACCGACTCTACAACGCCATCTCCTTCGGCAAGAACCACCGCCCGTGAGTCACGCGCGACTTTGGCTTCCATACCGGTCCCTACCAGCGGCGCGTCAGCAACAAGAAGGGGAACAGCCTGCCTCTGCATGTTTGCTCCCATAAGAGCGCGGTTACCGTCATCATGCTCAAGAAAAGGAATCAGAGCCGCTGCCGCGCTGACAATCTGAATCGGCGAGACATCCATATAATCCACCTGTTCGGCGTCAACGACAGGGTAATCACCCTTTGTTCTCGCCTGAACCGTTTCCGTGGTTATTCTCCTGTTCTCGTCAAATTTCACGCTGACCGGAACAGTGATCTTGTTCTCTTCATCCTCGGCCGAAAGCATCTCGACCTTGTCAGTCACTATACCTTTCTCGACGACACGGTACGGGGCCTGTATAAATCCTTTATCATTGATCTCCGCATAGACCGACAACGAAGAAATCAACCCGATATTGGGGCCTTCCGGCGTCTCGATAGGGCAGAGACGGCCATAATGCGTATAGTGAACGTCACGAACCTCAAAACCTGCGCGCTCCCTGGTAAGACCACCCGGGCCAAGAGCGGAAACCCTCCGCTTGTTGGTCATTTCGGCAAGCGGGTTTGTCTGATCCATGAACTGCGAAAGCTGACTTGTAGCGAAAAAGCTCGAAACAACACTCGATACCGTTCTTGCGTTAATAAGATCAGCAGGAGCTATCTTGTCCGTATCTCGTGAATTAAGTTTTTCACGGACGTTTTTGCCCATTCTTGCAAGCCCTATCACAAACTGGGCCGCGAGCTGTTCACCAACCGTTCGCACTCTTCTGTTCGCGAGATGGTCAACATCGTCAACCTCTGCCTGTCCGTTCACCAGTTTGATGAGATAGTTGATAACCGCAATGATATCATAGTGCGTCAACACCATGATATCCTCGCTTATCGGCTCGTCTGAATATGACTGTATCGTCTGGAGAATTTTCTCGTAAATACTGTCGGACAGTGCCTTCAGTTCGGGTTGTCCACTGAGAAACTCTTTGAAAGCTTCATGTTCCTTCCCGAGTTTCTTATTGATTCTGTATCGACCTACGTCTCCCAGATCATATTTTTTCTGATTGAAAAACGTTCTTTCAAGAAAACTTCTCGCGGCATCAATATCCGGCGCCTCGTTTGCGCGAAGCTCCTCGTAGACAATCTCCAGAGCCTCTTCCTCTGTAGCGGAAGAATCATTGAGAATGGTATTGGTGACAACAGATTTATCGAGTCCCTTCTCGCCCGTACCGGGTTTCATTATCCTGACCGTCTTGGAACCCGCTGCGCTAATCTGATCCAGTATCTCCTCTGTAATCGCCGTTCTGGCACTGACAACCTCACCTGTCTGCATATCGATGATATCAGATGCAAGGTTCTTGCCGATAAGGTACTCTTTCTTGTTGGCTTTTACCGGAACCTCTTCGATCAGATCGAACAGACTGAGGATATCCTCATCTTTGGTAAACCCGATGGCGCGAAGCAATGCACTGACCAGAAAGTTCTTTTTCTGGTCGATATAGACATAGATCTGATTATTTATATCGGTCTGGAACTCAATCCAGGACCCTCGTGTCGGCACAATCTTTGCGGAATACATCTTTTTGCCGTTCGGATGTATAGCCTCACTGAAAACAACACCGGGCGAACGATGAAGCTGTGCAACAACAACACGCTCCGCTCCATTTACAATAAATGTACCGCGGTTGGTCATATAGGGAATACGTCCGAGATATACCTCCTGCTGGATAGTCTCTTTCCAGTCCTGCTCATCGGGCTCATCCTTGTAGGAGAGTTTCAACTTGACCTTCAGTGAAACATCGTAGGTCAGACCCCTCTCAATACACTCCTCGACAGTATATTTCGGTTTGTCAAATGTATATGATATATATTCTAATAGATAAAGGCCCCGGGTATCGGTAATCGGAAAAGCACTTCTCAGTACCTTTTCAAGCCCCTGGTCTTTACGTTTGGCAAGAGGAACACTGTCCTGAATGAACCTCTTGAACGAATCTAACTGAACTTGTAATAAATCAGGAGGATTTACAATACTCTGGATCTTGGAAAAGGCAATACACTTTTTCTGTGTTTTATCAGCCACTTTCACTTGCACCTCACTTTTATCGATTGCAGGAAGTACTTCACTTACTCTTCATTGAATAAAAACACAATAGCCATTCAGCTGATGCCTTTATCAGTACTGAACTTCGTGTTTGCATAACTGCAGAGTCAAGCGCTTACAAACAGGCAAAGCTCCGCTTCTTGCCGAAACGGAGCTTGTGCTGTAAATCAACGCTTGAGGAGATGTCACTTAAGCTCAACTTCCGCGCCTGCGTCTTTGAGCTCTTTAGCGACTTTTTCAGCTTCTTCTTTGCTTACAGCCTCTTTAACGACCTTAGGAGCACCGTCAACCATCTCCTTGGCTTCTTTCAGACCAAGACCTGTAATAGAACGAACCGCTTTGATAACGTTAATTTTGTTTGCGCCAACCGCTTTGAGTTCAACATCGAACTCCGTCTGCTCTTCCTTTGCTTCAGCTTCACCACCAGGTGCGGCTGCTGCAGCACCGGCAAAAACCGCAGGAGCGGCACTCACACCAAACTTATCTTCCAATGCCTTTACCAGCTCTGAAGCTTCGGTAAGCGACAACTTACCAATTTCCTCTACAAGTGCTTCAATAGATGCCATTATCTTCCTCTCTTGTTTTATATATTATTGTGATGTAATTCTGTTGAGTGCGTAATAGACCTGTATCCTCAATCCTGTTTCTGTTTGGCAACCTGATCAATAACCGAAACAAGATCGCTCATAACCGCGTTGATGACCATCGGAACGGAACTGATGACGTTGTTGAGCATACCTGCAAAACGACCGATATTCTCGGTTTTGCTGAGCATCTTTGACAACACCTGCAACTTGTCAGCTTCAAAGACTGAGCCATCAATAGTGGCCATCTTGAATTTCAGCATTTCGTTCTTCTTGCCGAACTTCTCGATGATTTTTGCCGGTGCGATCGGATCATCATAACCAATTGCCATCCCGGTTGTATTTACCAGCCCATCAGCCAGACGGTCTCCACCGTTGACATTTTCCAGAGCCTTCTTTATCAGCGTGTTCTTTACAACCTGATACTCCACACCAACCTTGCGGAACTCATTTCTCAGCTCGGCCATTTTCTCGACATCAAGACCCTGAAACTCGGTCAGGTAAATGCCCTGGGCTTTCTGGAGCTTTTCGGCAACATCCTTAACTATCTGCTCTTTTTTCTCGCGCTTCATCTTGTAAACCGTTTATGTTAGGCGACATACTTTTCTTTTTTCACCCTCAGACCGGGGGACATCGTACTTGACACGGAAATATTCCGGATGTAGTGCCCTTTGGCTGCAGCAGGCTTCAACCTGACGATCTCCTTGAGAAAACTCGTAGCGTTTTCGAGAAGCTGTTCAGAACTGAACGATACCTTTCCTACGGGCGCGTGAACGTTTCCGGCCTTATCTACCCGAAATTCGATTTTACCAGCCTTTACTTCCTTAACAGCCTTGGCGACATCCATGGTAACCGTGCCTGATTTCGGATTGGGCATGAGACCACGGGGCCCAAGAATCTTGCCGACTTTGCCAAGCTTACCCATAACATCAGGCGTAGCTATGATGACATCGACATCTGTCCAGCCATTCTGAATTTTTTCAATATAGTCTTCAAATCCCACGAAGTCCGCTCCGGCCTCTTGCGCTTCGGAAGCTTTCGCTTCACTGCAGATCACAAGAACCGACACCGTCTTACCCGTTCCATGAGGCAGCATGACTGTCCCCCTGACAACCTGATCGGCGTGACGAGGGTCAACACCCAGCCTTACAGCCAGATCAACCGATGCATCGAATTTCGTATCGTTAATCTCCCTGACAAGCTCCATAGCCTGCTGCAGATCATACTCATCCTGAGATGACGCTTTACCTAAAGCGTTTCTGTATTTCTTTCCTGCCATTGTTATCTTCTTGCAAGTGGTTAATAAAACGACCCTACGGTCTCCCACAAAATCATACCATGCACGAACAGGTTCAGCCCTCTACGACGATCCCCATACTTCTTGCCGTACCCCTGATCATCTGCATAGCGCCGTCTATATCGAAAGCATTGAGATCCGGCATCTTCAGCTCCGCTATCTTGCGAACCTGCTCCTCGGTGACCTTGCCGACCTTGTTCTTGTTCGGCTCACCTGATCCTTTCTGCAAACCGGCTTCCTTGACCAGAAGCACCGCAGCAGGAGGCGTCTTGGTGATGAACGTAAATGATTTGTCCGAATATACCGTAATCACGACAGGAATGATAGTCCCTGACTGCGACTGGGTTTTCGCGTTGAACTGCTTGCAGAACTCCATGATATTCACACCCTTCTGACCCAGTGCAGGGCCAACGGGTGGTGCAGGATTGGCGGCTCCTGCCGGAATCTGCAGCTTAATAAACCCAACTACCTTTTTTGCCATACTAACATCACTGTTTCAACAGCCGGATAAACTCAAGCCGTATTATTGAGAAATTGACTTAACCTGGGAAAAATCAAGCTCGGTAGGAGTACTTCGCCCGAAAAAGCTGATCATAACCTTTACCTTCATCCTTTCAACGCAAACATCATGAACAACACCGGTCAAGGAACTGAATGGGCCGTCGATCACCTTGACAGTATCACCAACCCGGAAAGGAGCCTCGACAACAGAGCGCTGTTCAACAGTGCTTTCCGGCTCAAGAATTTTTTCAACTTCGTCAGGGCGCAGAGGTGTAGGAATATCATTAACCCCGAGAAACCCCATTACCGAAGGAATATCCATGATAAGGTTCTTGGTCTGCTTATCGAGTATCGCTTCAATAAGCACGTAACCGGGAAAAGCGTTTTTTGTAAGACTTCTTTTCTTGCCGTTCCTGACCTCAACAAACTTCTCGTAGGGAACATAGACCTGCAGAATTTTATCTTCAAGGGCCTGACGCTCCACTTCAAGCTCAATACCTTCTTTCACCTTGCGCTCATGCCCTGAATAAATCCTCAAAGCATACCATCTCGGCCTGGAAAGACCCTGAGCGTCCTGTTCGATATTTGTTTCACTTTCACTCATCTACTCTACCTCAGCCCTCTTTTCTTACAACAATTTTCCGATAAATGAGTTAATAACCCAATCCACGACAAAAGTGAACAGGGCAAGCAACCCGGAGACAGTCAAAACAACAACTGTAAGATCCCGGGTATCCTCAGGACTTGGCCAGGCTACTTTCTTCATCTCATTGACGACATCGTGATAATAGCCGGTCACCTTATCGAGATATTTAGTCATAAACCGCTTTCCAGTAATAATACCATCTTAATAAGCACTCCCCCGATACCTGCACGTCAGGAGGGACTCGAACCCCCAACCTGCGGTTTTGGAGACCGCTGCTCTACCAATTAAGCTACTGACGTCTGCATAACCATATTAGCATGTGAGCTGATGATCGGACTTGAACCGATGACCTCTTCCTTACCAAGGAAGTGCTCTACCGACTGAGCTACATCAGCCTGGCTATAGAAAACCAATGTGGGTAGGGGAGGATTCGAACCTCCGAAGACATATGTCGACAGATTTACAGTCTGTTGCGTTTGACCGCTTCGCTACCTACCCGTTTGACTGCCTTACTCCGAGCTGGTGATGGGACTCGAACCCGCAACCTGCTGATTACAAATCAGCTGCTCTACCAATTGAGCTACACCAGCACAGCTTCAAAAAAACAGGGCAGGTAATATACTTCTATAAAACAGAAATCCAAAAATATTTCCACCCACCGGCAACCCGCCGTAAAAAAAACAGCTGATCATGTTCCTACCGTTCACCTTTGTGCTTCAAAGGCGCCAGAAACGCAGCTGTCTTCAGCACCGCCGACCTCGGGAGAAATCGCTGAAAAAATACCACCATAAAATCAGTCATCGTGGGATAGACATGTAACCTGTTTTTTATCAGCCCCTTAATAGACGCCTTGACAACAACGGACGGGCTTGAAAGCGGCAGAATACTGCATTCAGGATGTTGACGGGCCCTGGCATGAAATCCGGTTTCGATGTATCCGGGGCTGACCGCGACAACCTTTATCCCTTTGTTTTTCAGCTCTTCGTGCAACGACTCACTCAGAGTAAGGATGAAGGACTTTGTTGCAGAATACAGCCCGAGACGGGAAATTCCCTGAAACCCTCCGATTGAAGCCACATTTATTATCCCGCCTTTTTTTTCAGCTATCATGGTCGGCAGAAACAGGCGAATAAGTACTGCCATCGCGGCAGTGTTCACCTGAATCATTTCCTGTAACGCTTCAAGAGGCATGGAATCATACTCTCCGGCATATCCAAACCCTGCACAGTTTATGATCAACTCCACTCCGAGAGATCTGTCACGACAGTATTGATGGACCCTCCGTGGACTTTCCGGATCGCTCAGGTCCTCAATGCAAAGGTGAATAACAGGCTCACCAGCGGGACTGAGTTCCGCACTGAGATTGCGCAAAGAACTTTCCGAACGGGCGACGAGAACCATATCACTTTTACGGCGGGCAAATTCACGAGCAAACTCCCTGCCGATTCCATTCGATGCGCCTGTTATCAAGGTGTATGGCATGCTCCCCCTGCATGATAGCTATGCAACCCGCTCAACCCATCGGCCATGTGACCTGATGAGATCAACAAGCCTGTCGACGGCATCTTTTTCAGGAATGTTAGACGCGACACATTCTTTGCCAACATAGAGACTGACCCCGGCTTTTCCCGAACCGACATACCCGAAATCAGCGTCAGCCATCTCTCCGGGACCATTGACGATACAACCCATAATACCGATTTTCAGCCCTTTCAGATGAGACATCCGGGCTTTGATCACCGCTGTAGTTTTTTCAAGATCGAAATAGGTTCTGCCACACCCCGGACAGGAGATGAACTCCGTTTTCGACATTCTCACTCTGGCAGCCTGCAGAACATTGAAAGCAAGGCTGATCTCTTCACTTTCAGCAAGGTCTGTCTCCAGGGCAAGCATATCACCTATGCCGTCACAGAAAAGTGTACCGGTCTGTGTGGCGCAATCGATAAGTGTCTCAAGACGCCCTTTATTCAAGGCATGATACCGTATTACCAGAGGATAGTCGAGGCCCTGCTCGTTAAAACCACGAACAAGATAACGATAGGCATAGACCGGAACAGGTGATTGTATTGAAAAAAGGAGCTTTTCAATACCCTTCGACTGCATCTTCAGCGCTATTCGCGAAAGAACTTCAGCCGGAACCTGCTCCGACGCATGCTCATGAATAAAGCAAAACTCCAGGAGTGCGCCCCCACCATCAAGCGAGTTAAAAAAGGTTTTATCGATCATCTCACCTTCACGGATATCTAAACGAACTCTCGCCGCACGCTTCAGAAGATCCGGAACAAGCGAAACATCACCTGTAGCGACACCTACACGGCTCCGGCAGGCACCGAGTTCGGCAAAAACCGGCTCAAGAGCTTCCGATTCGACCGCTGAACCTACCGGAACGGTTACCAGTTCCGATCTGATCTCCTTGTCGGCACTGTCAACCGCCAACCTTCTGCGCAACTCCGCGAGAAGCTGCTCCGGGTTGGCCGCGACCGAAGCTTTGGCGACAGTCTCAACCATAGGAAGACTCTCTCCTCCTATGTCACCATCAGCTGTTGACAGCACCCCTGACTTCCGCTTCCTGTAGCTGAACGGATCAAAAGGAGGAAGCTCAAAGCAAGCTCTCGCCGCACGTGACATGATGATCCTGTTAACCGGCGCATGGCCTTTTTCGCCCTTTACCTTCAGTAAATCATTATACTTTTTCACCAACGCAAACCCGACCGGAACTTCGTTGACGGGATCTTCCGTGAGGGAAACCCTGATGGTATCGCCAAGGCCTTCCTCCAGCAACGCCCCGGTACCCATCGCGGATTTAATTCTTCCCTCATCTCCATCCCCGGCCTCGGTTACTCCGAGATGTAAAGGATAAGCATGGCGCAGTTCGGTATCCGCTCTGGCGACAAGGTGCCTGTAAGCCTGAATCATCACCCTTACATTGGAAGACTTCATGGAAAACAAAAAATCGTAGTACCCTTCATCTTCACAAATTCTGGCAAATTCAAGCGCTGCTTCCACCATCCCCTCAGGCGTGTTTCCGTAGCGGCTGACAATTCTGTCCGAAAGCGAACCGTGATTGGTTCCAATCCTCATCGACACCCCGAATGCCTTTGCTTTCCCGATCAGAGGAAGAAACGCTTCCCGTACTTTTTCAAGTTCAGAATCGTAGGACTGCGCAGTATACTCCTCGTTGGTGAATTTTTGGGTATTGGCAAAATTACCCGGATTGATCCGGACATTTTCGACGAACTCCACCGCTTTGAGAGCGGCTTTCTGAGAAAAATGAATATCGGCTACAAGCGGTGTAGCAACTCCATCCCGCCGAAGCTGGTCTCGAATGGTCTTGAGATTTTCAGCGTCCTTCTCTGTAGGAACCGTCAGGCGGATAATCTCACAACCTGCTTCATGGAGCCTCCTGCACTGCTCCACGGAAGCGCTGGTATCCATAGTATGCGTTGTCGTCATCGACTCTACCCTGACGGGCTGATAGCCGCCGAGAGATAGCGAACCGAAACCAACCTCACGGGTCAGCCTCCTGCTATACTGATACATGGAAATCGGAAAATTCTGCATACTGCTTGTTTCAATCAGGTCTGATAAAAATTGACTTGACGGGAAAAAGGCTCCCCTGTCAAGAAAACGTGCATTGCGGATCGATCATGACAGGCAGTACCTTCCCTACTTCTTCTCAATGATAAACAGGATTTCCTCATCTCTCGAAAAATTATATTTCTCCCTTGCAATCTTCTCTATTGCCTCAGGGTCATCCACCTGGCGGATCTTTCTGGTGTTTTCGATGATTTTACTTTCTTCCTGTTGCTGACGAGCCCTGAGCATACTATGCTCAGCCTCCATGCGAAGTCTGGCCACCACGCCATAGTCACCGAACACTATCCACAACACGAAAATCCCGGCAAGCACCAAAAGAAATATTTTTCTGGGACGGGAGAGAATGTATGCCCATATGTCTGCCATTGACCTCGACAACTTCATCACTCTTTCTTTTTTCCCGAATGTATATCTTCTGACTCCGACGGTATCGTGAACAACACTATCTTTCAGGATGCCCAATCCCGGTACAAGCCATTACTTCCGGCAAACATACTGACGGCACCATGAAGACTCCCTCCCTTAAGTCCTATACTCTGAACGCTTTCACTCCCGGATAGTACGCCTCGGCGCCCAGCTCCTCTTCAATCCTCAGAAGCTCATTGTATTTGGCCATGCGGTCAGAACGTGATAGACTGCCTGTTTTTATCTGACCGGCGCCGGTAGCAACCGCTATCTGCGCGATGGTTGTATCTTCTGTTTCGCCGCTTCTGTGGCTGATTACGGAAGTATAGCCGTTACGTTTTGCAAGATCAATAGCCTGCAACGTCTCGGTCAGCGTACCAATCTGATTAACCTTTATCAGTATAGAGTTACCAACCTTCTTGTCGATACCGTCAGCAAGCCGTCTTGTATTGGTGACAAAAAGATCGTCCCCGACAAGCTGCACGCGTGAACCGATCTTGTCGGAAAGCAGTTTCCAGCCCTCCCAATCGTCTTCAGCCATCGCATCCTCAATAGAGATAATCGGATAGTCACTACACCATTTTTCCCAGTACTCAGCCATCTCTGAGGCGTCAAGCTCTTTGCCGGAAGATTTTTTGAAAACATATTTTTTCCGGTCAGCGTCATAATACTCAGAACTTGCCGGATCGAGAGCAATCATGACCTGGGCGTCTCCGATCCCGCCACGGTCGGTAGGCGAACCAACCGAGTAGCCAGCCTTGCCGACAGCTTCAATAACAAGCTCTATCGCTTCTTCGTTGGAGCCCAGGTCAGGAGCAAACCCGCCTTCATCCCCGACAGCTGTGCTGAGCCCTTTCTTTTTGAGCAACGCTTTCAACGCGTGAAACACCTCCGCCCCGCAGCGTAACGCATCTGAATAGGTTGTAAAGCCGATAGGCATGATCATGAACTCCTGGAAATCCACGTTGTTGTCCGCATGCGCTCCTCCATTGAGTACGTTCATCATCGGTACGGGCAGTGTGGTGGCTAGCGTTCCGCCGATATAGCGGAAAAGAGAGAGACCTGAATATTCGGCAGCTGCTTTCGCGCAGGCCAGAGAAACGCCCAGAATAGCATTAGCGCCAAGATTTGATTTGTTGGCTGTTCCATCAAGGGCGATCAAAGTGTTATCTATTTCAACCTGCTCGGTGACATCCATTCCCTTCAGCCGGTCATTGATGTGCGTATTCACATTCATAACAGCTTTCATCACACTTTTACCAAGATAGACCCCTGAGTCCCCGTCGCGCAATTCAACCGCTTCATGAACACCTGTTGATGCTCCGCTTGGCACTGCCGCCCTGCCATACGATGTTTCTGTCAGGACATCTACTTCAACAGTAGGATTTCCCCGGGAATCAAGAATCTGCCGGGCGATAACGTTGGTGATTAATGGCATGATAACGTTCATTTTTAATGTTAACGACGAGCGTACAAAGCTTGGGTAAAACGCAATTAAATGCAATTCTTTCGCTAAACATAAGAATTTATACCCTATTGTCCAGCTTTTCGCCATTGCCTCGTCAGCTTATAAAACTTTTTTTTACTTTTCATTTTATCAGCAGTTTCGCACGACTGCAGACAGTACTGTCTTTCATTCGTCCGGCTGCTCCGGACATCAGTTATTCAACTACAAGGAGTTTCAACTTATGCAACCTGTCCAGCCAGATCAACTTCGCAACATAGTGATAACCGGCCACTCCGGTTCAGGTAAAACAATCCTTGCCGAGTCACTTGCCCTCTCAATGAATGTCACCAACCGCCTCGGAAGTATTGAAGACGGCACAACCCTTTCTGACTACTCGGAGGATGAAATTTCCCGGCAGCACAGCCTTAATTCCGCCCTGATTCAGGGAACCTGGAACAATCGAAAGATAAATATCATCGATACACCCGGTCTTCTTGACTTTCATGGCGACGTTAAGTCCGCCATGAGAATCGCAGACACCGTACTCATGACGGTAAACAGTTCGATAGGCGTAGAAGTCGGCACCGATATCATATGGGACTACACAAAGGAATACTACAAGCCGACCATGTTTGCACTCACAAAGCTCGATGCAGACAGAACAAATTATACAAAAACCGTTCAGGAGCTGCAGGATCATTTCGGCAACCAGGTGACGCCGATACAGTTCCCTGTCGAGGAAGGGCTCGGGCACCATGTCATCATCGACGTACTCCTGATGAAACAGCTCGAATTCAATCCGGACAAACCCGGAAACATGAGCGAATCAGAAATACCGGACCTCTATAAAAAACGTGCTGAAGAATTGCATTTCAAGCTTGTTGAAGCTGTCGCAGAAACAGATGAGGATCTCATGAACCGATATTTCGATATCGGCAACCTTACGGAAGACGAGCTGAGAGCCGGTATCAAATCAGCGCTCCTGACCAGAACATTCTTTCCTGTTTTCTGCGTATCACCGTTGCATCTTATCGGATCAGAACGTCTTCTGAACGCCATTGTCAATATCTGTCCTTCTCCGATTGAACGCGGCCCGGAACATGCCTACTGCGCATCAAAAAAAGATGAAAAACTGCTTGAACCGGATACAGAAGGGCCGACGGTAGCGTTTATTTTTAAAACAATGTCCGAACCCAGAGTCGGTGAAATCTCCTTCCTGAGAGTCTACTCCGGTCATATAGAAACCGGTCATGAATTAATCGACGCCCAGACAGGACAGCTTGAGAAAATCGGCCAGGTCTACACTATGGAAGGTCAGAAAAAAGTCCCTGTCGAGAAATTGCTTGCCGGCGACATCGGTATGGTCGTCAAACTGAAGGACTCGCATACAAACGATACGCTTGCCGACAAGGGGACCGATTGCAGGATAACGCCTATTATCTTTCCTGAACCCCTGCTTGCAACTGCCATTGAACCGGCTGCGCAGGGTGACGAGGAAAAAATATCCTCCGGTCTGCATCATCTTCTTGAAGAAGACCCGAGTTTCGCTATTGAACATGATACCGAGTTTAACCAAACGATAATCAAGACCCTTGGTGAAACACATCTCGACGCTATCATGAACCGGCTTGAAAGCAAATTCGGTGTCTCGGTCACAAGAAGTACCGTAAAAATCCCCTATCGTGAATCCATACGCAGTTCCGCGTCTTCGCAGGGGAAATATAAAAAGCAGTCAGGCGGCAGAGGACAATATGGAGATGTCTGGATCAGGATAGAACCCACGGAGAGAAACTCAGGCTTTTCATTTGCAAGCGAGGTTGTCGGGGGCGTCGTTCCGACCCGGTATCTCCCTGCTGTTGAAAAGGGGCTTCGTGAATCAGTCTCGAACGGCGTTATCAGCGGATACCCTGTCGTTGACCTCAAGGCTGTCGTCTATGACGGTTCATACCATCCCGTGGACAGCTCGGAATTCGCTTTTAAGATTGCGGCGAACATGGCCTTCAAGGCTGCGTTTGAAAAGGCTAAACCCCTGCTCCTGGAGCCCTATTATTCTCTCAGCGTAAAAACGCCTGAACAGTATACCGGAGAGATCGTAGGTGAAATATCCGGCAAACGGGGAAAAATTATCGGCATGGACGCGGATGCACGTTTCCAGACAATCAATGCCCAGATCCCGCAGTCCTCTCTTCGTGATTTCCATCTGCAGCTTGTGCGGTTAACGCAAAGCAGGGCCCGCTACACCTATGCGTTCAGCCATTACGAAGAGATGCCTCAGGATATTGCCAATCAGATTATTGCGGCAAAAGCGGAGGATAAATCGTAGGAGCTTTGACTGCCGGTGCGCGATCTGAACGAGTTTTCGCGTACCGGAAGCCGGGGTGGTGAAGCGAAAACAGGTCTATTCACTGGAGAGTACCAAAAACAGATTTTATTTTAAGCCACCATACTATCCAGATTGCCTCGACGATATTCTTCCTGGTCATTTTCGATTTCCCTACAGCCCTGTCAATAAATATGATAGGCGTCTCAACTATCGTAAAACCTTTTTTCCATACTCTGAAATTCATCTCTATCTGAAAGGAATACCCTTGAGACTGCACCCTGTCAAGATCGATCTCCAGCAGAACACGTGATCTGAAACATTTATAACCACTTGTAGGATCAGCTACCGGCATGCCGGTAATCAATCGGGTATAGACGCTTGCCGTTTTTGAAAGCACAAGCCTGCTGAGAGGCCAGTTTACGACATTTACCGTGTTTCCGATATAGCGTGACCCAATAACAAGATCTGCAGTTTCTGATTGTTCAATCATCCTGCCAATCACCGCCGGATCATGCGAGTAGTCAGCGTCCATCTCAATAATTCTCTGGTAACCGTGCTTGATCGCATACCTGAATCCCTCAATATAGGCCGTTCCGAGCCCCATCTTCGAGGGACGCTCATGGAGGTACAGTGTTTTATGGACATGCTGTATCTCTTTGACCAGTTCTGCCGTACCATCTGGCGAGTTATCGTCAATAATCAGTACGTCAACGCATTCGGGATATAATGAAAAAATATCTTCGAGCAGTTTCGAGATATTTTCAGACTCATTATAAGTAGGTATTATCACCAGGGATCTCTCTGTACATGATGTACTGGCACTCATGAATAGTAATGGTTGTTACCGATAGCAATAAAAAAAGCACTGCCCGCAAGGGCAATGCTTTGATAATGTGTTGTTAACGACCCGTTATTATCTGTTTTCCTTGTGAAAACGGTGCAGGAATCGAAGGTCGAAATCAAGACGTTCAGGCGGCGTGTAGGTAAAGTCAAGCGTTTCCCCGTCAGGAAGTATTTCAAGCAGAGCGCCTGATGGACACTCGTCAGAAGAAAAACAAGCTGAACATGAGATACATGCATCCTGATCGATATAGCATCTGAAACCACCTTCCTGAACATCACCATAGAACTTGTATCCAATGGCATTGACTTTCGGCGGGCACTTATCAAGACACAAACCGCAGCCTACACAAAGGTTTTCAAGAATGAAATAATGCTTCTTTGCGCGAGGAGCCTTTTTAGCTGCCGGCCTGGGCGCTGTACCCTTGGCTGCCGGAGCTCCTTTGGCTTTCGGAGCTCCTTTGGCTTTCGGAGCGCCTTTGGCTGCCGGAGCACCCTTGGCCGCCGGTTTCGGCTTGGCTGACGGCTTCGGTTTCGGTTTTACAGACGGCAACGCTGATTCCATTCTGCGCCCTGTACGTCCGAGATTTACATCGAGATCATTTAAACGATTTTTAGCTACAGGCGTAGCGCCGGCTCCTTTTGGGGCTGCGGCCTGCTTGGCTTTAGGCGCGGGCTTGCCCTTTGGAGCGCCCCCCTTTGCCTTGGGTGCTGGCGGCTTAGCCTTTGCCGGAGCGGGCTCTGTACCCTGCTGTTTTACAGGATCGGCCATAAACCCTCCTAGACTTTGTTAAATATGAATATACTTTTACAAACCTTGATGACTGTGAAAAAAAGGAGCCGCACAGTGGACGGCTCCTTCTTCTCAGATCATCAGGCGATCAATTTCATGATAAAGTCAACAACCTGCGTCAGCAACTGCTGTCCCGAAACCGCGGCGTCACCAACCGGAGGAAGTGCCGGCGTGTTGGTCTGATAGAAACCGTTGGCAATAAACAGGAACACCAGCATAAACGTACCACCGAAATACAGGAAGGTACCGGCAAGTTTCGAATCTGAAATGGTCAGCACAGGGAATCTGAACTGCACATCACGATTGAGGAACTTCTTGCCCAGCCATCTGATGGTACGGGTCTGTACATCTGCACCTTCAAGACGGGAACCCCTGTCTTCAAACCAGACCGCAAAACTGATAAACCATACAAGATGCCCGATCATAAGAATAACCGATAGATGCGAGCTTGAGAAAATGGTCACGGTTTCCGTCCAGAAGTAATAGAAAATACCTGCTGAATAGTGATGCGACAACCCGGCAACTGCATCCCATGCTTTGGCGTCCGCAGCAGGAACTCCATACATCATCGAAGCAATCCATGCGCCGTCAATATACCAGCAGACAGCAGACAGACCCTTTACACCCCATAACATCGCGAACCAGAGCTGATCCTGGATGGAGACACCACAGGTACCACCATAAACAGGCCCGAGGCATGGGAACGAATACGAGTTTTTCTTGAGCCCGAGATCATCCCACAGCGGTGAAGTGTGAGAGAAGAAAGCGATACGGGCCAAAGCGATCAAAGAGAAGAGTGAACCGGCAACGATGACATGAGCCATTACCCAGTCGTTAATGCTCGGATCTTCAAACATCCAGTGAAGGAATGGAAGCGGTTTCAGCCAGTAGAACGACATCATGATATTGGTGCCGAAAAAGTTCAGCTCGCAGATAGTGTTCCAGACAATTACCGCATAGACGGAAAGCATGGTAGCGAAACAGAGCGCCATAATGGTACCGAGGATCTTCACCTGCAGCTCCTGATCACGGCCTTTGGCGACCCAGATGGATTTAATCTGACTGTACAGTCCGTTTATCTGGACTTTCAGCAGATACTGGCCACCATGGTAGACACCTGCAAAAACATAGAGAACACCACAAATGATATGGTTGAAGACAATCAGGTTGATGACTACCCTTGCCATACCGAAAGATTCACCGTTTTTCGGAAGAATCGCGAAAGCGGGGAACTCAGCAAATTCCTTGGAACCGGACAGAACTTTACCACCCTGCTCTACAAAGTCAAAGCTGACACGGTTGAAAGGTTCACCGTAGATGTAGAAGACAAGTTTGTCAAGTTCGGCGTAGTACGGCGCGAATGAATCCTGCTGAAAAGCGACAAAAGCAATAATACCAAGAGCGATATTGATATAGCCGATAGCGGTCAGATGCACCGAGAAAGCCGCTTTCATATCATCATTCAGATGAATAGCGGCATTCGGAGGATTTTTCCACCAATAGAGCCCTAAAGCAAAAAAGACGATAAACCAGACAAACGACATGAACACTTCAGAGTTTATTGTCTGGAAATCCGGAATCGGAGCAAATCCAAGCACAATCCACAACATCAAACCCCAGCCCAGGAAAAGAAGTGACATATACACTGCATGGGGTCCAAGAGCATCCTTGTAGGTTTTAGCACTTGTGCCCTGAAACACAGCGTCACCGAATTTACCGAGAAACCTGAATTCACGGAAATTACCGGCACGGCCTGTGAACGGATTGGTCAGATTGTGTGTCCAGTGACGCCAGCCGCCGAAAAGGAGAATGGAGCCGGAAACAAAATGCAGAATAGCCCATCCCATGAGCTTCCATGATGCGGCTATCAGATCTTCCGTTCTTGGACTGTAGGTGTCGATACCCAACGATACCATACGAGGCTTGATGGTCAGATAGAACCAGTTGTCATGAAAAGCCGGCGCCCCATTCCATGGCAGAACCTGCATTCCCGACAAGTAGTAGATACCCATAATGAAACCGAGCACACCCAGCAATGCCAGATGGCCGCCGACCACCTGCTCATCGTCTACCTTGTCGGTATCAAAAACCTGATACCACTTGGTTGACCGGGTCTCTGTTCGCTGGAACAGAAAACGCCTCATTTTGGCGGCATCCTTTTCTTTAATGATGGATGCTCCCCCGGCAGGCGCACCATTCCCCTTCGGAGGAGGTACCTTCCCCTTCGGAGGAGGTACCTTCCCCTTCGGAGGAGGCACTTGCCCCTTTGGCTTGACTCCTGTTGGATTCGCTTGATCAGCCATTGTATTCTCTCCTTTATTTGGACATATTAACTGGTTGAAAAAACCATAAAGAAAATATGAAGCTCATCTATAACTGCATGCAAATAAGAGAGTTCATCTATTCAAGCCTCGAACGTACCCTACTTGTATCGGGGTGTACCTCATCAGATCGTAATCATGTGCTGCAGTATTCAAACAAACCGGAAATAAAAGCTCTCCAGAGACTTTCGAGAGTTAATTTACTAAAATTATTTCCGGCGACTGTAGCGAATAAGATAAAAAAATTTATTTAATAATAAATATTTTTGAGCAAGCTTGTCGCGTTCCGTGACAAGCCGATCTGTTATAATAACAGGAGATACCGACAGTGACAAAACGGTCACTGTCAGTGCTGAATCCAAAAAATCAACCGTCAATCAGTACTGTCAAATATGCTACTACGCTTCTCAAAAATGTCAGGCGCGGGAAATGATTTCATCGTTGTCGACAACATGAAGAGAACCATACGCCTGAAAGAGTCTGAAATACGTGCTCTCTGCACGAGAAGAACCGGTATCGGGGCTGACGGGTTCATTCTTGTCGAACCCTCCGAAACATATGATTTCAGCATGCGTTACTTCAATGCTGACGGAAAACCCGGTTCAATGTGCGGAAACGGCGGAAGATGCGCGGCATTTTTTTCAAGAACAGCGGGAATTACCGGTAACACGTGCTCTTTCCAGGCGAATGGAAGCCGTTATGATGCATGGGTTACCGGTGTTGAACGCGTGAAGCTGAAAATGACCGAACCTGATACATTCAGGGACGATATCCATGCAAATGGTCTCAACTGTCATTTCGTCAATACAGGATCGCCACATACCCTCATTTATACCGAAGAGCTTGAAACCTTCAACGTACATGACACGGGTTATGCTGTCCGCAATAACAACACCCTCTTTCCGGAAGGGACAAATGTCAACTTCCTCCAGGTAACCGGGCCTGACAGCCTCAGTGTACGAACATTTGAGCGCGGTGTAGAAGCTGAAACGCTTGCCTGCGGAACCGGAGCGGTTGCTGCTGCCTTAATGAGCTACAGACTTGGAAAAGTCTCTTCCACAAGCGTTTCCGTGACGGTAAAAAGCGGAGATGTTCTGAAGGTGGAATTTTCAGAAGACATGCGGGAGGTTTTTCTTTCAGGGCCGGCAAAAGTCGTCTACACAGGAACGGTCAGTATGACCTGATACGATATGCCAGTCTGATACGCTCCGTCATGCCTGTATCAGACCCTTCGTGACTCTACCGCATTTCAGGGTCGCGGATTCATACAGTTTCCGGCTGACAGCCGCTGAAGAAGACCTCTTATGCGTAAAACAGGATGCTTTCGAATCGATAAAATCACAAAAAAGAGGAAGGCCTTTGCATCTCGCCCGCCTGTTTCATATCATGGTTCACAGGACGAACAGCTCCGATAGTTCATCCGTCACGCGAGCGCATCGTGTGCACGCTACAGCAATTTTCTGCTGCAGCGTCTTATAACTATATATCATTATCACCAATTCCTGAACCAATCATTGATAAACATGAAACGTTTTTTTTCACCTTTTGCGCTCAGCGCGCTACTGATCGCTTCAGCTACGACATTCTCCGCCTGTCAGCAGCAAACCGGCTCTGTTAACGAACAACAGCAAGAGAGCGCCGTTACGACTGACGCTCCTGCTGAAACGTCCACAGGGGACGTTGCAGAAGAGAAGAGCGAAGCCATAGCGAAAAAAGAAGCTGCTCAGGCAGCCGCCGAGAAAGCTGAGGCCATCTATCAGAAAAGTTGCAGCTCCTGCCACTCCCTTACACCACCTGCCAAAAGCGCCCCTCCAATTATCGCGATTGCAGGGCAGTACCGGGCGAGATACGGGAAAAAGTCAGGCGCAGTAGCCGATATGGTATCCTTCATGAAGGAACCATCCATAGGCAAATCTGTTTTCGGCTCCAAAACGTTTGAGCGCTTTGGTCTCATGCCCGTGATGTCGCTGCCCGATAAAGAACTGGAAATGGTATCCGAATGGCTTTGGGATCAGTACGACCCGAATTTTGAAGGGGATGCCGATTGTCAGTAGAGCGCAGTGGTTCCTGAAAGAAAGGTCAATTGCAGAAAAAGCAGGATGATCTCCTGCTTTTTCTGCAATTGACCTGTATGTCGAGCAAAAAAAATGCCGGTAAACGGCAGCTTGGCGAGGGTACCCTTGGGCAGACTCGAACTGCCGACCCACAGTTTAGGAAACTGTTGCTCTATCCACTGAGCTACAAGGGTAAGGGTGTCAATGTACTATTTTTCTTCAAGCACCACAAATCTACTTCCGCCCGAACATTCTGTCCAGCTGGTCAAGAGAGATCCGTATAATTACCGGACGTCCATGTGGACAGACATACGGCATTTTCGTCGCAAACAGCCTGTCAATAAGGGAGCGCATATCTTCAAGGCTCAACGCCTGACCGCTCATTATCGCGTTCCGGCAGGAGTAGGATTTAGCAAGATTTTCACGTTTCTCGAGCTTCAGTTTTGACGCATTCTGCTGATACTCCTGAATCATGTCCTGAAGGATATAGGCCTCCGAACCGCTGCGAACATCCTGTGGAACACCCTCTATCATAACGGTCCTCGTTCCCAGTGTGCCGAGATTGAAACCAAGCCTGTCGAGGTCATCGCAAATCTCCAGATAGATCTCGAATTCCCAAGGCTTGAGCTCGACTTTCTGAGGAAAAAGAAGTTGCTGGGCATTCGGGACGTTGTTGTCCATAATATCTACCGCACGCTCATAGAGAACCCGTTCATGAGCGACATGCTGATCGATAAGCATCAATCCTGTCTTGATCTGACAGATGATATACTTGTTATGCAGTTGCCAGATTTTGGGATCTTTCTCTTCCGGTTCCAGGCGCACTCCGTCAACAAACTCCTCTGAAACCTGTCCGAAATCACTGCTGCGAAATTCCCTGTCCGGTTCACAGAAAATATCGGCGCTGTGACTGAACATCTCTTCCTGTTCACTGACACGCGTTCTGTCCGGCATCGGACGCTTCGGCGTACTCTCCTGAAACTCCCTGTAGAGATCATCGGTTGATGACGCTCTGGAAGGAACCGCCTGAAAGCCAAGCCTGGCATCGTTATGCTGAGAACTTCGGGAAGAAAAAGAATCACTCGTCTCATGGAACCCTTCACCGCCGACATCAGGTGAGAAGTCCTGCATCCTGACAGATCGTTTTATAATAGTATAAAACATGGTTCGCACACTGCGTTCATCCTCGAACTTCACTTCAAGCTTTGCGGGATGAACGTTAACATCAGTCTGTTGAGGGTCGATTCCAAGAAAGAGAAGCGCGAAGGGAGAATGGCGCTCTACAAGAAGTTCCCCGTAGGCCTGCTGCAAAGCCTGCGAGAGCATCCTGTTCTGGATCACCCGCCTGTTCAGATAGATGAACTGTTCATTCTTCTGGCGTTTCTGCATGGAAGGCTTGCCGACATAACCGTGCAGAGAAAGAAAATCGTTATCATCGTGAACTTCTATCAGACTCCCGGCAAAGTCGTCACCGAAAAAAAAATTCAGGCGCTCGTGCATGTCCGAGCTTCTGAAATCGAAAAGCGTTTCATCATCATTGATCATCTGCCACTGTATCTCTGGATAGGCAAGCACCTGGGCCTTCACGCTCTCGAAAATATGCTTGAATTCCGTAGCGTTTGATTTAAGAAACTTCCTGCGGGCCGGAACATTGTAAAAAAGGTTTCGTACGCTTACCGCCGTACCCGGCTCAGACGCCGCCTTGCCCCTCTCCGACAGCACACCTCCCTCGTAACGCAGCTGAATCCCCACGTTGTCGTTCTCACGCCGCGTCCTGAGTTCGAAATGCGAGACCGTGGAGATACTTGCCAGCGCCTCTCCCCTGAACCCCAGAGTCGTGAGGACATCGAGCTCCTCCGCATCAGAAATTTTGCTGGTAGCAAACCGTTCGACACAACGGAGCGCATCCTCTTCATCCATGCCCGAACCATTGTCGATAACCTGAACAAGCTCTTTTCCCGCATCTTTTATCGCCACAGTGATACGTGTCGCCCCTGCATCAATGGCATTTTCGAGCAGTTCTTTCACCACTGAAGCAGGGCGCTGGACAACCTCCCCTGCTGAAATCTTGTTCGCGACAATATCGGGCAACCTGGCAATTCTCGGCATAGTGCGTCCTGAGTTGATCATTTCAAATGCTACCGCTCTGAATATACGGGAATAACTGTTGAGACCTGATCACAGTGAAAGGTGCAGTGTAACCGATCGCAATAAAAGCAATCGCAACTCGTGACCGTTTCGAGTCAACGTGTCAACTTAGGCTAAAAAATCTTCACAACAAAAACCACATTCGCTGAAAAAACACCCCAACCTGAACGGAGCCTCTCAAGAAATATTCAATGACAGTAACTTTATTTAAAAATGTCTTTTACAATACATTTTCAGTGCGACTCTCCCTCGCCTTTCGGGTGAAAATGAAAACCTCCCTGCATCTCCGGCATGCTTGACAATCGCTCGATTTAAGTCTAAATTATTGCCTGACCAGTTTACGACAATGATGATACGGAGAGATAATCATGAACAGGAAACGAACGATCATTGCACTACTTCTTGCCGTTGCCTTAAGCGGTGCTGTTGGCATTGCATCCCTGAACCGCAACACCGCATCCGATCCTCCGCAGGTAACCTCTACAAAAAAAGGCAAAGGAACGCTTTCAGGATCCGAAAAACTCATTGGAAAATGGCAGCTCGTCACTGCGTCCGTTACACCTGATTTCCTTAAAGTCCCGATTCCGATCAACACCATTGACGCAAGGGGTACCGTTACCGATGACTACACCTACACTATTTCTGCAAACGGTTCCTTTTTCGGCAGCAATTATGGCTATCTGGGTAGTGGAGATATCGATGTAGAGGGGGCCAGCCTTACACTGACTATCAACGACGGAGTCATCACCGTCAACGAAAAGAAAAAAAGACAGGATAAAAAAGGAGGCACCATTTCCGGCAGTTATCGTATGAGCGGGAAGGATACCCTGCAGGTGGAAGCGGTGAAATATCAGGACGGAATCGGCTACACCTTTCACCTTGAGCTGGTCAACTCCTGAGCGCTTTCCAGACCATTCTCAGTGCTGCTTCGCTGAACCTCAACTTGTTTTGCAGGCGATCGCCCCGTGTAACGAACGTTTCTGTTTCAGTGCGGACGCCTTCGCCCTCTTTCCGGATTGCAAGTCCAAGACAGACCATGCCTGCCGGCTTCAGCTCAGTTCCACCGTCCGGCCCCGCAATTCCGGTAGAAGAGATCGCCATATGCACACCGCTTCTCTGCAGACATCCTTCAGCCATCTCTGCGGCAACCTCTTCACTCACCGCCCCGCAGGTTTCGATTGTTTCTCTCCTGACCCCGAGATTCTTCTCTTTTGAAGCATTGCTGTACACGACAAAACCCTGCTCAAAATATCCCGATGACCCGGGGACATCGGTCAATCTCCCTGCAATAAGTCCTCCCGTACAGGATTCTGCTGTTGCAATCGTCACGCCTTCCTTCAGAAGCAAACTGCCGACCAGCTCTTCAAGCGATATATCGGAAGTAGCATAGACAAAATGCCTTGCAGCAGAGACAATCGCATCGGTGATTTCACGGTTATCATGTTCGACCGAAGATCTGTCGGTTCCGACAGAACTGACCCGGAGACTGACCCCTGCGGTATGCGGAAGATAGGCAAGTGATGTCCCGTCAGGCAGAGTATTCTCTATCTCTACGATGATCTTCGCCAGGGATGCCTCACCGATACCGGTTGTTTTTATGTGTGAGTGAACGATGACCGTACCGCACAAACCTGAAAAGTAGGGAAGAACCGAATTGCGCATCATACTCTTCATCTCCCGCGGAACACCAGGCAAAAGAACAAGATAGTGCCCCTGAAAACGCTCCTCACAGGCAATGATCATACCCGGCGCAAGCCCTTCATCGTTTTGAACAACAACCGAATCACCGATAACCATTGCATTCTCACAAAGAGAGGATACGGGTTTTTTCCCGAGTAATTTATAGCGATCCAGCGTACGTTCATAGGTCTGCCGGTCTACAACAAGCTCTCTGTTCAGGAACTGCTGCGCCGACTGCTTTGTCATGTCGTCGCGAGTCGGCCCCAGCCCACCGGTAACGATAACCAGCATTGCCCGTTCCAAGGACTCCCTGAACTGCTCTTGTATCGCATCAACGTTGTCGGCACAGGCAATAATCCTCTGCACCGGGATTCCTGCACCGGCAAGCTCCGAACAGATAAACCCGGCATTGGTATTGACCTTCTGGCCGGTAAGCAGTTCATCACCGATGGAAATGATCTCCGCAAACATTGCCTGCTCCTATATAAGATAGCTTGCAATGCGCAGAATATCGGCAAACACGCCTCCTGCGGTAACCTCTCCTCCTGCACCAGGCCCTTTGACCACAAGCGGAGTATCCAAATAGCGGTCCGTGGTAAACACCACCAGATTTTCCGTGCCGTTCAAACCCGCGACAGGATTCGATACAGGCAGCGTTTTTACACCGATACGCGCTTTACCTTCACTGATTTCACCCGCGTATGCAATCGTCATGCCCGTTTCAGCGGCCTCACTGATTCTGGTTTGATATGCAGCGTCGATACCGCCCAGCCTTTCCATGAACTCTTCAACACTCATCTCTCCCCTCAGAGATTCCGGAACAAGACTCTCACACTCGATATCCTCATAATCAAGCCTGTAACCGAGTTCCCTGCCGAGAATGAGAAACTTTCTCGCAAAGTCAGCACCGGAAAGATCTTCTCGAGGGTCAGGCTCAGTGTAGCCGGCATCTCTTGCGCTCCTGACGATCTCACTGAATTTCCGCCCTTTGCGAAGTTCATTGAATATGTAACTCAGTGTCCCTGAAAGCACTCCCTCAATCCTGACGATCCTGTCACCGCTGTTTCTCAGATCGTTCAGTGTATTGATGATGGGAAGTCCCGCGCCCACATTGGTTTCATAGAGAAAACGGGCATTTGAGGCATGCAACGCCTCGGATATGGTCTCATAGAGTTCCCATGAACCTGCCGTTCCAAGCTTGTTTGCCGTTACGACAGAGATGTTCGAGGCAAGAAGATCAGGATAGCATGCAGCAACCTCCGCACTTGCCGTACAGTCCACAAATATGGTATTATGCAGATTCCGTGACTTGATATAGTCTACATAGTCGCTCACCGTTTTGCCATCGGTCCTCGGCTTCAGACCGCTCTCCCATCGGCTCAGATCTATGCCGGCATCATCGCTCACATGCATCCGGGTATTCGCCATGCCGCTTACGACCACATCCAGCTCCTTCTCCTTTCTCAGCGTAAGGCTGTGATCACGAATCTGCCCGATAAGGCTTTTTGCGATAGTTCCGGTTCCCGCGATAAAAACATGCACCTTCCGGCGAGAGAGCAGAAACGACTCGTGCACACAATGAAGCGCCTTGTCTTCATCATGGCTGTCGATCACGAATGAGATATTCATCTCATTCGCCCCCTGAGCCACGGCTATGACATTGATACCGTTTTTTCCGAGCGTCTCGAAAAGATGGGCCGAAACACCCGGATGCCCCGGCATCTGCTTGCCGACAACAGCGATGATGGCGATATGCTTTCGGAATGTCAGGGATTCAATCTGACGCGCCGCAAGTTCAGCCGCGAACTCCTGTTCGAGAAGAAGACGTGCTTTTTCCGCCTGGACAAGATTGATGGCGAGACTTATGGACTGCTCTGAAGAGGCCTGTGAAATAAAAATTATATTGATTTTGTGACGTGCCAGGCAGCTGAACAGCCTTGACGCAATACCCGGCACTCCAACCATGCCGCTTCCGGAAAAGTTCAGCAGCACAACGTCACTGATTGAGCTGAGGCCGGTCACCGGCTTTGCGGAGCCTGTATCGTTTCCTTCAGGCACGGAGATACGTGTTCCTTCTACGTCAGGATTGTAGGAATTCCTGATAGTAATAGGAATCCCCTTCTTCATGGCCGGATGAACTGAATATGGATGCAGCACTTTGGCTCCCGAATGGGAAAGCTCCATCGCCTCGCCATAGCTGATAAACGGCAGAACATAGGCGTCCTTGACCCGTTTAGGATCTGCGCTGAAAAAGCCATCCACGTCAGTCCATATCTGGATTTCTTCAGCACCGGCGACGGAACCGAGTATGGTAGCGGTGTAGTCCGATCCCCCCCTTCCAAGCGTTGTCGCCGTTCCATCAGGAGCAGCACCGATATAACCTGTCACGACAGGCACTCCGCGCTCCTCTTTGAACCATGCGCTGATCAGTTCCGAAGAAGCGCTCATATCAACCCGCGCATCACAATGATTGGTGTCGGTAACAATCAACTTTCTCGCATCGGTATATGAAGCGTCCAGGCCTTCCTGACAGAAGAAGGTGCTGATAATCCTTGCTGAAAAGCGTTCACCGAAACTCAGAATCAGCGCCTTGCTCCGGTCAGAGAGGTCACGAAGAAGGCTGACACCATAGAGTATATCACCAAGCTCCTGAAGTTCATCGGTCAACACTTCCTGAACCTCGTTTCTGCGGGAGAGGTCAATCAGATCACGAACAAGATCTCCGTGAATATTTTCAATAGTAACAAGCTTTTCCCTGTAACCGGCATCGCCGCTTCCCGCGGCAACCGCGGCTTCCAGGAGCAGATCTGTAACCTTTCGTATAGCGGACACTACAATGATAACAGGTGAATCCTTTATCGCGCCGCGAATAATACCCAGGACATTTCTGATCCTTTCACTATTCTCTATCGAGGTGCCGCCAAATTTTAGAACCTTCATGCTGATGCTTTTATGTGGTAGTGCAAGATACAAATCATACAAAAAAAAAGCGCCCCGATTCGTCGGGGCGCCTGAAAAAAGCTGTCTGCACAGGGTTATTCTCCCTGCAATGCCTCAGCACCCGCGACAATCTCACTGAGTTCTGTAGTGATAGCCGCCTGGCGCGCACGGTTATAACTTATCTTCAGAACCCTCATCAACTCTTTAGCGTTCTCGGTAGCAGAATCCATAGCGGTCATACGCGAGGCATGTTCCGCGGCATTGGATTCAAGCATCATTCTCCATATCTGTGTATTAAGATGCTTGGGGACAAGAACATCGATAATCGCTGAAGGAGAAGGTTCGTAAATATAGTCGATCGAGCTGCCTGTTTTCTCCCCTTCCACTTTTTCCGGCGTGATAGGAAGCAGCACCTCGCTTTTCAATACAGGTGCCAGAACAGACTTGAACTCGTTATAAACAACGACAACTTTGTCGACCTCTCCCTTGAGATATCTTTCAGAAGCATATTCAGCGATCTCTCTGGCGACACTGAAATGAAGGTTCTGGAAGAGCCCCGGATAGGCTTTGGAGATACTGAAACCGCGCTTGCGGAAATAATCATTTCCCTTGGAACCGGCACAGAGCATCTCCACCTTGCCGTCACGGTAAAGATCGCCATGCTCTTCCGTAACGACTTTCTGGGCAATTTTTATGATATTGGCATTGAATGCCCCGCAAAGTCCCCTGTCCGAAGTAATCACGACAACAAGGACGTTTTTCACTTCGTCACGGTCAGAAAGCAACGGGTTCAACGTCGTATCCACCCTGGTTGACAGCGAACCGAGCATCTCTTTCAGCTTTGCTGCGTAAGGACGAGCCTGAATTGCCGAATCCTGTGCCCTGCGAAGCTTCGCGGCAGAAACCATTTTCATCGCCTTGGTGACCTGCTGCGTCGATGCAATACTCTGTATTCGAGTTCGTATATCCTTTAAGGTTGCCATGAAAAGTATTCTCTGATTGTTCTATTGCTGATTTCCTTGCGATAACTACGCTGTTACTTTCTGCTTGAACGTGCTCATAAACTGCTCAGCCACCTCTTTCAACCTTTTTGCCACATCAACATCCATTTGACCTGTTTCGGCAATACTGTTGAGAATATCACTGTGCTTGTGCTCAAGAAGACTGAGAAACTCCTCTTCAAACCTGCGGATATACTGCAAATCAAGCTGATCGAGAACACCCTGGGTACCTGCAAAGATAATCGCGACCTGTTTTTCAACCGCCATAGGCACATACTGGTCCTGTTTCAGAATCTCTACCAGACGGGCTCCCCGGTCGAGCTGGGCTTTTGTCGCCTTGTCAAGGTCCGAGCCGAATTTCGAGAACGCCTCGAGCTCACGGAACTGGGCAAGGTCGAGACGCAGCGTACCTGTAATCTTTTTCATCGCCTTGATCTGCGCGCTACCACCCACACGGGAAACCGAGATACCGACATTGATAGCAGGTCTCTGACCGGCATTGAAGAGATTCGGTTCAAGAAATATCTGACCGTCGGTAATCGAAATAACATTGGTCGGGATGTAAGCGGACACGTCACCTGCCTGGGTCTCGATAACCGGCAGTGCCGTAAGACTTCCACCCGCCTTGACCATCGGTTTCAACGGTTCCGGAAGATCATTCATCTTTTTGGCCGTTTCCAGATCGTCGGTAATCTTTGCCGCACGTTCAAGCAGGCGCGAATGGAGATAAAAAACATCGCCAGGATAGGCTTCACGCCCCGGCGGACGACGAAGAAGAAGAGAAAGCTGACGATAGGCGACCGCCTGTTTTGAAAGATCATCGTAAATCACCAGCGCATGGCGCCCGGTGTCACGGAAAAACTCGCCTATGGCAGCACCGGCATAGGGGGCGATAAACTGCATCGGCGCAGGATCAGAAGCGGATGAAGCAATCACCGTCGTATATTCCATGGCACCGTATTTTTCAAGGGTACTGACAACCTGGGCGATTGTCGATCCCTTCTGACCTATAGCGACATAGATGCAGAATACATCCTTTCCTTTCTGATTGATGATGGTATCGATCGCAACAGCTGTTTTTCCTGTCTGACGATCGCCGATAATCAGCTCTCGCTGACCACGACCGATCGGAATCATCGCGTCGATCGCCTTCAGACCTGTCTGAAGCGGCTGATTAACCGACTTACGGAAAATAACACCCGGAGCCTTGCGTTCGAGAGGCAGCCTGATACTGGTTTCTATCGGCCCTTTGCCGTCGATAGGCTCGCCAAGCGGATTGATAACCCTTCCAAGCATGGCCTCACCGACAGGAATTGACGCGAGAATACCTGTCCTCTTGACAGTATCGCCCTCCTTAACGGCAGTCGATTTTCCAAACATAACAGCCCCGACATTATCTTCCTCAAGGTTCAATGCCATACCCATGACATTATCCGGAAACTCGAGAAGTTCACCAGCGGCAACCTTTGATAAACCATAAATCCTTGCAATACCATCACCTACCTGGAGTACGGTTCCAACATCATAGACATCCGCTTCGGACTCAAACCCTGCCAGGTGTTTGCGGAGTATTGCCGAAACCTCATCAGGCCTGACTGTTGTAGACATATCGTAATTAGCTTTGTTATTTGTTAAGAATGGAGAAAGTTTATTTATTATACTTCTTTAAAAATCAGTCTCCGTCAAATTCCTTTCCAAAAACCCTTGAATTGTAATTTAAGGAAAAGCAGCAAGTAATTCAAATCCTCTTGTCGCATAAATCGTAATGAAGTATCAGAGGATTGACTTTTCGCTCTATTTGTCAAGGAATTAAGCAATTTCACTACCCAAATGAAAACTGTCACAGGATTTGCATCGGCAACCATCGGAAATGTCGCCTGCGGTTTTGATATCCTTGGCTTTGCCATTACGGAGCCTGGTGATGAAGTGGTTCTGACACTTCAGGAAGAGCGCTCCGGGGAGCTTCCTGTTTCTATCACCTCAATAACAGGAGACGGTGGAGCTTTACCGAGAAACCCGAAAAAAAACACCTCCAGTTTTGTCGTCCTCAAGTTTCTTGAGTATATCCGTACCAATAAAGGTATCGACTTCGAAGGTCATATCGAGCTTGAACTGAAAAAGAATCTGCCGCTCAGCAGCGGCATGGGAAGCAGTGCCGCAAGCGCCGCTGCGGCTCTCGTGGCTGCTAACGAGCTCATGGGCAGACCTTGCAACAAGATGGAACTGGTAAACTTCGCCATTGAAGGCGAGCGTGTCGCTTGCGGATCGGCCCATGCCGACAATGCCGCTCCGGCCATGCTTGGCAACTTTGTCCTTATACGAAGCTATAATCCCATCGACCTGATCACGATTCCTTCTCCGGACAATCTTTACTGCACACTCGTACACCCGCACATCGAAGTTCGGACCGCCTACGCGCGTTCCGTCCTGCCCCGAATGATTTCGCTGAAAACAGCGACCGAACAGTGGGGCAATGTCGGCGCGCTCATTTCAGGCCTCCTGACATCCGATTATGAGCTTATAGGACGCTCACTTGTCGATGTTATCGCCGAGCCAAAAAGAGCTCCGCTCATTCCGGGCTTTTATGATGTAAAACATGCAGCTCTTGAAGCTGGCGCGATCGGCTGCAGCATTGCCGGTTCGGGCCCGTCCATCTTTGCGTTTTCCTCATCCCCTGAAACAGCCTCCCGTGTAGGGGAAGCGATGCAGACTGCATTCAGTACCCTCAAGGAAAAACTGCAATCAGATATCTGGATTTCACCAGTCTGCAAACAAGGCGCGAAAGTTATCCAAGCATTACCACTATGATTTTCTACAGCACCAATAAACAGTCCACGCCCGCTTCGCTGAAAAAGGCCACGTTAGAGGGGCTGGCAAGTGACGGGGGTCTCTATATCCCCTCTGCGATTCCAACCTTTTCAAAGGAGGAGATTGCACTGCTCGAAGATGCTCCGTTCAACGATATAGCATTTGCAATCGCAAAAAAATTCAACGGTGGCGAAATTCCCGACGACCATCTGTGGCAAATAATTGAAAGCTGCTTTACGTTTAACACTCCGCTTGTCGAACTTGAAAAGAACACCTACGTCGAAGAACTTTTTCATGGGCCGACACTTGCTTTCAAAGATTACGGCGCACGATTTCTCGCGCATCTCACGGGTTATTTCGCCCAGGAAGACCATACGCTCATAACCATTCTCGTCGCGACATCCGGCGATACAGGCAGCGCTGTCGCTTATGGATTCAAAGGTGTCCCGAATACGCGCGTGGTACTACTCTACCCTTCCGGCAAGGTCAGCAGGCTTCAGGAACAGCAACTCACGACAGTCGGAAGCAACGTAACCGCACTGGAAATATACGGAGACTTCGACGACTGCCAACGCCTCGTCAAACAGGCGTTTATGGACGCGGAACTCAAACAGCGTTTGTCCCTGACATCGGCCAACTCTATCAATATTTCCCGTCTTATCCCGCAAACATTTTACTACGCCTGGGGATCGTTGCAGCTCAAAGCCAGGCATCCGGGAAAAGAAGCTCTTTTTTCGGTCCCGAGCGGCAATTACGGCAACCTCACTGCAGGCGTCCTTGCAAAAAAAATGGGGTTTCCCATCGCACATTTCATCGCAGGCTCCAATGCCAATGACAGTGTGACGCGTTATCTCGAGGAGGGACGATATGAGCCTCACCCCACAATTGGAACCCTGTCATCGGCAATGGATGTGGGCAACCCGAGCAATTTTGCCCGGTTGAGACATATTTACGGGGATGACTACCGGGCAATGGCAGCTGACATTTCCGGACACGCCGTCTCCGACACCGAAACCCTTGACACAATCAGAACAGTCTACGACCGGTTCGGCTATATCATGGACCCGCACACCGCCGTCGGGTTCCGGGCACTTGAAAAGTTCAGACAAGCCAACGGCGCGTCAACCGAACCCGCCGCCATCATGTCAACCGCACACCCGGCGAAGTTCATCGAAGCCATCAAGGAAGCTCTCGACAGGGATATCACTATTCCCGACCGCCTTCAGGCAGTTCTCGACAGAAAAAAAATAGCCATCCCGATCAGTGCCGACTACAGAGAACTCGCAGAGTTCCTGACCGGACTTGATGACAGGTAATGACACGTGACGAGCGCGAACAGAAGGAAGCCGGAGAGTAGCCGGTGCAGCTTTTTTGACTTTTAACCTTTTACTTTTGACTTAAGGATGACCCTACAGACGCTGCTGTTTTTCCTTGTTGTACTGCCTGTCATGTTTTTCGGGCTGCTGATCGGCCTTGTCGTCAATCTCATCGATCCTTCGGGTGACGGGTTTCACCGCATGGCGGCATGGTGGGGCCGTTTCTGCAGAAAACTTATGGGTATCACGGTTGAGATAACCGGCGGAGAAAACTATGATCCGAACAGTAATTATCTGATTATGAGCAATCACGCGGGAATGGCGGATATTCCGCTCATACTCGGCTCCATCCATCTCAACATGCGTTTCGTCGCCAAAGAGGAACTTGGTAAAATCCCGATTTTCGGTTGGGCGATAAAAAGAGGGGGCTATGTCCTGATCAAGCGGGGACAAAACAGAGAAGCTCTGAAAAGCCTTCTGATGGCCTCAGAGGTTCTGAAAACCGGACGGTCGGTCCATATCTTTCCCGAAGGAACCAGATCGGAAACAGGAAAAATCCTGCCTTTCAAGCGCGGAGCGTTTATGATCGCCCAGAAAGCCCATGCTCCGATTCTGCCCGTTACCATTATCGGCAGTAACCGAATCACACCGAAAAAAAGCCTCAGAATCCGTAAATCCAGAGTACAGATCATTATCAGCGAGCCTATCGAAGCCAGAGGGAAAAAAGCCCAGGAACTGCAGGACGCCGCCTATACGGTCATCACCGGCAATATGGAAAAATATGGCGATGCCGGTTAAGACATCCATCCGCCTGCACGCCGTGCAGCCGTGAAACTCCCCCAGGCAAGAACCGCGAGCAGTTCCCTGTCGCCGGGATAGTATGCTGAAAAGGATGATACCTCAGCAGGAGTAACGAGATAGGGAGCAAGAGCCGCCAGAAGGGCAAGCTCTCCTGCCGCTCTCTGCCCGCCGGTGCATGCTCCGAGACTCTCTTCTATCCATGCTCTGCCCATGCCGGGATCTTTGCCGTTCCATGCCTTAACGGCCTTGCTGATCGACTCCCTGACCTGTTCAGCCAAGACCTTTTCTCCGGCACGCTCGACAGTACCTGAAAAAGCGGCATAGGCATGTGCTATGCACGCAGAAGCGCTTGCCCAGCCAAGATCCCCGGGAAGTGTCGCACGAGGAAGCAGTTCAAGCGAGGCGCATGGCTCTTTGTATGCCCGGATGGAGCTGCCGAAAAACCAAGAAGCCGCGCGCATGGATACCCTTTTCAAGGCTCCTTTTCCGAAGGGTAACGGCGTCGCCCCCAGCAATATGGTTACCATCCGGTTGATATAGTTAAAACACACGGCAGTGCCGATATACTCGGGAGCCTCATCAGGAGAAAAAGGAGGATCGGCAAGAATTGACGAGCCGGGCGAAAGGGTCGCAGCCGCCCATTCGACAGCTTTGCGAACATCCTTGTCGTCTATGGCATCATACGTTCCGGCAGTGATCGCTTCGGCATAGCTCTTTCCGGATGCTCCAAGAATCATGATACCGTGCGCGTCCACACAGTAGGGGCAGCGGTTGATCACCGACACTGTTGTCGCAACAGCCTCTTTCAGGTCACGGCGAACGCTGCCGACGAGCAGGGACTCCCTGCAGATCATCCAGACACCTGCAAGCAGCTCAGGCTGAGGGAGATGCAGCGTGAACGGTTCAACCATCGCACCAAACTCGCTGTTGATATGCATCAGAGTCCGTTCGGCCAGATCATTTTTCTGTCCTCCGCCAGCCGCCTTGAAGTATCGGATTGTCATGTTTGGCGCCGATCAATAGCAGCCGCAATGACAATTCCGTCGGCAAGGGCAATACACGCCCAGAAAACAAGTTCAAGTGCGATAAGCTGGAGCGGTTCACCGAACATATTGAAAGGTGTGAAAAACTCCCAGAAAAGAAATGTCATGGAAAAAACAAGTACCGAGAACCTGAGCCCTCTGCTTAGAATGCCCGGAGGCCAGGCAGACGCAATCGAGCGGAAAACGTATGCATTGACAATGCCGAAAATAACGATCCCGGCGATTATCGGTGCAGGAGCATGGACAACCAGCGGTATCGGTTCGATTTGCGTCCACACTGCAATGAGCTTTTCGCTCTGAACCGGAGATTCAAGCAGTATACCCCCTCCATTCCAGCCAAAACCGAGAAGACGGAATGTCAGAAGCATGACCACATTCATCGACACACCTCCTGCAATCCCGGCAAGGATAGTTCTTGTATGGGTTGTCTTCATCATGCCACTGTCACTATTTCTTCAGATCAATCCGTGCCCGGACATCCGCTGATCGGATCGGCCGATACAGCAGACAGGGAAAAGAAAAAGCATTTTGCCGACTTTCTTTATCTACACCTGGCGGTACAGGTTTACCATTTCAATCGCGGCAAGTGCCGCGTCGAAACCCTTGTTGCCCGCCTTCGTTCCTGCCCTCTCGATGGCTTGTTCGAGGTTTTCAGTGGTCAGCACACCGAAAGTTATGGGGATCATGGTTTCAAGACCCGCCTGGGCTACCCCCTTGGTTGCTTCAGCCGCAATAACGTCATAGTGAGATGTCGAGCCCCTGATAATCGCCCCGAGGGTTATCACAGCATCATACCGGCCGGTGAGGGCTGCTTTTTTCGCTACCGCAGGAAGCTCGAACGCGCCCGGACACTTATACACGGCGATATTCTCTTCGCTCCCGCCATGACGAACTATACAATCAACAGCTCCCTCAACAAGTTTCTGGCCGATGAAGTCGTTGAAACGGGACACAACCAGAGCAAATTTCAGGTTCGTTGCCTCAAGCGTTCCCTCTATGGTTTTGATGCTCATAAACAATACATTTTTCTGTTAACAAATTTTGATCAGCCTAACCGCAATACCCCATAATCTGTTCTATGCAATCGATTATCACATGCCCTATGGCAATATGGCATTCCTGCACACGGTCAGCTCCTCCGGCATAGGGTACGACAACAGACCGATCAGAAACCTCTCTGATGACGCCGCCATCCCCGCCGAGAAGTCCAAGAGTATGAAGCCCGAGTGATCGGCCTTGCTGCAGCGCGTTGAACACACTTCTGCTGTTTCCGCTGGTTGAAATCCCGAGAACTACATCTCCCTCTTTGCCGTAAGCTTCAACCAGACGGGCAAAAACAGTATCGTAGCCCAGATCATTTGCTCCTGCTGTAAGAGCGCAGGTATCCGCAGAAAGCGCGATTGCCGGAAGCGCTTTGCGTACAACCGCGCTCCTGTAACGGATGGTCAACTCGGTCGCGAGATGCTGTGCATCGGCAGCACTACCGCCGTTTCCGCAGATGAGCAGCTTGCCTCCGGCAGTGAAGGAACCGGCAATAACCTGTGCCATGTCTACAAGCACAGGGCATTGTGTTTCGGCGACCTGTTGCTTGAGCCTCGCACTCTGCAGCAGCACTGCACGCGCATGATCTGTCAATTCCCTATCCGACGCTTCTGCTCCCATACAGTTCTTTCACTACTCAAATATAGAGTTCTCGAACAACAATATAGTAAAACCACTTCCCTTATCCACTCACTGACAGGCTCTACAGAAAACCCGCACACAAGGATCTACAGCCCTGACCTGCCACTACGGTGGCTGACACGCCTATCACCAATTACTTCCTTACTCATTGCTCAGCACGCTTTTTTTCAGGCCTCCGTAATGGATGCCGCATCAAGCGCGGCATCCCCCCCTGGAAAGTCATGCTGCACTCGATACGGCATCCATGCAGTTACAGGTATACGTTTTGATTCTCGTGTCAAGCACGAGAATGACAGGGGAAAAAATCTCATCTCTTTTCTCTCTTCTCTTGTCTCTTGTCTCTTGTCTCTTGTCTCTTGTCTCTTGTCACTCCCCTCTTACAACTAATCCCCCGCTTTTTCTTACCTTTAATAAAAAACTGCAACGTACCATGAAAAAGATACTGGTTCCGACAGATTTCTCAGATCATGCTGCCTATGCATTCGAGGTAGCTGTGAGTATAGCGAGAAAAAGCGGCGCAGCACTGCATCTGTTCCATGTGATAGCGGTACCCGACTACCCTGAAATCACCGATATCATTGCCTACAGAACACTTGGCAATGTCAATGTTCTTGAAGAAATTGAAAACAAACTTGCCCAGACCGCTCAATGCGAAGAATGCAGCGACATCGAGGTAACCTGGTCGGTCGATTTCGACTCGCCCTCCGATAAAATCTCACGAAAAGCGGCTGATGAACATTTTGATCTTATTGTTATCGGCTCTCATGGCAAACAGGGTATAAACAGAATTCTTCTTGGCTCGACAACAGAAAAAGTCATTCAGCACGCCTCTTGCCTGGTACTTACCATCAAGGAACCTCTTTCCTATTTCTCACCTTCGAATATTGTCTTCGGATCGAATTTCTACGGTGAAATAGCGGCTGGTTTTTCCGTCCTGCAGGATTTCGCGTCCTTCTACGACGCCACCTTGCATCTTCTCAAGGTCAACACGAGGTCTCATTTCGAAACATCCAGATACAGCCGGCAGTTGATGGAGGATTTTGCCGAAGAACAAAAGCTGGGTAACTATACCATTAACATCTACAATGACGACAGCGAAGAAGAGGGAATTCTTCACTATGCCCGGGACATACAGGCTGACCTTATCTGTGTTCCGACACACGGAAGAACAGGCCTCTCTCATCTGATCGGCGGCAGTATTGCTGAAAGCGTTTCAGAGCATGCCTACCGGCCGGTACTGACCTACAAGATCAAACCGGTAAAAATAGAATACGGCGTTATCGCTCCTTTCAGGAAATGAGAACCGTGTTCAACGGATCGGTTTTCCGCAGACCTTGCAAAAACCCGCATCTTCGTCATGATCCAGTGAGGTGCAGCATGATTTGATGCCCGACAGATCCGATTTGATCTTTTCGTTCATTGACGCCATTTCAGCCGAAACAATACCTGTCGGAACCGCTATGATACTGTAACCGGTAATCATCAACACCGCCGCGAGCATTCTTCCCATAATAGTCTGCGGATAGATATCACCGTAACCGACAGTTGTAATGGTCACAATCGCCCAGTACACTCCTTCGGGAATGCTGTGAAACCCGTTTTCCTCACCTTCAATCAGATACATCAGCGCACCGATGATGCTAACCGTAACCAGCACAAAAAACAGAAATATCACGATCTTCCGGCTGGACGCCATGAGCGAAGCCTTGACAAATTCACCCTCCCGGACAAACTTGCCAAGTTTGAGAAGCCTGAAAATCCTGAGCACCCTGAAAAAACGGATGACGAGCAGATATTGCGTACCGGGAAAAAGAATACTGAAATAGGTAGGGAGAATGGACAGAAGATCTATAATGCCGAAAAAGCTGAACGCGTATTTGGTTTTAGACGATGCAACATAGAGACGAAGCGCATATTCCAGGGTAAAAAGCAGGGTAAAAAACCATTCCATGATATAGAGAACGTCTCCATAGTCAAGATGTATCCGGGTCACGCTGTCGAGCATCACCACAACGACACTGAGCAGAATGGCTACAATCAGAACAAGATCGAACATCTTCGCAGGAATGGTATTGAAGTCGAAAATGATATGCTGCAGTTTTTTCCTGAACGTACTTTGCTGGTTCATGACAAACAATGTTTTTCTACGTTGAACGTATCAACCCGGCCCTGTAAGCATGAGGTTAAGAAAAAAAACAAAAAAAAACTCCGCTTTACACTTACGTACAGCGGAGTTGACGGAGAGAAAAACAGACACAAAACAAAATCAGTGATACTTTGTGCTCTCTTCCTTGACGAAATCAACCAGGCATTTCAGGTTTTCCGGATCGACATCGGGAAGTATACCGTGACCGAGATTGAAAACATGACCTGAACACTCGGAGTGCTGCCCGAATCGTTCGAGAATTTTCCCGGCTTCAGCGCGGATTTTATCATGAGTACCATACAACACGGTAGGATCCATGTTACCCTGGATCGTGACACGATCTTTCAGCTCGGCACGGGCTTTTGAAATATCCATGTTCCAGCCAAGCCCCATGGCATCACAACCGGTATCGGCGATATCAGAAAGAATGGTGTTGCAGTCCTTGGAGAACACGATTACCGGTGTATCGGGATACTTGGTCTTGACCGCCTGAACGCTTTCCTTGATATAGGGAAGAGCGAATTCGCGATAATCATCCTCGGAAAGAGCACTTGCCCAGGAATCAAAAATCTGCACGGCATCGGCTCCTGCTTCGATCTGCATCAGGAGATACTCGGTGATGACCTGTGAAATCTTGCTGAGCAGCATATGCGCCATTTTAGGCTCACGATACATCATCTTCTTGGCAAACGCATAGTTCTTTGAACCCCCGCCTTCTACCGCATAGGTAAAGAGCGTCCATGCCGCACCGGAAAAACCGATCAGCGGAACCCTGCCGTCAAGCTCTTTCTTTGTCATTCGAAGAGCGTCCATGACATAGCCGAGCTTTTCGTTGATATCGGGAATGATCAGACGATCGATGTCAACCTGGGAGCGGATAGGTGGTGAAAGCCGGATACCCTTTGATTCAATGATCTCGACATTCATCCCCATGGCTTCGTTGACAACCAGAATATCCGAGAAAATAATGGCAGCGTCTACGCCAATGATATCGACGGGTTGAATGGTTACTTCTGTTGCAAGTTCGGGGGTTTTGCACAAGGTAAGAAAATCTGTTTTTTCTCTTATTGCACGGTACTCCGGCAAATAACGCCCTGCCTGACGCATCACCCAGATTGGCGTTCTTGGAACCGGCTGCCGTTTTAACGCCCGAAGAAAAAGATCATTTTTGAGCATGCTGCACTGCAATGTTTAAAAGTGTTACGAAAAAAGCTGCTCACCTGATCGTGTTTTTCTCCTGATGAGCGCAATCAAATAAAGAGCAAAGCTACGCTTTTTTAAGCGTTTTTAAAATAGCATGTCTGTAACCCGATGACCTGTCCCGCAGAGTCCGGACAGTATATCTTCTCAGGTTACCATATGTCGCTTTATGCCTAACTGGCGGGGAGTATACCCGAGAGCAAGCCCGACCATTTCGGAAAGATGAAAAACCGGAATCGACTTTTTTATATTCGCCTGTTTCAACGCCTTGGTCTGATATCCGTCAAGCACCGTATGGCAAAGCGGACAGGGAGTAACGATAAAGTCAGCTTTGGATTCAATCGCCTCTCCCAGAGCCTCTGAAGCAACACTCAGCGACTCTTCTTCCGCGACAAGTAGCGTGTGAAAGCCGCAGCATTTATTCTTGTGCTCGTATGAAATGGTTTTTCCTCCAAGGGCTTCAACAAGATCATCGAGAGAGGTCGGGTCAAGAGGATTCTCCTTGCCGAGAATGGTTGATGGCCGCAGTATGTGACAACCATAAAAAGTCGCGATAGAATAGTTTGTAAGCGGAACCTTCACTTTTTCTCTGATAGTATCCAGCCCGACATCTTCGTTGAGCACCCAAAGCAGGTGCCTGACTTCCGAAGTCCCTTTATATTCGAGCCCCTCCTTTTTCAGAATTCCGTTCACTTCCTCTCGAAGTTCAGGGGATTCGTCAAGAACTTTTTTGGCGCTTCTGATTGTCAGAAGGCAGGTGTTGCAGGAGGTCACCAGATCAAGCCCGAGTTTTTCCGCCAGTGCGATATTTCTTCCGTTGACCAGTGCAAAATGCTTTGGGCTGACATAATCAAGATTGCTCCCGCCACAGCAGGTGCTTTCATGGAGCTTGACAAAATCGATATCAAGGTCTTTCTGCCAGAGGTCAATAGATTTATCGACCTCTTTGGTCATGGATTCGTTAATGCAGCTGAGATAATATGCATACCGCTTCATACTGCTATTCTCCTGATTTATTAATATGATCCTTCTGGTCCCGCTTGACATGTGCTGTCATTTCCTGGAACTCCTCACGGAATTTCTTGATATTTTTTGATGGTTTTACCAGGGGCGGCGGAGGCGGTGTCCGACGTTTAAGAATCATCTTGAAGGCCATCGGCAACAGGTTTTTCAGCGTCCATCCCACACCGTTGGTCCTGATCGGCAGTGTGGCCTCGATAAGCTTGCCTTTCTTTGCAATGTCCTCCATAAAGGCTTCCGCGTGCTTCGCTCCGCTCGAGTCTTTGACACCTCGTGTCAGAAGCGCATCTTCACGTACCCCGTGAATGCTGTCCATAATAGGAATATTTTTCACACAGGTTTCCTGACATCGGTAACAGTGGGTACAATCCCATACTCCATGGTCCTTCACAAGCTCGGTAATTCGCACATTGTGAGCGCCGTCCCTGCTGTCAACATTCATCCGATGTGATTTAAGAAGAACTGCAGGCCCGACATATGCCTTGTTCGCTCTCAGAATGGAACATTCCGACATACATGATGCACAAAGAATACAGTCGGTCGCCTTGTCATATTCCTGAAATTCCTCTTCAGCTATCAGAAACTCCTTCTCGCCCATCTTCTCTTCCGGCATGATCGACTCGACCCAGTTGGAGTAGGTCTTCATTTTATCGACCATCGGGTCCATATCGACGATAAGGTCCTTGATCAAAGGCATGTTTCGCAAAGGCTCAACCTTGACAACATTTTCCACCTTGCATCTTTCCAGCTCGTCCCACACCTGGGTCGTACAGGCAAGTTTGGAGATTCCGTTAATCCTCATACCGCACGAACCGCAGATACCCGCCTGGCAGAACGCCCTGAAACTCACGGTTGCATCGACATGTTCCTTGATGTAGTTCAGTGCCCTGAGAACGGTGATACCTTTTTCAACCGGAATGGTATAATCATCAAAGTAGGGCTTGTTGTCTACCTGAGGGTTAAACCGGTTTATCCTGAAGGTTATATCCCTCATTCCTTCTGTATGCTCTGCCATAACTCTCGTCCTGCTGAATGTTATCCAAGTTGAGTGACGATCCTGCCGGCACGGGGAAACAACGGCTGAAGAAGCCTGCCACTCCATACCTCGAAATACCGGGCTGTCACCCGTTACTCGAAAAGTTAATAAGTTCTTTCCTGTAACTCATGCTTACCCATTGTCACCGGTTTTTCGCCGATCTGCGGTTTACCGTCAACATAGGTGTAGGTCGTATGTTTATGCCACTTCTCATCATCGCGCGTCGGGAAATCCGTTCGGGTATGAGAACCGCGGCTCTCCTCCCTGGCATAGGCTCCTGTGGCCACCGTTTCAGCCAGATCAAGCATATTTCTCAGTTCAAGAACCTGCATCAGGTTCGTATTGAAAACGTCACTGGTATCAAAAACGCGAACATGCCTGAATCGCTCTTTCAACTCTTTTATGTCAGAAATTCCTTTCTGAATTTTTGGAGCATCCCGGAAAATACCGACGTTTTCGCCAAGAGTGTGACCAAGCTCTTCACGCAGAGCCCCGTAACGCTCATAATGTCCGGTCGGTTTCATATACTCTCTGAGTTCCTCCTCGGTCGCCTTGATTTCTGCTTCAGAGATCTCTTCCGGCTCGAACTTTCCAGCCTCTTCGGCTGCGGTATGGCCGGTTATTCTCCCGAAAACAAGGATATCGAGAAGAGAGTTGCCGCCAAGACGGTTTGCTCCGTGAACCGATACACACCCGGCTTCTCCGGCAGCATAGACGCCCTCCATAACCGTACGTCCCGCAATATCCGTATCGATTCCTCCCATGGAGTAGTGGGCTGTAGGTCTGATCGGTATCGGCTCGTCTATCGGGTCGACTCCCTCAAAATACATTGACATCTCACGAATCTGGGGAAGCCGGAGCTTGATAAGGTCCTCACCAAGGTGTCTGAGATCAAGATGCATGTATGGGCCTGCCGGACTGTCAAATCCCCTGCCTTCAAGAATCTCGGTCTCGATTGAACGGGCGACAAGATCTCTTGGTCCTAACTCCATTTTTTCGGGCGCATAGGTGCTCATAAAGCGATCACCCTTGTTGTTGACAAGGTAACCGCCTTCACCACGGGCACCTTCAGTCACCAGAAGTCCGCTTTTTCTGAGACCGGTCGGGTGGAACTGAACAAACTCCATATCCTTCAGGGGAATACCTGCGCGATAGGCAATTGCCTGACCGTCTCCTGTGTTACCGGCAGCGTTACTGGAACGGTTCCAGTACATTTTCGCGTAACCTCCGGTTGCCAGAATTACCGTCCTTGCACGAAAAGCCTCGACTTTACCGGTGCGCATGTTCATTGCGATAAGCCCTTTTGACTTGCTGCCATCGGTGGACAGGCTCAGCACAAAGTATTCATTGAAGAAAAACACACCTTTCTGAAGACACTGCTCATAGAGACTCTGCAGGATAGTGTGCCCGGTCTTGTCCGCGCAGAAACAGCACCTGGGCCGTCCTGCACCGCCGAAAGGACGCTGCGCAATGGTTTTATCATCCATTCTCGACCATGGGGTGCCAATGTTATCAAGCTCTCTGATAATCTTCGGCGCTTCTGAACACAACACTTGGACCGCATCCTGATCAGCGAGATAGTCGCTGCCCTTGATCGTGTCGAAAATATGCATATCTACCGTATCGTCCTTTGCCTTGTTTGCAAGAGCAGCATTCGCGCCCCCCTGAGCGGCGGATGTATGTGAACGGTTGGGATAGACTTTTGCCAACACAGCAATATTGAGCGACGGGTTGGTCTTCATTGCTTCCATGGCTGCATACAACCCGGAACCACCGCCGCCGACAACAACTATATCAAATGGCTTCATACAATTTTATCTCCTTCTGTGAACTGCGCCCGCAGCCCCAGTGTTTGTTCGGACCCGGCATCCGCAAGGCCCGTTTATCTATGACTCACAAATACGTTACTGAGAAGCTAAGTCTTCTAATAACGTCAGGTTATAATGCGACGTTATCATCATGGGCGGGCAATTCCTCAACAGCATGAAGGACATCGCTCATGTTGAGCACGCCCACCACCTTGTCGTCAGCCATGACAGTCAAACGCCGAACATTGGTCCGCTTCATGAGGCGCAACGCGTACTTGATCCTGAGACTGGGATTAATGCTGATGATAGGTTTGCTCATGATCTGGAAAACAGGAGTGTTCCATGGATCACGATGCACATCTTCCCCGGGATCGATAACTTTCTCGAGAATATCTTTTTCAGTCACGACACCGTAGCAGTCATCATCGTTTCTTGGCTCTACAATAAGTCCGCTCTGATGATCTTTCTTCATTAACTGAATCGCTTCCGCAACAGTGCAACTGCCTTTGATAGTATGGAAGTCCTTCTGCATGAGCGCAGAAACAGGTTGTGTGCGTAATTTGACAAGCTGATCCATATCGATAAACCTCTGTTTAATAAGGATATATGATTCCTTGGTTACTGTTTCAATTACAAAAGCCGATACCTCTATACGAATACTGTAAAACAGGCGGGAACATCTCCCTCTAATAATGGGCATGAGAGGAAAATGTACAAAAAAATTCCAACTCGTCACAATTAGGGCGGATAAAAGAGGATGGATGGCAGGAAAGCCGGATGGCTCAATGGCGAGATTGCCGGACAGCTCGACGGCTGGATGTAGGGAATATTTCCTCATTTTTGTCATTCCCGTGAAAGCCCCGTTAAATTGGAAATGATATTTCACAGGGCAGGCACGGGAATCCACTGCTCTTAACAAAATGTTGCATAGATGCCGGATCACCCTGTGTAATACTATTACACGGGGCGGCATGACTTTCTGAGAGTCAGAGTAACGTGCGAAAAGTCGGCCTGATGGCTCAGGTCTCCGGTTGCCTACTGCCAACTGCTGACTGATTTACGCTATCCCGTGTTCTTTCTTGTAGGCCGCCCAGTTTTTTTTCAGATGGATGAAAGCCGCAATGTCGGGCTGCAAAAGAAAGGGATTGGTCTGTTTTTCGATGCCGATGGTCGAGTTCGGAGAGGTACCGTAATCGTGACCGGGGAACACCCTGACACTATCAGGCAGTACCATAATGCTCTCATGCAGTGAGCGGAATTCCTCTTCAGCCTGAGCTCCCAGGTCGGTACCGCCTACCTTGCCCACAAAAAGGGTGTCACCGGTAAACAGTGCGTCTCCTGCATAGATGCAGAGTGAATCAGGCGTGTGGCCCGGTGTGTGAATGACCTTTACTTCAAGATTTCCGAGCGGAAAAACCGCGCCGTCCTGCACTTTGATAGCGGTGACGGGACAGACCGACCCGAAAAGCAGAGGGACGAGACCGGTAAGGCGTGCTATCTCCTCGTTTCCATTGGTGTGGTCAGCATGACCATGGGTGCAAAAGACATAACGAATACTGAACCCCTTCTCCCGGGCATGATCGACAATCAGGGCAGGGTTGTTGGACGGATCGACAACAAAAGCCTCCCGGCTCTCTTCGTCAGCGACGAGATAGCCGAAGTTTCTGTCACCTCCGGTTCGGAACTGTTTCAGATACATAACTTCAGACCATTTTCTCGACATTCATTAAAAACGCTCTCGCCGGAAAATCCGGGTCGTTCGCGATAGGATTTTTTTCAAGCTCTTCGATGATCTTCTCCGCTTTTTCATCTTCAAGAATAGCGAAACAAAGCGAGGAATACGATCCGATTCCCTTATCTCCTGCCGGCCATGAAGCCTGAGCGGTTATCCCTTTGTCGCAGGAGCAGCCCCTGATCGACATGTTGCTGAACATCAGCACTTCGAATCTCCTGAAAAGGTCACGAACCTTCGGCCTGGTATCGTCATGTCCCATTATAGCAAGGTACTTCATGCTCTCTTTGGAATAGGATTAGTAGATTTTTCATTCACTCTTTTTGCCTTTCTCAACAAGGTAATAGGTAAGCGGTACCACGCCAAGCGTCAGGATTGTAGAAAGCACCGCACCCCACATCAGAGAGATTGCCAGCCCCTGGAAAATCGGGTCGAACAGGATCACAATCGCCCCGATGACCACCGTACCTGCCGTCAGCAAAATCGGTCTGGTACGAACAGCCGCCGATTCTACAACCGCCTGTTTCAGCGCTATTCCCTCCTGTACACGCAACTGGATAAAATCGATAATCAGCACGGAGTTTCTTACCATAATGCCGGCAAGCGCGATCATGCCGATCATACTGGTAGCGGTAAAGAATGCCCCGTGAACGAAATGACCCGGAATGATGCCGACCAGGCTGAGAGGAATCGCTACCATCATCACCAGCGGAGTCCTGAAAGACTGGAACCACCCTACAATCAGAAGATAGATGATCACCAGTACGACTGCAAACGCGGTTCCGAGATCCCTGAACACCTCGAAGGTAATCTGCCACTCACCGTCCCACTTCATTGCAAGCTTGTCTTCATTGAAAGGAGGAGCGGTATAGAGTGGGGAGATTCCGTAACCGCCAGGCATTTCAAGTTCCTTGATTCGCTTGTCCATATCGAGCATCGCGTAGACAGGGCTTTCAGCAACACCCGCCACATCGGCCGTCACATACACGACATTTTTCAGGTCTTTTCTATAGATGCTCTTGTCCTCGATCTTCTCACGGACGGTAACCAGTTCAGACAAGGGGATCATCTCTCCTGCAGGAAGCCTTGTCGTCAACGACTGCATACCCTGAGACTTCACATAAATATCAGACAGATCGAGAATCGATGCCCTTGCGGAAAGCGGAAGGCGCAATTCAAGAACGACAGGCTCAAGCTCGGTATCGGTATGCAGCAAACCGGTTTCAGAACCATCAAGCGCCATACGAAGCGTACTGGTGATCTGTTCAGTGGTGATTCCCTTGAATGCGGCTTTTTCCTTGTCGATCAGCAGATTGTAGACCTTCTCGTCATCTTCGACCATCCAGTCAACATCAACCACGCCGGGAGTTTCCTCCATCACATCTTTTATTTTCCGCGCAAGGTCGATCTGCTGATCCTGATCAGGACCGTAGATTTCCGCCACGATGGTTGAGAGTACCGGAGGGCCCGGAGGAACCTCTACAACCTTGACATTCGCGTTATACTTTGCCGCAATCTCCTGAACCGTCGGTCTGACCCGCTTTGCGATGGCGTGGCTCTGGTCGCTACGCTCGCTCTTGTGCACCAGATTCACCTGGATATCAGCCATATTATTACTCTGCCGGAGATAGTAATGGCGCACCAGCCCGTTGAAATTGATCGGAGCGTTGGTTCCGACATAGTACTGGTAATTTTCAACCTCCTTGACGGTTTTCAGATAGGAGACGATATCCTTGGTCGCCCGTGCGGTCTGTTCGAGCGTTGTCCCCTCGGGCATATCGACAACAACCTGAAACTCACTCTTGTTATCGAAAGGCAGCATTTTCAGCTCCACCATCTTCAGCGGAATCATTGCAATGGATCCGAGGAGCAACAGGCCGACAAACGCAAAAGCGATCCCACGCTTCCACCAGCTATCGAGCAGGGGAACAAGCGTTTTTTCATAGACCTTGTAATAAAACGAGTTTCGAATATCATACTCCTCTGCATGCGTTTTTTCCGCTTTCAGCAACCGAAATGCCAGCCAGGGTGTAACGATAAGCGCCACAAAGAGAGAAAAAATCATGGCGAGCGACGCCCCGATGGGCATCGGACTCATATAGGGCCCCATCAGACCGGACACGAACACCATCGGAAGAACGGAGGCAATGACCGTAAAGGTGGCAAGAATTGTCGGGTTACCGACCTCATTGATAGCTGCAATAGCCGCCTGCATTTTCGGCATCCTGCGCATTGAAAAATGCCGGTGAATATTTTCAGCGATGATAATCGAATCATCGACCACGATACCGGTCACGAATATCAGTGCGAAAAGCGTCACTCTGTTCAGTGTATAATCGAAGAGATAGTAAACCAGCAGGGTCAGCGCGAAGGTTATCGGCACAGAGGCGAACACGACAAGCCCGCCGCGCCAGCCGAGAAACAAACTGACGACGATGGTTACCGCGACAACGGCGCCCAGCAGATGTTCAAGCAGCGTAAATACCTTTTCAGAAGCGGTTTCCCCGTAATTCCTGGTCTCCGTCACGGTAATTCCCTTGGTAATGACGGAACCGTTCAATGCTTCGACCTTTTCCAGAACTTTTTCGGCAAGCACCGTTGCATCGCTCCCCTTTCGTTTCGCGACGGTGAGTGTCACAGCCGGATATTCTCCGCCTGGAGACGCCTCTCCGACTGCAGCGCCGTAGCCGAAGAATGTATAATTCTCAACCTCTTCCGGTCCGTCGATAACTTCCGCGACATCGTTCAGGTACACCGGATCTGAATTATATATTCCGACAACGACGTTTCGCACATCCTCGGCAGTTTTGAGAAACTCTCCTGTATTGACCGTGAACTCACGGTTCATCTGTTTGAAGGTTCCTGCGGTTACCCTGCTGTTGGATGCCCGGATCTGCCGCGAGATCTGCAATGGCGTGATCCTGTACCGGGCAAGCTTTTCCTTGTCGAGAACAATTCTCAACTGTCGTTTCAGCCCCCCGTTCAGGTTAACATCACCGATATTCTTGATTTTCTTGAGCTCGTCGGCAACCTGGGAGGCAACTTTCCTCAACTGATAGGGACCGTAACTCTCACTCCAGAATGTAAGATTGAGTACAGACACATCGTCGATCGACACCTTTTTGACAAGAGGAAACTGCATCCCGGCAGGCATCCTGTCCATATTCTTCATAATGGTCGCCCAGAGCTTGACCATACTATCCTCAGTATCGTCACCAACCTCATAACGGACAGTCACCAGCGCAAAATCTTTCTGTGAGGTAGAGTAGACATAATCGACTCCATCTATCTCGGTCAGGTACTTTTCAACAGGCTTTGCGACCCTCTCTTCAACCTCTTTGGCACTCCCTCCGGGGTAACTGAAGTAGAGGTCAACCAGCGGAACGGAAATCTGCGGCTCCTCTTCCCGAGGTGTCATGGACGTTGCCAGCACACCCACAAGAAGCGCGGTAATCATCAATAAAGGAGTAAGCCTGGAATTGATAAACATCTTCGCAAGCTTTCCTGCTATTCCTTCTCTCATCGAAAATCCTCCTTTACTGCTTGTCTGTTACCGTATTTCCTTCTCTGGCCGTCGCATCATACGGCACGACGATCCTCTCTCCCGCTTCAAGTCCGCTCAACACTTCGACACTCTCCCCGAAAACATTTCCACTCCTTATCCAGCGGATAGAGAGAACACTTTCCGAATCAACAATCTGAACACCTTCAAGCTGACCCCGCATAAAAAGAGCAGACGACGGCACCAGAAGTACAGAGCGGCCATCTCTTTCAACTGCAGACCCGACAGTCATAATACTCTCAACCTGAACGGTCACGGGCTCTCTTCCTGCCTCAGGTGTTTCGGTCTTGTTGCCGCGGCATCCAGAGAACAACAGAAAAAACCCGACAGATACCAGAAATAGTGAATGCTTCATGGTTGTGTTATGCTTGTTAACTCTTTCAATTATCCACCAGTGTAATATTCCAGCAGACTTTCAGCCACAATGAGGTCGTACCTTGCTTTGTTCAAACGCATCTGCGCAAAAGTATAGGCCTGTTCCCTTCCCAGCAGCTCAAAAGTCATGGCCATGCCTGAACGATACCGCTCTCCCGTATAATCAAGGCTTAGCCCTGCCTCTTTCAGCGCGTTACCGGCGACAGCTATCCTGGATTTCGCTGTGGAAATAGAACGGAGAGCGTGTCGAACCTCGAAACGGCTTCTGTCTCGAGCCTCTTCATACGCATAGCGTGATTCAAGTTCGGATGCTTTTGCTTCCTGCTCCCTGCCCGGCTGCCTGCCGCCATCGTAGATCGTCCAGCTCATATTCAACCCGAGCGTCCAGCTGTGTTCATCCAGTCCGGGAAAAAAGTCATCGTTCAAACTGGTCTGAAGAAAAGCATTCACTCGAGGCAGTGAGCCCGCCTTTACCATTTCATATCGATATCCGGCCGCCTCGCTGTTCGCTTCGAGAGCTTTCAGGTCGGCGCGTTCAGATACAGGGGTGTCATCTGCCAGTGCGCCACTCACACCTCTTGACTGCAGTCCGTCAACGGGAACAATATCGGTCTCCCCCTCAAGCCGCAGCATATGCCGCAACGCATCGGATGCCGTCCGGATGTCATCCTCAATGATCATCTGCTGCTCTTTTAGCTCAGCAAGTCGAACAGCGGTCGAATACCTGTCAGACCTGTTTATCAGTCCCTTTTTGTAAGCCTTCTCAGCTTCACGATCATGTCCACGCATGGTGTTGATCGAGCGCTTGACCGCCTGAAGATTGTTCCTGGCGAGAACCAGCGAGAAGTAGGTTTTTTTTACCTCGAATGCAATGTTGTCACCCGCCCGCTCAAGCTGATATTCAGCGGATTTCCTTGACGCCCTCGACTCCAGCCGACCTTTATCGGCATCGATATTCAAAATCGGCTGACGCACTTCCAGACCGAGCTGAAAATCAGCAATACCGTCAGGATTGTTAAGCTTTGCAGGATCAAAATCCGACTGCCGGATCTTACCCTGACGAAGCTTGTAGGTAAAGGCTGCCGCCGGGTCGTTGGTATAGACCATCGTTTCCGAGAGTGTTACCGTCGGCAGATAGGGCCTGCCCGCCTGGATACTGCGTGCTTCAGCACGCTCAACCCTTGCCCTGGCAGCCTTTAACGAATAATTGTTTTTACTCGCGATTTCCAGCGCCTGCTCCAGAGAGAGCCTCAAGACATCCTCCGCGTTGACAGTAACAGGGAGGAAGAGAAGCAGGGCAAGAATGTAACCTGGAACTCTGTTTACAAGCTTCATAACACCTTTTCCATTTAGTAATATATTTTAGGGATCGTCTACTTACTTTTTCGATATCAGCTTCAGGATTCTGTCCATATTCTCCGAGTCCCGCTCGCTTAAACACTCCTTCAGGCTGTTATTCAACACAAGAGAGTAGGTCTTGTCCAGCGCGGCTTTTGCCGCCTGAAACTGAACAATAACCTTTTCACATTGTTCCCGTCGCTCAATCATCTTTACGAGCCCCTGAATCTGCCCGTTGACCTTTTTCAATCTCGTAACGATATCATCCATAAGTTTTAACTTGAATTCTCCAGGAAGCGAACTAATACCTATACCGGGTAGGGGTATAAAATACACATTTTTATTCTCAAAACCAGCATAGCATCCGTTAAATTCGCTCAACTGCTTTCCCAATAATGTTTTGCCGACAAAAGGTGCCTTTCAAGAACTGCTGAAAACTCGGGGAGTACCTCCAGCATCGGCAGATGACCTGCATTATCAAATGTCACCAGTTCAGTCGGAGCAAGACCCCGTTCGATTCTTCTGTCGTAAAGAGTAATCATTCCTTCAGGAGGAATCGTATGGTCCTCCATACCTGCAATGCAGAGAAGAGGAGCACCTATATTGACAGCCTCCTGCGTGTACCTCGCTATAGTGGAAGGGTCTATTGTAAACTTGCCGACAGCGGTCGAGGCCTGGCTGTCGCTTGCAGCAAAATCCTCGACAAAAATATCTCTGTAAACGCTGTCAATAGGCCTCGCGATAGCTCGATTAATAAAAAGAGACTTGAACGGTTCATACCGGAAAATGCCCTTGATGAGCATTGAAAGATCGATCATGCCGCCAACAAGAAAATGATGAAATGACTTAAGCAGCTCGTCATCAAAAATACCGCAATTGATAATTGCCACAGAAATCAGGGACTGCTGGTATCGATTGCATATCTCGGCAGCAATCATCCCGCCCATTGAGTGACCGACAATGTGGAGTTTTTTTTCACCGAGAAGAGCCAGACGATCAAGCAATTCAGCAGCTTCATCAGCTAACCCTTCGACCGTAAAGGATGGCTTGGGATGCTTGATTTCCGTTCTACCGGTACCGCTCTGGTCAAAAGTAACACAACGATACTGCGGCGCAAGCACATCAATCAATGGCCTCCAGTATCTGGATGAAATAGACCAGCCGTTAAAAAAAACAACAGCCTCACTTTCGTCACCTTCATTTTCTACTGTATCTTCAAAGTACAGCCTGCATCTGCCTGTGGAGAGATAACTCATAGCACAAAAAGTCACATCTGTATAAACAATGCCTGACCCATACGACCATATGCCAACACAAAGGGAACAGATGTCATGGGCGCGGAAAGAATCGCCCTGAATGTTTCATGTATTCTCTGTACTCATCACCAAAGTGATCCATCAGCATTCTCTCTTCCTTGTTGCACCACTTGAGGGTAAGCAAAATGGCGAGAAGACTTGAGATGGTGACAAGTACGTTTGCAGTTACCAGTGCAAACGAAACAAACAGCACCATCATTGCCGCATACATCGGATGACGAACGAAACGGTAAGGCCCGGAGGTGATCAGCTCGTGCCCTTCCATTAACTGCGGCAGCGGGCTCCAGTATCGTCCAAGGGACTTCATGGTTGCGATCAGCAGAACAAAAGCCATGAACCCCGCCCCGGCTCCCCCATAGCGAAGCCATAACGGAAACGGAAGCTTCAGAACATTCATCCACGACGGATACCATGCATAGCTTACCACAATAAAAATCCACAAAAAAAACATCGAGCGCTGAAAGACGATCCTGAAACGGCTGCTGTTGCGCATATTGCCAGCTTTTGGAAGGATCCTCTGGCAGTTTTTTTTCAAACCGGAAGTAACATATCCCCTCATGAAAAAACCCATAACATACAGGACAACGAAAATGATCCTGAAGGGTAATTCCTCATGCATGGCAAAATATCCTGAATTGAGCGATTGTTCAAGCATACAGGCTATGCAAGGCATAGAAAGCAACTCGATGTATCCCGAAGAATCGGAACACAATTCCCCTGTAGCGAAACAGATTCGGTAAAATCGGCAACATCTTCTTCCCGGTCTCTATTGCTGGCCGAAAAAGAAACGCAATGGAGCAGAAACAACCTTTCCTATCATATCCGGAGGAGACATTCTGTTAATACAGTTACCGTGTGCACTGTTTCCCAGAATCCTGTCAGCCAGATCGCCGGTTGCAGATCGGACATCCTCTCCAAGCAAGTCAAGAAAAATACGACCCTCAGTAGTCTTCCCTGCCGTTTCAACCTGCAGATCAGTTCTGATAATTCCCGGAATAATCGTGCTGACCTTGACCGGGGTTTTTTTTGCCTCCTCGATCAAAGATTTGGAAAAATAATGCACTCCTGCCTTGGAAGTGCCAAAAATCCCCATACCGGCAATCACGCTTCCATCTGCACCCTGGCCCTCCATGTTGTAAATATGTCCGGATCCCTGTGCTATCATTTTACACATAGCCACATGCGAGCCATGAATGGTCCCCATCAGATTTACTTCAAGTGTTTTTCTGATTTCCTCATAACCAAGTTGCCAGAAAGAACGCATTGAATGAACAACCCCGGCATTGTTGATCCAGATGTCGACCTTGCCCAGTTCACCAACGGCACTGTCCCAGAGTGCCTCAACATCCAAAGGACGACTCACATCACAGATAAAAGCAAAAATGGGAATGTCAGACCGACCATTCTTCAGTTCGGCAGCGGCTGCATCGAGATGACCTTTGTTATGGCTGCTGATAATAACCCGACATCCTTTTGCCAGAAAAGCCTTTGCAAGTCCAAAACCGATTCCCCGGCTGCTCCCTGTAATAACAATGTTCTGCATGGTATTTTTCCCGGTTAATGATTCCTTCAAGAAGCAGAGCGTGGCACATTGTCCCGACAAAACACGGATACCTCGACAATCACTCGGCTCAGATCTCTAAAAGTCATAATACCTTATATTTAACACAGAAAGTTATATATTTTTTTGGTTTTAACTCAAACAGTCGAGGCCGGAACTGTTGAATAAAAAAAATCGTTATTCCACGTGTAGTATTTTGAAAAAAGATAGACGATACCATGAAAGTTGTCGGGAAAAGTAAAGCAGTTGTTACTTTGGAAGCCTGTCTAAATGATTCAGCCACATACTTCTCGGATCATGAAAAAATTCTTAACTGCAATCCTTACTGCAAAAATGTCTCCTACATCAGGGAGCTGGATATTTTTCAATGGACATTTGAAGTCGACGATCCAAGAAACCATCCCATTGTCGCGATTTTTTTTGTTCGCCAAACTGAAGAGCTGGTTAAGGGTGATAGCGAATCGCTTCTTAAACTGTCTAAAAAAAACAAAAACGGCTTGGACCTGAATCGACCTGTTACAAAAATAAGATGGAGAAATGCCGAAACAATTCCGAAAGTAGTTGTCAATAACAATCATACGTTTATAGGCAAGACAAACTCGGAAATCTTCCTGCAACATCAGGAAAACAACTTGACAACCGTGCATTTTGAGACTGATATCTCACTTGACTTCACACTCTCTTTCCCGCTGAACCTCATGCCGGAAAACATTCTGAAGCTTATGAGTGAAAAAATGGTATCGCGGATCTTGCAGCAGGCAACAGAAAGTATGCTGTGCAAGGTACAGTCTGATATTTGCTGTTCAGTGCCCGAAATAAAAACTGAGGGAAACTCTAAATAAATCACGCGAGGGCGCTACTCGGTCGGTGAAAGCGCCCACCCGACCATATTCTTTATCATGCCGAGTGAACCGTTCAGCCCAAGCTTGGCGGGAGTTGCCATCAAAACCTCGGGGTACTTCAGTGCAACATGAATACCGACAGTCAACAGTTCTCCCAGTTGCATGGAATCTCTGAACATAGCCTTACGGTAACGGACCGGAAGCCCGTCGAGAACAAGCATCACCTCATTCATCAATTCATTGACGAAGTTAGGCTTATCTGTCTTGCCGTTAAAACACATGTACTTCATCAGATTTGCCATTGTCGCGACATTCGGTTCATAGGCACTGATAGCTTCGAGAGATACCCTGTCCAGAGAATTCACTTTGAGCAATTCATGCAAATTACCCGTAAGCCTTGACAGGTTGCGTACCAGAGACCCGAAACCGCAAAAGGTTAATGGTGAACCAAGTGTGGCAGCATCCCCAAGCATGAGAATATGATCGTCAGCAATGACCCTTGTCCGGGTAAAACCATCGTGAAAATATGCCGGAATAATGCCGAAAACAGGGCGCTCTATAGAAAATTCAGGTCCGGGCTTTTTGTAATCAGGCAGTTTTCTGAAATAAGTTTCAAAGAGACCGAGGAGCGTCTTGTCATTATCGGAGTCGACAGAATCATAAAAAAACAAATAGGTGATATACTTCTCCCCACCTGCCGGAAATCCTTCCCAAATCAGCTGACGGCCGCTTCCTGAACTCAGATCCGCCGGTTCCGTACTCACAAGAATTTCGCCAACCTCCTGATCAACATTCTCAAGACCGGTTGCAATAGTACCGACTGTCGGGCAGACGTGCGTCTGCGGACATCCATCGTTCAACTGCATCGCAACAGGTGACATGATACCCATAACATCAACAAAAGCTCTGGCCTTGTAATAAAACAGATCCTGGTTCTGGTCTTCAGCTTCAACAACAACATAATCGGGAAAACGGTATATCTTCCTGAACAAGGTTCGGTCAAAAACCCTGTTTGCAGAATTGAAAAGAATTTTTTTCCTCGCTTTTCCTAACAGTTGATCTGCATTGACCGCACAGTCAAGCACATTGTCAAGATAGAGCCTTTTCTGGTTTCCGTTTTCCACAAAGAACTCCGCCCATCCGGTTTTATACCTGCAGGCGATACATTCCTCGATCTCTTCCTCAGAAAAAAGACCAATCTCATACAAGACATGGAGCTCTTCTCTCGATATATTCCAGTCACGGGTCGACTTTCCGGCAACATGCTTATCAAGCAGCAGCACCTTCCAGCCATACTTTTCAGCCATCACCGCTGCATGCAGGATCCCAAGCGTTCCGCCGACATAAAGCAGATCATAATCACCGGAAATAGCTACTCCTGACGGTAACTCACCCCCATCAAGCACAACAGTCGGACAAGAACGTTCTCGAATATTTTCCCAGTACCTGTCAAGTTCCTGGATTTGTCGGAGATGCTCCTCGCCCCCTTCAAGAGAACAAAAATATTTATACACAAGGGGATAGGAATTTTTAATACTATCCAGCATAGGACCCCTGAAAAAGAGATTATTCAAAGTATGGCTTTGAATTTATGATATTTTCACCCCTCTTTCAAACCTTTCGTCACTCACCGGGGCAAATCAACTGCTTTCTCTGCTGTCAACAGCAAAGCAGCAGATGCTTGCTCAGCGCAGGATTATTGCTTAAATTAGCCATCATTTAAACATTTTTAACATATTTTTCAGGAGTATTGACCATATGTCACAAAATTCTGCTGCGGCATTTCTGCAAAAAATGAAGTCGGACAGCGAACTTGCCGATAAAGTAAACAATGCCGAAAACAAGGATGCACGCTGGGAAATCATCCGAAATCATGATTTCGATTTTACCCGTGAAGAACTCGATCATGCAACCGTAACCGAACTCTCACATTTCGAGCGTTGGAGCTGGGAAGCCAGATTGCTTGCTGACTGGTTGTAACCGCCTGTAACCGCCGCACCCCTCTGCCACTTTTTCGTTTTCAGCGTTTCAGTACTAATAAAAAAGCCGTTCACCAGCAAGAGCAGATGAACGGCTTTTCTTTTAAGAAGCAAGTTCCCTCTATTTCAAACGGGATAGGCTTCCGGAAGCTCATGTCCCTGCTCCTGAAGCCTTCGGGCAACTTCATCTCCTGCAAGGATAATGTACTGCGAACGTCCCATTCTTGTATAACCCGGGCGATGGTCTTCAGCAAGAGGCATATCAAAGCGATCCTCATACTTGAAGTACAGATCAGCAATTTTTTCCGACGCCTCAACAAGCCAATCTGCATTCGGAGGGGGCATCCTGAACATATCCGCACCTGGTACCGGCTGGTAAACAAGCATGTTCGGATAGACTCCTTTCGACATTCTTTCTTCTACGCCCTCAAGCATCAAATTCATCGGTTCAAGACCCATCAGGATAAAACTTGTTGTTCCCCTTCCCGGGCCGAAGATCTCTACAGATGCCTCCTGAGCTTCTAGCCAGTATTCGAGAGGATAGGTCGCGCATTTGCCTGGACAGATCGCTTTAAAGTAGTCCGCATTGGTCACTTCAAGATCGAACTCGGTAGAGTTGAGACCTGAGGCTTTCCAGCGCTCCATTTCCTTGAAGTCATCCGGCGGATAAAGATTAGCCGTAATATGAAGTTCATTGAGAACCTCAGGGCTAACCTGCTCTCGCAGGGGAGCCATTACAAGCTCGACAAGTTCAGACTCCTTACCCCGTCTCTCAGGATCGACCAGGCCACCGATAATAACCAGAGTACCCCTCCAGCCTGCATCTGTAGCGATTTTAACCGCTTCGGCCTGCTCTTTTGCAAGAGCCTCGATTTTAGAGAACGGCATCTTGGCAAGCTCTTTTCCAACTCCTACATGCTGATCAGCAAAGAAAAAACAGAACCGGCATGACCTGCCGGTATTATTGTTGTCGCAGCTGTAGCTGTAATGGATATTGATTATATCCTGGTTCATACCGATAACTGCGGCATTGACAGGACGACCATTGCTCAGTGTGCCGTCTCGCCAAGAGAACCATTCCTGCATTCTGCCGTTCGCGAGATGTTTTCCGCAGTCAAGGAATTCGAGGTCATCACCATTGACCTGTACCTCGAGACGGGTATAGGGTTCCTGGCGTACAAGCGTGGCAAGATCGCTGCCGTTGATCACCATAGCCCGGAACGGATTGTAGCCCGTTGCCGGCGGCTTGTTTACTGTCACCTTCGCTCCTTCGGAAAGCAAACGCGCCTTTAAATGTATGTCCTCCTTGCTGATTACCCTTTTTGTCGCTGTGGCTGTAGTCATGACTTCACCTTATTGGGTCATTGTCGGCAACACGCATATTTTCGTAACCCCGGCTTACCGGTCAGTGGAAACTCAAACTGCCTTTTGCCATTAAAAAATTAAAAGAAATTAATTATAGAAAAAACTCGATAATCATAAAAAAACCGGAACAATCTACCGGTTTGCAGCCTGCTTTCGCTTGTACATCGCTTCGATGACAAATCCGGAAACGTAAACCAGAAGAAAACCTGCAGCGATGACTCCGATATATATCTGACGGTCAGCCGACGTTGCAAGCTGATCGGTATTCCATATCAAAGCAATCAGGACAAGCCAGCCGAGACCAACGTAAAATACCGCCCTGTTCCACAAACTTTTAAAACTGCCAACCAGCATAATCAATGGTGTTTTATACGTTAAGTGCTTTAATTCTATACAACCCCTTCCGTTTTAAGACGTCTTTCATTGAGCTTTTCAAGAACGATCCTGACGAGATACTGCAAAGCGTTGACGACGTACGTGAAGTATGCGAGAAAAGCTTCCCAGACAAGAACATCCTCGGATGCCCCCAGATAGGCCATCACAAAGTAAAGCAGATGAAATGCCCCTGCAGTTACACTCCCGATATCTTCCCAGAGAAACTCCTTCGAAAAAATCCACTTGTTGAAGATCTCTTTTTCAAAATAAGCCCCTGTAATGAACAAGAGGGCGAACAGAAACGTCTTGAACAAGATGGCAATGCTCACCCAGTAGAAGCTGAAGATCTCGTTGTTCTGGAAATAAAGGAATGTCACACCGACACCCGCAAGAAAAACAAAAAACTGAATGGGTGCAAGAATAAGCTGAACATCCGTCCAGACAGAAGAATTTCGCTTGGCTAACTGCTCAGGAGTATAACGCGGCATGGTTTCCGGGAATGCAATTATGAAGAAATACACTACCGTAGCGGAGCACACGATGGCCTCAAGGCCTTGGAGAATTAAAGCTCCGGGCTCCGGCTATCCGGTTTTTAAAGGCTCAATATAGGAATAACCGTTCACACTAAAAAGAAATCCATGGAACTCCTTGACGAAAGTTTTCCAGCACCGATGATTTGTTTACAAATCGCCATCCCGTACTCTTCATTTATCTCAGCAATTTCACTATACTATGAATCAATAACGAATGGAAGCGAGACGCATGCTTCTGTAACATTAGCATTCTGCCATACCGATAAGAGAGGTGTAACGCCCGATTCAAACAAGTATTGAAAAACTCTATCGGATATTAGCCATGATTCAGCCATGAGTAAAGCAGTAGTAGACAAGCAAAAATCGCTGAAGATCCTTTTCGTCGCTCCCAAGGGCAAAAAAGATTCGAAGACCAACCAGAAACCGCTCTTCCACATGGCAATTGGTGTTCTGGTCAGCCTGACGCATTCCCATCATGACATAGAAATTGCCGACGAGCACTTCGGCGATACTGTAAACTACGATGGTGATTACGATTTCGTAGGCATCACCTCACGCACCATCGATGCAACGAGAGCATATGAAATCGCCGACGAATTCCGAAAAAAGGGCATACCGGTCATTCTTGGAGGTTTGCATGTCTCGTTCAATCCTGAAGAAGCGGCACAGCATGCCGACTGTATTGTCTGCGGTGAAGCGGAGAACCTCTGGCAAACAGTTCTCGATGATGTTGTGGCTGGTGATCTCAAGCCCTCTTACGATGCCAAGGATTTTCCTCCGGTAAAACAAATTGTCCCTCTCGATTACAAAAGGATAGCCGAAGCATCGAAAAGGGAAAAAGTAGACAGTACAAAATCGATACCGATTTACATTACCAGAGGATGCCCCTATAAATGCTCTTTCTGCGTCACCCCGAACTTCACGGGAGCCCTCTACCGGCGGCAAGCCGATGACGACCTGAAAGCGCAGATCGTAGCGGCAAAAGAGGCCTTTTTCAAAAGCACCGGCAAGAAAAATGCAAAGCCGTGGTTTATGCTCTGCGATGAAAACCTGGGCATCAGCAAGTCCAAGCTCTGGAATGCTCTCGACCTGCTCAAAGAGTGCGATATCATGTTCAGCGTCTTTTTAAGCATGAATTTCCTCGAAGACGATGAAACGATCAAAAAACTTGTCGATGCGGGATGCAACATGGCGCTGGTCGGCTTTGAATCGATCAAGCAAAGTACACTTGAAGCCTATAATAAAGGCCATGTCAATTCAGCCGACAAAATCGTCGAAGTCATCGAACGATGCAGAAGAGCCGGTCTCAACATCCAGGCGAATTTCCTGGTCAATCCTGATTTGGACAGTTTCGAAGATATGGATGAACTGGTCAAATTTATCGGCAAAAATAACGTCTTTATGCCGATCATTCAGATCATCACGCCTTATCCAGGCACAAAAATGTATCATGAATACAAGGAAAGCGGGCTGATTACAGACGAAGACTGGGAGAAATACAACGCCCTCAACCTTGTCGTGAAATCCAAGCATTATGATCCGGTCTCTTTCCAGCACAAGTTCATGCAGATCTATTACCAGAGTTACTCCTGGAAAAACATCGTCAACAGAGTTCGGGCCAATCCCTACCCTCTGATCAATCTGCTCTCGAGCCTCGCATTCAGAAAACACCTGCGTAATCAGCTCAAGAACTTTGAAAAAAACAATGCTCTGCCACCATCAAAAAAATCAAACTTCTTATGATTCCATGGAAAACTCAATAAACTATACGACACTCTTTGCGCCTGTTGCATTTTATCTTTCCGGCGTGGTTATTGTCTTTATTCTCAACAAGTTTATCGGAGAACACAAAAACGATCAGTAAGTTCCCTGTCTTTTTTTACTACTGTCATTTTGTGCTTGCGTTAGTTGTGAAATTATTTTAATTTTCTTCAAAATAATTACTTGCTGTTGCTTTAGCAGTAAATAGTGCGACAGCTTACAAATAACAGTTTTTTTTAGTATCTCTTTCCAACCAAACAAACAAACAACTATCATGGCAAACGAATCCAACAACGATCTTGCAGGTGCAATCTCCGGCCTTATGGAAACTTTCACAAAACTTGGCCAACAGCAGGTTGAAATGCTCAACAACGGTATCAAATCCGCATCTGAAATGGTAGGACCCCTTGGAAAAACCATGACAGATCTGACAGGAAATGTCGTTGACACAGTAAATCAGGTACTGCAAAATATTTCTTCTTCTATCAGTGGCGGCTCGAAGTAAGAAATTCCACAGATAAGTTTCAGCACCTTATACAGCCCTGTATTAAGGTGCTTTTTTTATCAAACGCTCTCGTGCGGCAGCAAAAGCAACGGCTTCCGGGCTTGGAGTACTGACGTCACAGAGGATCATGCATTCCGAAAAAAAATACCTTCGCTACTATTTCTCCGAATTGCAACTCCGGAAACTCAGGATAGAGCCGATAGCAGGTGATGCATCAACCCGGAAATACTACAGGGTTTTTTCTTCTGAACAAACCTGGATCCTCTGCATAGATCCTGATTTCTCTACTTTCCCTTCAAACGACTACCCGTTTCTGGAAGTCCAGCAGTTGCTCTGCCATAATTCAGTGCCGGTTCCCCGGATCATCGCAAGCAGCAAGTCCGAATCATCAATGCTTATCGAGGATTGCGGAAACATCCGGCTGCAGGACAGTATTCTCAAAGATCCTTCTTTCGCCCTGACCATCTACCGAGAAAGTATTGACTGCATGATCAGGCTGCAATCAATCAGAGGCCAAAAAGACACGCTGCCGTTCAACAGGTCGTTTGACCAGGACAAGCTCATGTTTGAGTTCGATTTCTTCATGACGCACACACTCAAAAACCGGGCACCTTGCATACATGCGTCAGAAACGATCAGCACCTTACAAAACGAGTTCTCGAAAATCTCAAAAACACTTTTCAGACAGAAACATTTCGTACTAAACCACAGGGATTACCACAGCAAGAACATTCTTGTCTTCCGAAACAAACCGGTAATAATAGATTTTCAGGATGCCAGAATGGGCCTTCCGCAATATGACGCCGTATCCCTGCTCAAAGATTCCTATGTAACTCTTGATCAGGAATTTGTCTGCGAAATGCAACGCTACCATTACGATCGGCTCGCTGAAAGAAAAATGATGGAAATGAGCTATGACGAATACCTTTATTTGTTCGATATGATGGCATTTCAGAGAAATATCAAGGCTCTCGGCACTTTTTTTCACCAGGTTAACGAGCGAAAAAACAGTTCATTCGAACAATACATTTCTCCGACACTTGCATATCTTCCTGCTTACATCGAACGACAAAAAGAGCTGAAAACAGCGGGAAAAATCATCCTGAACCTACTGGAACCGCTCAACCAATGAAAGCATTTGTTCTTGCTGCAGGTTTCGGATCCCGACTCAGGCCACTGACAAATGACACGCCCAAACCGCTTGTTCCTGTACTCAATGTTCCATCCATCTGTTACACGCTCGCTCTTCTCAAGGAAGCAGGTATTGATACGGTAATCTGTAATGTCCATTATCATACCGAGCTTATTCACCGCTTTTTCTCTGAACACAACAATTTCGGTATGGATATACAGATTTCAGAGGAAACCACTATTCTCGGAACCGGAGGAGGGCTGAAACGCTGTGAACATATGCTTGATAACGAGCCCTTTCTTCTTATCAACAGTGACATCATAGCAAATTTCAACCTGAAATCGTTTTTCGACTACCATAATAGCTCCCAAAACCAGGGAACACTCATGCTGTTTAAAACACCAGAAGCAAAAACAATCGGTGATGTCGGCATGCGCGAAGGAAAAGTATGGGACTTCAGAAACATGCGAAAAACCGGTTTACACTCAGACTATATCTATGCGGGGGCAGCTGTTCTAAGCCCGTCGATTTTCCCTTACCTTTCCATGGGGTTCTCAAGCATCGTCGACACGGGATTTACAGGACTTATTGCACATGAAAGCCTCGGATATTTTCGCCACGAGGGGTTCTGGCAAGACATCGGTACAACGCAGAGCTTCTGGGGAGCAAACATCACAAGCAGAAAGAATATCCTGAATCTCGGCAAACGGATACGCCGACAAACAGAACTCGATCCCCATACGATATCGTCACATGCGGTCATTCACAGCGACGCAACAGTTCATGAATCCGTAGTCGGCAGGCAATGCTGCATTGACAAAGGCGCGTCTGTCTGTCATTCCGTTCTGCTTCCTGGTTCAGTTATTGAAAAAAACAGTGTCATAGATCGGGCAATCGTTTTTCCGGGCGGCATGATTTCTGTGGATTGAACAAATTTTCCCTATACTACTGACGAGCAGGAGCACCACGAACTTTGGGCGCGTGATTTTTCAGATCAACAGGCTTTCCGACAATCAAGCGTATATGATCCGATAGATCAACAATTCAACCCTTCCACAAATCAACGTTTTTTTCCTAACATGGTACTCAACGGCCTCGACATACTCCTCCAGAACCCGGGTCCGCTGAAAAAACGGAACGTCGCCCTCATCGCCAACCAGACATCGGTCACCCTCAACCTGAAATATTCATGGCTGGAACTCCGGAAAAAGGATATCAACCTGAAAGTCATCTTTTCTCCGGAGCATGGACTATTCTCGACAGAACAGGATCAGGTAGCCGTCACCGAACAGCCCGGAATTGACTGCAACGTTATAAGCCTCTATGGAGATTCCGCCAGTTCTCTCCTTCCGGATGAAAGCTTGCTGCAGAATATCGACCTGGTGATTTTCGACATTCAGGATATCGGTTCACGATACTACACCTATAGCAATACCCTTGCTCTTTTCATGGAAGCGGTCAGCGGTCTTGACATTGAAGTTCTCGTACTCGACCGCCCTAACCCCCTTAATGGCATAACCGTTGAAGGGCCTCTGCCGGATCCCGCATATCGCTCGTTTGTCGGAATACTTCCAGTGCCCCCACGGCATAGCTTGACAGCAGGAGAGCTTGCCCTGCTCTATCTCGATCAGAATAAACTTGATGTAAACCTTCGTATTCTTTCCATGAAAGGGTGGGAACGTTCGATGCATTTCCCGGATACAGGGCTTCACTGGATAGGCCCCTCACCAAACATGCCGACCTGGCAAACAGCTCTGGTCTATCCCGGCATGTGTCTTTTTGAAGGACTGAACGTTTCCGAAGGAAGAGGCACCACGACACCTTTCCTTCACTTCGGCGCGCCATTTATTGAACCCGATGTCCTCAGCACATACCTTGCATCGATCGGCATCGAAGGTGTACTGTTTCGCCCGGCCTATTTTAAGCCGTCTTTCCACAAATATACCGGCGAAGTTTCAGGCGCAATGTTCCTTCATGTGACCGATCCGGTCACGTTTGCTGCCTTCATGACAGGTATCGCCATCACCGCCGCGCTCCATGAACTCTACCCTGATCAGCTGGAATTTCTCCGCGAGGTCTATGAATTCAACGACCGCTTTCCCGCTTTTGACCTGCTCTGCGGCAGCAGCAGACTGAGAACCATGATAGAGAACAATACTCCCTTAGCGGAAATCAGAGCATCATGGGCGGATGATGAACAGGAGTTTCTGTCCATCAAGCAGAACTATCATCTCTATCATTAATTCATTCCCGTAACTTACCGTATGCAGACGCTCGATCTCATCATCATCATAGGCTTCCTTGCCGCAATGGCCGGATACGGGATCTGGCAGGGACACACCAACCGGACTACCGGTGATTACTTCCTCGGGGGGCGCAACCTCCCCTGGATCGTCGCCATGTTTTCCATTGTTGCCACTGAAACTTCGGTACTGACTTTCGTCAGCATCCCAGGTATAGCGTTCAGGGGTGACTGGACTTTTCTGCAGCTCGCTATGGGTTATATCATCGGCAGAATGCTGGTCAGCGCTGTGCTGCTTCCGATCTACTTCCGTCAAGGAGTCAGCTCGATTTATGAAGTAATCGGAAACCGTTTCGGCCCTCACATGCAAAAACTTGCCTCAACTGTTTTTCTGGTCACCAGAATTTTAGCTGACGGGGTAAGGTTCCTTGCTACTGCTGTGGTCGTTGAAGCGGTAACCGGATGGTCCCTCTCAGCCTCGGTACTCATTATCGGTATCGTCACACTGGTTTATACGCTGTCGGGAGGAATACGAACAATCGTCTGGATCGACAGCATCCAGTTCGTCCTATATTTTGTCGGCGGAATTATCACCATTGCGTTTATCGCCGCAAACCTCGATGTCGGACTGCCCGAAGCGTTGGGAGTCCTTGCCAACGAAGGCAAGCTGAAAGTGATCAATCATGACTGGCGCCTCTTTTCAGAGCCCTGGGCTTTCTTCAGCGCACTTACAGGAGGTATACTCCTTTCATTCGCGTCACATGGAGTTGACTATATGATGGTACAGCGCGTGCTCGGCTGCAAAAACCTCAACGCGGCAAGAAAAGCGATGATCGGAAGCGGATTTTTTGTATTCATTCAGTTCACTGTATTCCTGCTTGCCGGCTCGCTGATCTATCTTTTTATCGGAGATGTTCAGATTGAAAAAGACCGTGAGTTCGCCTCTTTCATTGTCAACCACCTGCCTGTCGGCCTGAAAGGTCTCCTGCTCGCAGGCGTGCTTTCGGCCGCAATGTCAACACTCAGCTCTTCAATTAACTCACTCGCTTCATCGACGGTAACCGATCTGCTGGGGGGCAACGCTTCACTGAAACGCTCCAGGTTGATAAGCCTCGGATGGGCAGCCGTACTCATCAGCATAGCACTGGTATTTGATGAAAGCGACAACGCAATTGTCGTGCTGGGCCTTAAAATCGCATCTTTTACCTACGGAGGACTGCTCGGCCTTTTCCTCCTTTCCGTTAGCGGCAAAGAGTTTCATGTTTTCAGCCTCTCGATGGGACTGATAGCCGGGATGGGCACAGTATTCGTGCTGGATTATCTGACCTTTGCATGGACCTGGTACATAGCCGCCTCAGTCCTTGCCAACCTGCTTGTAGTCTGGATTACCGAGACTGTTTTGAATAACAGTTTCATAAGACGATCGTAAAACACCTGATCTCGAAAGAATCTTTTTGTTCTAAAAAAATAATTCTATAGATTCCTATAAGGGAATTAAACTATTTAGCATCAGAAAAAGCAGGAGTTTCAATATGAGTAATAACTCGGGAACCTTTACAGACTGGGCTGTTGCATACGGAAAAATTGTTGAAATATTTACAGATGGGCACTGGTGGGTAATGGCTGATTACATGGAAGGTGTAGGCAAAAGCAGTAAACGTCTGCTGAAAAATGCTTATCCTTATATTAAAGAAGGAACAACCAGCGCAGGCCTGCAGGGGTCGTCCCCGGAAACATCTGGTTATGCTCGACCGACAAAAGCTGTTGAGCAGCGATTTAAGGACTGAGCCCTACAGCAGAGTTTTTCATATCTTCAAAGCAGCACCTTCTCTGACGAAGTGCTGCTTTTTTTATTCCCGTAAACTCGCTCACCTTTCAGAAAAACAAGCCCCGAGAATTCATGCGAAACAGTATCGCTTCCTGGGACAGGTATTCAATAGATGCGACGCCGATATATTTCAGCAGAAAAACAGCAGACTGGTTTGTGCCGAACCAGGAGGGCGACAGGGTTTTACAATCCCTGTACAATAAAAACGGTGATTGCTACGGAAAAGAAGACAACCGGTTCCTTTCAAGACTTCCTGAACAGGGATCCCCCAGCTACACAGGACGGGCATCGTCTCTGACACTGAAAAACATACGGGAGCTGTGGTTTCACATCACCAACCGCTGCAATATGGCATGTTCCCACTGCCTTTTTTCATCTTCACCGGAAGAAGAGGCAGAACTTTCGGCTGAGGACATACTCTCTCTTGCTGGTGAAGCCTGGCAGCAGGGATGCAGGCTCTTTGCCCTGACCGGCGGAGAACCTCTTGTGCACCGTGAGATAGACCGCATTGTAAACGGCATTCTCGAGCTTCCCGATACCCATCTGGTTATTCTGACCAACGGGCTCCTGATAAAAAAACTTTTCAGCAGTCTCAACGGCGATTCTCACCGCGTCCATCTGCAAATCAGCCTGGACGGGCTTGAAGAAAACCATGACTCGCTGCGGGGTAAAGACGCTTTCAGCAAACTCACCGCAAATCTTCAATGGCTTAAAAAAGAGGGCATTTTTTATACCCTGTCGATGTGTGTCACCAGACAGAATATACCTGACATGGAACCCATGATTGATTTCGCAGCCAGTGTCGGAGCAAAAAATGTGCATTTCATGTGGTATTTCATCCGGGGGCGAGGCACAGGACAGCAGTTTGCGCATCCGGAAGAGCTCTTCATCAATCTTACGCTTGCCGCACGAAAGGCGGAGAAACTCGGAATACCTATTGACAACATAGAATCCTTGAAGAGCAGGGTGTTCTCGCCGCCAGGCACCATTCACGACGGATCCACTGCCGGTTGGGAATCGCTTGCAATAGGCCCTGACAAAAAACTTTACCCTTCGGCTGCACTGATCGGCATCCCTGAACTCTCAATATCACTGGATGAAGGACTCGTCAATGCATGGAAAAACAGCCCTGTTCTTGAAACTGTTCGCAATGCCTCCATTGTCGATACAGCTTCGCCGATGCGTTTTATTCTGGGCGGCGGGGATATCGATCACAGCTACATACACAACGGAACGTTTTCCGGCAGTGACCCCTACCTGCCTCTGTATGAACGTACCGTGCTCTGGCTTATCGCCGGATCCGTCCCGGAAGAGAACGCAACAACCAGTAACCCTGCGCTTCGACTGCAGATGGGCGAAATACTCGAAAGCTGCAGCGCCCATGGCAGTATCGCTCTGATTCACTCGAACTGTCTGCTCGCTACAGCTTCTCAAAGCAGTCTCTTCTCCATACAGGATTTCTACACAGATGCCGTAGGTGACAAAAATGAGGCTATACTCAATCCTGTCGGCTATGACACCGCTCTGGTTAATCACATCCCGTCCGAGTACCGTTTCCGGGGATATGGTTGCGGCAGTCCTGTACTGGATGCCGGGATTTCCGAGGGAGATGATATCGTAGACCTGGGATGCGGCAACGGTGTAGAATGCTTCATCGCTTCAAGGCTGACCGGAAAAAACGGCTCTGTCAGAGGCATAGACATGCTCGACCCCATGCTACACATGGCAAGAAAGGCCGAAAAAAGCGTAGCGGAGAATCTCGGTTACAACAATGTCAGCTTCCTCACCGGCTACCTTGAAACGTTACCTCTGGAGACCGCCTCTGCAGATGTAGTGCTCTCCAACTGCGTCATGAACCTTTCCGTCAACAAACGAAAAGCATATGCTGAAATTCTGCGCGTCCTGAGGCCGGGAGGAAAACTGGTTATTTCGGACGTTGTCTGCGAAACCGAGCCTGACGCGTCCATAAGTAACGATGAGACCCTGAGAGGAGAGTGCATTGCCGGAGCGCTTTCCGAATCACACCTGATGGCCCTGCTTGAAGAGACAGGATTCGAGGCAACGCAGCTTATCAAGCGTTTCCCCTACAGAAACATACAGGGGCATCCCTTCTATTCGCTCACCTATTCATCCGTGAAACCCAGGCTCACGGAGACCGTTACGGCAATGTATCGCGGGCCTCTTCCTGAACTTGTCACCTGTCGTGGAACAATCCTGCGCCCTGGAAAAAAGACGTTCATCGACAGAACAGAAGCTGAAATGCTTGGAGAGAGCCTGTTCATTTTTGACGAACATGACTATGTAGTCAATATTGAAGCGGAAAACTGCTGTTCCTGCTCAATCGCCCCGGATGAAAAGCAAATGAACGGGCAGGACAAAGAGTCCGGTTCCTCACCGGAAAAACGTCACGCATCAGGCTGCATGATATGCGGGGAGCAACTCATCTACACGGAAAATGAACAAGAGCATTCCTGTGGCTACTGTGGCCGGAAGTACAGTTCATCGTCACTATGCGGCAAAGGACATTATGTCTGCGACACCTGCCATAGCGATGATGCGGTCGAGGTTATAAAGCATATCTGCCTGGCGACCGAAGAAACAGACATGATAGAACTTATGGAACGGATCAGATCTCACCCGTCCATACCGGTTCATGGTCCGGAATACCACGCCATGATACCCGGTATCATTCTTGCGACGTGGAGAAATCTTGGCGGCGACATTCATGACATGATCATTGAAAGCGGCATCAACCGGGGCAAAACCATCCCTGGCGGTTCCTGCGGTTTCATGGGTATCTGCGGTGCGGCAACCGGAACAGGCATCGCGTTCAGCATCCTGCTCAAAGCAAATCCTGTAAAAGCAGCGGAAAGAAAAAACGTTCAGCAGATAACCGCAGCGGTTCTGGAAGAGATCGCCGCATTACAAGCCGCCCGATGCTGTCAAAGGGATTGCTGGATTGCCCTGAAAAAAGCTGCAGAGCTTTCAAAAGAGATCATGGACATTCCGCTCCGGGCAGAAAAGGTGCTGAAGTGCACGCAGCATGAAGTAAACAAGGAATGTTTCGGAAAAAACTGCCCGATATACTAACCCCCTGAGGTAAAGACAACATATACCTTGTACTAATAAAAGCGCGGGCTACCAAGCATCAGCCCGCGCACAAACCCGAAAATAACGCCCCCGTAACGCGCAAAGATTTCAACCGTTAACTTGCAAGTTTGTCATAGTAGCCCTCCAGACTCTTCTGGGCGTGCTCCTCTTCACCTTCGTTGACAACCTCAAAAGTCTTATTCTTTGCCTTGTCAGTCCAGAGAGAAACAACCAGGAGTTCCGCGACATCTCCGCGATTTATCCAGCCGCTCCACAGTCTGTCACCCTGATCAACATGAAGATCATGGAGCAATGGCCCTCCATCTTTAAGACCTCCCGGACGAACAATCGTATAGGAACGACCCTCTTTACCGAATACATCCCTCAGATGCTCCTCCGCTGCAAACTTCTTCATGAGAACACCGGCAAAAAGGTTCAGAGGATGATACCATTTGGTTACAGCCATTGAGCTGACAAGACCGAAATGTTTCACCCCCGCCCTGGCAGCCTGATCAACCAGCCTTATGACTCCGTCCCGGTCAACCTCGCCCGGAGAAGCATCACCAAAAACCTCGCTTGAACCCAGGGCGGAAATCACCCCCGTGCAACCTGAAACCGCTTTTGCAACATCCTCGTCACTCTGTATTCTTCCTTCCACTATCTCAACATCACCAAGAGTTTTGGCTTTTTCCGCAGAGCGGGTAAGAACCCTGACCGGAACCCCGTAATGCTGAAGACGGGAAACCACCCACGTCCCTGTTTTTCCTGTCGCCCCGGCAACCAAAACTTTTCCGCTATATTTTGTCTTTTCTGTCATGACTTTATCCTCCATATGCAGGTTTATTATTTAACTGTCAAACTATATATCACTAACACCATGTCGATACATTTGGTTTCTAACGACAGCTCCTTGGATTTTTTTCAGCGCATTATGAAACCTCTTTAAAATTTCCTTTTTTCCTTCAACACAAGACCGGAAAGGCAAACCCGATCAACCACTTTGACTTGTAACTTTTGATTTTTGACATGCAATGAGCATCGTCCTCATGCTGATAGCCTCAGCCTGCTTTGCCACGATGGCAGCGATGATCAAAGGAATCGGGCCGTCACTGCCGATACCTGAAATCATTCTCTTCCGCAGCATCGTGCCGCTTCCGTTTTTTTTGAGTGTGCTCTGGCTACGCAAAAAAAAGTTTGTTGTCACTGCATGGAAGACGCTTGTGCTTCGCTCTCTGTTCGGCTTTCTGGCAATCAGCGGTTTTTATTATGCCTTGACGCATCTCCCCCTGGCCATATGCGTCTTTCTTGGAAAAACACAACCGCTCATCCTCGCTGTTCTCGCCCCATGGATAGTAGGCGAAAAAGCAACTGCCACTGTCTGGATTGCTATAGGAACAGGACTGGCGGGAATTATTCTGATTCTGGAACCTTCTGCCGGCTGGGCAACAGCCGCCTGGGCAGCTATCGGCGCCGCTTTGGCTTCGGCAATGGCACATCTGCTCGTCAGAAAACTCAATCGAACCGACGACCCGATAACGATCATCACAAACTTCTTTGTCATCACCGCACTCATCAGCTCAATCTGGATGGGCGAATCATTCATCCTGCCTGATCATTCAGAATGGCTACTGCTGATTGGGGTAGCGCTCTTTTCGACCATCGGTCAGTACCTTATGACACTTGCATACAGAATGGATAATGCTCCGGTTGTTGCCGCGGCAAGCTACACGTCGATTATATTTTCAATTCTTTACGGCTACCTCTTCTGGAATGAAATCCCTCCTCAGTCAGCTATTACAGGAGGCTTTCTTATTTTTGCCGGCTCAGTTATTCTTCTCCGTTCACGAATCTGATTTCCTCCTTGACCGTCAGGTTGTATATATTAACCCCTATTGCTTCATTCGATAATGTCAATCGTGCTCTCATGAAAAAAACACTGATTTTTTCGAGTATTCTTCTGGCATTGCAGGGAGGGCCTGCCTGCAATACGACCTTCGGATTTGATTCCGCCACTCTTAAAGAGCTTCTTTCCGGTGTTGGCGAATGGAACTCCATGCGTTCCGGACAACCATCGAGAACCATAAATCTGGACAAGGCGACTCTCGAGGATGCAACTCTTGTAAATGCCGACCTGCACAATGCGAGTATGGTAAACACAAGGCTTAACGGCGCGAAGCTCAATGGAGCAGATTTCCGTAATGCAAAGCTTTTTTCAGCAAGCCTGAAAAGAACAGATCTCAAGCAAACAGATCTGAGCGGAGCAAACCTACGGGGAGCCGACCTGAAAAATTCCTATGCGAAAGAAGCAAAATTCATTAACGCTGACCTTACCGGTACCGATTTTCGATATGCAAATCTTGAAGGAGCAGACCTGACAGGTGCTGTTCTTGAAAACGCTCTCTTTTTTGATGCCAACCTCAGCTCTGCTGATCTCAGGGGAGTAAATCTGACCGGAGCAAAAATGCTCGGACAGGCAACGCTTCTCAATGCAAGAATTTCAAACAATACCATTCTTCCGTCTGGAAAGCGAGCCACACCTCTCTGGGCTTCACTACACGGAGCCCGCTTCTCGAAAGAGACCGAACGTTCGCCGGTTGTCATGAAATATGAACCGCTTCCGCCCCCTGTGGTTTCCGGCAACGCTACTGAAAGTGACCCGGAGTCCATTACCACCGAAAATGTTTCCGAAACACTCCTCATGGAGGATGTCACCGCATGGAACGAACTTCGAAAACAATACCCCGAAATGGAAACCGATCTTCAGGATGAAAACCTCGATGATGCCGGTTTGAAAGGTGCTGACATGAAAAAGCTCGATATGACAAGCTCAACCATGAACGGAGCGAAACTGGATCAGGCAGACTTTTCAGAGTCTGACCTGTCGAGTACGTCATGGAAAAGAGCAAGCCTGGTAGAAACCGTTTTCCGTAACGCGAACCTTCAGGGAGCCGATTTTAACCGTGCTTTCATGAAAAAAGCCGACCTGAGCGGCGCCGATCTGACTGGCGCGCAACTCCGTGAGACAAGACTTCAGGAAGCTGATCTTAAAAACTCAAATCTTTCAAAAACCAATCTCTACGATACCGATCTCACGCACGCCGATTTGAGGGGAGCTGATCTGACCGGGGCCAATCTCCTCTATACCATTTTGGACAATGCCCTGATTTCCGCTGAAACCATCACGCCTTCAGGAGAAAAAGCAACTACGGGATGGGCGGTATTGAAAGGTGCTACGTTTGTTCGTGAGAAGTAAAATGAGCTTGTTGAACTGTTGAATCGTTGATTTGTTGATTTGTCAGCATAAGAACGTAGGGGCGAAAAATCTTTCGCCCTTGCAGAGGCGAGAACATAGCGCTATTCAGCTAACAAGCAATTGTCCAGCAGCTTTAACACAAAAACCGGCACAACAATGGCAAATGTACTTGTTACAAGCTACTACAGCAGATGGGATTTAAATGGACACAAAGGAAGAATCGCTCTTTACGACTCGAGTAACCAGCTCATTGAAAACCGGATTTTCAATGACCCTGCTGAATTTCAGGTCATCATCAGCATGCTCCGTAATGAAAAACCGCTCTGGTTCGACACAAAAGTTCACCACCTGAGAACAGGATCAGAGCCTGTAGGAGAAGGGGAGGATTAAGAAAAAAGGTTCCGCCTTATTAGTCCGGCGAGACATCAGGAAAGCGTTTTCTATAGACAATGTACTTGAATAAATGCGCCTTTTGAAGATTGGGATCGTCTTTCTCGATACGATGCTTTTTACCCTTACGGGTAACTACCTCTACCGTATCGTCATTATTGACGCCGACAACCTTCCAGAATTTGTCTACAATGTAATGATAGGTCTCCCCATGCTTAAGAGGATAGACATCTCTTGCACGTGGACCGGGGCACGTCGAACTTTTAGGTTTCTTATAGATAACCGGATCTCCTACCTGAAAAGCCATAATCAACGCCCTCCTCTTCTAATCAAACAAATTCAACTATTGCATCAAAAAACAAAGTATATGCCATAACTATAGTTAATAGTAAGAAGAACAATCAATAAAAACAACCTCTTAAGGAGAACAAACCTGTTTTATCCGCTCTATTTTCCTTTTTTTCTGACATTTATCTCTTCGAAAGAGATCTTCAGTAATTCATCTTCCATTTCCGCACCTGCGGTCTTCAACGTTGCCAGAGCCTGTGGCAGCACAAGATTACGACGGTGATTGCCAATACGTATATTCAGTTCGTCACCTTTCTTGCTGATCTCTATCCGGTCTTTCTGAATCCCCGGCAACGCAATCTCAAGCGTATAACCGTTCTTGACCTGCTCAACTCGCATCGTCTTCTCTTTATAATATACCTGCGAAGGATCTTCGTCACCATAAAGCAGATCTTTCAGTGTATCGAGCGTCTTGAGACCACAAATCTCCCGTGAATACAACGGGACCTCTTTGACAGGCAGAGGCTTGAAATTCTCATGAATCTCCGCTCGATATATTTTCTGATTTTCTTTCCAGTACTGGAAATAGGGATCGGTCACCTCATCGGGAATGATCCTGTTGGCTATAATAAGGTCTGTAGAAATATCGTAAAGGCTGAGGTAGGCATGAGCCCTGAGAGACTCGTTGAGCACCATCTTCTCGGGATTGGTGACAAGCCGTACCGATGTCACGGCGTTATCCATCAGAATTTCCCCAAGCTTCTCGATTTTCTGATAAAAATCATACGGTACGTCCATCATCTCCTTGTCAGGCAGGGAAAATCCCGCAATCGGCCTGAATAACGGCTCGACTATTGGCCGGAGTGTTACCGCGACTTTCTCCAGAGGCTTGTAGAAACGGCGCATGTACCAACCGGCAACTTCAGGAATACTCAGTAACCGGAGCGCTGTTCCTGTAGGAGCGGAATCTATGATCAACACATCATAATTCCCTTCCTTGAAATGCCGGAAAACCCTGACAAGGCCGAAAATCTCATCAGATCCCGGAAGAATAGCGAGCTCTTCCGCCTGAACGCCTTCAAGACCGCGGGCCTGCAATACTTCGGTAATGTATCGCTTGACAGAACCCCAGTTCTGTTCAAGTTCCTCAAGAACATCAAGCTCGGCGCCCCACAGATTTTGACATACCTCTTTGGGCTGATGCCCAAGCTCTACAGCAAAACTGTCGGCAAGAGAGTGTGCGGGATCTGTACTCAGCACCAGTGTCTTATATCCCATTTCAGCACACTTGAGTCCCGTAGCCGCCGCCATCGAGGTCTTTCCTACGCCTCCTTTTCCGGTCATCAGAATCAAACGCATACTGTATTCCCGTTTATGTGTTTCAATACGTGACAGATACGCCGTCAACTACTTAACCACATCGCGGAGACAATAGTTTACCATAGCCCTACGATAATTCAAGTAATCCATGCCGATTGACAAAAAAGCAGCTCAGGGGTAACAAGGGCATTTCCTGGTATTGCAGCAACCAACCTGAAGACAAAGTGAACGAAGCGCAAAACATTTCTTCATATGGGCTTAACCATCAAAAACCATACCAGGCTTTTGATTATATATTTTTTTGTTATATTAGGCACTACAATAATTTCGGTTTTCAGGTATTTTCGTAAAAATATCTTCTGTTCCCGGCCTTCACAGGAAGTATTCATCTGGAACAGATTTTTTAATCAAACCCAGACAGTATGTATAACGGACGAATAGCATTCGCCTCGCCTTTTTTTATAGTCATTTTTTCTCTTCTCCAACTGACAGGGTGTCAGTCAAGCTCTAATTATACATCGATACAATCGGGAATCTCAACAGCACCGATTCCTAGCGAGATAACAAGCTCGCTTCAGCTGGAGCGTGATTCTCTTGCTGCGGCTGATGCGGAAGACGAACTCGGCAAACTGTTCATGGTCAAGGAAGGAAAAGCATCATACTATGCCGACAGGTTTCATGGCCGCCTTACAGCCAACGGTGAGCGCTTCAATATGCATGAACTGACTGCCGCTCATAAATCCCTGCCCTTCGGCTCCATGGTACGCGTGACCAACCTTAACAACGGCAGAAAAGTTATGGTCAGAATCAATGACCGCGGTCCGTATATAAAAGGGAGAATCATCGATCTATCACTCGAAGCAGCTAAAGAGATCAACCTGCTGAAAAAAGGTGTCGCGAAAGTACGTATAGAGGTCTATGAAGGTGATTCATAGACTGATAACGGATGCACCAGCTTGAATAACTCCCGTGATTCCGCGGGAGTTTTTTTTGCCCTCTCATCGTTTCTATTCATTTTCACGATGCACCTCTACAACCGGAATCTCCTCGTCTACAGAGTGGACAACCAGAAGTATCGGACTGCAGCATACCTCGCAATCCTCAACATACTCTTCCGGAGGTTCGATGGAACAGTCGATAAGCGTCTCATTCAAGGCACCGCAGAAAGGACATTGGATCTGCACTGTTTTCATACACTCCATACCACCCTCCTCTATTTGGATTGCTAACGCAAAACACCTGACCTCTTTCAGTCAAAAATAATGAAATGTCCGGTCATATGCACTGCCATTCAGCACTCGATCTGCACAAACGCCACGGCGTAATCCCCGTCATGAGAAAGAGAGAGGCTGATTGCACTGTCCTGAATGCCAAGACTCCTGTCAAGTACCCGCATAAACGGTTTGCCATGCTCGTCGTTGTCTATCTCCACACTCCTCCAGGAAAATCCACCTGAAATCCCGCTGCCGACAGCCTTCGAAATCGCCTCCTTTGCTGCGAAACGGGCTGCCACACTCGGCATCATATCTTTTTTCCCTTTGCAGTAACTGATCTCCTTTTCAGTCAGCACCCGCCGAAGGAAACTGTCGCCATACTTCTCGAATGACTTCCTGATGCGCCTGATATCGACAATATCAACCCCTATATCACAATGGTTCACCATTCTCCTTTTCTTACTACTACTATGTAAATCAAAGGCATAAACAACTCAACCCTTAATGGAGAAGATAGCTGTTAAAATTATACGCCAGAGAAAGCCCTAAAACATCCGCCTTGAAATCACCGTCAAACGCTCCCATTCTTCCCGCGGTAACAAGTGCCGACAGAGAGGGATGGAGATCATAACCGAGTCCGACATTACCCTGCCATACCAGCCCGGAGCCTGTTGCCAATCCGCCCCCGCCTGCCGCACCGACAAGGCCCTCTCCATTGACAAACACCCCGCCAATGAGGTTTTTCCTGATACCCAGTCCGACAAGCCCGGTCATATACGCTCCGGCATCCCCTCCATATGCTGCTATACCCTGACCCGTCAGATACCAGTCCCGGTCAAGAAAAGCGTCGATCTGCACCCCGATATTCTCGACGTTCCTGTCAGCATGATGTGTTCGCCACAAATCGGATGCCTTATAATAGGTTTGATTGACAACCCGCAGCCTCATGTTCGCAGGCTTTTCAGGAGACGGATCGACACTGTTTTTCCTGCCGGCAGAGTATCCTCCTGACCGGTACCCGAGCTTCAAGGCAAGAGAACCTGCTTCGAACGTTCCGTCCGGCGCTATGAGATAAGCTCCCGAAAGTCCGGCAAACAGGCTGGGCGTCAAATAATAGTACATTCCCGCCGAAGCATCCAGAAGCAGGCCGCCTCCGGTGTCGACTCCCCCGCCTCCGCCTCCGCCGACAGATGCGTCAGCACTGACATAGAGATTATCTGCAACAGGTATCTGCGCACCACCTCCGACAAGAATCTGCATATACCCCCTGCTGCTCCCTCCTGCGGCACCTTCGGTTTCCAGCCTGGCATACCAGGTATCGTTGAAATATGAGCGCCACTCGATTCCAAGGAGCGTCACATCATCCTGAACTGCTCCCCCGGTGGTTCGGGCGTCTGAAACCGGTTGCAGATCCCTGACAACAACAGCCAGAGAGTTTGACCGTGACTTGTCATGCTGTTTTTGCAGAGCGTGCGGTAAGCCGCCATCTTTCCACCCATCTCCCATATAAGTATAAAACGGGAGAGAGAAACTGATATACGGCCGGGTTGACTCGACCGTACCGCCATTGGGGAAGGTCACATGGCTGACCCCTGCTGAAAGCCTGCCCCATGAGCTTATATCATAGGTCAATTGCGCGTAGGGCCGCACCATCAGTCCGCCGCCGCTAAGCGTGTAGCCGCCTCTCCCGCCGCCTGCCCCGACAAACACTCCTGACTCGAGCTCAATCCGTTCGGTTATGGGCAAATGAAGGCGACCGTCGATACCGAGCGTGATAAAGCCTCCCCTTTCCCCCCTGACCGCCATCCATGAACCGACACCCAGAGAGAAATAGTCGCTGAAATAGTGATGAACCCCGAGCCCGACAACCCCCATATTCTCATCATCCGATACACGCCATTCTTCGTATATAGCACTCAGTTCCCCGTTTGGCTCTGTCTGCCCTTCCGAGGAGAGCGCCGGCTTGATTGGAACTGTTATTGACAATACTACTGCCAGAAGCAGCAGTGCAGAAATCCTTGCAGGATGAGTCATACGGCTATGGGTCTTGTCGTTAGCAGAACTGAAATAAACCGTGCCAAACTTCAACACACCTTTTAATTACGTTCATTTTTCGTACAACTCAAAAAGAAGTACATGACTCATTCATCGATAGAGATCTTCAAGTGAACCCTTGTCCATGCTCCATCTGGAGCAGGTGTGATCAGCCCTATTCGACAAGAAAACTCTTCTCTCAAGTCAAAAACGCCAAGTTATTCAACTTACCGAACAGCGTTCCTAACCTACTAACCTGACTCTAAGTTACTTTGAAGAAAAATAACGAAGCCTTTTGAGCCCCTTACGTCATTTGCATTGCAAGTCTTTTTCGTCTTTTCCGTTTTTGCACTCACTTCCCGATACAGAACTGCCCAAAGATCACATTCATAACCTCTTCGTTAACCACTTTCCCGGTGATCTCGCCGACGTAGTCGAGGGCGGAGCGGAGTTCGAAGGCTATGAGTTCGGTTTCCGATTGCGCGTCAATCAGTTCCCGGGCGTTGCGTAGCGCATCCGAGGCGTTGCGCAGGGCCTCGTAGTGGCGCATGCTGGTGACAAGCACGCTCGCGTCGTGCAGCTTGTCCAGTCCCTCGACCATGCTGCTCATCCCGGCCTTCAACCGATCGAGACCATCCTCTTTCAGGGCTGAAATACCGAGCACCTGACAACCGGTTTTTTCGGCAACTTTTTCTGAGCGCTCAGCGCTGTCTTCTGTGGTATCGGTCTTGTTCGCAACCACCAGCAGTTGAATGTCGGGATGCTTTTGGCGCAGCTCGGTAACAGTACTGGTCTCCTCCTCATAATCGGAGGCTCCGATATCCAGCAGATAGAGGATCAGGTCGGCTTCGGCGATTTTCTCGTAGCTGCGCCGGATTCCCTCGTGCTCGATCTCTTCAGCCGCCTCGCGGAGTCCGGCGGTATCGGTAAGCCGGAACATGGTTTTTTCATAGATGAAACACTCCTCGATATAGTCCCTCGTGGTGCCCGGCATGTGGCTGACAATGGCCCGTTCCTCGCCGAGCAAGGCGTTGAGCAGGGTTGATTTACCCGCATTGGGCCTCCCGATAATGGCGGTCGCCACGCCCTCGCGCAGCAACCTGCCGTGCTGGTAGGACTGCACGAGCTTGTCGACTTCCTGTTGCAGATTTTCTACCTGCCCGCTCAACTCCTCCCTGCTCTGGAATTCGACATCCTCTTCACTGAAATCAAGTTCCAGTTCAAGCAGCGCGCAGGAATGCAGAAGCTGTTCACGCAATGTGCCGAGCCTCCCGGAAAGCCCTCCGCTCATCTGGTTTACCGCGGTCCGATATGCCGATTCCGAGCGGGCATGAATCATTTCACCGATCGCTTCAGCCTGCAAGAGGTCGATCCTCCCGTTCAGGAATGCGCGTCGGGTAAACTCGCCAGGCTCTGCGAGCCTGCATCCGTTGTCGAGCAGAAGCTTCAGCACATGCTTTGTCACCACAGGACCGCCGTGACAGGTGATCTCGACCATATCCTCGACCGTGAAAGAATCAGGTGACCGGAACACCAGCACGATCACCTCGTCAATCATCCTGTCGCCGTCATACAACTTCCCGAAATGGGCGGTATACCCAGGAGAGTCAGCCAAAGATGTTTCCGGCGAACGAACCTTGGTAAAGACCCGGTCCGCGATAGAAAAAACACCCTCACCGCTCATCCTGACCACAGCAAGCGCGCCGACCCCTACCGGAGTAGCAACAGCGGCAATCGGCTCACCCTGGAGAGGAAGGGAAACTGGTTCATTCATGGTATGTGCGTTCTGTTTACAGTGGGCGGACAACCACCTGATCCGGCAGCATGTCATCAGGAAGTTCAATCATAGTAAGGATCAGAGAGGCAACATCCCCGGTCTTCATCAGTTTTTTCGGTTCGATGCCCGCATGCTCGAAAAACTCCGTTCCGGTTGAGCCGGGGTTGATACTGCAGACACGGATTCCCTCCTCGCGAAGCTCTTCAACGAGTGCTTCGGAAAAACCGTTCAGCCCGAACTTGGAGGCACAGTATGCCGATCCGTTCCTGAACCCGCGCTTCCCGGCAATTGAAGCGACATTGACAATCGTTCCACGTCCGGCCTCTTTCATACCGGAGACAACCCGTCGGGTACAGAGAAACGCTGCCGTCAGATTGGTTGCAATCAGCCTGTTCCATGCTTCAGGGTCAAGCGTCTCAATGCTGCCAAAGAGACCGAATCCCGCATTGTTAACCAGCAGATCGACGCGCTGATGCGCACGTAAAACAGTATCGAATGCCCTATCAATTTCTTCCTGCTTTGTCACATCCGTCTGCATCCAGGTAAACGAGGGGTGTTCGACAACAGACCGGCGCCTGCTGAAACCGTATACCGCCGCGCCTTTTTGCGCCAGCATTGTACAAAGTTCCTGTCCGATGCCCGAACTTGAACCCGTCACCACCGCAGTTCTGCCTTTCAGATCCATAGCTTCATTGTTTTTCTCCCTGTATGCTCATCTCATCAAAAGTAAAGAAAAACGTTTAGAAATATTAACTTTGGCAACAGACAACCTATCTGCCGACTAACGGAATAAACATCTTGCCTCATCCCCATGGAACAATCAGGGAAGCGAACTATCGCAGAGCTCAAAGACGACGTACTCAACAATTCAGGCGGCAGCATACAGGAAAAATTCAACCGGGTGATCTCGCTGGTGCAGGTGCTCCGCTCGGAATGTCCCTGGGATCGTAAACAAACCCCGGAATCACTCACGCACCTTCTCCTGGAAGAAAGCTACGAACTGGTGCACGCTATCGATGAAAACGACGATCAGGAACTGAAAAAAGAACTTGGCGATCTTTTCCTTCATGTAGCCTTTCAGGTGCTGATGGCCGAGGAATCAGGCAAGTTTACCTTTTCCGGGGTGTTCGATGCCCTCTGTGACAAGCTTATCAGCCGCCACCCTCATGTTTTCGGCCAAACCGTTGCCGGGAATGAACAGGAAGTCCTCAAAAACTGGGAATCCCTGAAACTGAAAGAAAAAGGCCGCAGAAGTCTTCTCGACGGTGTACCAAAAGCCATGAGTGAACTGCTTCGCGCCTATCGCGTCCAGAAAAAGGTTTCCGGTGTCGGCTTCGACTGGACAAACGAGGAAGGGGTGCTCGACAAGTTGGCTGAGGAGATCGAAGAGCTCAAGCAGGCGTCTTCAAAGGAGGAAAAGGAAGAAGAGTTCGGCGACCTCCTCTTCACCATCGTCAACTACAGCCGTTTCATCGGCACCAACCCCGAGGACGCGCTCCGCAAGTCAACAAACAAGTTCATGAAACGCTTCATGGCCGTCGAAGAGCTGGTTCGTCAATCAGAAAAAAGCTGGCAGGAACATACCGCCGAAGAACTTGATGCGTTGTGGGAAAAGGTTAAAAAACAGCAGTAGAAAACATCATTCGCACGACCTGATATAACCACGAATAACATTGACAAAATCATCAAAATCAGACAATCTGTTTGAATAAATATCAAAGGTGATTGAATCATCCACATCATCATAAATATGTATCAGCCTGTTTCGAAATCTGGCCATCTCGGCAAACGTCTTTTGTCTTGCATCAGTAATAACAGAGCCACGAGCAAGAATCCTGAAACAGTCGGCATAGGATTCGGGTTCCTGCAAATTGAGGGAACTCACAAGATGACGGCAAACATCAATCATTGCTTCAATACATAGCTCGATATTACGCTCCACAAAGCGCTTTTTAACAATATCCTCCTGAAAGTCCTCCAAATTCATGAACGACAGTCGCCGCAGTTCCTGCAGATACAAGAGGATTCTGCGAAGTTTTTTTTCTATGACTTCGCTATCAGGCATATGATTTCTCAGGATTCAAATAACGATACTCATCATAATCCTGCATTGTTCTTTCACGATACCTTTCGTATGCAAGTTTGCTATGAAGAACGAGCATCTGATGACACTTCTGAATTTGGTGACGCAGAAATATTCCCGCTGAATTCAGAATAACAAGATCAACCTCCCTCTCTGCAACATCGGACAGTTCCTGTTCAAAAACAAGCACATCAAAGCCTTGCGGGACAACATCTTCAAGAAAAAAAATCGCAACATCCAAGTCGCTGCCTTTACGCTCCTTACCCCTTGCAAACGAACCAAAAACCATTGCAAAAGACACATCACTACGATTCTCGAGGTACTGTCTCAGACGTTTAATTTCACCATTTTTCGAATCCTTGGCGTGCATAGGGTCACTTTGAATGAAATTATTTCGATAGGTTCTTCATCTTTTATGATAACAACTTTCCTTGCCCCAAACAATCCCTGCCGCCGAAAGGAGCCTGTCAAACTGAATTAACTCCGGCGCCGAAAACCAAAACAGAGGCTCATTGGCTGCAAGAACCGGAAGAAATGGTTTATATTATTTTCTCATAATGTATTGGAACAGGATGATGGAAAACAGGGTGCTCCTTCAGGTATATCCAGGCAAAAACGAATCGGTGCTGGTCAAACAATAAATAGAGATGTCCAAGCAAGGCCTTGTTTTCAAATTCAACAAAATACTTCCTAAATTTACTGTAAGATCGCATCCGCAGGGCGTCTCTATTCAACAATCTCTAATGGATACGGCTCAACGATGCAATTGAAACGCGGAATACCTGGATCGAGCTACTGTCAAGATCGCCCTGCGACTGAACATACTCAGCAACACAACGGAAGAAGGAGCACCTCTATGCAATCAGCAAAATTTTCAGATATCAAAATACAGCTGCAGATAGACGATGATACCGTCTACTACTTCGCGGTCGATAACAGCGGGAACATCATCCTGCGCAAGAAAACAGATGACTATGAATTGGGACAGAAGGATATCGGCAAGCCTGAATCCGATGATTCATGGCAGGACCGACTCGACCTGTAGAAACCGCCAGAGAAACAGTCCTTTACGGGAGATACTGCCGTGAGGCTCAGGAATCGCCGCCAGCTGATTCTGAAAGAAACTTTCCTGCAGCGACGAGATACGCTTCATCAGCTTCATGACCTCCCGGAAAGCTGTACTGAACAGCAGGAACACCTCTTTGAGCGAGCCTTGAAATATCTCGCTCAAAAAGTTTTTCCGTGTAGATCCGGTCACGCTTCCCCCTCGCGATATGCACTCTCGACATCCTCTCCAGCCGGGTAATTTCACGGGGTATATCACCTCCAATGAGCATGACAGCCGAAGCCTCATGCGAACCAAGCAGCGCCGCGCGTGAAGCCATAGCAGTCCCCTGTGAGAAACCGTGGTAGACAAGCGTGCCTTCAAGAGAATAGCTCCCTTGAAGGTCTGCAATAACCGCATCGACATATCGAACGTTTTCTTCAATCATCCTTTCGCGGTCCCGGTCGGTCATCCAGCAAGCGCCGACAGTGCCGTTTCTGCTGTAGAAAGGATGCAATGCTTCAACTGCGCAACAGAGCCAGTCCCGGCTTCCCGTCATGCGATCAAGCAAAACAAGCTCATCCTCTGCAACCTGCCCATAGCCATGGAAACCCACAAGAAGCCGAAACGGCCCCTTGCAGGCAGGCTCATCGACGAGGTAGCGGCCTGAAACGGTCGTCTGGACGTGATGCGCACTACTCACCTTTTTGACGTATGAATGTTGACTCCTTGTCGAACATAATGGTTTGGCTTAACCTTCCACTTGAAAACCATATCAGCAAGAATAAGTGTGGCGCATACCAGCATGACCATTCCCCAATCGGCAAGTCCCAGTGGTACGGTGTAAAAAACCTGGTTCAGAGGGGTATAAAGAACCAGAAGATGAAGAACAAGGGAGAACGCAACGGCCGCTGTAAGCCAGGGATTGGAAAAAACCTTTACGGTGAAAATATTTTCCGTTTCTGATTTAGCATGAAAAGCGTTGACCATTTCAAGGAGAACCAGCGAGGTAAACGCCATGGTGGATGCATAAAGATAGTCCGGGTCAGCACTTCCGAGACGTTCCCCCCAGCTCCAGCCTGATGAAAAGAGCGCATGCACATACAGCCCGAGACAAGCGGCTGTAATAACAACACAGACAACGACAAGCCTGAGGATCATCAGCCTGTCAACAATAAAGGTATTTTTGGCGATTGGCGGACGCGCCATGAGATTCTTTGCTTTTGGCTCAAACCCGAGAGCAAGTGCAGGCAGTCCATCTGTCACGAGATTGATCCAGAGTATCTGGATTGCCACGAGAGGAAGCTTGAGGCCAACAATAACAGCAAGAATTATAATCATCACCTCGCTGATATTTCCGGCGAGAAGAGAGAAAACAAATTTTCTGAGATTATCAAAGATCGCCCTTCCTTCCTCGACAGCTTTGACAATCGAAGCAAAATTATCGTCGATCAGCACCATGGTCGATGCTTCACGAGCAACATCGGTACCCCCCAGCCCCATAGCGACACCAATATCCGCCTGCTTCAAAGCCGGTGCGTCATTGACACCGTCACCGGTCATGGCGACAACATGATCATTTTTCTGCAATGCCGTAACGATATTGATTTTCTGTTCGGGACTGACCCGGGCAAATATCGAAACCTCCTCGACAACCCGGCCAATATCCTCGACCGTGTCAAGCTCTGCACCGGTCATTGCCCGTCCTGTTATGCCCAGTTCGCGACCTATTGCCTCTGCCGTCAGTTTCTGGTCTCCGGTAATCATCACAACCTTGATCCCTGCTTTACGGCATTTGGCGACTGCATCAATCACCTCCGGTCTCGGAGGATCGTTCATCGCCTGAAGTCCGACAAAAATCAGGTCGTCCTCAGTAAAATCGCCCTGTACTCCGACATCTTTCCAGGCGAAACCAAGCACGCGTAAGGCTTCGGCAGCAAAAGCCTCGTTTTTGCGAATGATAGCATCATGGGTAGCCTTGTCGAGCGGAATAACTTCACCATTGTTCATAATCCGCGTACAACGGCTCAAAAGCACGTCGGGAGCCCCTTTGGTATACATCACCTTCCCTCCTCCAGAAACATCATGCAGGGTAGACATCATCTTGCGCTCCGAATCGAAACCTATTTCGTCGATACGCGGATACCGTTGTGAGACGTTGTCAGGTTCCTGACCATAATGCCGGGCTGAAAGCAGAAGAGCCGCTTCCGTTGGATCACCGAAAATCCCTCCACCCGGATCGGGCCGGGCGTCGTTGCAGAGCAGGCCAATCCTGAAAAGAAGTTCCAGATCTTCCCTGCCGGCATGTCCTGCCTGTCTGTTATCCTGTACCTCGATCTCTTGCCCGTCTGCATAGATTTTCCTCACGCTCATACGGTTAACCGTCATGGTCCCTGTCTTGTCGGAACAGATAACCGAAGAAGAACCAAGTGTTTCTATCGCCGGAAGGTGACGAACAATAGCGTTGTGTTTCACCATGCGTTGCACGCCCTTGGCCAGCGTGAGGGCCACTACGGCCGGAAGACCTTCAGGAATTGCGGCAACAGCCAGGCTGAGCGCAGTTTTAAAGGTTTCGAGCAGATCCTCTCCCGACATCCAGGTAAGCAAAAACATCAGCACCGCGGCAATGATGACGATGAGAGCGAGGCGACGGGAAAAATGGTTTATCTTTTTCTGCAGAGGGCTTCGGCGCCCGTCCCTGTCGTCAGAAAGAAGCTCGGCAATCCTTCCAAGTTCGGTTTCCATGCCGGTTCCTGTGACAATTGCCGTAGCACGCCCTTTAGAGACAATCGTCCCCGAATACACCATGTTGAAACGTTCGGCAAGCGGGGCTCCGGACGAGACCGAATCAGTTTTTTTGGACACAGGAGTCGACTCGCCGGTCAGCATCGCCTCCTGACACTCCAGATTCATATGGTGCAAAAGCCGTGCGTCGGCAGGAATACGATCTCCTGTCTCAAGCAGAATAACATCACCCGGGGCAAGCAGGTTCGTTTCAAGTTTCACGATATGGCCGTCACGCAGCACCTTTGCTTTCAATCCCGAGATTTTTTTCAGGGCTTCAAGTGCTTTTTCCGCCCGAAACTCCTGCAAAAAACCGATGACGCTGTTAGCGACAAGGATACCCCCTATTACCGCGCTTTCGATAACATCGCCGAGCAAAAGAGAGATAATGACGGCAAAAATCAGCAGCCAGACAAGAACACTTTGAAACTGCTGTCGTACAATCGCCCAGACAGAAATTTTTTCTTCCTCCCTGAGCCGGTTCTCCCCATAGCGGGCTATGCGAGCTTCAGCCTCTTTCGTGGAAAGCCCGCCTGACGTTGTACCCAGTTTTTCGAGAACCTCTTCTATGCTGTCGGAAAAAATATCCATAGGCTCTCTAACCACCTATCACGATTTACCGTTCACCAACTCAGGATTCGAGCAGCCGCTGCAGACCCTTCAGGGCTATGCCTACCCACTCAGGACGGTTGTTCAGCTCATAGTTCAATTCATAAATAGCCTTGTCCATGAGATAGGAGCGAAGCAGAAGGTGCTGTTCTGTAATATTTTCAGGAATCAGACCGTGTCCTCCAACAGCGGCCGCATACACATCATAGAAATGCTGCCCGGTATAAAAACTCCACAACTCCGCCCATGGCTCAAGCTTTTCAGCATCCTCAGGCCTGATAGAACGATCCTGGATCAGGACGTTGAAGGCTGCGTAATGGAACGACCGCATCATTCCTGCAAGATCACGGAACACGGCACGCTTGATCCTGCGCTCACTGATAGAGCGTGCCGGTTCGCCTTCAAAGTCAATGATCACAAAATCCTTACCGGTCCAGAGTACCTGACCGAGATGATAGTCACCATGAATCCTGATCTTTGATGCCGGGATCCTGCGAGCTTTGATATGTGAAAGCCGGTCCAGTATCTCCTGCTCCCGTCCAAGCAGATCAGCCGCGATTCCCTTATAATCTTTCGCGATCCCTTTCATCTGCTCCTTGAGCATCACCATACCTCTTTTCACCTGTTCACGCATGGACTGGTATATGGAGCGCTGATAGAGCGTGGTAAATGCTTCAGGCAGAAAATCAGGACCAAGATCCGGCGAGGCCAGAGAAAGATGCATTTCTGCTGTTCGCTCAGCAAGCTTGTTAACCATCCCGAGGTAGATTTCACCTATCAGCCCGTGCATGATCTCCGGCATCTCGACTGTCTCTCCTCCTATCGGGGGAATTTCCGGGATCTCTTCGAGCTGCGGCAACAGAACAAGCACCTCTTCATAGTAACGGTGCACATAGTGCAGTGTCTGGCTCCAGGCATCTCCCTCATTGGGGATAAAGTTCTGCAGTATGCCCAGAGAAGAGGTATCCTTGCGGCTTCTGGAAAGGTAAAGCGCTCCGAGATAGCCCGGAGAACTCTCAAACGATGTCTTTTCAGTCAAGGTGCGGCAGATTTCGACTTCAGGAGAAATCCCTGAAGAGATCTTGCGGTAGAGCTTCAGACAGAGCTTGTCATCATACATGATCGACGTATTGCTCTGCTCCAGACCGAAAATCACGGAGTTCATACTATCATCCTCTTCCTGCGGCAGATACTCCTCCAGAGTCGAGCCCTTTTCGGCTGTCAGTTTGAAAATCCCCCCCTTCAGGCCTTTTCCGGCGATGATAACGTCGAGAAGGAAACGATGGAACTCCTTCTGATAGGTCGCATCGCAGAGATACCCCTCGTTCTCTCCGATCTTCACACTGCAGATAACCTGCTTCATGAAAAAGTCTTCGTCAGGATTGAACTCTCCTGTAGGCAGAAATGTCACCGGAAGCTGATACAGATCGTTCGAGCCGCTCGGATAGCGTACCTCGACAATCAGGTAGACCGTGTTTTGACAGGCTGGCACAGGAATGCTATCGTTGACGCTGACCCTGACGATCTTGCGGGCCTTGCCGCCAAACCATCTGCAACCCCGTATATACTGAGGCAGCACTCTGGATTCAAGACGGTCAAGAACCTTGCCGGAAAAGAGGTCATCCATGGCGGCTACTTTCGCAAACGGCTTGTCGATATAGCGTCGGCTCCCGATCTCATCTTCACTCCTGACAAGCTTGAACCAGAAATATCCGTAAGGACCCAGCGTAACCGTATACGGCCTTGCAGAGATCCCGGGAAAATGACTGAGGCTGAACACCTCTTCAGGAATATATCCTTCGTATTCCGACAGATCCATGGTGACCGCCTGTGCGTTACGCGACAGGTTGATGATGCACAGCATGGTCTCATCCTTGTATGTCCTGGTAAAAATCAGGACCTGAGGATTCTGAGACTGAATAAAGATAATATCCCCGCGACTGAGGGCTTTGTACCTGCGGGAGGTGGAGAGCATGTGGCGTGTCCACCAGAGCAGCGAATTGATGTTGCTTTCCTGTACCTCGACATTGGCTCCCTCGTAATGGTATTCCGGATCAATGATCACCGGCAGCTGCAACTGCTGGGGATTGGCTCTGGAAAAACCTGCATTCCGGTCACCGTTCCACTGCATGGGAGTACGAACGCCGTCACGATCACCGAGGTAAAAATTATCGCCCATACCTATCTCGTCACCGTAGTAGAGAACCGGAGTGCCGGGCAGGGAAAGGAGCATGATGTTCATCAGCTCGATTTTTCTGCGGTCATTCGACATAAGCGGCGCCAGACGGCGGCGTATACCGAGATTGATGCGCGCCTTCGGATCATGCGCGTACACCCGGCGCATATAGTCACGCTCCTCATCGGTCACCATCTCAAGAGTAAGTTCATCATGATTGCGAAGGAAGGAAGCCCACTGGCACTCTTCCGGAATCCCGGGTGTCTGGTCGAGAATATCTATGATCGGAAAACGATCTTCCATTTCCAGCGCCATGTACATCCTCGGCATCAGAGGGAAATGGAAATTCATATGACATTCGTCACCTTCGCCGAAATACTCGGCGGCATCTTCCGGCCACTGATTTGCCTCGGCAAGAAGCATACGGTTCGGGAACTTGCCGTCTACATGCTTGCGCAGCCTCTGCAGAAACTTGTGCGTGCGGGGAAGGTTCTCACAGTTGGTTCCTTCCTCTGCATAGAGATAGGGAACCGCGTCGAGCCGCAACCCGTCGACGCCCATCTCCAGCCAGTAATCAAGCACCTTGTAAATGGCTTTTTCAACCGCGGGATTTTCGAAGTTCAGATCAGGCTGATGATGATAGAACCGATGCCAGTAATACTCTCCGGCGACAGGGTCCCATGTCCAGTTCGAGGCCTCGAAATCCTGGAAAATGATGCGGACGCCGGAGTATTTCTTGGGATCACTGCTCCACATGTAAAAATCCCGTTCGACCGATCCCGGCTCTGCCTGTCTGGCCCTCTGGAACCATGCGTGCTGATCGGACGTATGGTTGATGACAAGCTCGGTAATCACCTTCAGTCCGAGCTTATGCGCGTCATCGAGAAAGGCTTTGAAATCCTCGATGGTACCGTAGTCAGGATTGACCTCCATGTAATCGGCAATATCGTAGCCGTCATCTCTCAGGGGTGAAGGATAAAAAGGAAGCAGCCAGATTGCGGTTATACCGAGACTTTCCAGATAGGGCAGCTTCTGGCGCAACCCTTCAAAATCACCGACACCATCATTGTTACTGTCAAAAAAAGTCTTTACATGTGCCTCATAAATGATGGCGTCCTTGTACCAGAGCGGTTCAGGCTGATAGGATGCAGATGCTCGCGGCATAGAGTTAACTGATATAATTGGTGATACGTCTGGAAGTCCCGCAATGGTATCGGAATTTCCAGGAAAAATCGAAAACGTTAGTTATTGATCTGCAGAAAGGCCTCTGCTAAGAAAACAGGTTGACTTTAAAAATGTGTACCGGCATATGTTCAGGATTCAGCTCTACGTAGTTCCATTCGCCATCCCACTCGAAGGTGCGCCCGCTCATAAGGTCTTCAACCCTGAAATGATGGGTATGCGGTAACTTGAACGCTTCAAGTGGAAAACGCAGCCATCCGGCATGCGTGTTCTGAGGATCGAGATTCACAACCGTCAGGATAATGTTACTGTCATCCACGGATCGTTTCACATAACCCATCAGCATATCATGTTCACGCCCCTCACCGGCGTCAACCCTTACAAATTCTATGTTATTTGTCTGCTGCAGGGCGGCGTTCTCCCTGCGGATATGGTTAATCGCCGTAATCTCGGCGCGGATATTGCCAGGCCTGTCCATATCCCATTGCTTGATCTCGTACTTCTCCGAATCGAGATACTCCTCCTTGCCTGGCTTTACAGGCAGGTACTCGCATAGCTCATATGCAGGAGCGTACATCCCGTAGTTGGAAGAAAGGGTTGCCGCAAGCGCCATTCGGGTAAGAAAGGTAGCTCGACTTCCGGTCTGCAGCTCTTCATGCAGAATGTCGGGCGTATTCGGCCAGAAGTTCGGCCTCATGTACTCCTTCACTTCCGACGTGGTCAGTTCCGTGAGATACTTTTGAAGGTCGTGCTTGGTGTTTCTCCAGGTAAAGTAGGTATACGACTGATTGAACCCCCCTTTGGCAAGTCTTGCCATTACCTTCGGACGGGTAAACGCTTCAGCAAGAAAAACGGTATCGGGATACTCTCCGGTAATCTCGTCAATCACCCAGTCCCAGAAAAGAAAAGCCTTGGTGTGCGGATTGTCAACCCTGAAGATCCTGACCCCTTTTTCAATCCAGAAAAGCAGAACACTTTTCAGTTCGGTCCAGAGATTTTTCCAGTCCTCCGTCTCGAAATCAAGCGGAAGAATATCCTCATACCTTTTCGGCGGATTCTCCGCGAACTGAACCGTACCGTCAGGACGCCATTTGAACCATTGAGGGTGCTCTTTCACATAGGGATGGTCCGGGGAGCACTGGAACGCAATATCCAGAGCCACGGAGATGCCTTCGGCTTCTGCTTCCCGGACAAATTCCCCGAAATCTTCTATGGTGCCCAGTTCAGGATGGACAGACTTATGCCCCCCTTCACCGCTTCCAATCGCCCAGCAGCTCCCGGGGTCATCAGGCCCTGCGACGAGAGTGTTGTTTTTTCCTTTACGCTTTGTCGAACCGATCGGATGAATCGGAGGAAGATAGACAACATCAAATCCCATCCGGGCAATGAGAGGAAGCAGACGTTTACACTCCCTGAACGTTCCGTGCCTGCCCGGTTCCACGGCCCACGAGCGGGGGAAAAATTCATACCAGGTACTGAACCCGGCCTTTTTCTGGTCAACCCTGACCTTGAGCACCCTGTTATACTGCGAGGCCGCCTCCTTGTCCGGGCAGGACTGCATCAGCCCGTCAAGCTCGTCGGACAGTGCCGTCGAAGCAGCTTCCTCGGCATCCCCCGAAGTCATCACGGAAATCAGGGCTCTCATCCTTGCGCCATCACTTTTTGATGCTCGCTCAACCGCTTTTTCAACTATCCCCGCGCCAATACGAAATGCAAGGGAAACATCCTGACCGGCCTCGATTTTTTTTATCAGCCCTCTCCGCCATGTCTGAAAATGATCGATCCAAGCTTCGATAGTGAACTCGTAGTTCCCGGGATCGCCAACGGCAAACTCCCCTTCCCAGGCGTCATTGAAAAGCGCTATCATGGGAGAGCGTTTCCAGGCACGGGCCGATGCGGACCGGTAACAAATCTCGGCGCTGATAACGTCAGCACCGTCAGTAAAAATATCAGCCTCCACCCGAACCGTTTCCCCCGGGATTCTCTTCACAGGGTATTGGCCGCCGTCTATCTCAGGAGACACACGATCAATGATGACACGCCTCCTGCCGTCGAACTTCCGGCTGCTGATTACAGGTTTATGCTGGTAAAATGTGTGATTCATATGTATAATGGTATAGAGGTTTACACCTGATGCAAAATAGGGAAAAGATGTGGTTGCATGATGTGAAAAAAATTGATTTTTTGTTTCACTCATCAAGTAATCCATGAAACCTGCAAAACAGCGCGGTTTAAAAACATTTCACAACGAGAGGAAGAAAGGAAATACCATGTTTGAAGGAGCAAAAGAGCGTCTGCACGAGATACACCACCGCATTGAACAGTTACGGGGGTATCTTTGACGTTGACGAACGTTTGCACAAAATAGGTGAACTCGAGCAGATCACCACAGAAGAAAACTTCTGGGAGAACCAGCAGGAAGCCAACAAGATCGTAAAAGAGATCAACGACCATAAACTATGGACTGAAGGATTTCTCGCGCTTGAAAAACAAACCGCTGACCTCAGGGAAGAACTGGAAATCGCTGAAGAACTCGGGGAAGAGTCACTTGCGGAAGAAATAGACTCGCGCATCGGTTCGATCGAGCAGAAAATCGCTGAGATCGAATTCAAAAACATGCTCTCCGGTAAAGACGATCCCGGCAACGCACTGCTCACTATCAATGCCGGTGCTGGCGGCACCGAAGCACAGGACTGGGCGGAGATGCTCTACCGCATGTACCTGCGCTGGGCGGAACGTAAAGGGTTCAAGATTTTCACCGATGACTATCAGGAAGGCGATGGCGCAGGCATAAAAACCGCGACGCTTGAGATACAGGGGCCCTATGCATACGGCTACCTGAAAGCTGAAAACGGCGTCCATCGGCTGGTAAGGGTCTCTCCTTTCGATTCGAACGCTCGCCGCCACACCTCGTTTGCCAGTGTCTACTCCTACCCGGAAGCGCCGCCCGATGCTGAAATAGAGATTCGCAAGGAGGACCTTGAACTTTCCACCTTCCGCAGCGGCGGCAAAGGCGGTCAGAACGTCAACAAGGTTGAAACAGCCGTACGCATCAAGCATATCCCTTCCGGGATTGTCGTCTCCTGCCAACAGGAGCGTTCGCAGTTCCAGAACCGTGAACGGGCGACAAAAATGCTGCGGGCACAGCTTTACAAAAAGCAGCGTGAAGAGGAAGAGGCAAGAAAACAGGCCGTTGAGGGCACGAAGAAAAAAATCGAATGGGGCAGCCAGATCCGCAGCTATGTCATGGATGACAGAAGGATCAAGGACCACAGAACAAATTATGAACGACACGACATCGAAAATGTCCTTGACGGCGATATCGACGATTTTATAGAAAAATATCTTTCGGAATTCACCAACTGACTCCGGCAACCAATCACATAACGCTATTAACGATTCACAACCGACACCTATACGGTCCAGGAGACCGAGCAAACGTGCTGTTGTAGACGGCACCTTGCGATTTGGCGTGCTGACCGATGTCCACTATGGAAACGGCGACCGGGACTCGGAAACACGAGACCTGCACGGCTGTTTTGATTTCTGGGAGAACAACAGTGTGGATTTCACCGTCCAGCTGGGCGATCTGATTGAAGGCAAAGGGCCCGAAGCGGAAGAAAATCTCGCCGGAGTCGCAACCGTACTCAGGGAATATCCCGGCACGCTCTACCATGTGGCCGGAAACCACTGTCTCGGGGCTCCGCTTGATCGCTACCTCAAAGAAACCGGGCTCGTTTCGCCTTACTACACCTTCAGCATGAAAGGCATACGGTTTATCGTGCTGCACGGTATGGATATCAACCCGGAAACCATCCCCGAATCCGATACCGACCGATCAAGGAAAAACCTGCTGATGAGCGATCCCTGGGCAACGCTCTACTGCGGTGCGATCGGTCAGCAGCAGATCAACTGGCTGGTACAGCAACTCGACGAATCGAAGCGGCAAGGTGAAGCAGCGATACTCCTCTGCCATTTTCCACTCCTGAAGGAAAGCTCCGACAAACCCCACGGCCTCTTGTGGAACCATGACGAAGTCACCGATGTGCTCCGTCGCTACAGAAACATCATCGCCTGTATCACCGGACATCTGCACCGGAGCGCGTACGTTGAACGCTACGGCATACACTTCCTGACGATGCCGCCTTTCGTGAAGCGCAATGACCCTGCGAACTACTCCTGCGGCATGATTGAACTCGACAATACTTTTCTGACCGTTAGCGACCAGAACATGAACCTGCTGCATAAACTGAAAATCACCTGACCAGTCCATGACACGCCGCCATCTCACCATCGTTGTTCTGCTGCTCCTCTGTTCCCTGTTGAACAGGGGATCGGACGCGGCAGAAAGCAACAGACCAGACCTGGCTCTTGACGCGACAACAAAGGAGCAGGGAGCGTTCTTTGTCGCGACGGTCAACGGAAGTTCCTCCCGGCCAGATCTCTGGTTCAACGGAGAAAGCTTCGCCATGTTCCGGCAGAACGACGGCAGCTACCGCGCGCTCGTCCCGGTTGAAAACATGCTGAAGCCGGGCAGCTATGCACTGCTGGCGAAATCGAACGGCTGGAAAGAAAAGATTCCCGTACAGGTCACCTCGAACAACCTCCCGGTTCAGAAAATCTGGCTCGACAAGAAAACCAACAGCCTGAAAGCCACAAAAGAGGAAAAAGCGCAGGTGAAAGCCGCATTGAAAACCGTCAGCGAGAGCAAGCTCTGGTCGGACCTGTTCAGCTACCCCTCACAGGGAAGAAAATCCAGTCCCTTCGGCGTAAAACGCTCCTACAACGGAGCACCGGTATCGAGCTACCACAAGGGAATCGACATCGCTGTCCCTCAGGGCACGCCCGTCCTCTCTCCTGCAAAAGGAAACATCGTGCTTACCGGCTATGAGGCGGAACGGTTTCACGTACACGGTAACACCGTCATCATCGACCACGGCCAGGGACTGACCTCGATCTACATGCACCTGCATTCGATAAGCATCAACGAGGGAGATATCGTCAGCAAAGGGGACAAAATAGGCTCTGTCGGCAGCACCGGCATCTCCACCGGCGCACACCTCCACTGGGGGGTTTATTTATACGGAACAAGTGTGGATCCGGAGTTGTTTGTGAGGAATATATATTAGCTGGATGGCTGGGTGGCTTAATGGCATCTATCACTTGTCCAGATAGACATCTTTTCGATGACGAACCCTGACAATATGAATAAGCAGCTGCTCGTCTATAACCTCGTAAACAATCCTGTAATCGGCTACCCGGACCCTGAATAAACGGTTTGCCCCTTTAATCTTACGCACTCCTGAAGGCCGAGGATTGGATACCAACAACTGAACGGCATCGACAATACGAGGAACTATTGTTTTATCTATCCGTTTCAACTCCTTTAATGCTGACGGTTTCCACTCAATCCGGTAGGTATCCATCGCGCTTCAGCTCTTCCACAACATTGTTATGAACAATCCCGGGCTCATCCCGCCTCTCTGCGGCCACAGCAAGATCATTTAAGTCTTCGAGCAGTTCCTCGTATTCCTTAAGAGGCAAAATCACTGCTCGTTTGCGACCTTTGGCATCAGTTATGTAGTCAGGATTAAGGTCTTTAACCGATATCATATTCCAACTCACTGTTTTAACTCCTTATAAATCAATGTAACAGAAATCGTCTTTATCTTTAAAAAGATTCATAATTCAAGCCTCACCCGCACACTTACACTGGGAAACCTACCTCTACGGCACCAGCGTCAATCCCAACCGCCACATCATGCCGCCCTGTGTAACAAAGCAGGGAAATTAAACTACACCGTTTGTTCCGGAAACCATTCGGAACGGAGTGGGCGAACTGAAGCAATGCGGTCAAAATCCGCGTCTTTGTGAAGAAGAATGGCATCGTGTTCCAAGGCAATCTGCGCTATGCAGCAATCTACTGAGCTCCGCACTGTTATCCCCTTTCTTCTCAGTTCGAAAAATATCCGCGCTGCATCAGACCACGTTCTTTCCGTCGCTTCAAGATAGAGCTGTGATAAAAGATGTCCGTCCAGCAGCTTCCAGTCCTCCTCGCTTTTAGCCCCTTGTAACAGCTCAAGCTGCGTAAATCGGCATAAAACAGATGTTTCGCCATGAGTCTTTCTTTCAAAGGCCTGAACAACATCCCCTGTCCGGTCCCTCAAGAGATCTATCCAAACAGAAGTATCAACAAGAATCATTCCCTGACCTGTCTCATTTTTTTGTAATCAAAATCCTCATAAAACTCAACCTTCCCTGCAAGTTCCGTCAGATCTTTCCGTTTTTTCAAGCGGATCAGAACTTCCAACGCTTCCTCCACCAGCGCCTTTTTGGTTTTCGCGTCACTTACGGAAAAGGCTTCGCGGAGAAGTTTGTCATCAATAACAATATTCGTTCTCATATCCGATATCCTGCCTCATTCTTGTCAATTGAAACCAACATTAATGTGTATACAATACACACAAACTATATATATCAAATGAAAATTGCAATCACAGATTCACATTGTGGTGATAGTAGGCGAGGCTACGTTTGAACAGCACCTCCGGACACGACAGGAGAAACTGTTTTTCACGAGTGCTGTGCAGACTCGTTACTTTCTTCTTCGGAAGGAGTTGAAAAGTCAGGTATGGCGGGAATGATGTTGTCGATCACCCGGACAGCTCCGACGAAACGCTTTGCGAAATAGTTCTGCTGTAGCCGGTCTTCCGTAACGCCTCTTGATACCGAAGCGTGTATGAAGGTACCGTTGCCGATGAAGATGCCGACGTGGTTGATGCGTTTCCCGCGTGTGTTGAAAAACACCAGATCGCCAGGCCTGAGTTCATCACGCTCGACTTTTTCCCCGATCGAAGCCATTTCAATCGATGTCCGGGGAAGCCGCATACTGAACACCCGTTCATACATGAACTTCACAAAACCGGAGCAGTCAAATCCATCAGGCGTCTGCCCGCCCCAGCGGTACCTGACCCCGAAGAACTGTTTGACGTCATTGAAAAAACTGCTCATGGAACATGCTGGCTTTTCAAGCTCCTGCTCTGCAACAGGCTTGTTGGGCGTAATCGAAGCGAATGATTCGGACGGAACGGCAACGGAGAGAAAAAAGGAAAAACAGACCAGAAACAACGAAGCATGCATACTGCGCGCTTTACCCGAAACGGCACGAAGCCGGCAGAAAACATGTCGGAGCAGCATAGACAGGATCGCTTCTGTTGTCGAAAACCAATACGCAGGAGGGAAAGCCGATAAGTTTTAAATTTAGCAGTTTTTTCACTCTACATCCAAAATTCGGAATGAAATAACTGTAGCGGGAGTCTTTTTTTCACAACAAAGGCCACACCGTTAACAACGAGCCCCACGATCATATACAAGTCACAACGAGTCCTTGTGTGCCAACTTTCAGGCCTCGTGATAGATGCCGTTATCCTTTTAGGATCTATTACATCTTCACCTTTACATAAAGATTTATGCAAAGATAGTTTACTTCCGGATCAAGCCCCCCAAATCCCCAGATAGTCCTTTTGCAATATGATATCCATTCAGATTCACCTAATAAACAACGCACCTGCTCTGGCTATTAAGCAACCTCTCATCACCAACAAATGTTTGTAACTTTCATAAAGTGAAAGTATCTTACATTAATGCAAACACTGATCGAACATATTACCAACGCTGGACTGGGAGATCGCGTTGTCACAGAAGCACAGCTGTCTCGCCTGCTTGATGGCACTCCGCAACGCCGGTACAACCTGGTAAATCGCGCACTGCATCGCGGGGATCTGCTGCGTTTGCGACGTGGCCGTTACCTGCTCTCATCTGCCGTAAAGCAGGGTAAAGTACATCCTTTTGTGCTGGCCCAGGCACTGCAGCCGGGATCGTACATCTCATTCGAAACAGCGCTCAGTTTTCATGGATGGATTCCGGAATCGACACCGATCACCATGTCTGTCACGCCTGATCGACGACGTCAGACTCTCGACATTCCGAAATTCGGTCATTTCCTGTATTACCCGTTAGCGTTGAACACGGGCTGGTTTCTGGAAAACGTCGATCGAGATACTTTTGCCGGACAGAGCTGTCTGATAGCACAGCCGTTACGAGCTTTACTGGATATTTTCTGCCTGCGGAAGCTTGATTTTCCAGGCCTCAGGAGCCTGACCGAAGGCATGCGCATCGACGAGTACGAACTCGCCACTATTGGTATTGACGATCTTGAACGGTTACGCCCGGTCTATCAGCATAAACGCATGGACACATGCATCTCTGCCCTACAAAGGGAACTGATACAATGATCGATATTCTACACAAACAACTGGAGCGTTATTCCGCCTCTGATGCAAAACAAGAGGAGCAGGCACTCCAGGAAATCTTGCAGGAAGTGGCGCTTTACGGGTTATGGCGCGCCGACTTTTTTGAGATCGCTGCCTTTCAGGGAGGCACCTGTCTGCGTATTCTGCATGGGCTGCCTCGTTTTTCAGAAGATCTTGACTTCATTTTGCGCGATTCCCCTGACAATGATATGGTGCAAGCGCTCATTGCGCGTCAAGTCTCAGGCCTCGTGGCATATGGCATTATCCATTGAGACTCTATCACTGCAACTCCTTTTCACCTTGCATCCTCCTCCATCAATGAGTAGCTTTTAACAGGCAGGCACAACAACCTGATCTGTCAGTTTCTTTCAGTACCCTGTTTTCAGCAGATGCATGCCGTTCACAAAACGACACGAATTTCCCTCAAGGGCATCTCTATTTATTGTCGTGAGCGATTCAAGTGCAAGGCGAGCGGAGCGCAGAAACCAGGGTGTACACACAGTACATGAGGATTTCGAGCACCTCTCAACGAAGCAAATGCATCGCGGAACAAATACAATAGAGACGCCTCAAGACAACATCACTTTTCAGGAGGTCTCATGGCAGAAGAAAAGCAGTCATTGATTCAAACGACCAAAAATGCGCTGGTCGTTGTCCGGGAGGCGATGATCATCATTATCGTCCTGCTCCTGTTCCTCTCGCCGTCACTGATCAACGAAACCATGATCAAAGCCGGGTTTACGAAAGCCTCGTTTTTCGGCGGCACCTTTGAATGGGAAAAACAGCTCAAAGAATCCAGGGCGCAAGTCGAAAAAGCAAATCAGGATCTTGCCGGTGTTCAGGAAAAATTTGTGCAGGTTGCGACAGAGCTGGAGTCGATCAGGGAGACCGCTCCTCCGGACGAAAAAGCGCGAATCGACAATCTCACAAAGGAGATCAGGGTCTCGAGCGCGAAAACCGAGGCCATCCAGAGCGAACTCTCACTGACCATCGAAAAACAGGACAACATCCTGCAGGACATCCGTCAGCTTCCAACCCGGCAAGTTCGCAAACCGAGCCGCTGACACCGAAACATTCGGCAAACCATAAAAAAAGTCGGGGGCGCTGTCAATTAGCAGAAGCAGAACCAACAGAAGCTGAGAACACGGTTCTAAAAAACCTGCCGGTTGCATGAAGGTTCTTTTGGCCCTACTCTCAGCGTTCGTGAAACAGGGTATGTTTGTGCATGCTCGATGTCCGGCATATGCGCGGGAGATTGCCGACGGCGATACCGAGTCTGTCGTAGGGAAAGGTAAGAATCAGTTCATCGGACGCGAGGCCGAGACCGGCGTTGCCGCCGGTGTCACCGAGGGTGAACGTCGGTTTTCCAGTTTTCACCACGTAGCTCGAAACCATTTCGCACGTCGATCCTCCAGCGATGCCGTGAACCGGTTCGCCGCTGTCGAATCCGTAAGCCCTCATGATATGCTGTCCCTGGTAAGGCTTGCAGACGATCAGCACCACGTCCGGTCGCAGCGTATCGTCGTTCATTGCCGCAAGCGGTCCGACGATCTCTGCTTCGAACTCCCCATCTTCAAAAGGCATGGTCGAAGACAGGGAGCATCGAAGAGCGTCCATGTTCCCGAACAGCTTTCCGTCGCCGATCATGAATTTCTCCGCGGCTTCGAGCGGCATGGGGCTTCCGAACCCTGCCGAAATGGCACCTCCACCGCAGATCTGCTGGTCTTTGGTCGTGTAGAAAGGCCCCGCTCCCCTGAGAGCGTCGCCCCACATCGCACACAGAAACGATTTTGGAGCGGTTTGCCCTGAAAAGGCCCCGAATTTTTTCACCCCTTCCGGCAGGTTGCCAAGCGAAGCGACGAACTTGACCGCTATCGGGTTGTAGGAAAGGTCTTCACTCTCGACGAGTGTTCGCGACAATTTTTCTGGAGTCACGGATCATCATATTTTGCAAGATTTCCGGCGCATCATGTCATAAACCCGAGCGCCCTCAATCAACCAGCAGATCGTTTTTCTCTACATCATTCAATACTTCCATTAACCGCCGCTTGGCCTTATGCCGGGTACGCAATTCCACAAGCATCGCACTCCATTCATCCCGACGTTTATTCTGCAAATAGGCGTTATGCATCTTGCGAAGATATTTGGCAGCTTCCTGGTAAGCATGAGTCTTGACCTCACCGATCAGATTGTCAACGGTAATCCTCCATATCTTCAGGGAAAGATCCGGATGGCTCTTCGATACAGCCTGAGCCACCTTTTCACTGATATCCCGACCACACATACTGTTCTTACAAAGCTCTTTGTACAGAGCGACAACATCGTCATGTCGCTTCTCAAGAATGGCAATCTCAATCAGTAACACCCGATTTTGGGATAACCTGTACCTTTTTTGTTCAAGGGGTTTCGGACGTCCAACCTCAGGCTGGGGCAAAACCCATGCCCCGCTCTTCATACCAGAAACAAACGGCTGATTTCCGCTCTGCAGATAACCGATGGCGGCTTCGCGCACGACTGACCAGAGACCGATCTTCTCCGCCGCCAGACTCAAATCCTTGAATGTTCCTACTGAAGGGGACTCAAAAAAATCCTGTGCACGGTATGCTGCTACAAGGTCTGATTTCCCCTCCTTTTCTGCCACTTCCCGTAAACGTCTCTGCAAAACACAAGCAATCCCAACTGCATGTTCGATTGTCTTGCTGTATCCCTCGATACACCAATACCGCGCACGTTCGAACTCACCGGAATCAAGTAAATAATCGACAAGAGTTTCATAATCCCAACAAGGTTCCGCTTCCCGCTCCAGGAGAGGAATCACCTTTTCTGTCTCTTTACCTCGCTGATAAGCCTCCTTCAACTGGGCCATAACAGTACGGCGCCGAAACTTATCGCGCCACTTGTCCGGCCGGGGAAAAGGCATCTGCCTCAACCTCTCTTCGAGAACATGGGCGAGTTCACGCCAATGCAGAATGGTGTAGCATGCATCATCGAGAAGACAGTCCGATTCATAAAGCATATCGAATTGATCTTCTCGTATACGATCGAACAGCCAAACCAGTTGTTCCACTCGCGACAGCTTGGTATCGGGAAGCGCCTTCAGGACGATCTTCATGCAGAATGCAATCTCGCTGGCGGTCTCTCCCTCATCATTGGAATTTTCCACCTGTTTGTTACCTCTCTCCCACAGTTTTTCGCCCAGATTGAAAACTGCATCTGCATGCCCCCCATCGAGCAAAGCCTGCAACCGCTGTTGAACATTGGTATAATCAGGAAGTTGTTCATAGTCATCCCAGTGACTCGTCCAGGCATCGATGGCTGTGAGGTCACGAATCTCTTTACGCAGAGAACGGACAAGCTTGTCGATTTTCCCTGTCGCCATCTGATCCCTTTCACGAAGCCACCTGGTCACTGCAGGAAAATCCCGGGAAAGCCCGGCAACGATCACCAGAAGCTCATCCCGGCTTTTCCTTTCAAGCATCGACCAGATCTCCGTTGGCACCCCGTCGCGCTTTTTGGCCGAAGCGCTCCCTCCATCGCAATCATCTGCATCATCCGGCTTACCTGCCAGAGAATCATAGAACTCCAGATAAAGATCATCTTCCGGATCAAGCAGAGGCATCTCCTGTTTCTTCCTTACCTGCTCAGAAGCAGCCAGCAGAACCGCCACAACATGCTTGCATGCACCTCCATAATCATAGGGACAGGTGCAGGTGTATTTGAAATCCCGTTTTCCATCACGCCTCACCGTTGTCACATACTCTTCGCTACCCGAAACCCATGCGGCAATCCACCCATCTTCGGTGCGTGAGAGTTCTGAAACGAAATCAACATAACTTTTGCCGCGAGAATAGATCGTACTACCAACCCAGTCAATAAGCTCCTCTTCGGAAAGTCCTTTCAGCATAGTTCTTATCGATTTCATACAACAACACGTTTAAATCCCGCTATCAGATTTGATTTTGCCTGCAACAAGAACACTTCGGGACGCTATACCCACGTGTAACTCGAATGCTGTTACAGCTAATGAAGAACAACCCTCTCACTGCCCGTTTGTGATCTTTGGCATCGGTTCTGTAGTCAGGATTAAGGTCTATATGAAAGAGACAATCACATCTACAGAATATCCGGCGTTCCTCTTGCCGCATGCCATACTCTTACGATCTCGATGAGTTGTTTATCATTGTCGAGTCTATACACAATCTGGCAGGGCTTGCGAATCACTTCACGAATAAGCGGCTCGTTGAACTCAGGCACGACACGACCGGATTCAGGAAAATCAGCCAGCCGTTCCCCGTCTGAAACAGACTCATGACAAACCGTTTTGCTGCCGAAGGACTGTCCTCTGCTATGAACGTTGTGAGATCCTTGAGATCATATTTGGCAGACGGTGACCAGATCAGTTTGAAAGCCATTCCTTGAACTCTTCTTTGATCTCTTCATGAGAAATTCCCTTGCCTTCATCAAGTTCTCGAAGCCCTTTTCGAATGCCGGAAATAAAGTTAATCCTCTCCTGAATATCTTCCCATGTCGCATCTTCCGGGAGATCCTGAATGTTCCTTATGGCAATTTCCTTTGTAGTCATTTTCACTCCACATTTTGAAACCCTAACGCCAGAGGACACTGTTCAATAATATCAAAAACCCTCTCTCTATTGAAAATCAGCATGCCCCTGAATTACTCAATCTTTCTCAAGATACGCAATACTCCGTTTTTCCAAACAACACCCTATTTCGCACTAACCATCTCCTCTGCCCCTTTCTGAAACCGGTACTTCACCTTGTGAAACGAAACATCCTTTCCTTCATTCCTCAAAGCTCCCGCACGACAGCGTCGGGATGAGGCGAGCATTTTCCTGCGAGCGCGACAAGAAGGCAAACAAATACGGGCGGCCACAGGGGGCTGCCCCTACGGGGAAAGTCGGAGAAAACCTATTCATCACAGAAAAAAACAATCCAGTCAGCCCCTCTGTCAGCGTTCGTGAAGCAGGGTAACTTGTGCATGCTTTATGTCCGGCATATGCGCGGCTGGTTGCCGACGGCGATACCGAGTTTGTCGTACGGAAAGGCAAGCATCAGTTCATCGGGAGTCGAGGACATTAGACAGCAAAATAGCTTTGTGCTTATCACTCTATCACATGTTCCACTTGTAGAACAATGACCCTATTTCCTAAAATGAAACCTATGGAATATCACTCCACTGTTCGATTTGAGGTGCTGGTTTGACTGCTTTGCGGAGAGCAGGCGGTGCAGCGGCCTCTTCTTTCTGTGCTTTCTCAGTACGAAGGGCCTGCAGGTGACGACCTTCGCCGTTTGCCGCGTTGATGAGCAGCATCAGGCGAACCCAATAGATTCCAAAACCAAGGAATCCAAGATACTCTATCCAGAATATCCAGCTAATTCCCGGAAAATAGCCTATGAATGGCTTGTGAAACAGGAACGTGACAATTCCAATTGTCATCAAAACCAAAGGAATTATCTTAATCCTGTGCAACCTCTTCAACCATGTTTGCGAATCGGGAAAGCTATTCAGTACCTCCTTGAGCTTAGGGCCTCCTCCATACACTACGGAAGCTACTGCGGAGAGATAGAGAAGCCCGGCAGAGGGGAGGTGCAGGACCGGAAGAAGTCCAGGCTGGCAGTAAGGGTGATCGGATACGGAGCAAGGCATGGGAAACAGCGCGACACCAAACGCAAAGAGACCGGCAAGATTATGAATTCTGTTGTCATTCTCGTCAAGCCCGCGATATGAAAAGAGAACCCCGCCAAGAAAGGCTAAGAACATAATGAAAAGCGTTCGGGGCACGCCTCCGTCTTTGACAACGAAATAGTAGTCGCTGAGAGAGTCCTGAAGTGAGTGACCTGAAAAAAATCCGGATAATGCTGTAAGCAGGGGCATCCCGACCAGCGCCGCTCCAGCCAAAAAGCGAAGACGGCGATACGTCTTGCCTATACTCGGGTCTGCAAAGCCGTGACTCGTTTCCATGTCATCCTCCTTTTGAGTCCGTTTATGTAACGAGCGTATATATCGATTTGAAGCTTTTGAAAGCCAGTACAAATATACCGCATTTATACGTAAACCCAAGCAGTAACAAGGAATAACTCAAAACGTTGCAGCCAATCAGAAAATACAATCGCGCTATTAATCATAAACATTTTCCGGATTACGCGATGCGCCATTTGCGATGCAGTCATAGATCTCAATAAAATCGTTGTCGACTGCAATCGTCCTGACGTAGCACCTCCAGGAGAGATGATGTAACATCGATCCCGTGAAATTCCGGAGAGGCCATAAAAGGGATAGTAGTACCAGCCTTGCCGGTACCGGCAATCGGCAAGTGTTTGTTGAAAACGACGGTTACCGTCCTTGTGCATCTGCCCGGTTCAAGGAAATTTCACGGCATCATGCTTTTTTGCGCCGGATGCAAGCGCCCCGCTTCTCTATCTCTTCCTGTTGTAAAAGCGCGATGGGCCGTCCAGAACATCCCAGTTGCTTTCCCGAAATATAGACCGGCAGTCGCTCACTGTTCCACCCCGCCCTTCCTCTGTCTTTTCCTCGATATCCCGGGGATTGGCGCCGACTTCCGCCCAGAAGAGATTCGCTCCTGCGATCGCCCCGAGCGTACAGGGCTCGTGAGTACAGTTGCCCATGACGGAATCGGGCATCCCGAGACGGGTGACGGCAACGATCTGGGCCATGCGCAACTCGCTGATCACTCCGCGTTTTGCCATCGCCGTTCCGGGGATGGGGATGCGTCGGGCGGCACCGCTGAATGAAGGGTCGAAGGACGCCGTGAACGCGATCATCTCAGCCAGTTCCTCGTTCGTGTGCTCCGGACCTACAGGTTCGACGCATGTTCCGACTTCGAGCCCGGCTTCCTGAAAGTTCCGGATACTCTGCTTCCTTTTTTCAACCGAAAGCGTGCTGTCCGTTCCCTCACGCAACCGGAGAGCGTGGTACACACCTGCAAAGCCAGCGTCCATGAGCCTCTTCGCGTTCTTCAGCGCCTGGTCGCCAACATTGGCGACCAATGTCGTTTCCGGGTTCAGGTTCCTTCTGATTTCTCCGGCCACCTCGATGAATCGCTCAAACGGATAGCCGGCTGTGGACATCATGAACACCGCATTCGCTCCATCTACCTCGAACTGGCGGGCATAGGAGACGGCCTGTTCCACGGACAGCTCCGTCGCTTCGTGAAAGACATCGTTGATCTTCGCGAAGGAACAGAACAGACAGTCGCAGGAACACGGAGCGAGGTTGAGAGCGAACTGCGCGTGAACTTCCGCCTTGCCGTCTGAAAGCTCTTTTGAAAGACGATTCGCTTCGGCCATGACCATGTATGTTTCGGCGGAATCCAGCGGCAAACCGAGCAGAAAGACAAGCTCTTCCCGGGAGAGCACATCGCCTGAACGCCTCTTTTTCAGTAGTTCCTCTACACGCATATGCTATACATCCTTTTGTAGTACGTGATGGCCATCGAGCATCACTGGTTGTCTGTCTGACAGATTTTCTGAACAACTCCGTAAAATATAGCGCATTCCTCCCGGCACTCAAACAATAGCCGGATATGATGTACAAGTACGTCGCTGCTCCAGACCGATCCTTCTCACAACAACCATCTCCTCCGCCCCTCTCTGAAAACGGTATTTTGCCTTGTGAAACGAAACCTCGAACCCGTCATTTCTGAGTTCTGAAACAACCGGATCGAGATGAGGCGAGCGTTTTCCTGCGAGCGTGACAAGGGGATAAATCCTGACCTCATAGGCTACCCGGCACAGTTCCTTCATGGAACTGATGTGCTGTTCGAGGCTCACATGGTCGCTGTAAAGGAAAAGGTAGTGCGAGCAGAGGGCGAGGTCGAATGCGCTGTCTTTGAACGGCAGTTGAGGCAAAGAGGCGTTGATATATCTGCCGGCTTTCTTCCCCTGCTCGCAGTCATCGAAAAACTGCTCCATAGCATCCATTCTCACCTGAGCGAGATGCCGGACATCTCGTATGGAATCCCAGAGGTAATCATCAGGGTTTTTCAACACTTCGGACATGATTTCAGGATAGACTTCACCTACCCGTGAACGGATCTGATCGACGGTGAAACGATAGACGGGATCAACTGAAACAACCGTTCCTCCGGCTTGTGTCAGTTCCGCATTGAAGGCAGCGGGCCCGTCCCCGCATCCGAGAATTGTCTTTTGAAGATCGTCATCGGTGAGGAGAAACATGTCCCTGTATTCCCTGAACGATCGACCCCAGGGAACGATTTCTTTCAGTCGCATGAGACCTCGGCCTCTGATTGAACGAAAACGGGCAGGCACAGGGGCCCGTCCCTACACATCCTTACACACTCAGGAGTTTCTCCAGCACATCGACAATCCGTTGAGATGAGGCGCCGTCCCATTTTTCAGGGATCCTGGCATGTTTGCCAATTTCACCCCTGGCAGCCTCGTCGATGCTCTGAAGAATATCCTCTTCCCTGTCTCCGACAAGAATGTTGGTGCCGATCTCGATGGTAGCGGGACTGGGCGTTTCGTCAAGCATGGTAAGACAGGGTACTTTCATGACTGTTGACTCAGTCTGGACAGCGCCGGAATCGGTCAGGATGAAGGAAGCATCCTTCACAAGCCGCAGCAGCTCGACATAGCCTGTCGATGGCCTGACCCGAACACCAGAAACCATGGTAAATGCAGGCTCCATCTCATGCTGCTTCAAAACCGCTGCAACTTCGGGATCGAGCAGCATCAATACCTGCTGTTTCCCGGCCAGAACGATTACCAGACGCTCAATTTTCTTCAGGATTTCCAGATCGTCCAGTGCAGCCGCACGGTCGAGAAGAACCAGCACATACTTTTTGGTTTCTACTCCACTATCGTCTACAACCGCTGAATCGTTTGCCCTGCTGATGACAGCGGCAAGACTGTCGATAGCCACCTCACCGACAAAAAAGACCCTCTCCTCGTCGAACCCTTCATTGATGAGGTTATATTCACCGCTGTGCTCACTGACAAAGAGTATATCGGAAACCGAATCAATAAGCTTTCTGTTGATTTCCGCGGGCGAACGTCGATTGTAGTCCCGCATTCCGGCCCCGACAGTTGCAACAGGAAGATTGAGCTTTGCTGCCGCGAGAGCGGCGGCGAGAGCAACATCGTCATCTCCTCCGACAACGGCAAGATCAGGTTGTTCTGCAAGCAGAAGGGATTCAAAAGCTTTCATCGCCGATGCGGTTCGTCCGACGGGCGTATCGCCTGAAGTTTCGACCGGGATAACCTTGTCTGCAATCCCGAACAGATCGGCAAGGTTTTCACCTGACTGTTCACCTTCCGGCAGCGGCACACCGGCGGCCAGCACCGGCTCAAAACCGTTATATTCCTGCAGCGCATTGTATAGAGGCAGCACCTTCAATAAACCTTGACGATCTCCGGCGGCTAAAAGAATCTTTTTCACGAGATAAATCTTTTTACATTAGTTTCAAACACATCTATCCCTATACAGACACACGATCATGATGAAGGGAATCACTATACTTGTACGCATACTGCTCCTGCTCATACTCTTTCAGGCATACGACGCTCTTTCGGGACTGAACCATAATACAGCCTGCGCGGAGAAAATGAAAATTATTTTACAGCAGGCCGACAGACTGCAGGGTGGCGAAAAGCGCTCACCGACTGGAAACATCGAACCGGTTCGCTCCGTGTCGGGCAATGTTGTGTTTATTCATGAAAACATGCTGCTGAACTGTGACAAAGCCACCGAGTTTCTCGAAAGCAGTATCGTGGAGTTAGAGGGGAACATTTTCATGACCGATCGCGAACTGGAAATCTATTGCGACAAAGCCCTGTACTACACAAAAACGGGCATCGCGAAACTGTCAGGAAATGTGCATGGCCGACTGCTTGAAAACAACCTGACAGCACGCTCCAAACGGGCACTCATCGACAATCCCGGCAATCAGCTCTGGCTTTTTGATGATGCGGCCGCGTGGCAGGCTGAACGTCAACTCACCGGCGATACGATTCTCGTTCAACTCAAGGAGATTGGTGAGAAAAAGAAAGCTGAATCGATAAAAATCAGCGGAAACGCCTTTTTTGCCGCCAGAGATACGCTCGATATGACCAGACAGCTCTATAACCAGATAAGCGGCAAAACCATACTCATCAAAATCAGCGAAGAAGAGAAGGTAACCGGCATAGAGGTGGATTCCCAGGCAAGAAGCCTCTATCACGCTTACGATAATCAGGAGTCACCCGCTGGAGTGAATTATTCAAGCGGCAACACGATCCTCATGTCATTCCGGGAGGGAGCGCTCAACAGAATAGCGGTTAACGGCAATGTAGAAGGCAAACAGTACCCGAACAAGCTGAGGGGCAGTTCATCGATCAACCTCCCCGGCTTCAGACTGCGCTATAATGACAGGCCGGAATTCAGGCAGTGACCAGTCACCAGTCACCAGTCACCAGTCACCAGTCACCAGTCACCAGTCACCAGTCACCAGTCACCAGTCACCAGTCACCAGTCACCAGTCACCAGTCACTACTAAAAATACAAAAGCCTCCCCTATAGGGAAGGCTTTGCTTGATATATACGATCCTCTCTTACTTGGCGAGAGGGCACTTTCCGGAAGCGCACGCGCTGGATGAATCCTCACAAGAGCTCTTCGGCTTGTAGTCGGTATTGTGAAAGCCCGAACCCTTCAGCACAAAGCCGCCTTCCGCGCTGATAACCCTTTCAAGCTCTTCGGTTTTGCATTCCGGGCATGTCGTCAAGGCATCATCGCTCATCTTCTGAAAAGCTTCCATCTCGTGTCCACATTGCTTACAACGATACTGATAGGTTGGCATCGAAGTTTCCTCCTTAAACTATTTCTGTCTATTTTTATATGTATTCAGTCATCAAGGTCAATCGCCCGGACCTGAATAAATCTGGCTGATCTATATATAATTATTTTCCAACATAAAAAAATCCGCCTTGTGCTTACAAAAACCCGGGCTGTCGTCCTTAAAGAGGTCAAATTCAGGGAGCAGTCCAAAATATGCTCGCTCTATACCCGGGACTTCGGACGGATCTCTGTCATACTCAAAGGGGGACGAAACCTGAAAAGCAGGCTGTCCGGGTTGTTCTGCACCGGGAGTCTCCTCGAAGTTGTTCTCTACAACAGAAGCAACAGAGACTTGCAGCTGGTGAGCGAAGCCCGTATCATCAGAAGTCCGATGACCGCGGAGCCAAGCATGGAAAGGTTCAGCGCGATTTACCGGCTGATAGAAATCTTAAAAATCTCGACCGGCAACGAGGAAAAAAATATCCGTCTTTTCAATGCGCTTGAGCGAACCCTTGAAAAACTGTGCGCTCCCTGCCGTAACGCAGACGCAGCTGTTGCATGGTTTATGCTGAAACTGATCTCGGAATCAGGTTTCGAACCATCCATCGAGCAGTGCGTCACCACCGGTAAATCCATCCTGCCGATGCTTCAGGAAGGATCGGCGGACGACCTCTGCCTTACCTACGATCCAGGCGGCGTCTCACTGCCCGTACCTGCCGCTCAAAAAGGACCGCCGGGGCAGCGCCTTCCCGTTCAGGTCTATCTGCTCATGAGAACACTCAACAGGCTGGATATCCGCTCGATCGACGAGATCGATATACCGGCTGACAATAGCAGACTGCTCTGTGATATCCTGCAGAATTATTGTTCACTGCACAACAACTATAACCCCTCTTCAAAAAACCGCAGAATCATTTCCCGGATTCTCTATGAATAAACACCGCAAAAGGAGCCCGTAATGCAACACGGGAATCCGGCTCTTTGAAGAATTCGCCATTACTGAACCCTTGTACTCGCCGTATCTGTTTTATATCTTCATCAGTATTTCTATCTTGAGTGTTTGTTAATCACACATCAGGAATTCCGTAATCTTTAATCGAATTGGTAGATATGCCTCAACTCACCAGATCAGCAGAACTCTTTGAAAAAGCGAAACAGTTTATTCCAGGCGGAGTAAACTCGCCGGTTCGCGCTTTCAAATCCGTCGGCGGCACGCCGATATTCATGGCAAAAGGTCAAGGCGCCTACATGACCGACGTCGACGGCAACACATACCTCGACTACGTCGGCTCATGGGGACCGTTCATTCTTGGCAGTATGCATCCTCGCATTACCGCAGCTCTCGAGAACACCCTGACAAAAATCGGGACCAGTTTCGGGACACCGATCGAAATGGAAATTGAGATCGCAGAACTTCTGACACAGATCGTACCTTCGATCGAAATGGTCCGCATGGTCAACAGCGGTACCGAGGCTACCATGTCAGCTGTTCGCCTTGCAAGAGGCTACACGGGCAGGGACAAAATCATCAAGTTTGAAGGATGTTACCATGGTCATGGCGACAGCTTCCTGATCAAGGCTGGCTCAGGCGCGCTCACTCTCGGCGCTCCGGACAGTCCCGGTGTCACAAAAGGCACCGCAAATGATACGCTGAACGCCAAATACAACGATATCGAATCGGTCAGGGTGCTGGTAAAGGAAAACAAGGACAGCATTGCGGCCATCATTATCGAACCTGTAGCGGGCAACACCGGCGTGATCCCTGCAAAGACGGACTTCCTCCAGGCGCTCCGCGACCTGTGTACCGAAGAAGGCATCGTCCTGATTTTTGACGAGGTCATGTGCGGTTTCCGCGTAGCCCTCGGCGGCGCTCAGGAACGTTACGGCATCACTCCCGACCTGACCACCATGGGCAAGATCATCGGAGGCGGTCTCCCTGTAGGCGCTTTCGGAGGAAAACGTGAGATCATGCAGCGAGTTGCGCCCATAGGCGATGTCTATCAGGCGGGAACACTTTCCGGAAATCCTCTGGCGCTTACCGCAGGTCTTGAAACCCTGAAAATCCTGCGCGACGATAATCCGTACCCGGAACTTGAAAGAAAAGCAGCTTTCCTTGAAGAAGGCTTCAGAGACAACATGGACAAACTCGGCCTTAGCTATGTCCAGAACCGGGTCGGCTCTATGGCATGTCTCTTCTTTACAGAAACTCCTGTCGAAAACTACGACACGGCGATCACGTGCGATCTGAAGAAATACGGCAAGTACTACCACGCCATGCTCGATCAGGGTATCTACCTTGCTCCGTCGCAGTTCGAGGCGATGTTCACCAGTGCGGTCATGACCGACGAAGATCTTGAAAAAACAGTCAAGGCCAACTACGTCGCTCTGCAGGCTGCTGAAGCGTAAGTACTGCTTCCGGAAATCAGAAAGCGTGAGCTGTGTTAAGGCGGCTCACGCTTTTTTTTCTCAGCTTTTTTCATTTGCTGCAAACAGGTATCGACAGCAGGTATGTTGCGTTACTCTGAACGGATAACCGCACTACGCACCTCTTCGAGAGCGAGATGAACATGTGTTCCTGATTCCTCTGCGAGGGCTTCTACAGAAAGAAGAAACCCTGCGATACGCTCTTGATCATCCATGATTTCAATGACCATCGGAAGATTCTGGGAAAGCTCAAGAATTTTCGTCGTATGCACCCGCCCGCTCATCCCATAGGAAAGAATCCCCTTGAAGACGGTAGCGCCGGAAATCCCGAACTCTTTTGCCCGCGCAATGACTGCTTCATAGAAAGGCCGATGATGATATTTCGCCTGCTCAGTCACATATATCCGGAGCAACTGCCTGTTTTCGAATTCCATTGCTACAGTTATTATCCTGTCGTTTCACCGGTTACCGTTCTGCCACTACAGTTTTCCCCTTGCCTACCGCTTGTTATAGATAGCACTTCCGGCACCATGGAACTGGACGGGCGAAAAATTTTTCGTCCCTACGGCTTCATCAGCGGCCCCTCGCTACGGGCTGCCAACTGCCTTTACCTTTGCCTACTGCCTACCGGGAACTGCCAACTGAACTCACGCCCAAAGTTTTGCAAGCTGCATGCCGAAATAAAGACAGAGAATGCCTCCGACAATGCTGCCCAGGAGATAGAGTGTCGAATAGAAGATCTCACCGTCCCGTAAGAGGGACATGATTTCGTACATATAGGATGAAAAGGTTGTAAACCCCCCGCAGAAGCCTGTGGCAATCAGCAGCCGCAGCTCCGGGGAGACAAGGGATGAAGAAACGGAAAGTTCACTGATAAATCCTATCAGAAAACAACCCGCAAGATTGACGGCCAGCGTCCCGAAAGGAAAACCGGTACCGATAAACGGCAGCACAAGAGCGACAAGAAACCGTGCTGCGGCGCCAACGAATCCCCCTGCTCCAACCAGCAGCAACGCTGCGTAACGTTCAGGCATGAATACAAGTTTCTATTGCGGGCATCCTTCATTCGCCGTCTCTTCTCTACTCATCCTTTGTCTGACGGTCTTCTATTCTCCGGTGAGCACAGCACATCTCATCATGAATACCAAGAAGCGTGTTGAAAATCCCGATCCCTATAATCGTCGGCGCCCACAATCCGATAAAGACAGCAATAAGCTGATGATTGGCTGCTGTTCCGAAAATAAAAATGTATATGGATAGCAGTATGGATATCCCCGCTCCGACAAAGTAGACTATCGGTTTCATGATCGTAGTGTCATACCGTTTAAAAAAACTCAGTGTGGTGAGAATTTATCATTTTAACCACATACTGTAACCCGGATATTTCACAATTCATGCTACAAAAGGACAAAACCTGACACCTCTCAAATCTTGTGAACCCTGTCGTTATATAAAAATACCCGGTGCTTTGCGCCCTTTTTGACGTTTTCTCGTCAATGCGTTGATACCAAGAATGGTCAACAGAATATCCGGACTGGGGACAATAAGGGTGTTCGGACAGATACTCACTACTTTTTTGGCAAGTTCAGCGTCTCTGGTTACAAATATCGCGTAGACATCGTCAGTATATTCGAGAACTGCTTTAAGCATGGGAATATCAGAAGCGGTGTCACCGCAGACAAGATGAGGCCCTCTGCCAAGTTCCAGTCCAAGACGACTGTCGATATATTTCAAGCCGTCCCCCTTGTCAAAATCCTTCACGCCGTTTTCACCATGTACCGTAAGAATAATCTCGATATCCCGTCCTGTATCATTGACCCTGAATACCGACCCATCAGGATCCAGCTCACGCACGATATCACTGACACTTCTCAGCAACTCCATGGACTCATCTTCAGGAATTGAACATTTGACATCCTGTCTGGCAATCGTCAACTGCCCAAACTTCAATTGAAGTCCGGAGCCGACGTAAAAAAACTTTTCAAATTCAGGCTTATGCTCGAGTTCTCCAATCCTGAGGTTGAGCTGATCGAGCCGGGCCTGCTTCACGGGATCGATATACGCTCTATGTTCAACCAGATCAAAATCGAGAAACTCCCTTCCTTTGGATGCTGCGTAGATAAAAACATTATCAGGATTGACCGACACATCGAGAATTCCGAAGTTCTTCAAAGGTGCGGACGTGATAAATATGGGGTTCTCGGTACAAAGCGATGCGAACCGGGAGAGAAAAACAGCGTTATAGACCGGCTGAATCGAAGAACGATAGTGACCGCAATAGTTGTTGGTAGTACCGTCCCTGTCTGTAACAAAACAGTTGAACTGCAGACTGTCGAGAAAATTCAGTCCCTTGATAACATGCTGATCAAACATGTTATACAGCCTGCTGATATAGTCAATAAAGTCATCTTCCCCATGTTCAAGATAGTAGGTATCCTTTTTTAGCTCTCTGATTTCATAGGAGAGATCGACATTGATGGAGTGCAGATCATCGATATAGATGATATTTGTCTCGTAATCCCTGTTATAGACATCCTCGAGAGAACGACGTGCATTTTTGAGGGACTCGATGCTTCTCAGGTTGATCACTCTGGCTGAAAAGATGTTTTTGACGATAGGAGAACGGATTACCCTGGTCAACGCCTTGAGACGAAACAGATCTTTAAACGATCGAATCGGTTGCAGGCTGATATCGATATCGGGAATGGAATACTCCTGAATTGGCAGGGCAAATCCTTGTTCCTTTTCATCAAGAATCGTAAGAGAGCGATCAGGAGATTTCATAGGAAAATCGGTCTGTTACATGCATTAAGTAATTAAAAATATGCACATTTCAACTATATGATCAAAAATACCCGGAAAACTCACCCGGCGTCCGCCGGTTAAAAAATACGTTCAGGATCCTGCCATACGTGTTTTCACCCCCGATACAACCATAAAGGAAAAGGCTGCCACGAAAATGATCATGGCTCCCGATGCCGTATCGAACACATAGGAAAGCCAGAGTCCGGATAGCGTGAAGAGAACACAGAGAGAGCAGGATATCAGCATCATGAGAACAATGCTCCTGCTGAAATACCTTGCTATTGCTGAAGGGATGGTTAACAGGGCAATGACCATGACAATACCAACCACCCTGACAAGAACAACCACGGTCAACGCGATAAGACAGAGCAATATCAGATAAAGAATGAACGCGTTCACGCCCGAAGCTTCGACATACTCCTCGTCAAAAGAGACGGCAAGAAACTCTTTAAACAATGCAAACACTACAGCGACAATAACCACATCCAGAAAGGCGATCATCTGCAGGTCAGACACGGGAACGGTGAGAATGTTTCCAAAAAGAAAGCTGAACAGGTTCGGAGTATATCCGGGGGTTAACCCGATAAAAAGAACTCCTGTCGCCATTCCTGCCGCCCAGAAGGCACCGATTGCAGTATCTTCTCCGACATTCGCCTTTTTACTCAGCAAACCTATCCCGAGAGCCGAAAACAGACTGAACGGAAGAAGCCCGAGCAGCGGATTCACACCGAGATAGTATGCGATGCCTATCCCGCCGAATGCCGCATGGGCTATGCCTCCGCTGATGAAACCTATTTTTTTCACAACAACATAGGTACCGATAATACCGCAGGCAAGACTTGCTAAAAGAGCTGCCGCCACTGCATTCCGCATAAATTCGTACTGGAGGATTTCAACCATAACGCACTGGATTTCATGCTCCGCTGAAAGAGTATTTTCAGGGATGTTTGTGCTTGACAACATTGACTGGATAACGGTACATACCTGAAAGTTCTTCTCTGGTGATCTCTCCCGGCCCGTGCGTCACCATCCCGCAGCTGAGACAAACAGTCCTTGAGACATGCCGACTGATGGCACCGGTATCATGCGACACCATAATGAGCGTCAAGGAGGCATGCAACCTGTCAAGCAGATCGTAAATGGTTGTTTTCATCTCAGGATCGATGCTTGCAGTAGGCTCGTCAAGCAGAAGCAGCTCAGGTTGTCCGACCAGAGCTCTTGCCAAAAGCATCCGCTGTATCTCTCCGCCCGACAGCTCGCCCACAAGATGTTTTTTCAGTCCGGCCATTCCTACGGTTTCCAGCGCCTGTTCAACCATCATCGTGTCCTCTTTTCCGTATCGCGCGAACAGGCCTCTTGAAGAAAGACGCCCCATAAGAACAGTATCGTTGACCGTAACCGGAAAGTCCCTGTCAAAGAACAACCGTTGAGGAACATAGCCAATGCGTTTCCTCGACAGTCTGGGTGACTTGCCGAAAATCCTGACAGTTCCCGAGGCTGGCGGCAGCAGACCGAGAATAACCTTGAGCAGTGTTGTTTTCCCCCCGCCGTTAGGACCTACGACACCGAGAAACTCCCCTTCAACCACAGACAGAGAGAGCTTATCAAGAATCTTCGCTCCATTGATGATAACGGAAAGATTGTCTATTGCCACAATTTCACGGTTCATCGCATGCTTTCAACAAAAGCACCGGTCGCCTGGCGCAGGTTAGCGATATACTCACCGGACAGGGGATCAACCGGCCGGGTAACACCACCTATCTCACGAGCAATGGTTTCTGCCTGAAGTGTGCTGAATGTCGGTGAAACAAAAACCACCCGAATTCCTTCTGCTCTTGCCTGCCGGATCACGCTCTGCATTTTTTTCGGAGTCAGTTCCTTTCCCTCTTCTTCCGCGGCTATCTGCTTCAGGTTGAAGGCAGCAGCATAGTACCCCCATGCGGGATGAAACACCATGAAGCTCCTGTTTTTTATACCTGAGAGTTTCCGGGTAATCTCTCTTTTGAGCGATATGAGCTGTGCTTCGAGTTTCCGGAGATTTTCCGCATACTCATCAGCATGGACAGGATCCAGAGCCACAAGAGAACGTTCTACATTCCTTGCGATCAGAATAGCGTTATCCGGTGAAAGCCAGAAATGAGGATCATGACGGCTATGCTCGTGCGTGCGCTCGTGCTCGTACGTGTGACCATGATTTCTTTCGGACATCTCTCTCAGACCAACGTCCTGTGAAGCGTTGCAGACCGTCATCGTGGAACGCAATGCGATAAGTTTATTCATCCAGGCCAACTCGAATTCAATACCGGAACCTGCTTTGACAAACAGATGCGCTTTAGCCGTCTCGGCCATCTGTGCCGGCCGGGGTTCATAACTGTGCGGATTAGCGCCGGGCGGCACCATCACCGCAACATGCACCCGGTCGCCCCCGACTCTTTTCACAAAAAAAGACAATGGCTCTATGGACGTTACCACACGAATTTTCTCTGCGGCTCCGGTAACAGCATCGCTTGAGGGGGCGGCGGCGAAAAGTGATGAATAACAAAGTGAAAACAGCAGAATCAACCCTGCTGCCTTAGCTCCTGCAGAGCCGACAGGTCGTTTTTTTTCCTGGCACATGATTCGCATAAACCGTTTAACTGTACAATATGACTGACAAGCCTGAATCCTTCGACCATCATTCCGTCCTTGTAGAGGCAGTCGGAAACCTTACCCACCTTTCTGCATGCAATACAGACAATATGATGATGATGCCCTTCTCCATGACCGGCCTTGCAGAGCGCATAACGCCTTTCTCCACCGTAGGTTACGACCCTGAAAAGAATGCCGCATGTCGTCAGGATCTCAAGGTTGCGGTATATTCCCGGCAAGCCGAACTGTCCGTTTGTGCCGCTGAGCGCCTCCTGCACATCCTGGGGAGACCAGTCCCCTTGCTCCTGTAAAAAAAGCTGAATAATAGCTTTCCTTCGGGGCGTAACCTTACGCCCTGAAGCCCTGAGTTTTTCAAGATGTTCTTCCACTCTCTAAACAGAAATAATTTCCATTTGGTAATATAGGAAGAATTGAGCGATTGTTGAGCATGCTGTAGATGCAAGGCACAGGGAACGCCGCTGTAGTGAACTACCGCAAGCTCCCTGTAACGAAGCAGATACAGCATGATCGACAATCCCATAGGGTTTCAACACATGCGATTTTTATGCCTTATGGTCGCGCAACCCATCGGGTGAGATGCTCGCTGTAAGAAAATCCAGCATCACGCATTAGATAGTATACTGTTGACACCGTAAAGCATTTGTTGAAACGATCAACTTAGGTTACAGTCTGTTCACAGCGCTGAGCACCGCCTTGATCGACGCAAGACTGATGTTGGAATCAATTCCTGCGCCTATCGACTCTCGTCCTCCCTCCTCTTTTATCCGTATATAGGCCAGGGCTTTGGCATCGGCTGTGTGACCTATAGAATGTTCCGCATACTCGTCAACACTGAAAACAAGGCCGGTCTGCTGCATCATTCCCCTCACAAACGCGTCAACCGGCCCGTTGCCGTTCGCAGTAAAAGAACGCTCGGTATCGTTATGCTGAAGAATGCATGAGAGAGTTGTCGAGACCTCATCGTCACGTTCAGGATCCTGATCCTCCCATTTGATCGTGCATTTTTTCATAAGATACGGATCATGCATGCGTATATACTCTTCATGAAACAACTCACGAATCTCTTCAGGGAGAAGCTCCCGTCCGGTAGTGTCAACCTTTGACTGTACCGCCGAACCGAAATGAGGCTGCATCCATTTCGGAATTTCATATCCGAAATCATTTTCCATGATATACGCCACGCCGCCCTTGCCGGACTGACTGTTGATCCGGACAATCGCCTTATAGGAACACCCTACATCCCGAGGATCAATAGGAAGATAGGGGACATTCCAGCAGTTGTTTCCCGATGCCCTGATCGCCTTCATGCCCTTGTTGATGGCATCCTGATGGGAACCGGAAAAAGCCGTGTAGACAAGCTCTCCGGAATAGGGCTGCCGCGGATGAATGCTCATTCGTGTATTCTTCCGGTACACGTCGCTGATATGGGCAAGATTCGTAAAATCCAGCTCGGGATCCACTCCCTGAGTACACAGATTGAGCGCCATGGTGACAATATCAAGGTTACCGCATCGCTCGCCGTTGCCGAAAAGCGCACCTTCCACCCGATCAGCACCAGCCATGACCGCAAGCTCTGCAGCAGCTACTGCTGTTCCTCGATCATTATGTGTATGCACACTGATAATCACCGCTTTACGCTCCCTGATGTTTCTGCAGAACCACTCAATGCGATCCGCAAATATATTAGGCGTCGACATCTCAACAGTCGACGGCAGGTTGATAATTATCGGATCGTTTTCCGATGCTCCCCACTCATCCATAACCGCATGAGTGACCTCGAGCGCGTAATCGACCTCTGTACCGGTAAAACTTTCAGGGCTGTACTGAAATCGAATCCCCTCATTACCAGACGCCTCTTTCAATTCACGAACAAGCCGCGTTCCGTCCATGGCAATGCGCTTTATCTCGTCGCGCCCCATCCTGAAAACGACATCCCGCTGCACGGTCGATGTTGAATTATAGAGATGTACGATAGCATTGCCGACACCCTCAAGCGCATCGAATGTTTTGCGGATCAGATGCTCTCTTGCCTGAGTCAGCACCTGTATCGTCACATCTTCAGGTATCAGATTCTCTTCGATCAACCGCCTGACAAACTGAAACTCAACTGCGGCCGCCGAAGGAAAGCCGACTTCGATCTCTTTGAATCCGATATCGACAAGAAGCCTGAACATCTCGACTTTTTCCTCAACACTCATAGGAACCGGAAGAGCCTGGTTGCCATCCCTCAAATCAATACTGCACCAGTAAGGTGCTTTTGTAATTCTCTTATCGGGCCATGTTCTTCCCTCTATATCCACAGCAGGGTATGCCTCATACTTCGCGTAGTTCATAGTCGCCATTATTGTTCTCCACGTTATTGTCAGTAAAACAAAAAAGCCACCGACCCTTGTGAGGCAGGTGGCTACATATGCCGGTATTTCTGTTCAAGAAATCTCTTACAACGCACCTTTCCCACAACGGCCTTCCTGTGTTAGCAGCAGACCGCTCAGAAGAGGACTATGTAGAGTAATTCCTTGCATAATGAGATAAATATACTAAATCGATTTGAACTTAAAACTACTCTGTCAACCATATCGTTCCCTGTAGGGCACCGCCATGTGGTTTTTCCGCGCTGCAATTGCTTCGTTGAGCGGATAGAACGGGGTTTCTGCGCTCCATTCACCTCGCGCGTGAATAGCTCATGACAAGAAATAGTGGTGCCCTTTCTTATGATGCACTTGACTCAACCCGCTTTCAGACGCATCAGCAGCCTCTTTCTGCTGTCAAACAGTTCCAGTGTTTTCCCGCTGATTTTCCATCCGGTCGTCT